>Ga0335081_10013776_pt1 | contig 13070 bp, 13 predicted proteins | sample Lox_Sample_35_FD_206713 | JGI IMG/M metagenome (GOLD analysis project Ga0335081, IMG submission 206713) | Soil microbial communities from Loxahatchee National Wildlife Refuge, Florida, United States - Lox_Sample_3.5 | ecosystem: Environmental > Terrestrial > Soil > Wetlands | place: USA...
GACGCAAATCGCGGCGCTCAAGGCGCGCGATATTGTGGTCCTCGGCACCGCAACGACGGTAGAGGAGGCGCGCCTGCTGGCGCAGGCCGGCGTCGATGCGATCGTCGCTCAGGGCGCGGAAGCGGGCGCGCATCGCGGCAGCTTTGCCGCGCCGTTCGAGGACTCGATGGTGCCGATGGCGAGCCTCGTGCGCGACATTTGCGGCAGCGTCGCGCTGCCGGTGATCGCGTCGGGCGGCATCATGGACGGGCGCGATGTCGCCGCGGCGCTGCGGCTCGGCGCCGCCGCCGTGCAGCTCGGCACCGCGTTCCTGCCGTGCCCGGAATCGGGGGCGCCGGCAGCGTATAAGCGCGCGCTTCTGGCCGCCAAGACCGACACGACCGTCATCACCCGCGCCTTCTCCGGACGGCCGGCGCGCGGGCTCACCAATGGATTCATCGTTATGGTAGCCGGCAACGAGGGCGCGATCCTGCCGTTCCGGCAGCAGAACGACCTCACCCGGCCGATGCGCAACGAAGCGGGAAAGCAAGGCGCGCCGGATTTCATCTCGCTTTGGGCCGGGCAGGGAGTGACGCGCTCGCGGGCGATGCCGGCGGCCGATCTGGTCGCGACGTTGCTCGCCGAAGCCCGCTCCGGCTGAGCCGCACGGCCGCAATGCCATGACCCAAGCCGCCTCGCCGGCCGACATCGTCGCCGCGCTCTGGCAATCCGCCGGCGGGGATCCGGCCGCGCTTTCTCAGCTCAAACTTTCCGGCAGCGATCCGGCGCTGCCGTCCTCGTTCCGGATCGGCGCAGCGGCGCAGGCGAGCATCGCCGCCGCGGGGCTCGCCGCGGCCGAACTCCGCCACCGCGCCGGCGCGCCGCGTCAACAGGTGGCGGTCGACATGCGTCACGCCGCCGCCGAATTCCGCAGCGAACAGTTCCTGCGCATCGACGGCAAGGCGCCGGCCGCGCTTGGCGATCCGCTGTTCGGCATCTATCGCGCCGGCGACGGCCGTTTCGTCCGGCTGCATACGAACTTCAAGCATCACCGCGACAACGTCGTGAAGCTCCTGGGCTGTGCGCCGACGCGCGAGGGCGTTCTGGAGGCGCTCGCAAAATGGCAAGCCCTCGAATTCGAGACGGCGGCCTATGAACACGGCTGCGTCGTCGCCGCGATGCGCTCGCCGGAGGAATGGGAGGCCCATCCGCAGGCCACCGCGGTCGCGGTGATGCCGGCGGTGCGGATCGAGAGCTTCGGCGCCGCGCCGCCGCGGCCGCTGCCGTCCGGCCCGCGGCCGCTCTGCGGCCTTCGCGTCCTCGATCTCACCCGTGTCATCGCCGGTCCGGTCGCCGGCCGCACGCTCGCGGCGCACGGCGCCGACGTGATGCTGATTTCCGCGCCCGGTCTGCCCTCCATCGATTGGCTGGTCAAAGATACCGGACGCGGCAAGCTCTCTGCCTATGCCGATATTGCGACCGCCGACGGCAAGGCCGGGCTGCAGCGTCTCGTCGAAGACGCCGATGTGTTCCTCCAAGGCTACCGCCCTGGCGCGCTCGCGGGACGCGGCTTCGGACCCGCCGAGGTCGCGGCGCTGCGTCCGGGGATCGTTTACGCCTCGCTGTCGGCCTATGGCGACGCCGGACCCTGGGCTTCGCGCCGCGGCTTTGATTCGCTCCTGCAGACGGCGACCGGTTTCAACCATGCCGAAGCGCAGGCGGCCGGGGTTACCGGCCCGAAGGAGTTGCCGTGCCAGGCGCTCGACCACGCCTCGGGCTATCTCCTCGCCTTCGGCATCATCATGGCCCGCATCCGCCAGGCGAGCGAGGGCGGCAATTGGCTGGTGCGCGTCTCGCTCGCTGCAACCGCGCGCTGGCTCTGGAATCTCGGCCGCGTCGAGGGCGGATTATCCTGCCGGCGCCCCGCGCTCGCCGAAATCGCCGATTTGCTTGAGGACAGCCAGTCGCCGTTCGGCTTGATGCGCGCGGTGCGGCACGCCGCGCAGCTTTCGCAAACGCCCGCCGCATGGACGCGACCGGCGGTGCCGCTCGGCACGCATCCGCCGATCTGGCCGAGCGGCGCGCGCTAGCCGGTCCGCTCCCGACCCTGCACGGGGGTCGTAGACAGGTCCGCCGAAGCCGGGCACATTATCGGTTAAGGCGCGGGCGGCTCGCGCGAGACGCGCCACCCGCACACTCAAAACGACATGGGAGGAGCAGCCATGAATTGGCGTGGATTGACGATTCGCTTGTTGGCGGCCGCGGCCGCCATCGGCGCCTGCGGCGCCGGCGCCTCAGCGCAGGATGACAAGGTCTTCAAGCTCGGCGTGGTCGTATTCCTGTCCGGGCCGGCCGCGGAATCCTTCGGCAAGCCGGCCTGGGACGGCGTCAAGACGGTGGTCGACGCGCTCAACGCCGGCAGCGTGATCAAGCCCTATGACAAGGTCGGGTTCGGCGGCCTCAAGATCGAGGTCGACCTGATCGACGAGGCCGGCGGCGCCACCAAGCAGGTCGAGGAGTTGCGCAACGCCTTCGAGCGCGACCATGTCGACGCGGTGCTCGGCTATATCAGCTCCGGCGACTGCCTCGCCGTCGCCCCGGCGGCCGAGGAGCTCAAGAAGTGGCTGGTGCTGATGGATTGCGGCACGCCGCGGATCTTCGAGGAGAACAAGTTCAAATACGTGTTCCGCTCCGCCGCGCATGGCGGCATCGACAACGTCACCATGGCCCGCTACCTGGTCAAGGAGGGGCTGAAGGTTTCCGACGTCGGCGCCATCAACCAGGACTATGCCTGGGGCCAGGATTCCTGGCGCGACTTCAAAGGGAGCCTGGCGCAGCTCGAGCCCGACGCGAAAGCAAAGGTCGAGCTCTGGCCGAAGCTCGGCGCCGGCCAATACGGCACCGAGATCTCCACCCTGCTGCAGGAAAAGCCGAGCTTGGTCTATTCGAGCCTCTGGGGCGGCGACCTCGAAGCGTTCGTGCTGCAAGCCGCGCCGCGCGGCCTGCTGAGCAATCGCGCCGTGGTGCTGAGCGCCTCCGATCACGTGCTGCAGCCGCTCGGCAACCGGATGCCGGACGGCGTCATCATCGGCGCGCGCGGCGCCAACGGCCAATTCGCCGAGCACAGCCCGATCAATGACTGGTTCGTCGCGGCGATGGCGAAGTCGCGTCCGGGCGTGCAACCGGTGCAGCCGCATTATCGCGGCATCCAGGGCGTGCTCGCGGTCAAGACCGCGGTCGAGAAAGCGATGGCGGCGAATGGCGGCAAGAAGCCGACCAGCGAGGAAATGGCGGCGGCAATGGTCGGCCAGGAATGGGATGCCCCGTCCGGCCACATCAAGATGGCGCTCGGCGACGGCCACCAGGCGATTCAGTCGAACGCGGCCGGCCGCACCAAGTGGGATGCCGACGCCAAGATGATCAAGCTCGTCGACATCGTCCACTTCCCGGCCGAATGTGTGAACCCGCCTCCCGGCATCAAGTCGCTTGATTGGATCGCCGAGGGTTTCCCCGGCGCCAAATGCAACTGACAGCGTGCAGCTGAGCAGCACGGGTTCAGAACACGCCGAAGCGGCAGGCTTGTCCGCTTCGGCCTTCCTTTAGAGACGGCGCGTGAACCTCGCGGCGGCAATCTTCGTCGATGGACTGATCGACGCATCCTGGCTGTTCATCGTCGCCGTCGGGCTCACGCTCGTCTTCGGCGTCCTCAACATTCTCAACTTCGCGCATGGCAGCCTTTACGCGGTCGGCGCCTATACCGCGGCGAGCGCCGCCGGCTGGTATTATGGCGGCCAGATCGGTCCGCCCTTCTTCGGCTATTTCGTCATGCTCGGCGCGGCGCTCCTCGTCGCGATCGCGATCGGCCCGCTCCTCGAGCGCGGCGTGCTGCGCCTGTTCTACCGCCGCGACGAGGTGGTGCTGGTGCTCGTCACCTATGCGCTGTTCCTCATTCTCGAGGACGCGACCAAGCTCATTTGGGGCGTCGATCCCTATTACGCCTACGAGCCCTACGGTCTCCTCGGCAATGTCTCGGTGTTCGGGCTGAGCTATGTCGGCTATGATTTTGCGCTGATCGCTCTCGCGCTCGTCACCGGGCTCATGCTCTGGCTCGGCCTCAACCGCACCATCACCGGCAAGGTGATCCTCGCGGTGATCCATGATCGCGACATGAGCGGCGCCATGGGCGTCAACGTCAACCGCGTCTTCGTCGCCGCCTTCACTTTCGGCGTGTTCCTCGCCGCGCTCGGCGGCGCCTTCACCGCGCCGAAGATCTCGGTGCAGCCGGGGATCAGCATCTCGGTGATCCTGTTGAGCTTCGCGGTGGTGGTCATCGGCGGCCTCGGCAGCGTCGAGGGGGCGGCGATCGCCGCGCTGATCGTGGGGCTCGCCCGCTCCGCGGCCATCCACCTGATGCCATGGGCGGAGCTGTTCATCGTCTATCTGGTGATGGCGCTGGTGCTTGCATTACGGCCCGAAGGGCTGTTCCAGCGCACCACCTTGCGGAAAATCTGATGGCCGGCCGGCTCGGCATCCTCGCCGCCGCGCTCGCCGCTTTCGCGGCGCTGGCGCTTCTGGGCCGGGTGCTGCCGAACTGGTTCGTGCTGGTCGCCACGCTGGCGTTCGCCAAGGGCCTGGTCGCGCTCGGCCTCGTGGTGCTGATGCGCGGCGGGCTCGTCTCGTTCGGCCAGGGCATCTTCTTCTGCGCCGGGGCCTATGCCGCGGGCCTCACCATGCGCAGCCTCGGCGTCAGCGACGCCGTGCTGCTGGTGGCCTTGGGCGGCGTCGCGTCGCTGATCCTCGGCCTCATCATCGCGCCGCTCCTTGCCGGCTACCGCGGCATCTTCTTCGCCACCCTGACCCTGGCGCTGTCGATGATCGCCTACGGCATTCTCGACAAGACCTATTCGCTCGGCGGTTCGGACGGCATCAACCTGCACGCGCCGAGCTTCCTCGGCTATCAGCCGCCGACGCCGCAGGCCGTGAGCTACGCGCTCTATGCCCTGACCTGTCTGGTCATGGTCATCGCCGCGGCGCTCTGCCGCGTCCATTTCGACTCGCTGCGCGGCCTGCTTTCGCTCGCCGCGCGCGACAACGAGATCCGCGTCGAATATCTCGGCGCCTCGGTGCGCCGCGTCAGCGGCGTCAATTTCACGATCGCGGCGCTGCTCGGCGGCATCGGCGGCGCGCTCTCCGCGCTGTCGCTCGGTCACATCGATCCGGACTTCACGTTTTGGACCACCTCGGGCGAATTCGTCTTTCTCGCCATTCTCAGCGGTTACGCCAGCGTCGCCGCGGTGTTCGTCTCCAGCATCATCGTCGAATTGGTGCGCTCGTTCTCGAGCCAGTATTTTCCCAACACCTGGCAGGGCGCGCTCGGCATCTTTCTCCTTCTGGTCATCCTGTTTCTGCCGCAGGGGCTCGGCTCGCTGGTGCAGCGCCGGCGGCGGAGCCAAAGTCAGAGTGACCTCGAACCAGCGCCGGCGCCGGCGCCGGTTCCCGCCGAGACCAGCCAATGACCGCGCTGCTCGAGACCAGCGGCCTGCAGAAATCCTTCGGCGCCGTCGTCGCCGCCAACGACATCTCGGTGGCGGCGCGCCGCGGCGAGCGGCTCGGCCTCATCGGCAACAACGGCGCCGGCAAGACCACTTTCGTCAACCTGGTCACCGGCTATCTCAAGCCCGATGCCGGCCGCGTCGTCCTCGACGGGGCGGACATCGCCGGGCTCGCGCCGCGGCGCGTGCGGCGGCACGGCGTTAGCCGCTCGTTCCAGATCCCGCAGCTCTTCGCCAGCCTCACCCCGGAGGAAAATCTCCTGATCGCGCTCGGCATCAGCGGCGACGACGGGCTGTCGTCGTGGCAGCCGGCGCGTTCGGCGGCGATGACCGCCGGGCTCGAGGATTTGCTGGCGCGCTTTCGGCTGCGCGAATATCGCGACCATTCGATCGCGGCGCTCCCTGGCGGCGTGCGCAAGCTCCTCGACGTCGCCATGGCGGTGACGCATCGGCCCAAGCTCCTTCTCCTCGACGAGCCGACGAGCGGCGTCGCCGCCGAGGAAAAATTCGCGCTGATGGACGTGATCATGCGCGCGCTCGAGGGGAGCGACGCCACCGTGCTCTTCGTCGAGCACGACATGGACATCGTCGGCCGCTACGCCGAGCGCGTGCTCGCCTTCTACGAGGGACGCATCATCGCCGACGGCACGCCCGACGCCGTGCTCGGCAATGCCGACGTGCAGCGCTACGTGACGGGGATGACGCCGTGAGCCTCCTCTCGATCGAGGCGTTGCGCGTCAAGCTGCAGTCGGTCGAGGTGCTGCGCGGCGTGAACCTCTCGCTCGCCGCCGGCGAGATGGTCGGCCTCCTCGGCCGCAACGGCGCCGGCAAGACCACGATGCTGCGCGCGGTGATGGGGCTCGTCGCGGCGAGCGCCGGACGCATCAGCTGCGGCGAGGAGGATTTGACCGCGCTGCCGACCTATCGCCGCGCCGCGCTCGGCATCGGCTACATGCCCGAGGACCGCCGGCTAGTGCCGCAGCTTTCGGTCGAGGAGAACATCCTCTTGCCGAGCTGGGCAACGCAGGCGACCGACGCCGCGACCCGGCTCGATTTCGTCTACGCCCTGATGCCGGAGGTCGCAGCGATGCGGCAGCGGAAGCCGCAAGTGTTGAGCGGCGGCCAGCAGAAGCTCGTCGCGCTCGCCCGCGCGCTGCAGGCGGGCACGCGCCTTCTCCTCCTCGACGAGCCGTTCGAGGGCGTCGCCCCGGCGCTGTCGCGGCGCCTCGCCGAGGTCATCGGCGCGCTGCGCGGCAAGGAGGTCGGCGTCCTGATCGCGCAATCCGACCTCAACCACTCGGTCAAGCTGCTCGACCGCGAATATCTGATCGAGCGCGGCGCCAATCGCGAGCGGCCGCGGCAGCGCACGCAATAGCCGCTCAGTCGTTGAAATCGTCCGGCTGCAGCGCGATCGGCGCGCCGTGCGGCGTGCGGGCAGAGGCCCGCCGCCAGGCCTCGCGCGTGCGCGCAAGCTTTTGCGCATCGGCAAGGCCCTTGGCGGCGACGAGGGTTTCGAGGGCGGCAAGCCAGTGGCGATAATAGGTCTCCCCGGTATCGGGGTCGCCTGCGGCCTGCGCCTTTTTGATCTCGGCGCCGAGGGCTTCTGCCCATTCCGTAGCGGAAAACACGCCGCGCTCCTTGAGCGATTGCGCCAGCGCAAAGGCCTGCGCTTCCCATGGTTCACGGAACACTGGCTCGCGGAACACCGGCTCGCGGAACACCGGGCCATCTTCGTTACGCGGTAAATGCTGCGGCGACGCTGGCGCCGGCCGCGGAGCGAGATTGGCGCCCATGCTACGCCGCCTCCAGATAGGGCTCGAACGCCTCGATCGAGACCGTAAGCGTCGGGTCCGCCGTGTCGCCCCACAATTCGCGGCCTTCGAACTGCACGGTGTAGAGCCATTGCGGGTTTTCGCCGGCGCCGATCGCGCTGGTGTCGGGGAAAACGTGACAGCCGCGCAACGCCTCGATGACGCCGACGCGGCCGCGGGCGTAGCGCGGCAACCGCGTGTGGGTCGACGGATGAATGTTCTTGGTGCGCACGCGGTCGCCGATCTTGAAGCGCGCCGGTGCCGGCGCCTCGCGGCCAAAGGAGCCGCGCGCCAGGCTGCGAGGAACGGCGGCAACATCGAACTTGCGCTTGAGCGCCTTGCTGGGGCGCAGCGCGTGGCCGCGGGCGATCTCGTCGGCGCCGGCAAAGCCGCGCTCGACCACCATGTTCTCGAGCCGCAGCGCCCAGTTTCCGTAATAGGAGTGCGACAGATAAACCGCCGGCGGCAGCTTCTCGATGCCGAAGCGCGCTTCGTCGATGGTCCATGCGCCGGCCGCGCCCATGGCGCGGTTGAGCGCAAGGCAGCGCCCCTCCCATGCGGCATGGAATACCGGCTCGTTCGCTTCCGGCTCGACTTTGCCGAAGCCGTGCATGCCGCCCATATCGTGAATGCCGTCCATTACGCCGCCGCTTTCGGATCCTTGGGCAGGCCGGTGCCGATCATGCTGTCGCGTGTGACGAGCCCAGCGAGTTTCTCTTCGCTCCAGCCCTCGGTGCCGGCCGGCCGCATCGGCAGGACGATGAAGCGCGTCTCCGCGGTCGAATCCCAGACCCGGATTTGCGTCTGAGCCGGCAAGCTCAGGCCGAAATCGGCCAGCACGCCGCGCGGATCGTTGACCGCGCGCGAGCGATACGGCGCCGATTTGTACCAGACCGGCGGCAGGCCGAGCACTTCCCACGGATAGCAGGAGCACAGCGTGCACACGATCATGTTGTGCAGCGTCGGCGTGTTCTCGACGGCGATCAAATGATCGCCGACGCGGTTGTTGAGGCCGAGCGTCTGTACCGCTTGGGTCGCGTCCTTAATCAGCGCCTGCTTGAAGGCCGGATCGGTCCAGGCTTTGGCGACGACGCGCGCGCCGAGATGCGGACCGATCTTGGTCTCAAAGGCCTCGATCATCGCGTCGAGAGCCGCCGGATCGATATAGCCCTTCTCCGCGAGCACGGTCTCGAGCGCGCGCACGCGCAGCTGCATCTCGGAAAGCTCCGAGCCGTGCGCGTCGTGGTCGTCGTGATCGTGATCCTGCGCCATGGTGCGTCTCACTGCCCGCAGTCACTTCCCCGCAGCCATTATAATGCGGCGGGCGAGGCTGTCATGCCGCCCATCGAAGAACGAGGGCGTGTTCTCTTAAATCGGCAACGGCGGCTTTATCCGCAAAGACGGACATCGTCGGGTGACCACGGCATGTCCCTGTTGTGCCATCAGCGACAGAATCGCAAAGCCAACTCGCGCGCATTCATCTGCCCGGTGGCGCGAGGAGGCTCCGTCCACAGCACCAATAGGCGACATCGCCGCCTTCGCGCCGATCGGCCACATCGGTCAAATTTGATCACCCGTCGCGGCGGCCGCCAAATCAGTGATAGATCAGCATCGCGAGGATGATTGGGATCAATGCCGTTCCAAGCACGACGTAGATCGCTTCAATTGTGTAGCCATACCACATCGAGCTGCACCAGCTTAGCTAAGATGTTTAAGTCGCGGACCTTCGTGGATTCCTAATTCCTCAACGCGCAACATTCTCGTCGCTGCGGCGTTCGCTCGAGCACACTAAGGCAGCTTCGGTCCTTCGCCGTAATATCCATTACTTCCGTCACCGGTGCCGTAGAATAATTGCTGATTATCAATGGTAGGTGAGGTCACAAAAGTTACTGTCCCGATCTCCCGCGCTTGGTCCGCAACGCGTTGACTCACGCCGACGCTGATGGCCGGCGTTTCGTAAGTCGCCAAGGAGTAGATTGGTTTGGCAAGCACCAGGGCTACCATCGCAACAACTGTGGCCCCTGCTATCACGGCCAACCGACGAAAATGTCCGCCTAAGCCCATCGCTCCCATGACTCGCTCCATATCTAGGTCGTGTTGGACCGTATTCTCAATCGCACCTGCCTGTTGTGACCGACAGCACAGTTTCGAGCTTTTCGCACCCGCAGGCAAGCCGTCGCGGCCAACCGGCGCGGGCTCAGCTGCCATTTTGTTAGATTTGTTGCCGCCCGGAGCCTGGACTGCACTTTCAGGATCGCACATCGGGGCGCGGCGCCAATGCGAAGACCTGGAGGAGGATGCGTCGCGGTATGAACCGGTCGTCGTTGACGAGAAAGCTGAAGATGAAGCCGACCCCGAGCACGAGGATACCGAGCAGAAACGAGTAGACGATGGCACGATCGGGATAGTTATCCTTGAGGCTCGCTACCATCGTGGGTCCCAAGATCCCGGCGGCTGACCAGGCCGTAAGGATGATGCCGTAGACCCGCGACATGCGCTTCTGCCCATAAACGTCAATCACCATGGACGGCATGATCGCGAAGCCGCCGCCGAAGCAGCTCAGCACATAACATACTAGAATAGCGAACACCCACGGATTGTGCTCCGTCATCAGGATGCCAAACACGATCAACTGCGAGGCGAGCAGGAGGCGAAAGGTGTTGATGCGGCCGAGCCGTTCCGACACAGCGCCCCAGACGATGCGCCCGAAGCCGTTGAAGAGGGAGCTGACGGCGATCAACGTGGCGCCATAGCCGGCCAGAATAGAGCGCTCCAAGGTTGGATGGTCCAATCGCCAGATATCCTGGTAGAGCGGCGACAGGAAGCTGACGATCGAGATGCCGGCCATGATGTTAAGAAAGAAGATGAACCACATGATCGCGTACTGGCCGGCCAGGACATATTCGCTAAGCGGCAGGTCTGACGTTTCCTCGGCCTTGGCATAAGGGCTGGCCGCGTGGGCATCCTTCGCTGCTGACGGGACATAGCCGCTCGGGAGATAGTCGGGCGGGGGGTCGCTTAGCATCGCAGCGGAGCCGAAGGCGGCCGAGCCGAGGATGGCGCCCAGGGCTGCGAACACCAAAGCCAGATTCCGATGGAAGACGTGCATCAGGATCGGGGCAAGCACGACACTGAGGACAAAGGCGCCGAGCCCGAACCCCATGGCGACAATGCCGGTCATCAGTCCCCTCCTATCGGGGAACCACTTGGTGACGGTGCTCATCGGCGTGACGTAACCTAGGCCGATGCCAATTCCTGCCACGGCGCCGTAGCCCAGATAGAAAAGGGCCAGGCTCTTCACCACGAGGGCGGCCGCCGCCAAGGCATAGCCGGCCGCGAAGAGAAGGCCGCCGGCAACGGCCAACTTTCGTGGTCCGATCCTGGCGAGGTTGATCCCGCCCCAGGCCGCCGACAATCCGAGGCAGCAAATGGTCAGGCTGAATGCCCAGGAGGTCTCTGTATTGGACCAGCGGAACTGCTCGACCAGAAGCGGCTGGAAGTAGCTCCAAGCATACACGGTGCCAAGGCAGAGCTGCAGCACCGTGCACATGGCCGCAATCAGCCATCGATTGGGCACGCGGTCTTTCGAATGCATGCTCACGACTCTCGGCCGGAAGCCCAACGGATGATCCGGCCGAGCTCGCCGACCTCGTCGGTACGCTCGAGCAGGCGCTTGACCTGGGAAGAATCCGGAGGCGAGGCGTGCTGCTCGCTGGACAACGAATGCCAGGCGTAGCTCCGAAGGTGATCGAGCGGCCGCGACACCAGATACATCAACCCGTAGGACGCGAGCACGCTGACGATCAAGATGATGCTGAGGAGATAGACCTCCTTGCCAATGGCGGTCTGGACCTGCAGGGCGATGTAGCCCTTGTCCATCCCGACGTGCACGTGTCCGGCCTCGCCGGCGAGGATACCTGCCGTGACCTCCGAGAAGTTCCCGAGGCCGGAGAGTGTGCGGTCGTAGACGGCCTTCGCATTCTTGTAGTCGGCGAGGATCTCGTCGGGAATGCTCGGCACGAAGGTATGCGCGACGATCACACCCTTCTCATCCACGACGAAAACGTAGGAGATGCTGGAGATCTCGACGAATTGGTCGATGATGGACTGGAGGGCCGAATAGTTCTTGCGGACGATCAGGTCGACGTTCGAGTCGGCAATGCTGCGCGCGATCGCCCGACTGTTGTTCAGGAAATCGCCGGTTAGCTGTCGGTCGACCGTGTTGACGTAGAGCACGGAGGTCAACGCCACGATCAGGCCTATTATGGTGAACACGCCAAATAGGGTTTTCTGATAGAATCGGGCGATCTTCATCGCTTTGCCCAAACCTCCCACTCACCATCGCCGAACGGCACCAACTGGCCGTCTCTGACCACGGTATAATAGACCTTGTCCGAGGCTTGGCGGCGGCCGGTGTCGCCGCCGAAAGACAGCGGCTGTCCGATGCCGAGATCGAAGTTGCCCATGGCGAGCACGGTCGCTGCCAGATCGGCACGTCTGGGATCGGCGCCCATCCGCTGCAGGATCGCGATGAAGAGTTTGGCGTTCAGATAGCCCTCGAGGCTGACGAAGTCATAAGGGAGCGGCGCATACTCCCGCTCCGCTGTCTTTCCGTGCGGATAGAGCAGGGAGTCGGGCGGCACGATGGCATCGCGGTAGCGATCCATCGCCTCGCGATACTCGCGCACCGCCGGGACCGAAACGTTGTTGTAGCTCGGGACGACCTGGGAGCTCACCAGCCGTGAGGTGTAGTCTTTGTTCGATTCCTGCCCTGCGGCGAACAATAGCTTGAGCATGGCCCCGATGCCGACAAACGAGATCGTCGCGACGGGGCAGTCGAGGTCTCCGTCGCGCATGTCGCGGACAAATCCGGCACAGGCCGGATAGGTGCCGACACAGACAACCGCATCGGGCTGCACGCGCTGCATGATCGCCACCTGGCGATCGTAGCTCTGGTCGAAGGGCGAGCCCCGCCGATAGGTCGCTTCGCCGGCGATCTTCAGACCGTGCTCGTCCAATGCCTCGCGCAAGCCGCCCCAGCCTGCCCGGCCATAGGCGTCGGCCTGGTAAAAGACCGCAATACGAGTTCGATTGATGGCAACGAGGCGATCGACCAGTCCCTTCATCTCCTGGTCGTATGAAGCACGGAGGTTGAAGGAAAGCTGATCGTAGGGCGGAAGCCGGTTGGTATCTGCCCCGGTGAAGGGAAAGAACAGCAGAAAATTCTTGTCGTGATGCATCTGCAACAGCGGCAGGGTCCGGTTCATGGTCGGTGTGCCGACATAGCTGAACAGCGCGAAGACATCGTCTTCATCCATCAGCTTCAGCGTGTTGCGGATTGCGAGGTCGGGCTCGTAGCGGTCGTCATAGGCCTTGATCACGACCCGTCGGCCGTTGATGCCACCCGCGTTGTCGAGCGGAAGCAGGTAGGCCATGGCGCCGCGATAGAGTTCGATGCTGAGCGCCCGCGCGCTTGCCGAAAAATCCGCCGACATGCCGAGGCGGATTGCGCTCTGGCCGGCGCCCTGCCGATCGGCATCGGTGGCTGCCGTTTTATCCTGCGCCGAGGCCGGATCGCCGAGGAGCGCGGCCGCGAGCAAGAGGGCCGGCGCGAGCATGCGTCTCAAGCGGCGACACTTGGTTTGCACAGCGCCGATACCTGCTTTGCGCACCTGCATACCGGCGGCTCGGAGACCTGATCAAACCTTCGAAGTACGTTCTACTGAAC
>Ga0335081_10013777_pt1 | contig 13069 bp, 11 predicted proteins | sample Lox_Sample_35_FD_206713 | JGI IMG/M metagenome (GOLD analysis project Ga0335081, IMG submission 206713) | Soil microbial communities from Loxahatchee National Wildlife Refuge, Florida, United States - Lox_Sample_3.5 | ecosystem: Environmental > Terrestrial > Soil > Wetlands | place: USA...
ACGTAAATGACCGAGGAGGATGCGACGGCCGGCTCGTGGCGGGAAATGGACGACGTTACCGGGGCCGATAGCACCCCCGGGACGGGAGATGCGCGCGTGGACGCGGCGGTGGCGCGGCTCGCCGAGCTGGCCGGCGCGCCGCTGGACGAGCACCCCGTCATCCTCGGCGACGTCCACGACCGGCTGCGGGAGGTGCTGGGCGAACTCGGCTCCGCGACCCCCGGGCCGCCGGGCAGCCCGGGTTCGCGCAGTACCCCATGACGGGACGGACCGCCCGCAGGAGCCCGCGGACCCGGCTCGACGCCGAATTGGTCCGGCGCGGCCTGGCCCGGTCGCGTGAGCAGGCGGCCGAACTGATCGCGTCCGGCCGCGTCGTGGTCAGCGGCGAAGCCGCCATGAAGGCCGCCACCCAGGTGACCCGGGATGCGCCCATCACCATCGCCGGCGACGAACCGGATCCCGGCTACGTCTCCCGTGGCGGCCATAAGCTGGCCGGTGCGCTCGCCGCCCTCCCTGACCTGGCCGTGGCCGGGCGTCACGGCCTGGACGCCGGCGCCTCCACCGGCGGCTTTACCGACGTACTGCTGCGCGCGGGCGCCGCCCACGTGACCGCGGCCGACGTCGGCTACGGCCAGCTGGCCTGGTCGCTGCGGACCGACCCGCGGGTGGCGGTGCTGGACCGGGTCAACGTGCGTTCCCTGCGGCCGGAGCAGGTCGCCCGGCCGGATGGCCGCCGGCCCGATCTCGTGGTCGCCGACCTTTCGTTCATCTCCCTGGCGCTCGTGCTGCCCGCGCTAGCCGGCGCTGCCGACGCGGACGCGGATTTCGTCCTGCTGGTCAAGCCCCAGTTCGAAGTGGGGAAGGGCCGGGTTGGCGCGGGCGGGGTCGTGCGCGATGCTGGATTGCGGGCCGAAGCGGTCACCGCCGTGGGGCAGGCCGCGGCCGGCCTGGGCCTGGGGGTGTGCGGCGTCGTGGCCAGCCCACTGCCGGGACCGGCCGGCAACGTCGAGTACTTCGTCTGGCTGCGTCGCGGAGCTCCGCCGCTGGACGACGAGGACCTGCGGCGCGCCATCGCCGAAGGCCCGCAGTGAAAGCCTCCAGGGCAGCCGCCCGGTGACGGGCCGACGGAAGCGAAGGACACTCAGACGACAATGGGCGCAGTGAACGTCACGAACCGCAGCCGGACAGCTCTGGTAGTGGCGCATACCGGGCGCAAGGACTCGCTGCGGAGCGCCCGGCTCGTGGTTGAGCGGCTGATTGCCGCCGGCATCAACGTGCGGGTGCTCGTGGCCGAGGCGTTCGACATCGACTGCGCCGGCGTGCAGGAGGTGGCGCCCGGCCCGCATGCCGCCGAGGGGGCGGAGATCGTCATCGTGGTGGGCGGGGATGGCACGCTGCTGCGCGCCGCCGAGCTCGCCCGGCCCGCCGGGGCGCCCGTGCTCGGCGTGAACCTCGGCCACGTCGGCTTCCTGGCCGAGGCGGAACCGGAAGGCCTGGAGGACACCGTCGACCGCATCGTCGCGCGGCATTTCGTGGTCGAGGAACGGATGACGGTCGACGTCATGGTGCTGCAGGACGGCGCCACGGTGGCGGCGACATGGGCGCTGAACGAGGCGACGATCGAGAAGCTGGCCCGGGAGCGGATGCTCGAGCTGGTCACCGAGATCGACGGCCGGCCGCTGTCCCGCTGGGGCTGCGACGGCGTCGTGTGCGCCACCCCGACCGGATCGACCGCGTACGCGTTCTCGGCGGGCGGGCCGGTGGTATGGCCCGAGGTCGAGGCCCTGCTCATGGTGCCGATCAGCGCGCACGCCCTGTTCGCCCGGCCGATGGTCGTCTCGCCCCGGTCGGTGCTCGCGGTGGAGGTCATCGGCGGCTCGGGCCGCGGGCCCGCGCCGGCCGCGCCGGACAACCTGGCCGAACACGCCGGCGCGCCGTCGGCCGGTGCCGTCATGTGGTGCGACGGGCGCCGTAGGGTCGACCTAGAACCCGGCGCACGAGTAGAAGTCCGGCGCGGCGCGCTCCCGGTGCTGCTGGCCCGGCCGCTGCACGGCGCCGAGTCGGGTGACGACGGCGGCGCCCCGTTCACGGACCGCCTGGTCGCCAAGTTCGGCCTGCCGGTGGCGGGCTGGCGGGGTGGCCGGCTGAGTGGCCGGCCCGGGGCGAGGAACGACGGCGAAGAGGAGACGGCTGGCGGTCATGCTTGAGGAAGTCCGGATCACGGGACTCGGGGTCATCGACGACGCGGTACTCGAGCTGTCCCCGGGTTTCACGGTCGTGACGGGCGAGACCGGGGCCGGCAAGACCATGGTCGTGACCGGCCTGGGGCTGCTGTTCGGCGGCCGCGCGGACCCGGCGCGGGTCCGGCCGGGTGCCCAGCGCGCCGTCGTCGAGGGCCGGCTGCAGATCGACCCCGACGGCAAAGTGGCGCGTCAGGTGGAAGAGGCCGGGGGAGAGCTGGACGACGACGGCGCCGGCCTGGTGATTAGCCGCTCGGTGTCGGCCGAAGGCCGGTCCCGGGCTCACGCCGGGGGCCGTTCTGTGCAGGTGTCACTGCTGACCTACCTCGCCGACGACCTGGTCGCCGTGCACGGCCAGTCGGATCAGCAGCAGCTACTGCGGCCCGGCCGGCAGCGGGAAGCGCTGGACGCCTACGCCGGGCCCGCGCTGGCGCACGTTCTCACCGACTATCAGCGGGCCTACACCCGGCACCGGGAGACCCGCGCGGAGCTGGCCGAGCTGACCCAGATGGCCCGCGAGCGGATCGCCGAGGCGGAGGATCTCCGCCGGGCTCTGGAGGAGATCGAGGCGCTCGACCCGGCCGACGGCGAGGACGCCGTGCTGCTCGCGGAGGAGGAGCGGCTGGGTAACGCGGAGGCGCTGCGGGCCGCGGCCACCGCCGCGCACGAGGCGCTGCAAGGCGACCCGTCAGCGGCCGGGGCCTACGACCGCCCGGACGCGATGACCCTGGTCGGCGAGGCGCGGCAGGAGCTGGACACGGTGCGCCAGCACGACCCGGCACTCGCGGGCCTGGCCGACCGGCTGAACGAGGCGTCCTACCTGCTGGCCGACGTCGCGGGAGAACTGGCCTCCTACACCGACGCGCTGGACGCCGACCCGGCGCGGCTCGCGGCGGTGCAGGAGCGCCGCGCCGCGCTGGCCCGCCTGGTACGGGCCTACGGCAGCCGTGCGGTCGCGGACATCGCCCGCCGCCCCGCCCCGGACCCAGCGGACCTCACAGACCCAGCGGACCTCACGGACGCACCGGACCTCACGGACCCGGCGGCCGTAACGGGAACCGGCGAGCCCGCACGGCTGGCCAGCGACGGAATCGGCGACCTGGCCACGGTGCTCGCCTGGACCAAGGTCGCCGCGGCCCGGCTCGGTGAGCTGGAAGGCGACGACGACCGGATCGCCGAGCTGGAACGGCAGGAGGCCGAGCTGGCCGCGCGGGTGACCGAGCTGGCCGGCACCCTGACCGCGCTGCGGCAGGACGCCGCGGCGCGGTTCTCACGCGACGTCACCGCCGAGCTGACGGCGCTGGCCATGCCGCACGCCCGGGTCGCCGCGGTGCTCCGGCCCATCGAGGAGCCTGGCCCGCACGGTGACGAGGACGTGGAGATCAGGCTGGCCGCACACCCCGGCGCGCCGCCGCTGCCACTGAACAAGGGTGCCTCCGGCGGCGAGCTATCCCGGGTCATGCTCGCCATCGAGGTGGTGTTCGCCGGCGCGGATCCGGTCCCCACGTTCGTGTTCGACGAGGTTGACGCGGGGGTGGGGGGCAAGGCCGCGGTGGAGATCGGCCGCCGGCTGGCGCGGCTGGCGCGGCTGGCCCAGGTGATCGTGGTGACACACCTGCCGCAGGTTGCCGCGTTCGCCGACAACCACCTGGTCGTGACCAAGGCGGGCGACGGCCTGGTCACGAGCAGCGGCGTGGTCCGGCTGGATCAGCCCGGCCGGGTGCGCGAGCTGTCCCGCATGCTGGCCGGCCTGGAGGATTCGGAGTTCGGCCGGGCGCACGCGGAGGAACTGCTCACCATGGCCGCCCTGGAACGCGAGTGGCCGGCCTGAAACCGGGCACGTACGCGGACACCGGCACCGGCCGGTGGTCAGAACCGGCCCCGCGCAGCACCCGCGCCTCGGCGCGCACCCCAGCCGATGTGGGGGCGGGCGTTCAGCCGTGGGGGTCCTTGACGTAGGTGCCGCGGCCCTGGACGCTGACGATCAGGCCTTTCTCGCGTAGCTCCTTCATGGCCCGGCGGATCGTCAGGTAGGCCACGCCCCAGTCGTCGGCCATGGCTCGTTCGGCCGGCAAGCGGTGACCGGGCTGCCACGACCCGTCTTCAATATGGTCCGTAACGTATTTCACGATCTGCACGTAGATCGGCGTTGGGCCGTCGTGCACGATGTCGGGACCTTGATCATTAACCACGAAAACTAACCGTAGGGCATGCTTGACCTGCGATTACGCATGTAATGCGTTATGAACGAATGCAATGCTATCCCGGGTGACATCGATCGACTGACGCCCCGGGGGGTGATCGGGCGCGACCACGACCGATGCGCGGGCGGCGCGCGCGGGACGGCCAGCCCTACGCCGGGACCGACGGGGACAGGCCGAAGCGGTCCTCCCGGCCGCCGGCCCGTTCTGGCCCTACGCCGGGACGGACAGGGACAGGCCGAACCGGCCCGGCCGGTCCGTCCACCATTCACGCAGCGCCAAACCTGCGGCGGCCAGCTCGGCGGTCACGCCCTCCCGCCGGAACTTCGCCGACACCTCGGTCCGCATTTCCTCCCCGTCCGTGAACTCAGCGACCAGGCCGATGGCCGGGAGGCGCACCGTCTGCGCCACCGCGGAACGCAGCCGCATCTCGATCCACTCCCGCTCCACGTCCCAGACGGCGACGTGCTCGAACGCGTCCAGATCGAAGTCGGCGCCCAGCTCGGCGTTCAGCACGGCCAGCACGTTCTTGTTGAAGGCCGCGGTGACCCCGGCGGCGTCGTCGTACGCGGCGAGCAGGACCGCCGGGTCCTTGACCAGGTCGGTACCCAGCAGCAGGCTGTCGCCCTCGGCCAGGCTGGCCCGGATCCGGGCCAGGAACGCGGCCCGCTGCGGCGGCAGCAGGTTGCCGATCGTGCTGCCCAGGAAGGCGACCAGCCGTGGCCCGCCGCTGTCATCACTGGGCGGCAGGCCGAGATGCTCCTCGAAGTCGGACACCACGGCGCGCACCCCCAGCCCCGGGTACTCGGCGAGCAGGGCGGTGGCCGCGGCCAGCAGGGCCGGCTCGCTGACGTCGACCGGCACGTAGCTGCCGAGGGTGCCGGCCGCGCGCAGCGCGTCGATCAGCAGGCGCGTCTTCTCCGACGACCCGGATCCCAGCTCGACCAGCGTGCCCGCGCCGCTCAGTGCGGCGATCTGGCCGGCGGCGGCCTGCAGGATCTCCCGCTCGGCCCGGGTCGGGTAGTACTCGGGCAGGCCGGTGATCTTCTCGAACAGCTCGCTTCCGGCCGCGTCGTAGAACCACTTGGGCGGCAGGGACTTCGGGACGCTGGTCAGCCCGGCCCGCGCGTCGGCGCGCAACGAGTCGGCCAGGAAACCGCCGGGCAGTCGGCGCTCAATACTGAGCGGAGTCGTCATGAATGCTGGTCCCTTCCGTGGGGGATGTTGCTGCCGGCCATTCCTTCGGGGAAACTTCCGTGCCGGACCCGCTCGGCGTCGTCGGCGTCGACCTCCGGGGGAGTGGGCAGCGACCGGACGCGGACGCCGGCCGCGGTGGCGGTGAGCAGCGACCGGTCCGGCACCTCGACCCAGCCGGGCTCCTCGTCGGCGGGCTCGGACGCCACGACCACGCTGTCCGCCGTTCGCGGGGACCCGGTGCCGTTGCTCCGGCCGGTGCCCGCCGTCTGCCGGTACCAGAGGGTATGCCCGGCGGCGGTCGCCGCGATCGAGCTCCCATCCGTGAGCAGGAAGTTGAACCGCCCGCTGACCTGCGCGATGTCGAGCACGCCGAGGACCGCGGCCAGCGCCTCGTCCGGGACGGCGCCACCGCGCAGCTGTTTCAGCGTGAGCGCCCACAGCAACGCCGAATCGACCCGGGCGTCCAGGCCGAGCAGTTCCAGCGGGGTCAGGGTGCAGGCCAGCCCGGCGGCCGTCTCCGGCCAGCCCACGAGCGCGCCGTTATGGCTGAACAGCCAGCGGTCCGCGCCGAACGGGGAGCAGGCCGAGGCCCCCGGCTCGGTCCCGGCGCTCGCGTCGCGGACCGCGGCCAGCAGCGCGCCGCTGCGGGTCACCCGGGTCAGGTCGGCGAAGGACGGGTCCGCCCAGATCGGCCCCGGCCGCCGGTAGCGGGCCGGAATGGGCTGCCCGTCGGCGTACCAGCCGACGCCGAAGCCGTCCACGTTCATCGTGCCGCTGTTCCGCATCATCCGTGGCGCCCACGCCTGCCGGTACAGGCCGTAGGGCGGGTCAATGATCGCTTCGCGCAGGGTGACGGGCGGCCCCAGGTAGGCCAGGTGACGGCACATCAGACGGTCTCCGGGGCGGCCGAACGCGCGGTGCGGAAGCCGGCGAAGATCTGGCGGCGGATCGGGTAGTCCCAGTTGCGGAACGTGCCGCGGCAGGCGTCCGGGCTTACCGCGAAAGAGCCGCCGCGCAGCACCTTGTACTCCGGGCCGAAGAAGACTTCCGAGTACTCGCGGTACGGCCACGCCCGGAAACCGGGATAGGGCAGGAAGTCGCTGGACGTCCACTCCCAGACGTCCCCGATGAGCTGGCGGGCGCCGGATGGGGCGGCGCCGTCCGGGTAGGAGCCGGCCGGGGCGGGGCGCAGGTGCTGCTGGCCCAGGTTCGCCCGCTCCGCCGTGGGCGCGTCGTCGCCCCAGGGGAAACGGCGGGAACGCCCGGCCGCCGGGTCGAAGCGGGCCGCCTTCTCCCACTCGGCTTCGGTTGGCAGGCGGCGGCCCGCCCACCGGGCGTAGGCATCCGCCTCGTACCAGCACACGTGCATCACCGGCTCGGCGGGCGGGACCGGCTCGGTGACGCCGAAGATCGTGCGGACCCACCCGCCGCCCTCGCGTTTCCAGGTCATTGGCGCGGACAGCCCGGCCCGCTGCCGGTGCTCCCAGCCGCCCGGCGTCCACCACCGCGGATCGTCGTACCCGCCGTCGGCGATGAACGCGGCGTAGGCGGCGTTGCTGACCGGCGTGGTGTCGATGAAGAATGGCCGCACGTGGAAGGTGTGGGCCGGCCGCTCGTTGTCCAGCGACCAGGGCTCGCTGGACGTGCCCATCGTGAACGGGCCACCCGGCACCACGACCTCAGCCGGCAGGCGATGCGCGTCGGCCGGCGGGGCCGCGGGCAGCGGCGCGGCCAGCACCGGTGGTCCCTTCCGTAGCTGGTGGGTGATCAGCATCGTCTCGTCGTGCTGCTGCTCGTGCTGCACGATCATGCCGAACGCGAAGCCGTCATCGGTGAGCGGTGTCCCGGCGAACCGGGCCCGGGCCACCATGTCGAGCACGCGGCCGCGGACGTCGGACGCGTACGTGCGGGCCTCGCGCGGCGCGAGCAGCGGCAGCGAAGGCCGCTGCGACCGGGGGTGCTCGAACGCGTCGTACAGCGGGTCGATCTCCGGGTGGATCGGGTCCTGGCCGGCAACCGCGCGCAGCAGCCACATCTCCTCCTGATTGGCGATGTGCGCCAGGTCCCAGACCAGCGGGGACATCAGCGGCGAATGCTGCAGGACCAGGTCGGCCTCGTTCACGCAGTCGGTCAGCGCGGTCGTGCGGTCCCGCGCCGCGATCAGGGCGGCGGCGATCTGGCTGCGCAGGGTCTCTGTTCCTTCGGCGGTCACGGCATCCCCTCCAGTTGGTCGTCGGCTGGGCATCGGTGCCTGAGCACGTAACGGTCGGCGAATTCGGCGACGCGGCGGCGGATGTCCGCGGGCGCACCGGCCCGCCCGAGAGCCGCATCCGCCGCCTCGAAGCACTGCCGGCTGGCCCGGGCGAGCACCGGATCGGCCAGGCCGTCCCGCGCCGCCCGCAGCCACGGGTTCCCATCCGGCGCCCCGTTATCCGTGCGCCGGCCGCCCCGCGGGCGGCGAGCGGCGTTTCCGTTGGCTGCCCCGGGCCAGGCGGTGCCGCCGTGCCCATCGGGCGGCCCGCCGCTACCGTGTGCGGCGGGCGGAGCGCCGTCGCCGTGCCCGCTGGGCGGCCGGCCGTCGCGGTGCCGGTCGTGCGGGCCGCCGTTGCCGTGTGCGGCGGGCCGCGCAGCGCCGCCATTTTGCCGGCTGGCCGGGCCGGCGGGACGGGGCGCCGCGGCTGTGGCGGAGCCGTGGCCGTTCGCGCGGCGGTCCCACAGGGGCTCGGCCGCGGCCATCGCCTCATCCGCGGCGCGAGCGTCCTCGAACAGGGCCCAGGCGACCGCGGCCGGGACGATCCAGCCATCCCCGGGCTGCGCGTCGATCATCCGCAGCTCCAGGTGGCCGCGCGGCCGCACCGGGGGAAACAGCGTGGACAGGTGATAGGTGAGGTCATCCAGCGTGGGCGGCCGCCCGGTGCCCCGGCGGCCGCGTTCCCCGCCGCGGCCGCAGGCCCAGTCGCGGATCCAGTCGCGGAACGTCAGGCCGGGCGGCGCGGTCCAGGACGGCGACCCAGGCCGGCGTACCAGCATGAGCTCGGCGTTCAGCGCGTAGGCGACGTAACGGTCCCGCGGATCACGCGGGCCGGCGGCGCCGCCGTCGCCGGGCGGCCGGGTGCGGCCCGGGTCGAGATGCCCCCAGACTTCCTGGCGGGTGGACCGCCAGCCGGACGGCCTGCGCTGCCGCAGCGGGGAGTTGGCGAACGCGGCGACCAGCATCGGGCCGATCTGGTGGGCGAGGCGCCAGCGCCAGCGGTAACCGCCGGTGGCCGTGGTATCGCGGCCGGCGTCCAGGCACACCTGGACCGACGCGGTGTTGCACATCATCTCGCGGCCCCACGGGCCGCTGCGGTCAAAGAACTCCTCCATGGCCGCGTAGCGGGGCAGCTCCAGTACACGGCGGGGAGGGCGGATCGGATCGAAGCCATAACCCTGCAGGGCCAGGCCCGCACGCTGTACGGCCTGCCGGAGGGTGGTCATCTCCTGCCGGACGGCCGTCACGCATTCGCCGAGGCTGTCGGCGGGTGCGGAGCTTAGTTCCAGCTGGCCGCCGGGCTCAGTGGTGAGCAGGCCCCCGGTGGGCAGCGCGGCTGGGGAGGGGAGAACGGCCGGGGCGGTGAGATCGGCGACGGCCGGGAAAATGCGTTCCGCTGGGACGGCGAGCGCGGGATCACGGGCATCGCGGACTAGCCACTCGAGTTCGACACCGACCCGGCGCGGCGGCCCGGTCTTGAAACAGATGCCGTGCACGTGTGCCTCGGCATCCTCCTCGGTCAGCGCGCGGTCCGCCGACCCTTCGGCTGGCCCGTTCATCGGCACCCCTTCTTCCCTGGAGAGCACGGATCATGCTGAGCGCAGATCTTGTGCCAAACCGTAACAAGGGGGTCTGACAAAACGCGGCGGGCGCGAACGGGGCGGGGAGAATCGAGACCGGAGCCGGGACAATAGGGCCAGCCCCCGGCGCCTGCGAGGGCAAGCCGGGCGTTCCGAACCTTGGGGCTGATCAGGCGCGGGGGCTCCGTTCTGATGGCCGCGTGCTGGTCACGATAACAACCATCCCACAGGCCACCCGATTCCCCCCACCGGGAGAATTCTCCCGCCTCCGCTCGCATGCCGCCGCCGAACTTGTGCATTCTCTGCTGGCGGAACAGCAGAGAATGCACAAGATCCGTTCTGGGCAGGGCGGGCTTCGGGCCTGGGGTGGGCTGGGCGAACGGGGGCTCCGGTCAGGCGGGCGGCGTGGCGCGCACCGTGATACGGCCGGGCTCACCGGATTGCACCGTGCCGACGAGTGCGGCGTGCGCGCCCCGCGCGCGCAGATCCTCGCGCAGCGAGTCCGCGGCGGACGGCGGTATGGCGATCAGCAGGCCGCCGGACGTCTGGGCGTCGTGCAGCAGGACGGCCGTCACCGGATCGGTGTCCGGCTCGATGTCGGTCACCTCCGCCAGGTAGGACACGTTGGCGTTGGTGCCGCCGGCGATGAACCCCGCCGCGGCCAGGCCCGCGGCGCCGGGCAGCAGCGGCACCTGATCGGCCCACACGTCCGCGGCGGCTCCGCTGGCGCGCAGCATCCGGTGCAGGTGTCCTAGCAGGCCAAAGCCGGTCACGTCGGTGGCGGCCACCACCCCGGCGCGCAATGCCGCTTCGCTGGCCGCCGCGTTCAGCGTAGTCATAGCGTCGACCGCCGCCGCCAGCACGTCCGGCGGCGCCGCGCCACGCTTGTGTGCCGTCGCCACCACGCCGGTGCCGATCGGCTTGGTGAGGACGAGCACGTCGCCGTCCCGGGCCCGGTCCACGGTCAGCAGCTTCCGCGGATCGGCCATCCCGACCACGGCCAGCCCGTACTTGGGCTCGGGGTCGTCGATCGTGTGGCCCCCGACCACCAGGCACCCCGCGGCCCCGGCCGCTTCCGCGCCGCCGCGCAGCACGTCGGCGAGCACGCTGACCGGCAGCGTGCTGCCCGGCCAGGCCGTCAGGTTGAGCGCGATCACCGGCCGGCCGCCCATCGCGTAGACGTCCGACAGGGCGTTGGTGGCGGCCACCCGGCCCCAGTCACGCGGATCGTCGACGATGGGCGTGAAGAAGTCGGTGGTGAGGACCAGGGCGCGGTCCTCGTCGAGCCGGAGCACCGCCGCGTCGTCGCCTTCGGCCGCCCCGACGAGCAGGTCACCCGTGGCCGGAACGAGACCGTCCGGGCTGCCCGGGCCCGTCCCGAGCGTCGCCATCAGCTCGTCCAGGGCGGACAACGGCAGCTTGCAGGCGCAGCCCGCGCCGTGCGACAGCGCGGTCAGCCGGACCCGCTCGCCGCCCGCGGTGCCGCCGCCCGCGGTGCCGCCGCCCGCCGTGGCATTGGTTGCCGACGTGCTGCTGGGCGCCGTCTCATCGGTCACTGGGGCCTCATCCCTCGCGCGGTTATCTACGGACGGGTGCGGCCCGTCCGTGGCCGGCGTCTGCCCGTCCCGTTAAGGATTATCAACGGCGCCCGGCCCGCCACCCGCGGCCCGCCGGGTGTGGCGGTCAGCGAGCACTTGCCATCGTGCCGCATTATGGACAACAGCACCGCGGCCTCGGCGCTCGCGCAATCCGTACCGGCGTAGTGACACGCCGTAATCATTCAGATGACAGCGAGTGGTCGGGGGCTCTGGCAGGATGGAGCAACGATGAAGGTGCCGTCCGTGAGGATCCCGGTTGTCCGCCGTGGCAAGTCCGATGAACTGCCCGGCGTGGTCGCTCCCGCGCGCCTGGACCGGCGGACGAAGAACCTGACCAAGCGGCTGTGCCCGGGCGACATCGCCATCATCGACCACACCGATCTGGACCGGGTCGCTGCCGACGCCCTGATCAGCCGCAAAGTCTCCGCCGTGGTGAACGCGGCGGTCAGCATGAGCGGGCGTTACCCCAACCTCGGGCCGCAGTTGCTGATGGACGCGGGCATCCCGCTCGTCGATGACGTCGGCCCTGAGGTGTTCACCCGGGTAACCGAGGGCGCCGCCGTCCGGCTCGACGGTGACACCCTTTACCTGGGCGAGCAGGTCGTCGCCAAGGGTACGCCGCAGACGGCGGAGACGGTCAGCGCGATGATGGCCGAGGCGCGGGCCGGAATCGTCACCCAGATCGAGGCGTTCGCCGCGAACACCATGGAGTTCCTCAAGCGTGAACACGAACTCCTTGTCGACGGGGTCGCGCTGCCTGACCTGCGGACCACAATGGACGGCCGCCACGTCCTGGTCGTCGTGCGCGGGTATCACTACCGTGAGGACCTGGCGGCGCTGCGGCCGTATATCCGCGAGTACCGGCCCGTCATGATCGGGGTCGACGGCGGCGCGGACGCGCTGCTGGAGGCCGGATACGTGCCGGACGCGATCGTCGGCGACATGGACTCCGTCACCGACGAGACCCTGCGCTGCGGCGCCGAGCTTGTCGTGCACGCGTATGCGGACGGGCACGCGCCGGGCCTGGCGCGCGTCAAGGAACTCGGCCTGACCGGGGCCGTCTGCCCGGCCGCCGGCACCAGCGAGGACGTGGCCCTGCTGCTCGCCGACGGCAAGGGCGCGAGCCTGATCGTGGCGGTCGGCACGCACTGGACGCTCGAGGAGTTCCTCGACAAGGGCCGGTCCGGGATGGCCAGCACCTTCCTGACCCAGCTCCGGGTCGGTACCAAGATTGTTAACGCGAAGGGCGTCAGCCGGCTGTACCGCAGCAGGATTTCCGGCTGGGCCCTGATCGTGCTGGCGCTCGCCGCCGCCGTGACCGTGCTGGTCTCGGTGGCCGCCTCGCCCGCCGAGCCCATTCTCATCCGATACTTCGACGCAACGTGGCATTCGTTCGTGTCCTGGCTGACCGGACTGTTTAAGTGATCGATTTTCGTTACCACCTGGTTTCCATCGTCGCGGTTTTCCTGGCCCTGGCCGTCGGCATCGTGCTCGGCTCCACCGAGCTGCGTGGCGCGGCGTTCACCGCCCTCGAGGGCACGTCGAACGCGCTCAGCCACAAGCTGGACGCCGCCAACAGCCAGAACAGCGCGCTCCAGCAGGAGGTCAGCGGGGACCAGGCGTTCGCGCAGGCGGCCGAGCCGGTGCTGCTGGCCCACCTGCTCGACGGCAAGCGCGTCGTCGTCATCACCGCGCCGGGCGCACCGTCCGCCGTCGTCAACGGCATCACGACCGCCCTCGGCGACGCGGGCGCGACGGTCAGCGGGCAGGTCGCCCTGTCGGCCAAGTTCGCCGACACCAGCGCCAGCAACCTGAGCCTGCTCGACCAGCTCACCCAGCGGGTGGCACCGTCCGACTTGACCCTGGCCAACGGCACCCCGCAGCAGCAGGCGGCGCAGGTGCTGGCCAGCGCCCTGGTGTCTTCGGGGTCCTCGGGATCCGGTGGGTCTTCTGGCGGGTCTTCCGGGTCCGGCGGTCATACGGTCGGGAGCCAGGCGGCCCA
>Ga0335081_10013778_pt1 | contig 13069 bp, 12 predicted proteins | sample Lox_Sample_35_FD_206713 | JGI IMG/M metagenome (GOLD analysis project Ga0335081, IMG submission 206713) | Soil microbial communities from Loxahatchee National Wildlife Refuge, Florida, United States - Lox_Sample_3.5 | ecosystem: Environmental > Terrestrial > Soil > Wetlands | place: USA...
CCGCTCTCGGGATCGAGCTCACGGTGTGCCGCACCGGGGAAGAGGTATTCAACGAGATCGGGTTCGAGGGGCCGCACGGGGAATCGGTGCGGGTGATCGAGGCGCGCACCTACTCGCCCGCCGTGCGCTCCCGGGGCGAGGTCTCGCTGTGCGGCGACTTCGCGCAGCTCTCCCTGCCGGCGACCGACTTCGCCGCGGCGCGTGACTTCTGGGAGCCGCTCGGCTTCGTCGCGACCGACGAGGCGGAGGCACCCTACGGGCATCTGCCGCTCACCAGCGACACCCTGGAGCTGGCCTTCCACCGCCCGCGCACCTTCGCGGCGCCTCTGCTCGTGTTCCGCGCGGCCGATATGCGCGCGCGGATCGAGCGGCTGCGCTCGCTCGGCGTGGCCGAGGAATCACTGCCGCGCGGCATCGCCCGCGAGACCAACGCGTTGCTCTCGAGCCCCGAAGGCACACAACTGCTGCTGCTCTCGGATAGCGAATGACGGGGGTTGCCGCAGCGTGTCCGGCGCCACGCATCAGCGCGCGCCGCCTGCGGCGCGCGCCACGATCCGGAAGCGCACGCGCATCTCGTCCTGCACCGCGAGCGCGCCGAGGAGGGCGGTGAAGGGCGTGAGGCCGAGCTCGCTCTGCCGCAACGCAGCCTCACCCGTCAGCGTGACCGTGTCTCCGGCGATCTGGTAGCGCACCGGAACGCTGATCGTGCGGTGCTGGTCGCGCACCTGCGCATCGAGCCAGGCCACGACCGCGCCCGGCGCGCCGGCTGCCGGCGCCTCGAGCCGCTCGGAGCGCAGCACGACCTCGGGGTACTCCGCCGCATCGAGCACGGCGGGGCCGAGCATGTTGCGCCGCGTGCCGTCACGCGCCGACTGCGGCAGCTGCGGCTGAAAGTCGCCGCCTGTCTCCCGTGCGCGCAGCTCCGGCTCGTCCACCGTCAGCTCCGCCACCGCCAGGTGCAGCTCGATGCTGCTCTTCAGCACCTCGCCGGGCACGTAGACCGTTCCGGCGAGCGTGTGGGAGGCGATGAGGTGGTTGTGCCCGGCGCTCGCGAGCGTGCCACCGCGGTAGACCCGCACGGTGAGCAGCGACTCCGCCGCGGCGATGTCGTAAGGCCTGCCCGTGTGCGGCGCGACCGGAGCAGGCGGCGCCGCGTGCACCTGCGACGGGGGCGGCGGCGGACGCGTCGGGCAGCCGCTGAGCGCGCCCGCCAGGAACAGCGTGGCGGCGACGCGAATCTTGCAACCGCCGCTCACGCCTTTAAGCTTAAGGTCCAATGGCCCTCCGCAACACGACTCACCGCTGGGGCGCGATCGCGCAAACCTTCCACTGGGTCATCGTCGCGCTGATCATCGCGCAGGTCACCCTCGCCGAGATGGCCGACGATCTGCCGAACGGCCTGCGCAAGCTGACCCTGCTGGCGCGCCACAAGTCGATCGGTATCACGATCCTCGGCCTCGTGATCCTGCGCCTCGCGTGGCGCTGGCTGAGCGAGCATCCGCCCCTGCCGGAGAACCTCAAGCGCTATGAGCTGGCCCTGGCGCGCTTCAGCCACGTGGCGCTCTACGTGCTGCTGCTCGCGGTGCCGCTCACGGGCTGGATGTTCTCCTCGGCGCGTGGGTTCCCGGTGAGCTGGTTCGGGTTCTTCCAGCTGCCGGACCTGGTGCCGAAGAGCCGCCCCCTCTACGACGCGCTGCAGATGACGCATCACACGCTCGCCTGGACGCTCATCGCAGTGATCACGCTGCATGTGATCGGCGCCCTCAAGCATCATTTCTGGCACAAGGACGACGTGCTCAAGCGCATGTTGCCGTTCACGCGCCACTGACGAGGAGTCCCTGCATGCGCCCCCCGATCCTCTGCCGGCTGCTCGCCGCGGCATCGCTCGCCGTCGGCCTGGACGCCGCCGCGGCCCCGCCCCTGACCTCGCATTACACCCTCGATCCCGCGAACAGCTCACTCGAGTTCATCTTCCTGCAGGCGGGCGCGAAGAACACCGGGCGTTTTCCGCGCTTCTCGGTGACTCTGGATTCCTCAGGCGCCGATCCGACGGGCGGGCGGCTCGAGGTCACGGTGGACGTCGCGGCGCTCGATACCGGTGACAAGGACCGTGACGACACGCTGCGGAGCGATGACCTGTTCGACGTGAAGCACTTCCCCCAGGCGCACTTCCTCGCCACGCAGATCGTGAAGACCGGGGGCGGCTACGAGGCTGTCGGCGCGCTCACCATCCGTGGCATGACGCGGGAGACCAGGGTGCCGTTTACGTTCCGCGAGGCCACCGAGGGCGGCGCAACGGTCGGCTACCTGGCTGGCAGGACGATCGTGCGCCGGCTCGACTTCGGCGTCGGCCAGGGCGAGTGGCAGGCCACCGACCAGGCGGGGAACGAGGTCACCGTGTCATTCACGCTGCGCCTGACGCGCGCCGCGCCCTGATCACCTGATGTAGCAGCCGCTCACGTGCCGCTGCGGATGGCTAACAAGCCGTCCCGTCGCGGCGCGTCATCCGGCCGCCCACGTAAGCGAGATCCACCTCGGGGTCGGAGTAGCTCGCCCGGTCCTCCGGGTCGCGGTTGCTCACCTCGAGATACACCGCCGGACGGTCGCTGCGGTTGACGAGCTGATGCCCGTCCTCGAGGCCCGCCGGGAAGCCGGCGCACATGCCGGCCATGAGCAGCTGCTCACCGGCGCCGGTGCGCAGCACCACTTCGCCCTCGAGCACGTAGACGAACTCATCCTCGCGCGTGTGCCAGTGCCGCATCGAGGACTCCTTCCCCGGCGGCAACGTCGTCTGGTTGACGCCGATGCGCGTCAGGCCGAAGGCATCGCCGAGGGCGCGCTTCTCGCGCGGCAACACGCGCGAACGATAGGGTTCCGGATAGCCGGAGCGGCTGAGCGCCGCCACGCTGCCTGCCTCGAGCGCCGGCTTGTGCACTGCCATGTCCCGCTCCTCAAGCGCTGCGCGCGCGGTTGACGCGCGTCGGTGGCTTCGGGGAGCATGCCACAAGTCGCATGCCTGAAGTATTCAACGATGTCGGCCACTGCGTCGACGCGGTACTGCGCCGCGTGGGGCCGCGCATCGTGCTCGCGTTGCCGCTCGCCATCGGCAAGCCCATCCCGTTCGTCAACGAGCTCTATCGGCGGGCGCTGCGCGACCCTTCGCTCAACCTGACGATCCTCACGGCGCTGTCGCTGCTCAAGCCCGTGGCGCGCGCCCCGCTCGAGGCGCGCCTGCTCGATCCCCTGGTCGCGCGGGTGTTCGGCAGCTACATCGACCCGGAGTACGCGCGCGCGGTGCGCGCCGGCCGGGTGCCCCCCAACGTGCGCGTGATCGAGTTCTTCCTCACGCCGGGCGCGTTCCTCGGCGCGCTGCACGCCCAGCGCAACTACCTCTGCGCCAACTACACCCACGTCCAGCGCGAGGTCCTGAAGCAGGGCGTCAACGTGGTGGCGGGGCTGGTCGCACGCCGCACGGTGAACGGCCAGATGGCGCTCAGCTATGGCTCCAACCCCGACGTGATCGTGGACCTGCTGCCGCAGCTCGAAGCGGCGCGGCTCGCCGGGCGCGAGGTGGTGACGGTCGGGGAGGTCCACGCGCAGATGCCCTTCATGACCGGGCACGCGCAGATCGACCCGGCGCGTTTCGACTTTCTCATCGACGACCCGCGCTACGACTTCGATCTCTTTTGTCCGCCCAATCCGCCGATCGGCACCGCCGACCACGCCATCGGCATGTACGTGAGCGGCCTGGTGCGCGACGGCGGCACGCTGCAGATCGGCATCGGCGAGCTCGGCGACTCGCTGGCATATACGCTGCTGCTGCGGCATCAGCAGAACGCCGCCTGGGTGAGCGCGCTCAGTGCGCTCGGCGTGCGCGAGGCCGAGCGGCTCATGCGCGACGAGGGCGGTTTGGAGCCCTTCGCGAGCGGCCTGTTCGCCTCCACGGAGATGTTCGTCGACCAGCTGCTCGAGCTCTACCGTGCCGGCATCCTGCGCCGCCGCGTCTACGATTCGCTCCCCCTCGAGCGGCTGCTGGCGACGGGGACCACGGCTGAGCGTTTCGACGCGGGCATTCTCGAGCGGCTCGTGGCGGCCGGCGTGGGACCGCGCCTCACCGAGGCCGAGTTCGCCGACCTCCGGCACCACGGGGTATTCCGCGAGGAGGTGGAGTTCGACGGCGGGCGCCTGCGGGTGCCGGGCGGCGAGTGGATCGGCGCTGACCTCGCCGATGCGGGCTGCCGCGCGGCCATCGCCGCGCAGTGCCTCGGGCGCGAGCTGCGCAACGGCGTGGTGCTGCACGCCGGCTTCTTCATGGGTCCGCGCGCCTTCTACGCGGCGCTGCGCGACCTGCCGGAAAGCGACCGCGTGCAGCTCGACATGTGCGGGGTCGCCTTCCTCAACCAGCTGTATGGCCCGGACCAGGAGCTGCGCATCCTGCAGCGCCGGGCGGGGCGCTTCGTCAACACGACCATGCTGGTGACGCTGCTCGGGGCGGCGGTGTCGGATGCGCTCGAGAGCGGCCAGGTGGTCTCGGGCGTCGGCGGGCAATACAACTTCGTCGCCATGGCGCACGCGCTGCCGGACGCGCGCTCGATCCTGTGCGTGCGTGCGACCCATACGCGCCACGGCCGCACCACCTCCAACATCGTCTGGAGATACGGCCACGAGACGATCCCGCGCCACCTGCGCGACATCGTGGTCACCGAGTACGGCATCGCTGACCTGCGCGGCCGCACCGACGAGGAGATCATCATGGCGATGCTTGCGGTCGCCGATTCGCGCTTCCAGGAAGAGCTGCTGGCGCAGGCGAAGGCCAACGGCAAGATCCGTCCCGACTACCGCATCCCGGAGGCCTGCCGCGACAACACGCCGGCGCGCCTCAACCGCGCGCTCGCGGAGCACCGCCGGCAGGGATTCTTCAGCGCCTACCCCTTCGGCACCGACCTCACCGCCGAGGAGATCGCGCTTGGCGCGGCGCTCATGTTTCTCGACGCCCGTACCGGAACTCTCCGGGGAAAACTCGCGACCGTCGCAGCCGCCGTCTGGCGCGGAAATCCCGCGCCCCGGCACGCCGCCGCACTCAAGCGCATGGGGCTCGATCAGCCGGGCCGCATGAGCGAGCGGCTCGAGCAGCGGCTGGTCGTGCTCGGGCTCGATGCCACCGCCCGAGCACCCTAGCGCTTGCGCCGCGGCGCGGCGCGCTTGCGCCCGGCGCGTTTCGCCGTCTTGCGTGCCTTCGCCGCCCGGCGCCTGGGTGCAGCCGATCGTTTCGCCTTGAGCCGCTTCGGCCTGGCCTTGGGCCGCTTCGGCCTGGCCTTGGCTGCGGCCGGCTTGGCCTTCGGCGCCGCCGCCTTGCCTGCCTGATCGGTGCCACGTAGCTGATCGAGGATCGCTGGATTCTCGAGCGTCGAGACGTCCTGAGTGACTTCCTCGCCGTTCGCCACCGCGCGCAGCAGCCGGCGCATGATCTTGCCCGAGCGTGTCTTGGGAAGATTGTCGGCGAAGCGGATGTCGTCGGGCTTGGCGATGGGACCGAGCTGCTCGCCCACCCAGTCGCGCAGCTCCCGGGTGAGCGCGCTCGTGTCCCCGGTGGGACGCGGGCCGCGCAGCACCACGTAGGCGAATACCGACTCGCCCTTGATCTCGTGCGGCTTGCCGACCACGGCCGCCTCGGCGACGCGCGGATTCGCGACCAGCGCCGACTCGATCTCCATGGTGCCGAGGCGGTGTCCCGACACTTTGAGCACGTCGTCGATGCGGCCCATGATCCAGTAGTAGCCGTCCTTGTCGCGGTGCGCGCTGTCGCCCGCTACGTAGCAGCGCGTGTGGAACTTCGCCCAGTAGCCCTCGATGTAGCGCGGGTTGTTGCGCCAGATGGTGCGCAGCATCGACGGCCAGGGCCTGCGGACCACGAGGTAGCCGCCCGCGTCCGGGCGTTTCACCGAGTCGCCGTGATCGTTGACGATGTCGGCATCGATGCCGGGCAGCGGCTGGGTGCAGGAGCCGGGCTTGGTGGCGGTCACGCCGGGGAGCGGCGAGATCAGGATCGCGCCCGTCTCGGTCTGCCACCAGGTATCGACGATCGGGCAACGCTCCCTACCGATCACGCGGTGATACCACATCCACGCCTCGGGGTTGATCGGCTCGCCGACCGTACCGAGGAGGCGCAGCTTCGACAGGTCGTACTTGTTCGGCAGCTCATCGCCGAGCTTCATCAGCGCGCGGATCGCGGTCGGCGCGGTGTAGAAGACGGTGACGCCGTGCGTCTGGCAGTTCCTCCAGAAGCGGCCGCCGTCGGGCACGGTAGGCGTGCCTTCGTACATGACGATGGTCGCGCCGGCGGCGAGCGGCCCGTAGGCGATGTAGGTATGTCCCGTGACCCAGCCGACATCCGCCGTGCACCAGAAGACATCGTCGTCGCGCAGGTCGAAAACCCACTGGGTGGTGACCTTGGCGCCGAGCAGATAGCCGCCGGTGGCGTGGACGATGCCCTTCGGCTTACCGGTAGAGCCCGAGGTGTAGAGGACGTAGAGCGGATGCTCGGCCTCCACCCACTCGGGGTCGCAGGCGGGCGGCTGTCCCTCGATGGCCTCGTGCCACCACAGATCGCGCCTGGGGTCCATGGGCACCGCCCGGCCCGTGCGCTTGAGCACGATGACCTTTCTCACGGTCGGGCAGCCGGCGGCGAGCGCGTGATCGGTGGCGACCTTGAGCTCCACCGCCCCGCCGCCGCGCCAGCCGCCGTCGGCGGTGATGACGAGCTTGGCTTCGGTGTCCTCGATGCGATCCTTGAGCGCGGGCGCGGAGAAGCCACCGAACACCACCGAGTGGATCGCGCCGATGCGGTTGCAGGCGTGCATCGCGACCACGACCTCCGGGACCATCGGCATATAGATGACGACCCGGTCGCCTTTGTTGATTCCCTGCGCCTTGAGCGCGTTGGCGAAGCGGCAGACGTCGGCGTGCAGCTCGCGGTAGGAGAGCCGGCGCACATCGCCCGGCTCTCCCTCGAAGATGATCGCGGTCTTGTGGCCGCGCTCGTTCAGGTGCACGTCGAGGCAGTTCCAGGAGGCGTTGAGGCGCCCGTCGGTGAACCAGCGGTAGTTGGGCGCGCGCGCCTCATCGAGCGCCACCGTGAACGGCCGGTGCCAGCTGAGCTCCTGGGAGGCGAGATCCGCCCAGAATCCGACGTGATCGTCGGCGGCGCGCTTGCGCAACGCCTCGAGATCGTGCGGCTTGATGCGTGCCTGCGCGGTGAACTCCGGCGAGGGCGGGAAGCTGCGCTGCTCGATGAGGATCGACTCGATGTTCTTATCCGTCGCTGCGACCGCCATGACAACCTCTCGTACAGCTTGAGACTCACCCGCACGGGCCGGGTGCGCAGCATAGCCTCTAACCGTGCAGCTCTGCGAGCAGCCGCTGGATCATGGCAAGCGCCCGGTGCGCGTAGCTCTCGCCGAACAGGTTGGCGTGGTTCAGCACGTGATAAAGGTTATAAAGGTCGAGGCGCAGCTCGGCCCCGTGCGGCAGCGGAGCCGCACCCCCATATGCCCGGTAGAAGCGCGCGCCGAAGCCCCCGAAGAGCTGCGTCATGGCGAGATCCGTCTCGCGGTCCCCGTAGTAGACCGCCGGGTCGAAGATCACCGGATCGCCGTCGCGGGTGGCGAGCCAGTTGCCGCCCCACAGATCCCCGTGAAGGAGCGACGCCTCCGGGCGATGCGTCGCGAGGAGCGCCCCGACCCCGGCGAGCAGCCGCTCGCCGGGCGCTTCCAAAAGCGGGCCGAAGCCATTGGCCATGGCGAGCTCGAGCTGCGGCCGCAGCCGCCGCTCGCGGAAGAACTCGGCCCAGGATGCCGTCGGGCCGTTCGCCTGCGGCGTGCGGCCGATGGTGTTGTCACGCCGCCAGCCGTGCTCCGGGGCGGTGACGGCGTGCTGCGCCGCGAGCCCGGCGCCCAAGCACTCTTCGCTCTCGCCGGTGGCGGCGCCGGCCTCGAGCCACTCGAGCGCGAGAAAGGCCGATGCCCCGCTGCGTCCGCATGCCAGCACGCGCGGCACCCGCACGGCGTGCGCCCGCGCGAGCTCGGCGAGCCCCGCCGCCTCGGCCTCGAGCATGGAGCTCGCGGCGCTCTCAGCCACCTTGACGAATATGGGGCCCGAGCGGCTCGGCCAGCGATAGCAGCGGTTGATGCTGCCGCCGGCGACACGCTCCGCCGGCTCGGGCGAGAGCTCGAGGCCCGTGAGACGCGTCAGCTCGCCCGCGACCGACGCGTCAATCAGGCGCACGCCGCGGGCAGCTGTGCCAGGCGAGCCCCCTGTGCGCGCAGGAACGGGCCGAAACCGAGCCGGTCATAGAGCCGCGACAGCCCCGGGAGATCGGGTGCGCGGCGCCGCAATCCCTCGGCGCCGACGCCGATCGGAAGGTCGCAGCTGATGCGGGTGAGGCGCTGCGCCAGATACACCGCCTCTCGATGCTCGGCGAGGCGCGCGCCGAGCGTGCCCGCGCCGCGGATCCTGAGGCGCGCGACGCGTTCGAGATCGTCGTAGAGCTCGTCGAGCGAGGCAAAGGCCTTCATGAGCGAGGCGGCGGTGCGGTGTCCGACGCCCGGCACGCCCGGGATGTTGTCGGACTCATCGCCGGCGAGCGCCAGGTAATCGGCGAAGCGCTCCGGCCGCACCCCGAAGTGGTGCTCGATGTCGTGATAGCCGAACTGCCCGCGGGCGCCGAAGTCCCAGAACACATCCCCATCGCGCATCAGCTGCGCGAGATCCTTGTCGCGGGTGATGAAGGCGGCACGGATGCCGGCGGCGCGCATCGTGCGTGCCAGGGTGCCGATGATGTCGTCGGCTTCGTACTCGGGATAGACGAACTCCGCGACACCCAGATGCCGGCAGACCTCGCGGCAGCGGCCGAACTGCTGCGTCAGCGCTGCCGGTGCCGGCTCGCGGTTGGCCTTGTACGCCGGGTAGATCCCGCGCCGGTAGGAATGGGGGCTGCGCTGGTCGAAGGCGACCGCGATGTGGGTCGGGCGCACGCGCTCGATGAGATCGCCCAGGAAACGCGTGAAGCCGAACACCGCGTGCGTGGGATTGCCGTCCGCGTCGCGCATGTCGGGCAGCATCGAGTGATAGGCGCGGAAGACGTAGACCGAGGCGTCGACCAGGAAAATCACGCGCGGCTCCTGGCTCCTTGAAGGGTGCGCGGAGGACCTTAGCAGGTGCCGCCCCCGATCGTCACGCGCTTGCGTTGGGCCACGGGCGCCGACTGCGCATAGTCCATTCGGCAATGGTTAGGCAAGTGACTAACTGTCGCCGGGAGGAACTATCAACGCTGCGCCGACGAGCCGTGGCAGGTGGCAGGCTCAGGACAGGTACGCGCGGATACGGTCGTGCAGCGGGCTGGTGCGCGGGAAGTGCGCGACGAGATATTCCATCTGGTCGGCCAGCACGCGTCGGCCCTTGAGGAAGATGTATTCGGCGTAGGTCGGCGTGAACGGCACCGCAATCAGCTGCATGCGCGCCTGCTCGGGGGTGCGCGAGGCCTTCTGGTTGTTGCAGCGGCGGCAGGAGGCGACCACGTTGGTCCAGATGTCGGCGCCGCCCTGGCTGAAGGGACGGATGTGATCGCGCGACAGCTCGCGCGAGGGAAAGCGCAGCCCGCAGTACATGCAGAGGTAGGCATCGCGCCGGAACAGCGTCTGGTTGTTGAGCGGCGGGATGTAGTCGTGGCGCGTATTGCCGGGATTGCCGGTGTGGCCGATCGTCGCGACGATGGAGTTCACGTCCAGCACGGTACGGCGGCCGGTGCGCGCATTGGTACCGCCGAAGAGCTGGTAGAGGAGCGATCCGCACGTGTAAGCGACCTGCTCCTGGGTGTAGAGTCGCGCGGCTTCCTTGTAATCGATCCACTCGAGTGGCATGCCGGCCACGTCCGTGCGCAGGACGAGCTGCGACAGCCCGCGCGCCGCGGGGGTCGCCGCGATCACCGCGAGGTCGTCGGAGAAATCGATCCCGAGCATGGCGCTGTAAGATACGGCACTTTTGTGCAAGAATTCAACATCGCAAGGTCTTAATTAAATTGAAATTTTCCAGTCACGTGGCCGGCCGGCCACGCACTGCCGAAGGGGCCTTTGAATGCCAGTGACGATAGGCGCGCTGACAGAGAGCGCGCCCCAGGAAACACGCGTCAGTCTGACTCCGGAGATTGCCGATAAGTTCGCGAAAGAAGGCGCGCGGGTGATGCTCGAGCGCGGCGCGGGCGAGCGCGCGCGCTTCCCCGATTCCGCCTATAAGAATGTCAGCTGGGCCGATTCCGCCGCCGCGGTGCTCGCGGGCGCGGATGTGCTGCTCACGGTGCAGCCCCTCAGCGTGGCGCAGATCGGCCAGCTCAAACGCAGCGCCGTGGTGATCGGCTTCATGCAGCCGTACGCGCGCGCCGCCGAGGTGCGGGCGCTGAAAGAGCGCGGCCTCACCTCCTTCGCCATGGAGCTGGTGCCGCGCATCTCGCGCGCGCAGTCGATGGATGCGCTGTCCTCGCAGGCAGCCATCGCCGGCTACAAGGCGGTGCTGATCGCCGCGAGCCACCTGCAGAAATTCCTTCCCATGCTCACCACCGCCGCCGGCACCATCCGCCCGGCGCAAGTCCTGGTCATCGGCGCGGGCGTCGCGGGGCTGCAGGCGATCGCCACCGCGAGGCGTTTGGGTGCGGTGGTCGAGGCCTACGACGTGAGGAGCGCCACCCGCGAGCAGGTGAAGTCCCTCGGGGCGAAGTTCGTCGAGACCGGGGTGAGCGCCGAAGGCGCCGGCGGCTACGCGCGCGAGCTCACCGCGGAAGAGAAGGCGAAGCAGCAGGAGGCGCTCGATGCCCGCATCGCGGTCGCGGATGCGGTGGTCACCACCGCCGCCGTTCCGGGCAGACCCGCGCCGAAGATCATCTCGCGCGGCGTGGTCGAGCGCATGCGCCCCGGCTCGGTAGTGGTCGACATCGCCGCCGAGCAGGGCGGTAACTGCGAGCTCACCCGCACGGGCGAAGTGCTCGAGCACCAGGGAGTGAAGATCGTGGGACCGGTGAATCTCGCCGCCGAGCTCGCCTACAACGCGAGCGAGATGTACGCCCGCAATCTCTTCAATTTCCTCAAGCCCGGCATCTCCAAAGGGGAGCTGGCGATCGACTGGAACGATGAGGTGTTCGCGCAGTCGTGCCTGACGCGCGACGGCGTGATCAAACACGAGCCGACGGCCAAGGCGCTCGGAGGCTGACATGACCGGAATGGTGGCACTCTATATCTTCATGCTCGCGGCCTTCACCGGCTACGAGGTCATCTCGCGCGTGCCGGTGATCCTGCATACGCCCCTGATGTCGGGCTCTAACTTCGTGCACGGCATCGTGCTGGTGGGCGCGATGGTGGCGCTCGGCAGCGCCACGACGCCGCTCGAGAAAGTCATCGGCGTCATCGGCGTGTTCCTCGCGGCCGGCAACGCGGTTGGCGGCTACGTCGTGACCGAGCGCATGCTCGAGATGTTCAAGTCGAGCGGCCAGCGCGGCGCGAAGAAAGGGACACACTGATGCCGGGCTGGATGTCGGCGAGCCTCGCGATCCAGGCGAGCTACTTCGTCACCGCGGTGCTCTTCATCATGGGCCTGAAGCGCATGAGCTCGCCCGTGACGGCGCGCAGCGGCATCCTCTGGGCCGGCGCCGGCATGGCGGTGGCGACGCTGGTCACCTTCCTCTATCCAGGAATGACCAACTACGGCTGGATCCTCCCGGCGATGCTCGCCGGCGGGGTGCTCGCGTGGTGGAGCGGCAAGCGGGTCGCCATGACCAACATGCCGCAGATGATCGCGCTCTACAACGGCATGGGCGGCGGCGCGGCGGCGGCGATCGCGGCGGTCGAGCTGTACCGCGGCGAGACCTCAGGCTACGTCACCGTGTCCCTCGCCGTCCTCGGCGGCATCATCGGCGCGGTTTCCTTCTCCGGCAGCCTGATCGCTTTCGGCAAGCTCCAGGGGCTCATCAATCGCAGCTTGCGCTTCGCGGGCCAGCAGCTCCTGAACCTGCTGGTGCTGGCGGCGGCGCTGGTGCTCGGCGCCATGGTCGCGGCCCACCTCAACGCGAGCCCGGCCGTGGTGACCGGCTTGTTCGTGCTGGCGCTGGTGCTCGGCGTCACCATGACGCTGCCGATCGGCGGCGCCGACATGCCGGTCGTGATCTCGCTCTACAACGCGCTCACCGGGCTCGCGGTCGGGCTCGAGGGCTTCGTGCTCGACAACGCCGCGATGATCATCGCCGGCACCGTGGTGGGCTCGGCCGGCACGCTGCTCACGCAGCTGATGGCCAGAGCGATGAACCGCTCGCTCGGCAACGTGCTGTTCTCGGGCTTCGGCGATACCGGCGGCGAGGCGACCGGCACGGTGACCGGGAGCCTGAAGCCGATCGAGGCCGCCGACGTCGGCGTCATGATGGCGTTCGCCTCCAAGGTCATCGTGGTGCCGGGCTACGGCATGGCGGTCGCCCAGGCGCAGCACAAGATCTGGGAGCTGGTTCAGCTGCTCATCGACCGCGGCGTCACCGTGCGCTTTGCGATCCACCCGGTCGCGGGACGCATGCCGGGCCACATGAACGTGCTGCTGGCGGAGGCGGGCGTGCCCTACGACCTCATCTCCGACCTCGACGAGATCAACGCGGAGTTCGAGACCGCGGACGTCGCGCTCATCATCGGCGCCAACGACGTGGTGAATCCCGTGGCCCGCACCGACAAGTCGAGCCCGATCTACGGCATGCCCATCCTGAACGCCGACAAGGCGAAGAACGTGATCGTCATCAAGCGCGGCAAGGGCGCGGGCTTCTCGGGGATCGAGAACGCGCTCTTCTATCTCGACAACACCCGCATGCTCTATGGAGATGCGCAGAAGGCGGCCGGCGAGCTCATCGCGGCGGTGAAAGCGGTCGGCTGAGGAGACGACGCGACTGAAAAGGAGCTCTGGCGATGCGGCGCAGGAGTCTCTTGAAGCTCGGTGCGGCGCTGCCGCTCGCTCTCAGCGTGCCGGCGCGGCTCGCGGCGCGCGTCATGTC
>Ga0335081_10013779_pt1 | contig 13069 bp, 8 predicted proteins | sample Lox_Sample_35_FD_206713 | JGI IMG/M metagenome (GOLD analysis project Ga0335081, IMG submission 206713) | Soil microbial communities from Loxahatchee National Wildlife Refuge, Florida, United States - Lox_Sample_3.5 | ecosystem: Environmental > Terrestrial > Soil > Wetlands | place: USA: Florida...
AACCCCGCGCACGTCCGGCCATGAACTGCCACAAGCCCCGTGCGCCGGCTTTGGACAATGCCTGAGGATAGAAACCAGATTCGGCCTGTGCCAGGTAGATCAGGTCCTGGGGCACGCCCTCCTGCCGGAGCGTGGTTTCGATCATGTCTCGATAACGGCCGCTGCGAACCAGTGCCCGTTCCAGAACACCCCGTCCGTGGCCTGAGAAATAGTTAATATAAGCAGCCACTGGGTCGGTCAGCATGAGCGGAAGGTCGGAGTGAGTAGATTTCAAGTCGACTGCTGCTTGCGCCTTCACACTGGCGTCGACTGATGGCGTGGCCTCATTCACGGCATCGATAGGGGCTGGTTCAGACTTTTGCTCCTGCGCATCATTTTCCTGCTGGAGGGCGGCAAATTCGGGAGCGTTGAGAGCCTCGAGGATTTTATCCATCTCCTGTTGCACACGGTCGTCGGAAAGCGCATATTCCTGACTGCCTAGCAGATCGAGCCCATGCTCGAAGCTCTTTCTTGCGTCGTTGAGATTCGCGGCTTTGAAGCTTTCTTCGCCCGCCTGGTAATCCTTCTCTGCCAGCTTGAGCAAGTCCGCAACCGGATCGGGCGGGTTAGCTCCGATCGTATCGATTTTGGGCTGAACTTCAGGTGACGCCGGAGTCGTCGAAGCTTCCGAAGGGCGATCTTGAACAGGAGATTTCGAAGATGGCTGTGGCGCAGCGGCCTGGGTCACAGGGGGTGCAGTCGCCTGGGCTGCAGGCAGCAAAGTGGCGGGGCGCTGTGCAGTCTGGCATGCTACGCCAGTGACAAGCAAAACCCCGGCCACAAGAACCAGCGGCCGGCTCCGCCGACATTTGATAGTGCTCATGTTATCAATATGTTAGAGTCTTCGCTTGGAGGCCCGGGCCACCCGGGCAGACCCTAAAATCGTACTATTCCGCGGTTTGGTGGGTCAACCGCGAACTGGGTTGACTCCGTTACTCTAGGAACCGGGTCGGCATGTTACTTCTGAGAGGTTACGAAGGCAACAGGAAAGTTTGGGCGGGGACGGCGTATAAGCCGCCCGCTTAAACGCACGTTATAATTGCGGCCCATCGAGATGACTCTAGCTGCCGGTACCAGACTAGGTCCTTACGAGATTCAGTCGCCGCTTGGCGCCGGGGGAATGGGCGAGGTCTATCGCGCCCGCGACACGCGGCTCGACCGCACGGTGGCAATTAAGATCCTGCCCGCAACCTTTGCAACCGATAGCGATCGGTTGCAACGCTTTGAGCATGAGGCGCGTGTTCTTAGCACGGTCAGTCATCCCAATCTTCTGGCCATCCACGATGTCGGTTCGCAGGATGGCGTGCACTTCCTGGTTTCGGAGTTTCTGGAAGGGCAGACCCTCCGTCAAAAGCTGAATGCGGGACTACTCCCACAGCGCAAGGTCACCGAATACGCGATCGAGATTGCCAAAGGACTCGCGGCCGCCCATGAGAAGGGCATCGTCCACCGTGATCTGAAGCCAGATAACATTTTCCTGACCAAAGACGGAAGGGTAAAAATTCTGGACTTTGGTCTGGCGAAGCAAACCGCGGGAACTGCGTCCGGCGAAAACCCAACACTGACTCACCCGACCACTCCCGGGACGGTCATGGGCACGGTCGGCTACATGTCGCCCGAGCAGGTGCGCGGCCTTGAACTCGACCAACGTTCCGATCTTTTCAGCTTTGGCGCGATTCTCTACGAAATGGTCTCCGGCAAGCGGGCCTTTAAGGGCGACTCCAGCGTCGAGACGATGAACGCCATTCTGAAAGAAGAGCCTCCTGAACTTAGCGAAAGCAGCCTGAAAGTTTCACCGGGGCTCGAGCGGATTGTGCGGCATTGCCTGGAAAAAGAGCCCAGTCTGCGCTTTCAGTCAGCGCGGGATTTGGCGTTCGATCTGGAAAGTCTTTCGTCGGCCACGAGCGCGTCATCAGCAGCCATTCCGGCGGCGCGGGCAGAAGGGCGCCGATCTCGCTTCTTCGGATGGATTGTTCTTGCCATTGTTCTTCTCGCTGCTGCGGCAGCGTTTTGGGTGGGCAGGACCACGGTTCCGACTTCGAATCCGGTTTTCACGCGGCTTACTTTCCGGGGCGGTCACGTGGCCGCCGCCCGCTTTGCCCCCGACGGGCGGACGATCGTCTATAGCGCAGCATTCGGCGATGAACCGGTGCAACTTTATACAACTCGCCCGGAGTCGCCGCAGTCGCGCGAACTCGGCCTCAAACACAGCAGCATTCTGGCTATTTCACGAGGCGACCAACTGGCCATCACGCTGAACCACGCATTCTTCACGGCGAACGCATCCTCCGGGACTTTGGCACAGGTTCCCCTCACCGGTGGCGCGCCGCGCGAGGTGGCAGAAGGTGTGATCTCTGCCGATTGGTCTCCGGACGGAAACTCATTGGCGGTGGTCCGGTTCAAAGACGGAGGGGTCAGTCTGGAGTATCCGCTTGGCAAGATTCTCTACAAGACCGAGGGATGGATCAGCGACGCGCGAGTCTCGCCCGATGGTGAGCGGGTTGCTTTTATCGATCACCCGATTCTGTATGACAGTCGTGGAAGCGTTGACGTAGTCGATCGCGGCGGAAACCGGAAAACCCTCACCACTACGTTCTCTGATGTTCTGGGTCTGTGCTGGCACCCTTCGGGAAAAGAGATCTGGTTCACTGGTTCCGACGTCCATTTATCAAGTAACCTCATGGCCGTCACATTGGCCGGCCACCGGCGCCTGGTCTGGGCGGGGGCAGGTGAGGTAAGGGTCCAGGACATTTCGCAGGAGGGCAGGACGCTATTCATTCGCGGCAACCGGCGGCGGGGAATTGCGGGTCTTTTCCCTGGACAGAAGGGCGAAATTGACTTGAGCTGGCAGGACTGGTCGCTGGCCGGAACGATCTCCCCCGATGGAAAGTGGGTTTTCTTCTCGGAGGAAGGTGATGGCGGCGGACCGAAATATTCTGCTTACATGAGAGCCACCGATGGCTCGCCCGCCATCCGGCTCGGGGACGGCACTCCCTATAGCGTATCACCGGACGGCAAGTGGGTGGCGTCGATAATTCCCGGAGAGCCTCAACAATTGTCGCTGCTGCCAACCCGGTCGGGTGATATCAGGAACATTTCGCAGCCTGGCTTCAATTATGATCTCGGGTTATGGCTCGGCGACAACAGACGCTTGCTCGTGATCGGCAACGAACCCGGAAAAGCTACTCGTACTTATCTGCAGAGCGCGGACGGCGGGCCACCGACAGCGGTAACGGCGGAGGGAGTCGCCGCCTTCAGTTTATGGCCGGATGGAAAATCCGTTGTTGCAGCCCGCGATGATAATACGTGGACACTCTATCCGCTGGATGGCGGGCAGGCGAAAGATGTCAAGGCGTTGTTTTTCCTTCCCGCACTTGCGGGAAGTGTGGCCAGAAGCGAGCGGTATCTTTTTGCCGCCCTGGGAAGCGAGGTCCCAGAAAAAATCTATCGCTTTGACCCGGTGACCGGAGAGAAGCAACTGTGGAAGGAACTGGCTCCGATTGATCGCGCGGGCGTATACAACGTCGCAGTGCTCAGCGTAACGCCCGACGCCCGCTGGTACGTCTATTCTTACGTGCGCGACCTTTCCGATCTCTATATGGCGGAAGGATTGAAGTAAGTCTGCGAGCGGGGAATTAAGAGTTCATGAACGCCATTCAGGTATCCAAAACCGGCGGGCCGGAAGCCATGCAGCTGGTGGACTTGCCGGTCCCGCAGCCCAAAGCAAATGAGGCAGTCGTAAAGAGCGCCGCGTCGGGGGTCAACTTTATTGATGTGTACCTTCGCGAAGGCCGCTACAAGGCGCCGCTGCCATTTGTGGTTGGGCAAGAGGGCGCAGGCGTAGTTACAGCGGTGGGACCTGAGGTCAAAACGGCCAAAGTTGGCGACCGCGTGGCGTGGAGCGGTGTATTGGGATCGTATGCGGAATACGTTGCGGCTCCGGCGGAGGCGCTGGTGCCCGTTCCCGATGGCGTGAAAGATCAGGACGCGGCCGCATCCATGCTGCAAGGCCTGACAGCGCATTATTTGTCTCACGATACTTTCGCTTTGAAGCCCGGCGACACCGCGCTGGTGCACGCGGCGGCAGGCGGCGTGGGCCTGCTGCTGGTGCAGATGGCACACAATATTGGAGCACGGGTGATTGGCACAGTTTCGTCTGAAGAAAAAGCCCAGCTGGCGCGCCAGGCCGGCGCCGACGATGTGATTCTCTACACCAAGCAGGACTTCGAAGCCGAAACCAAAAAGCTGACGGGCGGCAAGGGCGTCGATGTCGTATATGACGGGGTGGGCGCGGCCACTTTCGAAAAAAGTATGAATGTGCTGCGGCCACGCGGCATGCTGGTTTTGTACGGCGCATCCAGCGGCCCAGTGCCACCGGTGGATCCCATGACGCTCTCTCAAAAGGGATCGATCTACATGGCGCGGACCACTCTGGCCCATTTCACGGCTACGCGGGAAGAATTGCTGGCGCGGTCGGGCGCGGTGTTTGGCATGATTTTCGCGGGAAAACTCAAATTGCACATTGGGCACGTTTATCCGCTGGCGGAAGCGCAGCAGGCACATCGCGACCTGGAAGGAAGAAAGACGACAGGGAAGTTGCTGCTGGTGCCGTGAAAGCGGCGCGGGCATCCTCGTCCGCGAAAAATCAGATCAAGCGCAATTTTGGAAAATCCCGCTGATAGCGCGAAGGGTCAAGTGTCATGAGCCGGTCGGCGCGAAGCAGTGCGTGGGACGCGATCACAAAATCCACCAGCAACCTTTTGGGCCCGCCGCCTTGCGATCTCCGCCGCCGTTGCGCATAAACTGCAAACGCGTCTGCGGCGCGTTGCCACACTGATTCGTCGAGTTGGAAATCCACCTGCACGCCAGTTTCGGCGCAAAAGTCCTGAATCAGGCGCCGAGTTGCAGAAGGATAGGCCAGCAACTCGCAATAAACTGGCGCGCCGATCACCAACCCGCCTTCTGCCCTAGCTTTGAACAATGCCAGCTCGATGTTTTGCGCCGATGGCTCACCTGACCAGAGTGCAGATACTACATTCGTGTCGAGCGCCGTTCTCAATCGTGGTTCTTTCTCTCGTCTGGTGAGTCAGAGTCGCGCATCCCGCGGACCCAGGCATTAATCTCTTTGCGGCTGTGAAAGGATTTCAAGATTCCTTTGTATTTCTCAAATGGGTTGGACTCACTGCGAAAGGGACGGATGAAGGTGCGGCCGTCTTCGACCACAAATTCCACGCGATCTCCAGCAGAAAGGCCGATGCGGTTGCGAATCTCCTGCGGCACCGTGACTTGGCCTTTGGAGCTGATGGAGCTGGTGTATTTCATCTTTACTCGATGATCCCGAAGTAAAGATAGCAGAATTTACCTGGTAATACAATCCTCAGGGCGGACGTGGGCGTCCGCCGCTACGTGGTCATCAGCGCTTTCGTGAATAGTTCTTTGCGTACTCTGGCGTCGCCCTTCCCGGCGCAAGCGTCGGATCGTTGATTGGCATTCCAGGAACTAACTCCAGCGGAATCACGCCTGCCCAGGTGGGAAATGAGTAATCCTCTTCATCATCTACCGGCGGGCCTTGCCGGACTTTGGCGGAGAATTCTTCAATCGGCAGGCGCATTACCAGCGTGGCTTTGAGTTCTTTTTCGTTCGGTTGCCGGGATTCGGCCCAGCGGCCAGGAAGAATGTGTTGGGACAAAGCCCTCAACGCCGTTAACTTCTCTTTCGGATCCTGTACTGCGACTGCAGTGCCGAGCACCACCACCGACCGATAATTCATCGAGTGATTGAAGATGGAGCGGGCGAGAACGATGCCGTCGAGCAGCGTGACGGTGAAACAAACCGGAACTCCCTTGTCCAGATTGCGCAACATGCGGCTGGCGGCGGAGCCATGGATATAAAGATTGTCTCCGGAACGGCCGTATCCGGTGGGAATGACGAAAGGCTGACCGTCGACGATGAAACCGACGTGGCAGATGAAGCCTTCGTCCAGAATTTCATAGACCGCCGCGCGATCGTAAACGGCACGCTGCGGCTCGCGCACGATACGTGTACGGTCAGTAGGGGCTTGGTTGTCAGGCATTACGGGAGAAACTCCGGGCAAGCGCCAAGGATGGTTGACTCTACGAGTGTAGCAGCCTGGCCAGAATTCTTAACTACCAAGGACACGAAGGATCACGAAGGTAGAACTCCTCCCCTGTCGAGCAAGCACGTTGCGAAATCTGACTACCAAGTCACCTTTAGGGCGAACTGAAATTGCCGGGGGTCATAGGCTGCAGTTGCCTGCCCCGCATTGCTGAACAATGGGCTCACCGCGGCCACGTTGTATCGATTCGCGATGTTAAACATATCGACGATCATGTCCATGCTGATGCGCTCGCCCAAGTTGAGGCGCCGAGCGATCCGCAAATCGTCAAACACGGTCCACGGTTCGGTGCCGGCGTTACGGCCAAGGTTGCCGTCGAGATCCAAAAGCGTCGGAAGCGTCTGGGTTGCAATGAATCCGTTAATGCATGGTTCCTGCAACACCCCTGTCGGTGAATATTTGGACTGATACACGGGGCCGCAGGCGGGATCAACCGTCGTATTAGGCCGCCCGGTCAAGGACGACAACTGGAAATTGTCTCCGTTTCCGGTAATGATGTTGAACGGGCGGCCGGAACCGAATTCGATCAGAGGAGCGACTGTCCAATTGCTGAAGAACTTGCTGGTGAAACTGCTGCCACCCAACTTGCCACTCTGATATACCCCGCTAAAAACGAAACGATGGCGCTGATCGAAGGTTGAGTTTGACCGATCCAGGGACGGGAAATAGCTGTCTTGTGGCGTGAGTGTGGATTGCAGGTCGGTCGAGTCGTCAAGCGCGTGCGACCAGGTGTAGGACGCAAGAAATTCATAATGGCTGTTGAACCGCTTGCGCAAGTTGGAAGTAAATCCGTTATAGACAGAGCTGCCGTTGGAGTATTGGGCGTCCATATCGCCGAAGGGAACGCAACCGGTGAAGCTGAAATTGTTAACCGGAGACGGATTGCAGGCAGCATTGAAGCCCTGGCTCTTAAGGCTCGTTTGTAATAATGTCTGCGCCTGGCCAACGCAGGCAATTTTTGCTGGATCGCCACTTCCGTAGAATCCGACAACAATGGAAGGATTCAGCCCGCCTGGACGGAAGAAGTTCATGAGGGCTGGATCGACGTAAGGGAAAGGAGCCCCGGTTGGGTTGCAGCCGCTCACGGTGAACGGGCTTGCCGGAGGCGTCTGCCCGCCGAGGACTGCATCGTAATAGGCGGCTTCGAAGTTCGCAGTCAGCAGGTCGCCCCGAATCGTGTTGGCGTTAATCGGGCGGTTCAAATGGCGACCGCCGTTGAAGTTGTAGGCCAGGCTGAGCGAAAATCCATCGCCCAAGTCCTGCTCCACCGTGAGATTGACTTGCTGGGAGTAGGCGTAAACAAAATTCTTGGCCTGGGGATAGCCGAAAGGTTGAAAGCCCAGCGGCAAGAAGGTGCCCTGGCTCAAATTCAAATAATTCTGATTGAGGAAGGCGGATTGGGGAAAGTCCAAAGCCTGGAAGACTTGTTGGTTGGGATGATAATTCAGCGCCGCAAGCGCAGCGGGACTTGCGGTGGGGGAACATTGTGGGGCAATCGGAGCGCCGGTCGCTCCCGGAATCAGCCCTTGAAAGATCGGAATGGCGTTTAGGTTGCCTGGGTCACCTGCTACGGTGCATGCCGAGGTTCCGGCAAACGCCAGCTGTCCGCTGGATGAGCCGTCGGACGCATCACCCAGGAAGTACAGCCCGAGCAGGGGATGGTCATAGAAGATCCCATAAGAAGCGCGAACTACACTCTTGCCGTCGCCTTTCGGGTCCCAGGCCACGCCTACCCGTGGTTGAAAGTTGTTGGTATCGGTCTGGATCCCTTTCTGCAATTGCAGCAGGTTGTAGGCAGGTAGAGCCAATCCTTGGGGTGGTTTGAAGGAGGGAGGAATCTCGACATCATAGCGTAGCCCGTAGTTGAGCGTGAGGTTATGGCGCACGCGCCACGAGTCTTGCCAGAACGCTCCTATCGGAATGTTCTTAAAGGAATCGCTGGGGCTGCCGAGGCCTTGGATCATGTCTCCCGGCAGGCCTAATCCGTAGGTCTGCACCGCAGAAAAGGGCGGAAGAGAGCTTTGGATAGACGGAGGCAAAGAGCCAAAGATCGCGCTCGGGATCACATCAGCAGCCGTCAAACCGCCAAAGTCGTAGACGCCGCCATAGTTCACAGTGAAGGTGGCACTGGTGGGGATGTAGTTGACGTCGACGCCAAACTTGGTGTCGTGGCGGCCTTTGGTCCAGGAGAAATTATCCCTAAATTGGTAACGTTGCTCGACGCGTTGAATGTAGGAATACGGCTCGCGGCCGAAATAGGCAAAGCCGGGGATGTTCACTGCCGGATCAGATCCGCCGGGAATCGCTGTGTTGTAAAAGTACGAAAGCCCGCGGCGGGCGTACTGGAAGAGGAAGTCATTGACTTTTGTGTTGCCGATGATCCAGGTGTCTTGAAACACACCGGCCACATCGCGATAGGTTTGCTCGGAGGTGCGTGAGTAAGCGTTTTGCCCGAAGGGCTGGTCCTGGCCGCTGACTTCGAGACCAGTCACCGTGCTCGGACTGACGTTCGCGCGTAAGGTGACGCGATTGTTGTTAGTCAAGTTGTGGTCGAGTCGGAAGGAATAAAGACTGGTTCCTTCAAACACCGGGAAGTTGCCTTCTTGCGAGGCCAGCGTCTGAAACGATTGGGGAACAAAACACGGGGGCGTTTGACAGGTTGAGAAAAACCCTGGGAATCCCCCCATCGCAGCAGGCCATTTGCCGTGGACCGCCATTCCGGATGCAGCCCCTGTCAACTCCGAATAGAACTGAAGGAAAGGGACCAGAGGCGGAGGGGGGGCAGCTGTAAATTGCTGCAAAAAGGCCGCCTGGCCCAGCGGGCCGCCCGTGGCCTGAATCACCTTCGAGCCCGGAGGGGCCGAGAAAAACGGCGAGGCATCGAACGGAACCAGTCCGAACCCGCCCTGCCCAATGCTGGAGAATCCCGTTTCATGCCGACGCGTCACTTCGTATGAAAAGAAGTAGAAAGTTTTGTCTTTGATGATCGGTCCGCCAAAGGCTGCGCCAGCTTGCACCCGGGTATACGCGGGATTGGAGACCGTGCTGAAGGGATTCACTGCCTGGAAATCGCGATTGCGCAGGTAGCCGAATACATCTCCGTGAAACGCGTTCGATCCGGAACGCGTGATGATGTTCACCACTCCGCCGGCAGCCCGGCCATATTCCGCCGCATAGTTGTTGGTGATAATCTGAAATTCCTGCACCGCCTCCTGCGAGACGGTTGACCGCACACCGTTAACGGCGTTGTCGGTGGCATCGGCGCCATCCACGTTCACCAGGTTCGATCGTGCCCGCTGCCCGCTCATGTTCAGTCCTGAAGTGGGTGCGGCGCCGAGGTTGGGTGCGTTGTCGCGCAAGACCTGGGAATCCGTCAGGGTGAAATTGATGTAGTTGCGTCCATTGATGGGGAGGTTGTCGATGCTGCGCTGGTTGATCGTGTTCGTGGTGGAAGTGCGTGTAGTTTCGACGAGCTCGGCTTCGGAGCTGACAGTGACCGTTTCCGCCAGGCCGGCCACGGAAAGCTGCACCGGCAATTCAGCCAACTGTCCTACGGTGATCGTGACGTGTTCGGCGGTTGCCTTGGCGAAGCCGGCGGCCTCAACTGTCACCATATACACGCCCGGGGGCAACTCTAAAAGCCGGTATTCGCCATCGCTGTTGACGTTAGTCGCGCGTTGGAAGGCCTTGCCGACTGCACTGGCCATCACCGTAGCGTTGGTGACCACGCCGCCTTTCGAGTCTTTCACCGTGACGTGCAAATCTCCTGTGGCTACGCCTCCTTGAGAGAAGCCAAAAGTTGTAAACAACGCCACACACAACGCGGCAGCAACGAGCTTCCACGAGGTCATAGTGTTCTCCCTAGGTTGCACTTGAGACTAGCCGGCGAGAGAGCGGGGAACCGCCCTTCTTTTATTGACAGGCTTCGATAAGACATGTCGAGGGACACGGAAGCGAGCAAAGCCCCGTGGTTTGTACATCAGAAAGGCAGCAGAAATCAACCAGGAAGTCGAAAGGAGGAATCTGGCGCACAAACGCCCAGAGGTGTCCAAGCCGCGACGAAGAAAGGCAAGCGCTGCGGGGCCGGGAACTTTGATTTGGGGATCTTGTGCTTCACGCGGTACGCTGGATGCCAGAATTTTCCTGCTTTGCGGTCTTTACTCCCCAAGCCATTCGGGGCGTATTGTGGGCGATGCCGACGCGGCCGCGGGGGTCCAGCAGGATTATCCCGCCGTGTCCGTTTACCCGGTCTTTCAGGTAGTTGATTGCTTCCGCCGCCACCCACTCCGGCGCGCTTCCCGAGGCGACGCGGTCGGTGGCCCACTTGGCCAGCACCAGCTTCATGATGGGCTCACCCCAGCCGGTGGTCGAAGCCGCGGCGGTTCGATTGTCAGCGTAACAGCCGCAGCCAATTAGAGAGGAATCGCCCAAGCGGCCCGGGGCTTTGTTCAGCGTCCCGCCAGTCGAGGTCGCGGCTGCCAGATTGCCGTCGCTGTCAAGCGCAATGGCGCCAACCGTGTCGTGTGAAATACTGGGCGCAAACAAATCGGCGCGGTGCTGCTCCGCGTGGGCCTGGAATTCGCGCAGACGTTCGACTTCGCGAGGAATAATCAAGTCCTGGTTGCGGCAAAGGGGAATGCCATGTTCGGCCGCGAAGCGCTCAGCACCTTCCGCGACGAAATATACATGAGGGCTGTCGCTGAGAATCTTTCTTGCCGCCCGCACCGGGTTGGCAATTCGTTCCACGCAGCCCACTCCCCCCGCCCGCAATGTGGCGCCGTCCATAATGAGAGCGTCGAGCTGCACTTTGCCGTCGCGATTGAGAAAGCTGCCCCGGCCCGCATCGAAGGTTTCGTCATTTTCCATAACAACGACTGCTTCTTCGACGGCGTCGAGCGCTGTTCCGCCGCGTTTCAGCGCGCGCCAACCCGCCTCCATGGCATTGCGTACTCCATTCAGATGGGCCTCGACCATATCGTCGGGAATCGCCCACGCGCCGCCGTGGACTACCAGCACCGGATCAGTCGGCAAGAGGAATCCTCGAAGGAAAGATGGGATAGTCTAGCATTCGCCGGAGAAGACCATGGCCGGCTACATCTTGTCAGACACCAGCATCTGCCTCACGATTTCGGAGAGGAAACGGTATCCCTCAGCGTCGATCGGGCCACGCGTGGCTTCCTGAAACTTGCTTGTACGTTCCTTGGCGTCGAGGTAGAAAACAACGTCCGTCAGGGCCTCCTGGGCTTCGCGGCACAATGCGCGCAACTTCATCAACGTCTCCACATCGGGGTCTGGCCCGCGCAGCCGGGTTATTTCATCAAGAGCATTCTGAAGTTCGCTTTTCCAGTGATCGAACTCGGTTTCATATTTCAGGTACGATTCGGCGTCTCCAACGATCAAAACCTCAAGGGTTTTGAGGTCCTCGGGTGTCAGCGGTTTGTTCTGCTGCAGCCTGATTAATAACGAAGAAATGTTGAGGCGAGATTGAAGCCACTCCCGTGCGGCTGCATCCAGGCGCCCAATCTCATCCTCGAGCAGGCCATAATTATCGCTGGTTTGCTGCGCGGCGCACCGAGAGGCCATGTCCAAGGCGTTGTCGATCGCAGTGCCTATTGGTTGCGGATCTGCCATAACCGTGTCCTTTCCAGTTCGCTACGCGATTTATCTCGGCCTGACCTCACTGCGATGCGATTTTTCCCCGGATCACCACAATCGAAGCCGGCGGCAAATCGTACTCGGTATTCTTCTCGCCATTTTGCGTTTTATGGACGATCGGCCCATCGGGATCAGCTTTACCGGGAACATCTACTACAACGCTCCGGGCTGCGGCATGCTCGGCGTGCGCCAGAAATTCGGTGACCGCGGGGTGCCAGTGATACTGCTCCCTGCCGAAAAGTGAAATCTCAACCGGCCCGACAAAAGAATCCTTGCTTGCCGCCGTTTGATTCTGGAAAGAGATCTGAACCTTGTGTCCGTTTTGCTGATCGCGATTCACAACCAAAAGGGACCACTGTCCATCGGGGCGTTTCAACGCATAGGCAGTTACCAAGCTGTGGCCTGCGCCGTCATCGATATCGCTCTTGGCCGGGAAAACCTGGTGCTCCGCGGCTCCCGGCTGCACCCAATCGAGGTTGATGAGCTGGGCGGCGAAGAATTGCGCCAGGGGCTGCAGAATGTTGTAGCCGGCATCGACCGAAAACATTCCAAAAGTGCCCGGGGAATCATTGCAGCCATGCTCCATTTGCAGGGGAAGATAATGGAAAAAGTAAACTCCCTTTCCGCCGGCGTTCAGAAAAGATCCGATATAGTCGCCGAGCCAGAGCGCGGAAAATATGTCCATGTAAGTTTCGCTTGCGGCCGAGGAAAGATTTGACTCAGTGATGAGCATGGGCATATCTGCGGGTACGCCGTCTTCCCGCCAGACCTGCATGATGTGGGTTACCAGTTCGGGCTCGTCGTAAAGCACGCCCCAGGGCGTTTTGCAGCCCTCGTAGGGATAGTGCTCAAACGAGAAAAATGACAAGTCGTTCATTCTTCCGTGTTGCTTCAGATAGTCGAGAAAACGTCCGGTCCAGGAAACTCTGCCGTTGGCGTCAGGCCAGACCTCGATGTCTTTGTTTTCGCCGGTAAACGACGGGCCGCCCAGCTTGAGCGTGGGATCGATACGGTGAACCGCCGTCGCCACCTGTAGATAGAGCGCCGCGTAATCTTCCGGCAGGGTGAACTGGCCGTCGGCTTCCTCGCCCATCTCGACATAGGAAATCGGATAGTTGCGGTTCTTCAGATAAGCAATTTCCGCGGCCGCATTCTCAGGCGTGTCATACAGCACGGCAACGGGCATCATCGCCGGCAGCCCGCGCGTCACGCCGCTGGTATAGAAAAGATCAAATCCTA
>Ga0335081_10013780_pt1 | contig 13068 bp, 14 predicted proteins | sample Lox_Sample_35_FD_206713 | JGI IMG/M metagenome (GOLD analysis project Ga0335081, IMG submission 206713) | Soil microbial communities from Loxahatchee National Wildlife Refuge, Florida, United States - Lox_Sample_3.5 | ecosystem: Environmental > Terrestrial > Soil > Wetlands | place: USA...
ACCATCACGGGGATATTGGCCATCGTGCCGGCCTGCACGGCGCGCTCGACGGGCGTCCACTCGGGGCCGGTATAGTGAGCGGTTTTCACACCGATGATGAGACCGGGGTAGCGTTTCGCCTGATCCGCGGTGGCCTTGGCATCCATGTCCTCAAGGTTCTGTTCGATCGGCCCTCCGCACATCCCGGTGCCCACGATGTTGAGAAACGCCAGCACGCGCGTTTGCGAGCGGTCTATTACGCGGTCTTTGAAATCCGGGAAACTGCGCCAGCCCGAGCTGCCCGCGTCAGCCACCGTGGTCACGCCCACGCGGAACGTGAATCCATCCGGATAGACACTGTTGTCGCCGCAGTAGGCGTTGCGCTTCCCCGTGCCTGCGTAGACGTGAACGTGAATATCAACGAGGCCCGGCGTGACGTAGAGGCCGGAAACGTCCACCACCTTGGCTGCCTTGGCGGGATCGATGGTACTCGCGACCTCCGCCACGCGCCCGTCGCGAATGGCAACGTCGCGCACTTCGTTGATGTGATTCTTGGCGTCGATTACGTGGCCGCCCTTGAGCAGCAGATCATATTGCGACTGCGCCATGGCAGCCGATACAAGAAGAAGGAAAGCTGCAAATTTCATGAAAACATTCTACAGGGCGCGAGGAGATGCCGGAGCGGCGCGCGACTGCGCAGGCGGTGGTTGCATAGAAATAATTGGAGACGTCGATCTTCAAAATCTTTCGCCGATGTGCTTTTCTTCACCGCGTATTTCGCCGCACGGGAGCTAGACTGATGTTGTAACCAAAAAATTAGGAGGCTTCATAAATGCCAGGTCAAGTCAGACCAATCCCTCAAGGTTTCCATTCGGTAACACCGTATCTCACGCTCAATGACGCAGCGCGCGCGCTCGACTTCTACAAACGCGCGTTCGGCGCGCAAGAGGTGAGGCGCATGGACGCGCCGGGTGGGAAAATCGGACATGCGGAAATCAAAATCGGTGATTCGATAGTCATGCTTGCCGACGAGATGCCCGGTGCCGGCACTCGGTCTCCGCAATCGCTGGGCGGCACTACCTGTGGTGTGTTCCTCTACGTCGAGAATGTGGACGCAATCTTCAATCAGGCCGTGTCCGCGGGCGCTCACGTGGAAGCCGCGGTCGCCGACATGTTTTGGGGTGATCGGTACGGGAGACTCAGAGATCCCTTCGGACACTCGTGGTCGGTCGCGACTCATAAAGAGGACGTCGCTCCCGCCGAAATGTCGAAACGGATGCAACAAGCGGCCGCGAAGATGGGCCCGCAGACTCAATCCGCCCACTAGCTCGGTAGGACAGGCATTCCTGCCTGTCCTGCGATCTATTCCTTCACCAGCGGCAGCAGCACCCGGTCCAGTTCCGCGTCGGTCCATTCACGGATGTGCACATTCTTGTGCAGCGTCCATCGCTCAATATGTTCGACCCACCCGCCCGGCGCGACTTTCGTCAGTGGCCCGACAGGCTCCATCGCTTCCGGCACATCTCCGTTGATCGCGATGTGCACGGGCCGGGATCACCCGAGTGCGCCTGGCGAACTCCGGCCATCACCGCGAGTTTCGGCATGGCCTCCTGATTCGGACTTTGATGTGCCAAACGTCGTATAATGTCGTCGTCAGGCACCAGTGGCGCCATAAGGGCAGCTATACGCCATAGGGCACGTATAAATGATAGTAACGAGCCACGCCGGCCATATCGAAACACCCGAAGATCTTCGTCACTGTCTTCGCGCCGCCTGGCAAGCGGACACATCCATCCTCCCTGACCAGTGGTCCCGGAGCAACCCCGCCTTGGGCCAATGTGCTATCACCGCGCTCGTCGTGCAGGACTTCTTTGGTGGTGACCTCCTTCGAGGCCGGATCGTCGGCGGAACGCACTACTGGAATCGTCTTCCCAATGGACAAGAAGTCGACCTTACGGCCGAGCAGTTTGAAAACGCCCCAATCATCTCCGAAGTCGAGTCGCGTTCTCGCGCGTACGTGCTGTCATACCCGGCGACCATGGCTCGCTATAACCGTTTGCGCGAAAATCTTTCTACGCTCGCGTTCCAGGTGGCCCTGACTTAAATGCGCTCGTAAGGAATCCCATAGTCCTTCCACCTATTGCAAGCAGCGCCAGACCGATCAGTTGGACGACGTAAGTCGTATTCTGGTCTGGAGTCAGCCACTGGCGAACATTGTCTGCCCTGACAAACAGAGCAGCGCCCGAAACGAACATCACAGGATTCCCTATCCATTTCATCAAACGGTCCAGAAGTGGCCACCGAATTTGTAGCTGCACGGAGGCCGGCGGGATGGACGATGACTTCGTGGTATCGGCCGGATCAGGAATAGGCTGATCACAAGTCACCAGAATCTCAGACTGATTGGTCTCACGCTCTTGCGGTAGAACAACTGCAACGAAGCTCAAGCGGTCATAGGCGCCGTCTACAGCCAGCTCGGAATGCAATAAGGCCAGATGGCCCTCCAGGCACGCCAGCTTTATCTTGAATCCGGGTTTCGGCGGAGACGACCGGTTGCCGATCAGTTGATAAATCTGCAGCAGGTAGACTTTTCCTGTTTCCAGAATCAGGCCGGCCCGCCAATGGCTCGTGAAACGCGCCACGCTTTCTCCGCTCTGTAGCTCCAACACAGCACCGATCAAATGAAAGCACACCTGCCGGTACCCGGTCATGCCGCCGAGAACATTAACCACTTGAGACCAGGCATATGCGAACTGACCGCCCTCAGAGGCGCGGTTTTGCTTGATTCTGGCTAACTCGCTTGGGTTGGCAACGAGAATCAGCTTTTCCAGATGCTGGTTTCTCTCATTCCTAGCCCCGCTCACCAGAACCTGGACATCGATGGCGTTGCTGTATTTCTCCCGCTCCAGGCACAACTCGTGATCACGCGCGGGTAAGCCCGCGTCAAGTTCGGATCGCTCCGTTACATATTGCACAAAGTATAAGAACTGCAGATCCAGATAGACAAAATCGCCGCAGTTGTCGACGCTCAGCACGCGAAATGTTCTGAGCGGAATAAACGCAGCCCGTTCGAAATCCCGGAGGACCAAAATACCCGCTTTACCTGCGAGGCCATCAATCCCCGCCTCATCTAGCTGGAAGTACCGCCGCTCATATCGAAAATGGTATGCCGCTCCGAACGGAAGCGAGAGAATGGCAACGTTGTGAAGATGGTAAGGATATATCGAGTTGGTGATTAGAATGATCTCTGGATCGGTCTTATCCACACCTGTTCTCCAGCGAACCGCTAATTCGTACGCTCTGTGGCTGAAAGGCTTTAACAGCTCCGCTCACGTCAGGATTTTGCAGCCGTTTATCCAGCCAGGTCTCCTTCCAATAATCGACGATCGTCGAAGCAGGATAACTAATCGCGTCGGCACAAACGTCTTTCCCCAATAGCAGCTCACGCCAATTCCCTACGAGGGGCGCCGCAAAAATCGCCCGTTGGTGGCCCGTGAACACCAGCCGCTCTTCTGAAATTCCCAGCTCCCTGGCGGCAATGCGCAGGACGCGAATCTTAGAGTTCGCCCATGTCCGGAACTTGCCCCTGGTCTCCGGACGCCGACGGCTAACAAATTCCTTCACGTGTTCGTAGAGTACGGGATCGATTTGAAAGTGTGAGTATCCCCTGCTGTAGCCGAGAAAACGGTACAAAGGCTGGCCGTCGCATTTCAGTCCCTTGTACTGCGGGGAATTGCTGCCATAACATCCGCTTGTGGTTATGAGGTAAACTTCGTCGGCACAGAGCGACTGCCGAAGCGTCAGTTGTCGGCAATAGCGCGCGCGGTAGAGGGATCTTGCCTCATTCGACGTCATCAATCCCGCAATCAGTTTTCCGCCCGTCAAGAACGCGTAGGGAGGCAAACTGATGCAGGTGGAGAGGTCAGAGATACGGACAAGATTGCGAGCTCGTGTCGCTCGGCTTTCTGCTCCCTGCCATCCAATCCACTCATCGCGCACTCTGAGCTGGCGGACCGGTGAACTGAGACAGCATATGCCAATCAGGGGCTGGCTTGGATGGCCTAGGTCACGAATCAGAAACTTCAGGCGTCTTCCAGGTCGGTCGGTCGTTGGGAATGAGCTCCAGAGGCTGAAATATGAGAACACCAGGAAATCCTCCTCCTTGCGACAGGGGACAATTTCCGGCATTATCGCGAGTGGGTCAAGAGCGCGTCCAGGCAAGACGTTCGAGAGCAACTCATCCTCTCGATATAAAAGAGATGGTCGCGTGTCGAAAAGACGCCTCACAACTTGTTGGCGCCATTGGCGGGCAGCCTCACGTTTCGCAAGGTGATCGTCGCCCGCCGGAAGCGCCGCGATTGCATTGGCGAGCGCCGTCCGAAGTTGTCTGGCTGTCATGGGCGGATTCCTAGAGTTGCCAGAAACCTTATCTTCGTTCTTTAAGACAGTCGGCGCCCCAATAATACAACAGGCAACGGCTTCGCGCCCAGATCTGCGGTCTGTAACTGAAAAATGTTCATTCCCCGCTCTTTGTCGCCGTGCCGGCGCTCGACTTTTACAAACGCGCGTTCAGTCCGCAGGAGGTGGTGCCAAGATGGGCCGGCAGACCCAATCCGCCCACTAGCTCGGTGGGACAGGCACTCCTGCCTGTCCTGCGATCTATTCCTTCACCAGCGGCAGCAGCACCCGGTCCAGTTCCGCGTCGGTCCATTCACGGATGTGCACATTCTTGTGCAGCGTCCATCGCTCGATGTGCTCGACAGATGCGCCCGGCGCCAGCTTCGCAAGCGGTCCCAGCGTTTCCTGTTCAAGGAAGTCGGCGTTGGTAAACGTTTCGAACGACGCCCCCATGTCCGGATACGTTTTCTTCGGGTCCGCTTCATAGTGTTTGATAAACAGGTCCGTGCCGAGCAGATATGCCGACCACGTGTGTTGGTTGAAGCTTCCCAGTTTCTGCGGCTGCCCGTGGTTGTTGGGGTCCTGGCGCAGGATCAGGTATTTCTTGGTGAACTGCCAGCGCTTGTCCGAAAGATCGGTGAAAGCAAACATCACCAGCGGATTCGTCGGCGCCAGCACTTCCGGGTGCGTGCCGCGCGGCGGAAATCCGTGGATGCCCACGCCGCCCTGCGCCATCATCGAGAGCGCCCACGGCGCCAGCTCAAGAGCGGTCTTGTTGGTGTTGCGGATGCGGTGCAGCACCTCCACACCGGTGCCAATTGCCGCGAGCTTTACCGTGATCTGCTTCTCCAGCCCAGTTAGCGGCTCCACGGGCTCGGTCGCTTCCAGCACATCTCCCTTGATGGTGATGTGAATGGGTCCGTTATCCGGCGCGTAGGTCTTCACCGCATCCTCCGGCCCAAACCAGATGCGATGACCGCCGCGAAGCTGCCACGTCTTTTCCCCGGATTTTCCTAGCCCTTCCGCGAATTCTTTGAAGACGTTTTGCCCTCCGGGGAATGCGTAGCGCATGATGCGCGGCCCGATGTCGCTCGTAATGACGAGCTCAACGTCCCCATTCGAAATGCGGTAGCTGTTCGGCCACCCTTTGTAATCTGTTTTTTCAATTTTCACTGCGGCCATAGCGATGACAGAAAAAGCCAGCCCTGTTGCAATTGTTTTGCACATCGACTGGCTATTATGCCGCAGTTCTGCCCGGGCGCGCGCCGCTATTTTGTGGACGAGACCACGACGGTGCCCATGTCGCGTTCCGAGGTTTGAATCGTGATGCCGGTGTCCTGCACAGCGGGCTTCGCCGGAGTAAGAGAAGTCTGCTTTGCCGCTTGCTCCGCGGCGTGCTGCATTCGGGCCATTTGAAGTTCGTAGGTCTTCTTCAGTTGCTCGCCCGTCACGGTGAACGCGATGCGCACCGTCTTTGCCTCGGCGGTGAGCTTCAGGGCATCCGGATCCACTGTGGAGGCGCCCTTCTGGCTTGCGGCCGCCATACTGACGAGAAGTTGCAAAGCATCCCGAAGCTTCTCCGCTTCTTGGGCAGTGTGCGTCGTCAGTTCCACACCCAGGTCCAGGTTTTCGCTGAACTTCAATCCGCCGCTCACCTGATCGATCATCTTCACTAGGTCGCCAGCCTGTTTCATCTGTGGGCTGGAGATGCCGTCCGTCATCTTGCTGAGCGAGGTTGCGGAAACTACCCAAATATCGTAGCGATCACTGATAGCCGCGATCCGCGCGGCAAGTTGCGGACCAAGCGTCGTCGGGTGCAGCCGCCGCCGGATCGCCGCTTGGACCTGGTCGAGGTCGCCACCCACGGCGATGGTGCCATCCAGAAATGCGAAAGCGCCTTTGCTCTGCGACGGATTGTCAAGAATCTGCACGCCTTGATAGGTTTCGGGCGTCCGCCCCGTGCTGGCGATGGCGGTGCGGATTTTGTCTGGATCGAATGACCCGCGAACCAGAACCAGGGCCGGCCCGTTCTGTCCTTTGCCAGTGGCGGCGATGAGCACCTCTTTGAGATCCCTGGTTGGGTCAAACCCTGTTTTTTGTATAACTTGCTGGATTTCTGAGAATTTGCCTTGGATTTGCGAGCCAATCTCCTGGCCAATCTGCGAGTGGACAATTCTCTCTACGTTGGCGCCGCACAGCACCTGCGCGTCCGGCATTACTAAATTGAGGAGGGTGGAGTCGGCGGCGCAGGCAACAGCGCCAAAGAGGACAGAAAGAACAGCAAGTTTCCGCAAAGTAACCACAGAGTCTCCTTAAAGGAAGAGGCGCAGGCTCTATGCCTGCTACCCCTCCCTCTGGTATCGCTCTCGCGGCTTAAAGCGGCAATACTGAATAAAGTTATCACGCTGATTTTGCGGAACTTCGGCGCTTCCCGCCGATTCCGTCAGCGGTCGAGCACAGCGTCTCGACCGGCGGCCCGCGCCTTTGGTTTGCGGCCGGATCCTAGGCTACTACGGAGCGATTGCACAAAGGACAAAAGTTGTTCCGCTGTCTCAATACAGGAATGACATACGAGCAGGTGCTCTTCCAGTTGCTCGATTTCTTGCTCCGGTAGTGAGCCGAATAAATAATGCTCCAGGATTTCCTCGCTAGGATGCTGTTCGATCTGCATGTATACCCTTTCCCCCTCCACCCCCAAACGTGGGAGCGCGAAGCCGCATTACGGGAAGGCGGGGTTCATCGTTTTCTGATCTTGGAGTGGCGCCAAGCGGGGGAGGTTCTCAATAAGTTTTCACGAAGTAATGAAAGCAAGTTTGTTACGCTACATTCGTCTCGTGTGTTTTAGTACTAAACTCGGCCCGAGCCCGTAACCGGATCGCACGAAACTGGTCCGGCGTCAGCTTGAGGGTGTGCAAAAAGGATTCCGGCGGCTCGCACAGTACATAACACCGCCTTAGGGCGTCTCGCTCCACCGGAGGCATCGTCTCCAGAATCCCGGCGGCGACCCTGACGGTGGAACGGTCTGCGCCCCCCGCAAAATTGCCATTCGTGATGGTTGGGAAACTCTGCACAAGAATCTGCCGCACCAAACCCGGTAAGTTCATACCGTCAACGGAGTCGTCCTCGCGGATCTTCCGAACCACCGCATCAAGCACCGACTGCACCTGCGCATCAACGTCATGACGGCCCAGCCGCCGCCGGACAAGAAAGCACACGCCGGGGTAAAGGGCACGATGCAAGTCGGCTCTTCCGTCCGCAACGCCGTCGCGAATCGATTTCACCAGTTCCGCCAGGCGGGCCTCATCCGGCACCGGGGCGGAAGCGCGGGTTCTTGGATCAAGCTCCATAAACACTATCCCCCTCGCCGACATGAGCCACCAGTAACTAAACAACCGGGCAGCGATGAATGAATGAGACTAGGTTAGTGGATGGGTGTGGGAAATTCTCTCACTTTTTTTCGGGTCCAGCCAGTCCGGGCACGCCGCCGAGCGTGGGCGCATTCCGAATCGCCAGCACGATTGATTTGGCCACGGCCTCCGCGGCGGCGACTCCCAGAGTGTTCAAGTCAGCGGACTCGTTTCCCAATGAGAGAGCGAAACACAGATCCCCATCGAAGGCGGTGTGAATGGGGAAGATGGTGCGGGCCATTCCCAGGTCCGCCATCTCAGCCAGGCGGGTGGCGCCAACCTTGGACAGTTTGGCGTTGGTGGCTACCACAGCCAGCGTGGTGTTCTGCCGGCCAAAGCCACCGCGTGCGCCGCGCTTCATTTCGGCTTCGGTATCGGCCAACTCCGAATTATTCCGGTCGCGGCGCGCGCCGGCGATCAACTGACCCGTCTCGGGATCCCGAACGTCACCGAACGCGTTTACCGCGACCAGCGCCGACACGCGCACGGATTCGGTCAAGTTCACGGTGAAAGAGCCGATGCCGGATTTCATGGCTTGGGGCATACCGAAGATCTTGCCGATGGTGGCGCCTGTGCCCGCGCCCACGGCACCTTGCAGGACGGGGCTATCGGTTGCGGCGGCGGCCGCGGATTCGCCCATCTCGCGAGTGGGCCGGACGTTCGGCTTACCGATCGCCAAATCGTACAAGATGGCGCAGGGAACAATCGGAACCACGGCGGCGCCGGTTTGGAATCCGACACCGCGGTGCTCGAGAAAGCGGCGCACACCAGATGCGGCCTCGAGGCCGAACGCACTGCCACCCGCCAACACGACGGCATGCACGCGATCGGTGATATGCGCCGGCCGGAGCGCGTCGATTTCTTCAGTGCCGGTGGCCGCACCGCGAATATCGACGCCTCCGACGGCGCCGCCTTCGCACAAAATCACGGTGCATCCGGTGAGCGCATCATAGTCGGACGCGTGCCCCACCCGAATGCCCGAAATGTCGGTAAGTCCTTTCGTAGTTGTATGGTAGCATCGAGGACGAGGTGGACTCGGATTGCCCGGTTTTCTAGTCAGGATCATTCTGGCGGTGCAGGAGTTTTACACACTGACGTGGTCGGCAATCCGCAACGTTTTCCGCAGACCGCACTACTCCGACGACATCATTTTGCAGATGGATTATATCGGCGTGGGGAGCATGCCGATTGTCGTGCTGACCGGCTTCTTCAGTGGCGCGGTGATGGCGCTCCAGCTGGCACGGGCTCTCGCCAGATGGGGCCAGCAGGGGCAAGTGGGGACGGCGGTGGCGATCACGCTGGTTCGCGAGTTGGGGCCGGCGCTGACTTCGCTTATGGTAGCGGGGCGCAACGCGTCGGGCATGGCCAGCGAAATCGGATCCATGAAAGTGACCGAGCAGATCGACGCGATGCGCGCTCTCGGCACCGATCCGGTTCAGAAGCTGGTCACCCCGCGGCTGATCGCGACGTGCGTGGTTCTGCCCTTGCTGACGGTCATCGCCGATTTCATCGGGATTTTCGGCGGGTACGTGGTGGCGGCCGGGCTGCTCGATCTCAACGGGCCGCGATATTGGCAAACGGCGTGGCAGGCGCTGGTGTGGAACGACCTGACGCAAGGACTGCTCAAGCCCTTCGTCTTCGCCTTCGTTATTGCTTTGGTCGGCTGTTTTTACGGATTGCGCGCCAGTGGAGGAACGCAGGGGGTGGGACGCGCTACCACCCAGGCCATGGTGACCGCGTCGGTGTGGATCTTCATTCTGACGTTCTTCCTGACACGGATCTTCACCAGCCAGCTCGTATCCTCTTCCTGATGGCCAGCGGCGGCGCCAAATCCGTTGTGCGATTTGAGCAGGTGACCGTCTCGTTTGACGGCGCGCCCGCTCTGGACGACGTCTCGTTCGAGGTTTTCGAAGGAGAAACGCGCATCATTCTGGGCGCCGCCAGCAGCGGGAAAACCGTGCTGCTGAAGACGGCGCTTGGATTGGTGCGGCCGGAATCGGGAGCGGTGTATCTGTTTGGGCAGAACATCACGCACATGACCGAACAGGAGCTGTTTGACATCCGGAGCAAAGTCGGCATGCTGTTTCAGGAGAGCGCTCTGTTCGATTCCCTGACCATCAAGGAGAACGTGGCCTATCCGCTGGTGAATCAAAAGGCGATCCAGTGTCCTCTGGAAGATGTCGACCGGCGCGTGAAGGAAGCGCTACACTTTGTCGAGCTTGACCAAACGCTGGCGCGTTTCCCAAGCGAGTTATCCGGAGGCATGAGGCGGCGGGCGGCGATTGCGCGGGCGGTGGTCACGGAGCCACCGCTGGTTCTGTACGATTCGCCGACGGCGGGGCTCGACCCGATCACGGCATACACGATCATGGCGCTGGTCATCAAAGAGCGCGACCTGGCCAACACGACCACGCTGATCGTGACCCACCGCTTCCAGGACGGACTTTTAACGGCGAATTTTCGATACAATCCGGAAAGCGGCCAGCTCGTCCCGGCGCACGAGAACGGAGACCCGACCCGGCACCGCACCAAGTTCATCGTGATGCGTGAAGCGAAAATCGTATTTCTGGGCACGCAGGCTGAGCTAGAAGCGGTGACTGATTCCTACATCTCGAAATTCCGAAGGCAGGGCGGCGGATAGCCGATGGCCAACCCGCAAAAAATAAGCTTTGCACAGATGCGAGTGGGGATCATGGCGCTGGCGGCCATGTTGATCATCGCGGTGCTGATCTTTCTGCTCACGGGACAACAGAATTTCTTCACCCGTACATTCCGGCTGCGTACGTTCATGGCCGACTCCTCGGGGACCGCTCAGGGGGCGGCCGTGCGGCTAAACGGAATTCCGGTCGGCATGGTCGAGGAGTTGAAATTATCCGGTTCGAAGGACCCGCAACGGATTGTAGAGGTCGACATGTCGATCCGCTCTGAATACCTGACCGAGATTCCCAAGGACTCGATGGCCGGAATTTCCGCCGCGAACCTGCTGGGCGACAAGTTCATCAACATTACCAAGGGCGCGGCGACGGAGCACGTGCAACCGAATGATGAAATACGGAGCGTGCCGAACCAGGATATTCCGGAACTGATGGCGCAAAGCGCCGGCCTGCTGGCGCAGTTTCAGAGTCTGCTGACGCGCGTCAATAACATCCTGAACTACGTGGAAGCAGGGCATGGCAACATCGGCAAGTTTCTTAAGGATGAAGAGTTATTTGCGCGCCTGAATGCCACGGTGGCGGAGACGCAGCAGATCCTGACGGCAGTGCGCACAGGGAAAGGCACGCTCAGCCGGCTGTTGAATGAAGACGGTCTCTACCAGCAGTTCAACGCATCGCTGGAGAAAATTAACGCCTTGCTGGAGGATCTGCAGCAGGGGCGCGGCACGGCCGGAAAGCTCCTGAAAGACGAAGGGCTATTCGACGATCTGAAGAAGACAACGGCGCAGGCCAGCCAGCTGCTTGCGGACCTGCAGGCCGGACGGGGCACGGCGGGCAAGCTGCTGAAGGACGACACGCTGCACAACAATCTGGTCCATCTGCTGGCCAAGGTGGACACGACCCTGGACAAACTGAATTCAGGACAGGGCACGTTGGGGCAACTGATGGTAAACCCGCAACTGTATGACAGCATGAACGGCGCCACGAACGAACTGCGGCTGCTGCTGCAGCAAGTGCGCGCCAACCCGAAGAAGTTCGTACAACTTAAGTTCTCGATCTTTTGAGCAGCCGCAAACAACTGGTGGTGAACGCCGACGACTTCGGGTTCACGCGCGATGTCAACCAGGGGATCCTCGAGGCGCACCAGCGGGGAATTCTAACGGCCACCACGCTCATGGCGAACGGCGATGCCTTCGACGATGCCGTGCGGCTGGCGCGCCAGAACCCATCGCTGGATATAGGAGCGCACCTGGTCCTGGTCGGCGGGCATGCGCTGGCCGCGTCTCATGATCCTCTCCCTTCCAGCGTGGCGCGGCTGCTGGCAGCGATTGCGCTCAAGCGGCTGCGGATCTATGACGAACTGGCGGCGCAAGTGCGGCGCATCCTGGACGCAGGAATACACCTGACGCATCTCGATACCCACAAACACACCCATTTGGCGCCGCCTGTGCTCGAAGCGGTGGCACGGATCGCGGAAGAGTTTGGCATCCGGTGGGTGCGGCGGCCGTTCGATCTCCCCATCACAGCGGCGCGGGGCCCTGCACCGCGAGGCAAGCGTGCCACCAGCGGCGGCCTGGCCTTCGTTCGCCGCCGATTCCAGCGTATGCTGGCCCGGGGCCACTGCAAGACGACCGATCACTTCGCCGGATTCCAGATGACGGGCCGTTTCCGCACGCGAGAACTGGTGGCGCTTATTCAGGCGTTGCCGGAGGGCTCGACCGAGCTGATGTGCCATCCCGGCAGATGTTCGACGGAGTTGCAAGCGGCGAGGACCCGTCTCAAGGAAAGCCGTGAAGAAGAGCTGGCCGCGTTGACGGCGCCGGAAACCCGGCGGGCGATCGAGGAATCGCGTGTGGAGCTGGTGAACTATCGGATACTGGAAAGCGCATGAGCGGCACGTTGTACCTGGTTGCTACGCCCATCGGCAACCTGGAAGACATCACCTACCGCGCGGTGCGCACGCTACGGGACGCCGGCCTGATCGCCTGTGAGGACACGCGGCAGACGCGCAAACTGCTGGATCACTACGGCATCGCCCGGCCGCTGGTGAGCTACCACGAGCACAACGAGGCCGCGCGCGCAGAGGAGCTTCTATTGAGAATGCAGGCGGGCGAGAGTGTAGCCCTGGTCTCCGATGCCGGTATGCCGCTGGTTTCCGATCCGGGTTACCGGGTGGTGAATGCAGCAATCCGGGCGGGGATACGCGTCGTGCCGGTGCCGGGAGCTTCAGCGCTGGTGGCGGCACTTGCGGCATCGGGTCTCCCGACAGATGCGTTTACTTTCGGCGGCTTCTTACCGGCCAAGTCCGGCCCAAGGGTGCGAGCGCTCGAAGCCGCGCGGGAGAAGACGGCGACGCTGATTTTCTACGAGACGCCGCATCGCATTGTGGAAGCGCTTGAAGACATCGAGAGAGTTTTGGGCGATCGGCCGGTGGTGGTAGCACGCGAGCTGACCAAGGTGCACGAAGAATTTCTGCGTGGGACGGCGGGCGAGGTACGCGCGATGCTGGCGGCGCGGCCGGCGGTGAAAGGCGAGATTACGCTGCTGATCGGGAAGGCCACTGCGCCGCAAACTCAGATGGCCTCCATCGAGGACGCGGTGGAGGCGTATGTCCGCGGCGGCCTGGGCAG
>Ga0335081_10013781_pt1 | contig 13067 bp, 15 predicted proteins | sample Lox_Sample_35_FD_206713 | JGI IMG/M metagenome (GOLD analysis project Ga0335081, IMG submission 206713) | Soil microbial communities from Loxahatchee National Wildlife Refuge, Florida, United States - Lox_Sample_3.5 | ecosystem: Environmental > Terrestrial > Soil > Wetlands | place: USA...
CTATCTGGGGTCGCAGGAGCCTACTGGCGGCTACGTGATCGCGGCGCGTATTCTTACCTTCTACTATTTCGCATTCTTTTTCGTGATCCTGCCGCTGCTTGGGCTGTTCGAGAAAACCAAGCCGCTGCCGAATTCGATCTTGGAATCGGTGCTGCGGCATGACGTTCCGGCCGGAGCATCGGCGCCGCCTCCGGGCGCGCACGCTTGAAGGAGCCGCTGGCATGAAGCGTCATCACAGGCTTGCGTTGGCTTTGGCGCTTGCGGCCGCGCTTTGTGGTGCCGGTGCCGCCGTGGCGCAGGAGGCCGACGCGCCGCCGCGCCAGCGGTGGTCGTTTTCAGGCCCATTCGGTATCTATGACCAAGCGCAGTTGCAGCGCGGCTTTAAGATCTATCAGGAGGTCTGTTCGAACTGCCACGGCCTCAAGCTTGTTTCGTTCCGCAATCTCGCCGAGCCGGGCGGACCCGGTTTCACCGAGGCACAGGCCGCCTCGATTGCCGCGACCTTTCAGGTGACTGACGGTCCAAACGATCAGGGCAAGATGTTCAAGCGGCCCGGCAAGATTTCCGACTATTTTCCGCCACCATTTCCCAACGAGCAGGCTGCCCGCGCCGCGTTCGGCGGCGCTGCGCCGCCGGATATGTCGGTTCTCGCCAAGGCGCGAAGTTACGATTGGGGCTTTCCGTGGTTCATCCTTGACGCATTCACGATGTATCAGGAGGCCGGTCCCGATTACATCCACGCCATCCTGATCGGCTACACCGATCCTCCGGCGGGTTTCGCGCTGCCGCCGGGTGGGCAGTACAACAAATATTTTCCCGGCCGTGCCATCGGTATGCCGAAGCCGTTGAGCGACGGCCAGGTTGAATATACCGACGGCACGCCCACCACGGTCGAGCAATACGCCCGCGATGTATCGGCGTTCTTGATGTGGGCCGCCGAGCCGACGCTTGATGTCCGCAAGCGGCTGGGCTTCCAGGTCATGGTGTTTCTGATCGTGTTCAGCGCGCTTCTGTATTTCACCAAGAAGCGGGTCTGGCACAGCGTTCTGCACGATCCCGAATTGGAAAAGCCGCGGGCGCCGACCGAGTACAAGGCGTGAGCGGTGCGCCGGTGGCGGCTTCGACGATGATCAGTGGCGCGCTTGAAACCGACCTGAAGGCCGCAATTCGCACCATCCCGGACTATCCCAAGCCGGGGATCATGTTTCGGGATATCACGACTCTATTGGGGGATGCGCGGGCGTTTCGCCGCGCCGTCGACGCATTGGTGCAGCCCTGGGCCGGCAGCAAAATCGACAAGGTGGCCGGGATCGAGGCGCGCGGCTTTATTCTCGGTGGCGCGATCGCGCATCAGGTGTCATGCGGATTCGTGCCGATCCGCAAGAAGGGCAAGCTGCCGTTCAAGCGCGTCAGCGTCGGCTACTCGCTTGAATACGGCATCGATGAAATGGAAATGCATGAAGACGCGCTGGTCAAAGGCGAGCGCGTCATTCTGGTCGACGACCTCGTCGCCACGGGAGGCACGGCGGAGGCGGCGGTAAAGCTTCTCAAGCAGATCGGCGCCGAGGTCTTGGCCGCCTGTTTCATTATCGATCTGCCGGAATTGGGCGGCGCTGAAAAAATCAGAAAACTCGGCGTGGCGGTGCGCACGCTGGTGAGCTTCGAAGGCCACTAGCTCGAATTACCCGGCCACCGTGCACGGGCGCGATCAGCTGGTTTGACCAACCTGCTCTTTGCCGCTGCCGCGCAGCGACGATTCAAGTTCGCCGATCAGAAGCTGCAATTCCAGCTCGCGAAATTCCGCGAAAATCTGGCTAATCCAGCTATGCACCTCGGTCGGCCGCCGGGCTGTTGCGACATATACGTACTGAAGGAAAAGCCGGGTCGATCGATCATGCCACGCACGATCGGGTTAATCGCGGTGCGGTCCCCACGGTCCGGGCGTCGGCGCCGGTTTCGCAGACGGTTGCGACCACGGACCGTGGTCATCGCGCGTGTCGGATTCCGTCGATGTTTCAGCGTTTGTTTGTTGTTCTGCCGGTTGCCATGGGCTGGATTGTTCAACACCGTCGTCAGTCGGCGACGGCAGCGCCAGCGGACCCGGATCGTGTCCGCCCGCGAATTTCACCAAAGCAGTTGTGCGACTCTCAATGCTAGGGTGAGTATCAAACAACTCGCCGAATCCTTCACGCGGATTGTCGATGCACATCTCCATGACCGCCGAAGTGGCGCGCGGCAGTTCGCCGCGCCCTTCGATCTTGCGCAGCGCCGAAATCATGGCGTCGGGATTCTTTGTCAGCTCCACCGAACCGGCGTCAGCGAGGAATTCGCGCGAGCGCGACAGCGCCAAGCGAATGAGGAACGACAATAGATAGGCGACGACGAGGAGCCCGATCGCGACAAGAATGGCTATGCCGGCGCCGCCGCCGCGTCGCTCCTCCGAACGCGAGCCGCGAAAACTGAATCCGTTGTAGAACCACAGTCGGAAGATAAGCTCGGTGAAAAAGGAAATAACGCCGACAATGATGACGGCGACGACCATCATGCGCACGTCGCCGTTTCGGATATGGGTGAGCTCGTGGCCGAGCACCGATTCGACTTCGGCATCGTTGAGCCGATCGAGCAATCCGGTGGTGACGGTGATGGAATATTGCTTCGCGTTCATGCCGGTGGCGAAAGCATTGAGCGCATCGGATTCGATCACTTTCAGCTTCGGCGTCGCAATGCCGCGCGAAATGCAGAGATTCTCCAAGATGGTGTAGGGGCGCGGGTCGTCGCTGCGTTGAATTTCGCGGCCGCCCGTGACGGCATCGATCATGCTTTGATGAAAATAATAGGCGATCACGATCCAGGCTGCGGTGCCGATGGTCGCAAACGGCGCCGCCTTGAGGAGATCGATCCAGGCGATCTGCATCAGCGTGTCGAGATCGGCATCGAGCGACAGCGCTGCCGCCAAAAGCGCGCCGGCATAGACCAGCACATAGACCAGAAAAAACAGCCCGATCAGCAGCGCTATCGAACGGCGCCGGTTCGATTGGATATGGCTGTAGAGACCATAGGCGGCCATCGTGAACGACTACGCCGAAACGAGGTCAGAACTTGACCGGCGGTGCTTCGCCGACCGCCGCACGCTCGTCGCCGAGATCGAAAAAGGTTTTCGGCGCGAAACCGAAGGTGGAAGCGAACAAGGCGGCGGGAAAACGCTGGATCCCGGTATTGTATTCTTGCACGGCATTGTTGAAGAAACGGCGCGCCGCTGCGATCTTGTTCTCCAAGTCTGTCAGCTCGGCCTGTAATTGCTGGAAATTCGTACTGGCTTTGAGGTCGGGGTAGGCCTCTGCCACGGCAAAGAGCTGCCGCAGCGCTCCGGTGAGCATGTTTTCAGCGGCTGCTTGTTGCGCCGGGCCTTGCGCGGCCATCGCCGCATTGCGCGCTTTCACCACTTCATCGAGCGTGCCGCGCTCATGCGCGGCATAGCCTTTCACCGTCTCGACGAGATTGGGGACGAGATCGTGCCGCTGCCGCGTCTGCACGTCGATATCGGCATAGGCCTGATTGACCCGCTGCCGCATCGAAACCAAGCTGTTATAGACGCCGATGGCCCAAATAACGAGGATGACGAATGACGGCAAGGATGACCACGGTCGAAGTGGACATTGCAAGCTCCTCTCGATTCGGCGGCGCAACCGCTTTCATCGCCGCGATCGATGATATAGCCGGGAATATAGGGACTGCATTCGCGGGCCGCGAGAGCTTGTCCGCAACCGGCTGCAACGATCAAAATGGGCAGCGCAAGCCTAACGACGTGTTAACTTGGTCAGATGCGGCTCGGGCGGACGACGATCGCGCAAGATGGGCTAAAGGAAACAGGAGAGAGATGGACCATGCAGGGGAAAGTCGCGCTTGAGGAGCATTTCGCCATTCCCGATACGCTTGAAGATTCCCACGGCTATTTCCCCGATCGGGTGTGGCAGGAAGTCAAAAGCCGCGTCATGGACATTCATGAGCGGCGGTTGCGTGAAATGGACAACAACGGCATCGAGCTGATGCTGTTGTCGCTCAATGCGCCGGCGGTGCAGGCGATCCCTGATGGAAAACGCGCGGCCGAGGTCGCCCGCAAGGCCAACGATTATCTCGCCGAACAAGTGGCCAAGCGGCCCAATCGATTTCAGGGACTCGCGGCGCTGGCAATGCAGGATCCCGATGGCGCGGCGCGGGAGCTCGAGCGTTGCGTCAAGGAGCTTGGCTTTCGCGGCGCGCTGGTCAACGGTTTCTCGCAGACCGGCGATGGTGATAAAGTTGTCTATTACGATCTGCCGCAATATCGACCGTTCTGGGCGAGGGTCGAGCGGCTGGATGTACCGTTCTATCTGCATCCGCGCAATCCGCTGCCGCGCGACGGCAAAATTTACGAAGGCCATTCATGGCTGCTTGGTCCGATCTGGGCGTTCGGCCACGAGACCGCGGTTCATGCCTTGCGCTTGATGGGCTCGGGCCTGTTCGATGCCCATCCGCGGCTCAACATCATTCTTGGTCATCTCGGCGAGAACCTGCCCTATGCGATGTGGCGGATCGACAATGCCAATGGCTGGATCGAGAACCGGCACAACTATCCGGCAAAGAAGCGGATGCGCGATTATTTCTGCGGCAATTTCCACATCACCACCTCCGGAAACTTTCACACCCAAGCGCTGATCGATGCGATCCTGGTGCTCGGCTCGGACCGCATCATGTTTTCGGCCGACTGGCCGTTCGAGAATATCGATCACGCGGCGGCGTGGTTCGACGTCTGCCCGATCAGTGAGCCGGACCGGCGCAAGATCGGCCGCGATAACGCGCGCAAGCTGTTCAAGCTCAAGAACTGACGGTCTCCAAAGCTTGGCGCCGCAGTGTCGGCGGGCAACGCTGCGGCCGGACGATCACTGCCCAACCTTGATCGCGACTTCCAGATCCTCGCTGCCGACGCCAAAGCGCACGCCGCGCACCGGCGCGGCGCCGATCGAATCGAGCCCGACGGCGACGCGCACATAGGCCTCGGTGGGACAAAGGCCATTGGCCGGATCGAATCCAACCCAGCCGATGTCGGGAATGAAAGCTTCCGCCCAGGCGTGGCCGGCCTCCTGCTCGATCCGGCCATCGGCCATCTGCAGATAGCCGGCGATGTAGCGCGCCGGAATGTCGAGGTGGTGCGCCGCGGCGAGAAAAATGTGGCAGTGGTCGCGGCAGACGCCGCGCTTGAGCGCGAAGGCCTCGCTCGCGCTCGGCACCACTTCGGTCATGTCCAGGTCGAACACCACTTCGCGGTGCAGCCCCTCCAACAAAGCGTGCGCTTGCGCCAATGCATCGCCGTCGCAGCGCCCGCGCGCCCTTTCCGCGAAATCGCGGATCGCTTCGTCCACCGCGGTCAAGCGGGTAGGGCGCAGGAAAAGGCGCGGCGGAAAACGTTCGACGGCGCCGCTGATGATGCCATGGGTGTTGTGCGTCTCGACTTCGCCGTCAACATCGACACGGAGTTCGGCCAAGGGGCCGACGGCGGTGAACACGTGGGTGATGTTGCCGAATGCGTCTTCATGAGGCGTCAGGCGCGCATCGGCCGACAGCTCAATGCGCCAGCGCACGACATGCTGGCCGTCGAAGTCGCGCGGGGTGAGCCGCAGTAGCTGGATCGCCCCGGCCGCCGGCGGGTCGTAACGATAGACGGTACTGTGGTGAATTCGCACGTGCATGGCGCAGGCGAGATCTCGGAATTGGAAGCGAGCGGTCGAGGTAAATATGGGTGCGCGCTGACCTACATCAAATATTGCGCCGCGACCGCGGAGCCCAGCCGGTTGTTGTCGTCGATAAAAGTGCCGATGAATTCGTGCAATCCGCTCTGGAAAATTTCTTCAATCCGGCTGTTCATCAGCCGCGCCCGCACCGTGCGGGCCTGGCGCTGGGCCGGTCCCTGTCGTCCGTAAGCGGTCGCGATATGGTCGAGGTTCTCCACCAGATTTTCATAGCAACTCGCCAGCGAACGCGGCATTTCATCTTTGAGCATCAAGAGTTCGGCGACGAGCCACGGCTTGACGTTCTGGCGGTAGACCCAGTGATAGGCGGTGAGTGCCGAGACCGAACGCAGGATCGATGCCCATTGGAAGTAATCGAGCGGTCCGCCCACTTTGGCGACGGGCGGCAGCAGTAGGTGGTATTTGACATCGAGGATGCGCGCGGTGTTGTCGGCGCGTTCCAAATAGACGCCGATGCGCGAGAAGCAATAAGCGTCGTTGCGCAGCATGGTCCGATACGCGGAACCGTCATAACGCAGCGAGGATTCCGTCACCCAGCGCAGGAACCGCGCCAACTCCTCGCGCGAAGACCGGCCCTTGCTCCAGTTTTTCAGTTCGAGCCAGATGCTGTTGATGGTGTCCCACATCTCGGTCGTGAGCGCGGTGCGCACAGCGCGGGCGTTAAGCCGGGCAATTTCAAAGCAGTTGCGGATTGATGAAGGGTTTTTTGTTGAAAACGCCAAGAAGTCCGTCACCGTTTCCTCGTTGGCTTCGTCGTAGACGGCAAAGAAGGCGTTGACGCAGCCGGCGCTGGCGACCGCCGATTCCCATTCATTGGTGATGCCGCCGTAGCTCAACGGCAACGTGTTCAAGCGCAGCGTGGTGTCGAGAATGCGCGCCAGATATTCCGCCCGCTCAACGTATCTGGCGAGCCAATAAACATTATCGGCGGTGCGCGACAGCATCGCGTCAACTCCACACGCGACACTTGCGCGTCGTGCTCGTGCGACACGCACGCTTCATCCGTCCAGTACCCAGGTGTCTTTGGTGCCGCCGCCCTGGCTGGAATTGACGATCAGCGAGCCATCCCCAAGAGCGACGCGGGTGAGCCCGCCGGGAACAATGCGCACGCCGTCCCGCCCGCTCAGCACGAAGGGGCGCAGATCGACGTGGCGCGGCGCCAGCCCATTGCCGGTGCAGGTCGGGCAGGTTGAAAGCGCCAGTGTCGGCTGGGCGATGAAATTGTGCGGCGCCGCTTTCAGTTTGCGCCGGAAGGTGGCGATGCTGGCTTTCTCGGCTTGCGGACCGATCAACATGCCGTAGCCGCCGGAGCCATGCACCTCTTTGACCACCAATTCCTCTATGTGGTCCATCACATAATTGAAATGGTCCGGCTCGCGGCAGCGCCAGGTCGGCACGTTGTTGAGGATCGGGCTCTCGCTGAGATAGAAATTGATGATCTCCGGCATATAGCTGTAGACCGCCTTGTCATCGGCGATTCCGGTGCCGACCGCATTGGCAAGCGTCACATTGCCGGCATGGTAGGCCGACATCAGGCCCGGTACGCCGAGCGCGCTGTCGGAACGGAAGACCAGCGGATCGAGAAAGTCGTCATCGACGCGCCGGTAGATCACATCGACGCGCTTGAGCCCTTCGGTCGTGCGCATATAGACGACGTCATCCCGCACCGTCAGGTCGCGGCCTTCGACCAGTTCGATGCCGAGTTTGTCGGCGAGGAACGAGTGTTCGTAGTATGCGGAATTGGCGAGCCCCGGCGTCAGCAGCGCGACGGTCGGATCGCCGCGTGCACTCGGCGGCGCCACCGATTTGAGCGTGTCCAAAAGCTCGTCCGGATAATTTTCGACCGGCGCGATGCGATAGCGGGAGAACAATTCGGGGAACAGCCGCAGCATGATTTCCCGATTTTCAAGCATGTAGGAGACTCCGGAGGGCGTGCGGACATTGTCTTCGAGCACGTAAAACGTTTTCGGATCCACCCGGACGATATCGATCCCGGCGATATGGACGTAAATGCCGTGCGGCACCGTTTGACCGCTCATTTCCGGACGGAACAGCGAGTTCTGAAAGATCAGATCCTCGGGCACGATGCCGGCTTTGACGATGTCGCGTTTGCCGTAAATGTCTTTGAGGTAGGCATTGATGGCCTTGACCCGCTGCTCCAGCCCGCCATGCAAAAACTGCCACTCCTCGGCGGCGAGAATCCGCGGGATGATATCGAACGGGATCAGGCGCTCCTGAGCCTCGGGATCGCCATAGACGGCAAAGGTAATGCCGATGCGGCGAAACACCACTTCGGCCTCGCGCCGGCGCAAATTGAGCAGATCCGGCTCAACGCTGTCCAACCAGCGCGACAGTTCGGCATAGGGCGGCCGAACATTGCCGCCTACATCTGCGCTTCCCGTCATCTCGTCGAACATGACGATTCGGTCCGCCATCCTGTTATGTCGGCGAACAGATGCTAAGCAATCTCCGCGCCAAAGGCACGCCGCCCTAAATCGCGGTCGCACGCCGCCCCGGCATATCGGTTGCTCAAATTTTGGGCTCATTGGCTATGTCGGCGGCGCGCTGGCGCTTGTCACACGGCGGCGCGGAAGATAAGTGTTTTTGCGAGGGGAGATTGCCTTGCATTCATTCCGCGCGAAGGTGCCGCCGTTGCGGCGCTCGTTCTTGCATCGACGCTGACCGCCGGCCTGTCGCAGCCGGCCGGTAAGCTGTCGATCACCGTCACCGGCGTACGCAACAGCGACGGCGTGGTGCGCTGCGCGCTGTTCAATTCGCCCGCGGCGTTTCCGAAAATCGGCCAGGAATGGCGCGGCGTGATCGCGCCGATCCGCGGTGGTGCAGCCAAGTGCATGTTCACCGACGTTCCGCCAGGAACTTACGCCGTAGCCTTCTTCCATGCCGAGCATAATGAAACGCAGCTGATCACCGGCATGTTCGGCAAACCCCAGCAGGGTTACGGCTTTTCCAACAACGCCACCGGCAGTTTCGGCCCGCCGAATTTCAGCGCCGCCGCGTTTCGTTACGACGGCGGAAATTTGGCGCTGCAGGGCGCGCTTACCTATTGACATCACTGTGTGACGCTCATTGCAGTTGAACGTCACTCATCACCGAGCCGCGCGTATTTCAACGATTCGGATGCGAACGTGCACACCTAACCGGTTATTAACCGATTGGCTGTTCCGTATTTGCAACTCACTGCCACGCCAAATCGAGGAGGAGTTTCGTGCGCCGGCTCATCGCAGCATTAATCGCGACAGTTACGCTCGCGCCGTTTGCCCTGCAGGCGGCTGATTTGGCGCCGGCCGCGCCCGGACCGGCTGTCTATGCGCCGCCGGCGGCGTATCGCGCCGTCGCCAATTGGAGCGGTTTTTATGTTGGCGGTAATGTCGGCCTGGGCTTGGCGCGCGACCACAGCGATTTCAGTACCGGTGGCGTCACATTCGCCACTGCCGACACCGCGCTATTCGGTGCGGTTGGCGGCGGCCAGGCTGGATTCAATTGGCAATCCGGCGCGCTGGTTCTGGGCGCGGAAGCCGATTTCGACTGGAGCAATCCCAAAGGCAGCATAACCGCGCAATGTGCGGTCTGCGTGCCGACGGCCAATGCCACGCTTGAACATGATGTGGATTGGTTCGGCACAGCGCGCGCCCGGATCGGTTATGCCGCCGACGGCTGGCTCGCTTATGCCACCGGCGGTTACGCCTTCGGACGCGTCGCGTTCAAAGGTGCCGCAACCGCGGGCGGCGCGAGCGCCTCGCTCACCCAAAACGCGACGCCAAGCGGCTGGACGATTGGCGGCGGCGCCGAACTTGCGCTCGGCCCGAACTGGAGCGCAAGACTAGAATATCTTTATGTCGATCTAGGCACCGTCAACAATACCATTGTGGTCACGGGCGGCCCGTCCTTGACCGACAGCGCCCGTGTGCAAATGAACGTGGCGCGCGCGGGCGTCAATTATCGCTTCTAAACGCATAATCCCGAAAAGTGGGAACCGGTTTTCGGATAAGATCATGCGCAAACAAAATCTTAGGGTCGCATCATAGGGATTCAACTTAACCAGATCGCGCTCTAGGCGCCGCGCGGCCATGCCGCTGGTGTCGATCACCCGGCTGCGCGTGCGGTCGTTCCGATATTTGCCGGCGTTTTTGCTCGGCGCGCTGCGGTCGGCGCGCGAAGTAAAATATGCGTCGGGGAACCTCGCGGTTTCCGTCCTAAGCGACGCTAATCTCGCATTCTGGACGCGCACGCTATGGACCGATGAGCGGTCGATGCGCGCCTTCATGCTTGCGCCCGCGCATCGCCGCGTGATGCCGAAACTTTTGCAATGGTGTGACGAGGCGGCGGTCACCCATTGGCTGCAGGACTCGCTCGAACCGCCGTCATGGCAGGAAGTCCATCGCCGTTTGCAACAGGAGGGGCGAACCTCCAAAGTCGATCATCCTTCGGCGGCGCAGCAGCGCTTTGACATTCCGCCGCCAAAGACGGCACGACAATTGAAATTAAAGTGAGTGGGCGCTCGCCCGAATAATTATTTCAGTAATCATTGAAATAACTCTTGACGCCCGGTTAATATTTCAATGATTATTGAAATATGAAAAGGCCCGACGCGGTGGTAGCTTTGGCGGCGCTGGCGCAAGATAATCGCCTCGACATATTCCGCCTCCTGGTCGGGGCTGGGCGCGACGGCATGCCGGCTGGCGCCGTTGCCGACGCACTCGACCTCGCGCCAAACACGCTGACCTTTCATTTCGATCGTCTGCGCGATGCCGGCCTGGTGACGGTGCGGCGCGACGGCCGCTCGATGATCTATGCGGCGCGCTACGAGTCCATGAACGCGCTGATCGCTTTTCTGACCGAAAACTGCTGCCGCGGCCGTCCCGAACAATGCCTGCCGGTGAATAAGGAAAACCCAGCCCGCAAATCGCGCAGGCCGCTGCGTGAAACTGTCTAAGGAGCCCCAGTCATGAAACGCCTGCATGTCCACGTCGCGGTCGATGATTTGCCAGCGTCGATGAAGTTTTACTCCGCGCTGTTCGCGGCCGAACCGTCCATCGTCAAGCAGGATTATGCGAAATGGATGTTGGATGATCCGCGCGTGAATTTCGCCATTTCAGAGCGCGGCCGCGCGCCCGGTCTCGACCACCTCGGCATTCAGGTCGAGAACAAGGACGAGCTTAACGAAGTCTATGCGCGGCTGCAGCAGGCAGGCGGGCAGGTGATAGAGCAGGGACAAACCAATTGTTGTTACGCCAAGTCGGAAAAATCCTGGATCGACGATCCGGCCGGCATCGCATGGGAGACGTTTCTCACTTTTGGCGAGAGCACCGATTATGGCGACGGTAGCGGCGAACGCGAGGCGCGCATCGCGAAGACAAATAAGGACACCAAGTCGTGCTGCGTGCCTAGTGACGCGTCGGGTCAGGTTGCGTGAGGTCAGTAGTGAGGCGATGCAATGGCCGACCGTCCGTACAATGTATTGTTTCTTTGCACCGCAAATTCAGCCCGCTCGATCATTGCGGAAGCGATCCTGAACAAGATCGGCGCGGGCAAATTCCGCGCCTTTAGCGCCGGTAGCCACCCGAAGGGCCAGATCAATCTGCATGCCCTGCAGCTCCTGCAAAGCCTCGGTCATGACATTTCAGGTTTTCGCTCAAAGTCCTGGAGCGAGTTCGCCGATCGCGGTGCGCCATTACTCGATTTCGTATTCACGGTCTGCGACAACGCGGCCGGCGAAGTCTGCCCGGTTTGGCCCGGACAGCCGATGACTGCGCATTGGGGCGTGCCCGATCCGGCGCTCGCTGGGGGTTCGCCGGCGGAAGTCGCGCTCGCGTTCAAAGACACCTATCGCATGCTCAATCAGCGCATCGGCATCTTTGCGTCCCTGCCGTTGCGCTCGCTCGATCGCTTGCGCCTGCAAAAGAAGCTGCGCGACATCGGCCGAATGGAAGGCGCGACCGCGTCCACGCCGGCATGAAGTCTTCGCTGGCGCAGCGCACCGTCGCTGAATTTTTGGGCACCGCTTTCCTGCTCGCCGCGGTGGTCGGCTCCGGGATCATGGCGGCGAAGCTTGCCGCTGGCAACGGCGCGCTGGCGCTCCTTTGCAACACGATTCCGACCGGCGCGATCCTGACAGTGCTCATCCTAACGCTCGGCCCGGTATCCGGCGCGCATTTTAATCCGGCGGTCAGCTTGGCGGCAGCGCTGCGCGGCGACATGACTGCGAGCTCAACCGCGGTTTATATCGGCGCGCAGCTCACCGGCGCCATTCTCGGCGTCTGGGCCGCGCATCTGATGTTCGAACTGCCGGTGCTGCAGATCTCGCTGACAACACGATCCGGTTTTGGCCAGTGGCTCGCGGAAGCGATCGCCACTTTCGGATTGCTGTTGACGATCCTGGGCTGCAGCGCGCGAAGCCCCACGGCTATTCCCTACGCCGTCGGGCTCTACATCACCTCGGCCTACTGGTTCACGGCTTCGACGTCGTTCGCCAATCCGGCGGTCACCATTGCGCGATCGCTATCGGACACTTTCGCCGGCATCGCTCCGGCGGGCGCGATTGCATTTATCGCCGCGCAGCTTCTCGGCATGCTCGCCGCCGTCGCGCTCGGCGGCTGGCTTTGGCAGGAACGGGCGTAATTTATAGGTTTTCAGATTTTGGTTGCCGCCTGCTGCACTGCCAGCGTCCGATGTTCTACGATAGTCTCAACAAATTCGTGCCGCGGTAAGAACTAGCTAATTGCGGAAACTACGCTCGTGATCCAAAGCGACTGGCTGCCGGCTGCCGTTCGTGCTTCCGCCATCGATCGAAGATTGGCTGCCGGGGAAACTTTATTCCGCACCGGATCCAAAACGGTCGGTTTGTTTGAAGTTATAAGTGGTAAAGTTCGCCTGGTTCGCGTCGATCGCAGCGGGCGAGAGGCCGTTCTGCAGGTCGCCTCAAGCGGCGAAACACTGGCTGAAGCATCGCTATTTTCGGCGACCTATCATTGCGACGTCATCGCCGCAAGCGAAGCTCTGGTTCGTCTCTATCCAAAAAAGGTCCTTCTCAAGGAACTGGAACGCGATCCGAAACTCGCGCGCGCGTTTACCGCCAGGCTTGCTCGGCAAGTGATGGCGCTGCGCACACGCCTCGAACAACGAAATATTCTGTCCGCTCGCGAGCGCATCCGGCACTTTCTCACACTCAACCTCGGCGTCGACGGGCAAACAGTTGAATTCTCAGGAACGCTCAAGGAACTCGCCGCCGAGCTCGGGCTGACGCATGAGGTCCTTTATCGG
>Ga0335081_10013782_pt1 | contig 13067 bp, 13 predicted proteins | sample Lox_Sample_35_FD_206713 | JGI IMG/M metagenome (GOLD analysis project Ga0335081, IMG submission 206713) | Soil microbial communities from Loxahatchee National Wildlife Refuge, Florida, United States - Lox_Sample_3.5 | ecosystem: Environmental > Terrestrial > Soil > Wetlands | place: USA...
CAATTGCTATACCAAAATGCGAAGGGTTAATTCCGGGCTAATTTCGCGGATCCAGGACGCGAGCTTGTTCTAATCTGTACAAATCTTGGACGCGCCGTCCAAAACAGGGACGAATCTCCGAACAAGGATTTTGTGAGCGAAGCAGACAAAACAAATTCCCAGGTCAGGGGCTTCGGCTTCCGCGCGCCGCGCTTTCCCGTCAACTTCAATTTTTCATTTCAGGTAGGACCCGTAGGGGCACCGCAAGAAGCCACCTGCACCGATATCAGCGAGGATGGCCTGGCGGCGGAGCTGCTTCAGAGCTTGTCTCCCAAAACCGAGGTCACATTGCTGTTGTTGTTTCCAGGGAGCACTGCTCCGGTCAGAATCAAGGCCTGCGTGGGCTATCAGGAAGAACGGCGCAACGGGTTTACTTTTCTGTACGGTTCGACGGAAGAGCGTGCTCAGGTGAAAGCCTACGTGCAATCAGTGAAGCCGAAGACCCTGCACATGCGCGGACAGGGGTAGGCCACTGTTTGTTAGGGATGTCCCGCCTCTTGGCTGCCAGCCTCAGCGCCTGGCGATGCAGCGGCCGCGTCCGGCATCGGTACCCTTTCTTCTTCATCATCATTCTTTGTAATGTATTGCACAATCAGCGTGATCCGGCGGTTCGAAGGTTCCAGGGGGTTGCTGGGAACGCGTAGCTTCTGATCGGCGTAGCCGCGCACCTGAGAAACCTGGTTTTCCCGCAGGCCGTTACCCTGCATCAGGCGACGCGCAGTGTTGGCCCGGTCGGAGGAGAGCTCCCAGTTTCCGTAGTCGCGGTTCACAGTGTAGGGCTTGGCGTCCGTGTGTCCTTCGATGGATACGTTATTTGGGAGTCTTCCCAGCTGCTGGGCCAGGGCAATCAGCAGTTCCTTGCCATCGCCATTCAGCGCCGGACTGCCGCTCTGGAAGAACGTACCGGAAGAAGACTCCAACAGCTCAATCCTCAGGCCTTCGGAGGTGATGGTCATCTCGATCTGGTTTTTGAGCTTGTCGAAGTGAGAAATCTGCCGGACCACCTTCTGGAGTTCTTCCTTCAGCTTCGGCATGTTGTCTCTGGTGAGGGTGAAGTTTTCCCCCGAGCCGGTCTGGTTCGTTCCTACCTTCTTGGAGGTGCCGGTAGGGTCTTTGAAATAACCGCCTACCGCCACTTGCAATTGCTTGCTGCTGTTCATCAGCCAGAGCACAATAAATAGGGCCATCATGGCGGTGACGAAGTCGGCATAGGCTACTTTCCAGGCGCCGCCGTGGTGGCCACCATGCCCAGCCTTCTTCTTAATGATGATGATGGGGCGCTTGTTGTCGCTGGGACCGGGCACGCGGCTACGCTCCCGCCTTGGCGGCGGTGGTGGCGGCCGCCCCCGCGGTGGAACGGCAGGTCTTCTCCAGTTCCTTGAACGAAGGCCGCACGTGGGCGGGAATCGCCCGGCGGGCGACCTCCACCGCCATGATGGGAGGGGAACCCTTCATGAAAGAGGTCATGAGGACGCGCAGAACGTGGTAGTAGGCATGCTCGTCGTCAGCCGTCTTGGCCATATTGGCAGCGAACGGCCCCACCAACCCGTAACACAGCAGAATGCCCAGAAATGTGCCGACCAGAGCGGCGGCCACTTTTTGGCCGATTTCCTCGGGCGGACCGCCCAGCGCGCCCATGGTGATCACCACTCCGAGCACGGCCGCCACGATGCCCAGGCCAGGGAGGGAATCAGCCATGTTGCTGAGCGCCGCGACCGGCTGAGTCGCTCCGTGATGGTGGACATCCATGTCCAGCTCCATCATCTGATCAATTTCAAAGGGGTCCACGCCTCCGCTGACGGACATCCGGAGCGTGTCACAAACAAAGTCACGCACGTGATGATCTTTAATGAAAACGGGATATTTGGAGAAAATGGCGCTTTTGGCCGGGTCCTCGACATCGGCTTCCAGGGCCACAATTCCATCTTTGCGGGCCTTGTTGAGCAGGTCATACATCATCTTCAAGGATTCCAGGTAGCGTTGTTTGGTGAACTTTGATCCTCCAAAAACGCCGCTCAGCCCACCCGCGATCTTCTTGAGAATGTGCATCGGATTGGCCACCAGGACGGTGCCAACCGCCGCCCCGCCGATGATGATCAGCTCGGCGGGTTGAAGCAGGACTTTGATATGCCCATGCTCCATCAGATACCCGCCGGCGACCGCCCCGAAGACAATCAAAATGCCGATGATCGCGAACATGTCTCTATCGTTCCTCTAAGGGCAAGAGAATCTCGCAGGTGTGGGTTTCGTCCGCTCCGGGGATCAGGTCTCTGCGGAGGTAACAAAACTCTCCGCGGTAAACCAGCGCTACCTGCGCGCGCCATAGCGTATGACTCTCGGTCAGCATGGCATCAATCAAGCGGCGATCGCGCTCACTGTGATACTCGACGTACAAGATCTTGATGGCCGGCAAGTACTTTTTCAGCGACTGAAGGACAGGGACCTCGCATCCTTCAGTGTCGAGCTTGAGAATGTCTATGCTCTCGAGGCCTTGTTCCCCAACGAATTGTGCGGCTGCGCGGAGTTCCACCGGCTCGCAATCGGAAGTGGTCCGTCCTGTGGGGCAAATCGAGGACTCCACGCAGTCGTGCCGACCGGCATACAAGCTAGCCTTCTGCGCCGACGAAGAAAGCCCGAAAGGAAATACCCGGACGTTAGGCAAGCCGGCGACGTTCTCCTTTAGCAGCGAGTATGGCCGGCTTCCCGGTTCCAGGGCATAGACGGTGGCATCGGGGCAGATCGTAGCGAAAAAGAATGATGCGGCGCCGATGTTTGCCCCAATATCCACCACAGTCTTGACATCCTGAACGAAAGGCACGTGGGGATAGGTGCGTCCGGCAAAGATTTCGTGCGCGATCTGGAAACAGGAGTCGTTCTTGAACAAACGAAAGCCCAGCATGCCGTGGGGCCCTTGCAGCGTGGCCACGACGGTTTCGGGTTGGGTCAAGGTTTCCATGTCGCTCAGTCGCCCGAAGCACCCGCCGCCACGGCAAGCTGTTGGGCCGGCAGTGGATTGACGAGATTCAGTTCGCGCACCATGGTCTGATACATGGTTTCGTACAGATAGAACCAGTGGATTGCGGGCACGGCCTGGCGGAACAGGCCGAGCACCATGGCCGCGGTCTCGCTCCGGCCGGCGAGCAGGGCCTCGAAGTCCATCTCGTCCCAGCGCTCGATAGCCGCCACAGCTTGCTCAACCTCGAGGCGGTTGGCTTCTGTGTAAGCCAGGACGCGTTTTGCATTGGCCTCGTCCATCCCGGTCAGCGGCACCGGCATGGACCACTCCTTCATCACCCGGGGATGGTTGCGGAACATGAAGAAGTAGTCCGCGCCGTACACCCGCGCGCGGCGGATGAGGTTGCGGGCGGGATAGGGAAGATGATCGTGCCAGGCGTGGGCCGCGGGATGATAGAGCACCCGGTAGCCTTTTTCGAAGAGCCGAAGGCCCATCTCCGTGTCTTCGCTCAACTTGTAGGTCGAATCGAACGACCCGGCTTCCATGACTGCGTCGCGGCGGACGCTCAGATTGCAGGTGATGAAATGGGAATAGCCATAAGGGCATTCATCCTCCATGCTGACCTGGGGGAACATGAACGGCTCCACGCAGAAGTAGTGCGTCAGGGCGCGGCGGCGGGCCTCATGGGGATATTCGAAGCTGCCCAAAACCGCCCAGCGCTGGGAGGCGAACTTCCGCTGGACCGATACATGTTGCTCGATGACGTCGGGATCGCAGATGGTGTCGTCATTCATCAGCAGCAAGTAATCCCCGCTGGCGTGGGCCACTCCGTTCCGCCGGGCAGCGCCCGTACCCGCGTTGCGCTGCCGCAAATACTGGAATCGGAAGGCGGGAGGATAGCGGCGCAGGAATTCCTCGCTGCCGTCGGAGGAGCCATCGTCAATCACGATGACTTCGAACTCTTTTGCCGGGAAAGTCTGCGCTTCCAGCGCGGCCAGGCATTTTCGCAGGATCGGCAGCCGGTTATAGGTGGGCACGATCAGCGAAATGACGGGAGCGTTCGCGCTCTTTCGCCGGGGCGGAGCAAGAGGTTTTTGCGCCCAGTCTCCCATTGCGCCTTGCCGTGCCGCCTCGCCATAGTGCCCGGCCAGGGTGGCGTCTCCCAGTTCGCGATAGCAGCGCTTGAGGAACACAAAAACGTGGGTGACGAATTCGGCCACGTTCACCGAACTCACCAGGCGGCCAAAAACGTGACGCAGCTGCTCGCGGGCCTCAAGCGTCCGTTTTTCCCGCAGGAGCAGGTCCGCCACGGCCACATAACACTCGAGCTGTCCCAGGAAACGCTTCAGCCCGGTCCTGGGAGCAAGACGATCACGGAACAGAGTTTCCACCTGCAGGATGGAAAACGACGGCTCGGCGACCGGCTGGGGATTTGCTTTAATCGCTGCGGCAAAGACTTCGGCGAATTGACTGTCCGGAGAAACGATCGGACGCTGCAAGTCCTTGTACTGTACTTGCAGCATTGCAAGTTGATCGTGGTCAGGGGCGATCACGAAGTCGGCCCGCTGCAACGCTTCATCTTGCCGATGCAGCCAATCCTGATGTTTCTCAAACGCTTGCAGCTCTCCAACATGGGCCGTAACCGGTGCGCTGCAGTCCTGGTGCAAATCGTGCAGCCAAACCGCAATCCGGGTTGCCGGAGAATGCCGGCGAATGTCGTCCAGGTATTGCTCGGGGATGGAGATCCCCCGCTCAAAGCTGTGGGCGAGGATGGCAATGGCAAATTTGGTTTCGGCGAGGACGCTTTGCAAGGTCCAGGATGACGATGCCTTAGCCTCGCTCCCTAAGACGGCCAGTTTCTCCGGGTCATCCGCGTAGGTGCGGATTCCGAGTTCTTGCAGAGCTGATTCGCTGTTCTTGCGATCCAGGCCTTCGCGCGCGATATAGGTGAGGCGGAACCCCTGAGCCCGCAAGGCGCGGAGCAGGTGCCACAGCCGCTGATCGGGGCCGTCGCCGGGGTCGAGGCGCGGGAGGGCTTCGCCGATCACCAGCAGGCGGACGGCGTCATTGGCACTTTGCGCGAAAACTTCAGAGGCTTCCGGATGCTCGCTCATTAACGTGTGCAAACCGCGCTCCCAGAGCCAAGGGCCTGTGGACGCGGGTATGCCTTCGAGAGGTTGAGCAATTGCCCTTCCTCATTCGCCTCTAATTCGGCGGTGCGCGATCTGCTTTCTCGATACGGGTCGGCGATGACCTCGGCCTCGGGCCGCACTTCAGTCACCTGCGCGATCTTGTTCAGCATTCAATTCTGGCCGGTGGACGCCCCTCAAGGTGCGGTCACAACCGGGAAGAACTGGCTTGGTGTGGAGAACGACTTGCTGCTCGGACCGGGGGCATTTGTCCCGCGCGCATTAGCTTTTGGTTAGGAAATCATGCCGACCCTTGGACTCTCGATGATTGTGAAGAACGAAGCCCACACGCTTGGTTTCTGCCTGGAAAGCGTGCGCGGCGTAGTGTCGCAGATGGTCATTGCGGACACGGGCTCGAGCGACAATACGAAAGAGGTCGCGCGCAGTTTTGGCGCGACCGTGATCTCGGTTCCCTGGAACAACCACTTTGCCGAGGCCCGCAATGCCGCGCTCCGTCCGCTCCAGACCGACTGGGTGCTGGTGCTGGATGCCGATGAAGAGCTGGACCGCGCGGCCGGAGCGCAATTGCCGCAACTGCTGACCCGCGAGGCCGGGGGTTATATCGTCCCCATTCGCAACTATGTTCCCACCCCCACGGGCCGGGGCTGGGACCGCGCGACCGAGCCGAACGACGGCGCTCATCCAAGGGCGAAGAGCGCGCCCGCTTATTTTGTGCATGAAAACTGCCGCTTGTTCCGCCGCCATCCCCAGATTTATTTCCTGGGGCGGGTCCATGAACTGGTTGAACATCGCATTGCGGCGATAAATATGACGCTGTCGGCGGCCAATTTCTGCATTCACCATTTTGGTCAGCTGGCGGAAGAGCAGGAGAGAAAGAGAAAGGCGTCCGCCTATCTCGAACTTCTGCGCCTGAAAGTCAAGGAGATGCCCAACGAGCCTCTCGCCTGGCTGCAACTGGGACTGCAGGAGTATGAGTGCCTGCGGCAGGCCGAAGGACCACTGCGATGTTTTGATCGTGCTCTCAGCCTGGAGCCCAGGGCTTCGCAGGCGTGGATCTTCAAGGGGATGATTTTTCTGGATTCTGGACACTGCCAGCAGGCCCTCGAAGCGTTGGACCGCGCCGACCCGGCCGCAGGCAGCAAGGCCTTGTGCGAGCACCTGCGAGGTGACGCACTGCACAATCTGGGACGGCTCGAAGAAGCAAGGGCCGCCTACGGCAAGGCTGTAAAACTTACGCAAAATGACCCAGTTCTGCTGAGCAAGCTGGGCTACACAGAAGTCAGGCTGGGCCAAACCCAGCCGGGGCTGGAGAGGCTCAAGCAGGCGGCGCAGGCTGCGCCCCAGTTGGCGGAAGTGCGGGAGCGGGTGATGAAGGCCTGCATTGTGTTGAATCGCTTGCCGGAAGCGGCCGAGCAGGCTGAGGAATTGGCCCGGATTGAGCCTAACCCGCGTTCCTACTTGCGCGCAGCCAGCGTGCGCATGCAATTGAAACAGAGGGAAGAAGCTGGCCATCTCCTGGACCGGGGGCTGAAGCTTTTTCCGGCTTCTGCCGATTTACAACGAGCACTGGCTGAGCTGTCTCGGGCCAGCGGGGGAAAAACTGGGCCTGCTCAGGAGAGCCGATAGTTCTGGCAACAATCGTGCTCATTAGTTTCGCCAGGGGCAGCACGCCAGGAAATCATAAGAGCTATGACTGCACGAGAAGCCGCCGCTGTACGCGTCTTATTGGTGAGTGACGACGCGCAAGCCGTCCAGCTGATGTCCGACGTCCTGGAGCAGATCGGGATGCATTTTGAGTCCTGCTCGGACACGCAAGCCGCCTCGCGAAAGCTCAGCGCCGCGAAATACGAAGGCCTGGTGTTGGACCTGGCGCTCGGCGAAAGCGCCCTCGACCTGCTGAAGAGCCTGCCGGACTTTACTGCCAATAAGGAAGTGGTCTCCTGCGCAATCCTGGAACAGGCTCACCAGAAAGCAGCCGCGTTCCAGGCGGGCGCCAACTTCACTCTGGATCGGCCGCTCAACGGTCATACCGCCTTTCGCACCATCCGGGCGGGTTATCCGATGATGGTGCGTGAGCGGCGCCGGTATTTTCGTTGCCCGGTCCAGACACCCGCTCTTGTCAGCGGGGATTTTCATCCTGAGTTTCAGGCGACCTCGGTGAATCTGAGTGAAGGCGGAATGGCAATTCTTTCCCCGGTACAACTGAAAATCGGACAAAATCTCCAAATGAGACTGAGAATCCCAGGCAAAGCCGAGTTCATCGAGCTGAGCGGGGAAGTGTGTTGGACCGACCCCACCGGCAGGGCCGGCGTCCAGTTCCAGGAGATCTCTCCATCCGCCGCAGAGGCGCTAGAATCGTGGCTTTTGCAACGCCTCGAAGAAATGATGCCGCGCAAGAATCAAATGCCCGCCAAAGATATTTTGCCCCTTCATGGCTGAATCCAGTTCCTGGATTTTGTTCCGAATTTAGAACAAAGTGCGCAATTCGCTCCGAGAACTTGACAGCCGGGGGTATTGTCTAAAGTGTTACGTGTGCGAGGTGTGTGACAGGAGGATGCGAACTTGAAAGAAAGGTAGGTAAATGCCGAAGGACAGAGTTCTTCTCGTAGAGGATGAGACTCAGTTTCTGGAGGCAGTAAGCGCGTACCTCGCCGGGGTAGATTATGAAGTTCTATCCTGTCAGACCTGGGCCCAAGCAGAATCTTTATGGCGGACATCGCGGCCGGACGTTGTGGTCCTCGACCACAATTTGCCCGACGGCACCGCACTCGACTTGATTGCGCGCCTCAAGCCATTTGATCCCATCACGCCTATTATTGTCTTGACTGCGGAAGCCTCGATTGACCTGGCGGTACAGGCGGTCAAGCTGGGGGCGGACCAGTTTCTCACCAAACCCATCGAACTCCGCGCGCTTCACGTAGTGATCCAGCGAAGCATCGAAAATCGCCGCAACCGGCAAAAGCAACTGGCGGAGCGCAGCCAACAGTCTCGAGACCGGGTGGACCCGTTCCTAGGGCGCAGTCCCGTGATCCGCCGGCTGGCGGACGTTTGTTCTCGGGTGGTCACGGCTGACAGCCCCATCCTGATCCAGGGCGAGACCGGCACGGGCAAGGGCATTCTGGCCCACTGGTTCCATGACCGCGGAGCCCGCTCTGCGGAGCCATTCGTGGACCTGAACTGCGGCGGCTTGTCGCGCGAGCTGCTGGAAAGCGAACTCTTTGGCTATGAGAAAGGCGCCTTCACCGGCGCGGTGCAGAGCAAGGCCGGGCTTTTGGAGATCGCCCACAAAGGCACCGTCTTCCTGGATGAGATTGGCGACGTGGACCTGCAACTGCAGCCGCGGCTGCTCAAAGTCCTGGAGGAGAAACAATTCCGCCGCTTGGGCGACCTTCGCGACCGGCGGGTGGATGTCCGGCTCATCGCCGCCACCCACCGCAACATTGTGCAATTGATCCGCGACCGTGAGTTTCGCAGCGACCTGTACTTCCGCATCAACACCATTCCTCTGACCACCCCGTCATTGAGAGAGCGGGTAGAGGACATTCCGATCCTGGCGCAATATTTCCTGGGGCGGTTGCCGCGCGATTTGGGCACCGGCAGCGAGATGGAGTTGTCGGATAGCGCGATGCGGGCTTTGCAGTCTTATTCCTGGCCGGGCAATATTCGCGAATTACGCAACGTGCTGGAGCGGGCGGTCTTGCTCAGCGACAGCCGCATTTTGCGGGAGCGGGACTTGCACTTCGACATTCCGGCAGAGGCGGCGTCAAGTTCCGCGAGCGGGATCCGTACCCTCGAGGAAATTGAGAGAGAGTACGTCGAAAAAGTCCTCAGCCTGGAAGGCGGACGAGTGGAAGCTGCGGCCAAGAGGCTGGGAATTCCGCGCAGCTCTCTGTACAACAAGATCAAGCAATATGGTCTCGGGCGCCATACCCGGCACGACAACATTGCGTAGCGCCTGATCTCCCCCAGCTTTTATTTGGGCGAAGCTGTCTCCGCTTCCTTCTTGGGCGCGGGTTCTTTTTCAGGTGGTTTCCCGACTACGATCAAATCAATTCGCCGGTTGGCGGCGCGGCCCTGCGGGGTATCGTTGCTGGCAACCGGGCGGTACTCCGAGTATCCGGCGGCGGAAACCAGCATGGGGTTGAACTGATAGCGTTCAATCAGCAGTGACACCACCTGCGTGGCCCGCGCCGTGGACAGCTCCCAATTGGAGTGAAATTTTGAGTTGTGGATGGGCACGTTGTCGGTGTGTCCTTCCACCCGGATTTCGAAACCGCGCCCACCCAGGATGGTCGCGATCCGCGCCAGAGTCTGTTGCCCGTCCTGGAGCAAGTCCGCCTCGCCGCTGTTGAAGAAGCCGATCTCGCGCAGGCTGACCACCAGGCCTTCCGGCGTGACCCGCATTTGCACCTCATGTTTGCGGATCTCGTCTCCCAGCGCGCCTTCGAGCTCTTGCCGGAGTTCGTCCACGTCCACCCCGAAGCCGGGAGAGGCGTGCTCCTTGTCTGACGTGCCGGCAATCTTGATCAGACGAAGTGGGGCATCGGTAAGGTCAGGATGTTTGGGGCTGGTGCTGCCCGGAGTCCCGACGTCGCCCGGAGCGGAGCCGGTGAACACTCCCAACTGCTGAAATGCGCCTTTGATGGAAGCCGCCACCTGCGCGGCCTTCTTCTGGTCGGCCTGTGACGAGGCGTAGAGCACGACGAAGAATGCGAACAGCAAAGTGATGAAATCCGCGTAGGAAACCAGCCAGCGCTCGTGGCTGGCGTGGGCAGCCTTTTTCCTTTTCCGGCTCACGCGTTTACCGGCTCCCCATGGGCCGCCACGCCGCTTCCGGCCTTTTCGGAACCGGTCTTATCGTGGAGGTAACCCAGCAGCTTGGTTTCCAGCATGCGCGGGTTCATGCCCTCCAAAATGGAAATGACGCCTTCGAGGGTCATTTCCCGGTGGACTTGCTCCTGCCGCAGCTTGATTTTGAGCTTTCCCGCCCAGGGGAGAAACAGGATGTTCGCCGAACCTACGCCGTAGATGGTGGCCACGAATGCCACGGCAATACCCTTGCCCACTTCGCTGATGTTCTCCAGGTGTTGCATGACCTGGATCAGGCCCAGCACCGCGCCAATGATGCCGATCGTGGGAGCAAAGCCGCCGGCGGATTCGAATACCTGGGACAGCTTTTCCGAATGTTCTTCGTGATGGTCCAGTTCCAGTTCCATGATGCTGCGCAATTCGTTGGGTTCGGAACCGTCCACCGCCAACATGAGGGTTTTTTTCAGAAAGGGGTCCTGGATTGCTGCCAGCTGGGAGTCGAGCGAGACAATGCCATCCTTGCGGGCGCGATTGGCGTAACCGACCAGTTCTTTGATCAATTCATGCGGGTCCTGGTTCTTCTCAAAGAAAACATGCCCCAGCCCCTTCACCGCCCCCCAAACGATGGAGAGGGGAAACTGGATCATGACTGCGCCCAGGGTCCCGCCCAGCACGATCATGGCGGCGGTGGGCTGGATGATCTGGGAAATCTTTCCGCCTTCGATGATCAATCCCGCGAGAATGCCGGCCACCGCGAGAAAGATTCCAACAATTGTGCTCTTATCCACGGCGTGGGTCCTCAGAGTGATGGTTCAGGTTCACAGCGGGAGGTGAGAAAGCATGTGATTGAAGCTGCACGGCAGAAAGTCCGGCCAGCACGGAGCGTCGAAATTCCAACACCAGACGCAGGACCTCGTCTCCGTTCTCCCGCACCAGCACCTTTTCCCCGCTGGTCAGGGTGATGACGGTGTCCGGCGCATTCTCGACGAACTTAATGAGGTCGGAGTTCAAGGCGATGGGATGACCGTTCAAGCGCGTGAGTCGTATCACTTTAGTGCTCTCTTGAGGCAGAGCCTGGCAACGCCCATTGCCCCGGGCCGCCTTTATCGGCAGTAGGACAGGGATTCATTAAGGGACATTGTCCGAACGGACACGGTAACCGTGACCGGGGTCACGGAATGTTGGTGATGGACAGCCTGGCAAGTGCCGATACACAGGCCCGCTACAAGCAGCACCTGATCAACCGAAGCGGTGCATCACGGTAATGCCGCAGGGTTCGGTACCAGGCGAAAACCAAATCTCAAGGAGCTCAGAAATGTCATTAAGTGTTTTGAATAACGTTTCGTCCCTTGCGGCGCAGAACTCATTGTCCATGACACAGGCGTCGCTGCAGAAAACCCTCTTACAGCTTTCATCCGGCTCGCGTCTGAACACGGGTGCGGATGATGCTGCCGGGTTGGCGATTGCAGATGGACTGCATGCCAACATCACCGCCCTGACGCAGTCTGCACGCAACGCCAGCGATGGCGTGGGTTCGTTGCAGGTGGCAGACGGTGCACTAGCCCAGGTCACGGCCCTGCTGAATCGCGCCGTTACTCTGGCGACCGAAGCTTCCACCGGCACGGTGAGCGACACGCAGCGCACCACGATTGACGCCGAGTTCACCGCGATCAAGGCTGAAATTGACCGCATCGGAAGCAGCACCAACTACAACGGTGGGCAGGTGTTCACGGCGACCGCGACCGCCATCTACCTCAGCGATGGTACCGGCGGTGGATCTACCTCCATCACCGTGACCACCGGCGCTCTGGCCAGCAACTCGATCGGCTTCAGCGGAACGCCGACCGACATCAGCGGCGATGATCTGACCACCGCGACCACCGCGCAGGCGGCCCTGACCGATATCACTGCGGCGATTGCCAACGTGGCAGCTGACCGCGGCGCACTCGGTGCGGAAATCAACCGTTTGCAGAGCGCGTCCAGCGTCATAACCAACCAGGTGCAGAACCTGACCAACGCGGAAGATGGCATTCGCGCCGCCGATATTCCTTCGGCGGTGGCGAACATGTCCCGCTTGACGGTCCTGCAGCAGACCGGTATGGCCGCATTGCAGCAATCCAATCAGATGCAGCAATCGGTGCTCAAGCTGTTGCAATAACTCCCGTCCAAACTCTGGTGGGGCGAACCTGCCCCACCAGAATGAGGTTTAGGCAGGCACATGGTGAATCGTCATGCGGATCAACGCGACCAATCCGGCCCCAGGCCTGACTGCTGAACCCCTTGGTTCAGGACGCCGGACCGATCCGCGTCCCGCGCTGCCCCAGGACGAAGTGGTACGCCGCCCGGTCCCGGTACACGCCGACACCACCAGCGTGGTGGTGGAGATGCAGAGGGACAATACGGTGGTTTACAAGTTCATTGATGGGTCCAGCGGGCAGCTGATCCAGCAGATTCCCTCGCAGCAGATGATCAATTTTGCGGACGCGGTCGAAGCTGCGCTGCCTGCGCTGCGCAAGGCGCAAGGCCAAGAGTAAGAAGGAACCGGAAACATGGCATCCTCAGACATTTTGTCGGCCCTGAGTTCGTCGGGCCTGGGTACCGGCCAGGGCATTGACGTCAGCTCCACCGTGGCCCAGCTGATCGCCAACCTGCGCGGACCCGAACAGGTTTGGCAGACGCAGCAGAAGCTGCTGCAGACGCAGGTTTCGTCCCTTACTCAGCTCAACACCGAAGTGAGCGCGTTGGCCGATGCCATCAACAATCTGAGCGACGTCGGCGGCACCATCAACTCCCGCAATGTGAGCAGCTCGCAGCCGGGCCTGGTAACGGCCTCGGCGTCCAATGCCGCTCCGGCCGGAAGCCACACGGTGGTGGTGAGCAGCCTTGCGACCAGTGCTTCGTACTACTCGGACCCGGTGGCCACGAGTACAACGCCGCTTACCAACGGCACTTTCACTATTCAAGTCGGCACCGGCACTCCGGCCACCGTCACGATTGACAACACGAACAACACGCTGGACGGCCTCGCCGCCGCCATCACCAACATGAATCTCGGCGTGAGCGCCAGCGTGATCAACGATGCCAACGGCGCGCGCCTGGCCATCGTGAGCAAC
>Ga0335081_10013783_pt1 | contig 13066 bp, 12 predicted proteins | sample Lox_Sample_35_FD_206713 | JGI IMG/M metagenome (GOLD analysis project Ga0335081, IMG submission 206713) | Soil microbial communities from Loxahatchee National Wildlife Refuge, Florida, United States - Lox_Sample_3.5 | ecosystem: Environmental > Terrestrial > Soil > Wetlands | place: USA...
CACGCGAACTTCGAGCCCGCCGATGCATTCTCGACCCCCGAGCCGATCACGCCGTCGTGGTACTTCACGCCGTACTACGCGATCCTGCGCGCGGTTCCCGATCAGCGCCTGGGCGCGCTCCTGATGCTGATCGCGGTCATGGCGTTCCTGTTCCTGCCGTGGCTCGACCGCTCGCCCGTGAAGTCGATGCGCTATCGCGGCTGGAAGTCGAAACTGGCGCTGGCGCTGTTCGCGGCCTCATTTCTGACGCTGATGTACGTGGGCCTTAAACCCCCCGAGGGCATCTACGTCACGATCGGGCGCATTGCGACCGGCGTGTATCTGGCGTTCTTCATCCTGATGCCGATCTACTCGCGTCCGGGAATCGATCGCACCAAGCCGGTTCCCGAAAGAGTGACTGTCCATGCGCACTGAGTCCGTTCGCGCACGCACGCTCGCACATCTCATCGGGCTCGCAGCCCTGACGATCGGTGCATCGACCATGGCACTCGCGGCCGATGAGGCACCCAAGGCCTACGGTGCCGACTGGGAATCCTGGAAGGCTGAGACCTCGGTGACGGATCTCGCCTCGCTCCAGCGGGGCGCCCGCGACTTCTTCAACTACTGCCGCGGCTGTCACTCGCTGAAGTACATGCGCTACTCGCGCATGGCCGATGATCTCGAGATCCCGACCGATCTCATGCAGAAGTATCTGCTGCCCACCGACGCCAAGATGACCGACTACGTGACCTCGCCGCTCCCGGCCGCCGATGCGGTCGCGTGGTTTGGCAAGGCGCCGCCGGATCTGTCGCTCATCGCCCGTGCACGGGGCACGGACTATCTGTATCAGCTCTGGACCACCTACTGCGTCGATGCAAGCAGCCGGACTGGTGCAAACAACCTGCGCCTGAATGCCATCGCCATGCCGGATGTGCTGTCGGTGCTCGAGGGCCTGAAGCGCTGTGTCTACCGCGATGAGACCGTCACCGGCGCGGACGGCAAGCCGATCCACGAGAGCGTGTTCGATCACTTCGAGACGGTCGATGCCGGCAGCATGTCGCGCGAGCAGTACGCCGCGTTCGTGCGCGACATCGTGAACTTCCTCGACTACGTCGGGGAGCCCGCGCAGGCTCACCGCAGGAGCCTCGGCGTGTGGGTCGTGCTGTTCCTGCTGGTGTTCACCTGGCTCGCATGGCTTCTGAAGCAGGAATACTGGAAAGACGTGCACTGAGCACGGACTGAAAACCGGCGCGCAAGCGCGGGGTGCGCGAGTGTCGAGCCGACGTTCCATCATGACGCTGTTCTCCGCTCCGAACGATCCGTGGAGCCATCGCACTCGGATCGTGCTCGCCGAGAAGGGCATCGGTATCGACATCGTGAGTGTTGAGCCGGGCCGCTTTCCCGAGGATCTGCTCGATCTGAACCCGTATCACAGCGTGCCGACGCTGGTGGACCGCGATCTGGTGCTCTATGACTCGCGCGTCATCATGGAATACCTGGATGAGCGCTTTCCGCATCCGCCGCTGATGCCGATCGATCCGGTGACGCGGGCACAATTCCGGCTCGCGCTGTACCGCATCGAGCGCGACTGGTACAGCCTGGTGCAGCAGATCGAGCAGGAGCCCGACAAGAAGCAGGCGGTGAAGCTGAAGAAGATCCTGCGCGATACGATCCTGCAGAGCGCGGACCTCTTCAAGGTCAAGCCCTACTTCCTCTCCGATGAGTTCTCGCTGGTGGACGCGACCATTGCACCGGTGCTGTGGCGCCTGCCGCACTACGAGATCGACATCCCGCCGACGGCTCAGGCGCTCACCAAATACGCCAACCTGGTGTTTGCGCGGCCGGGATTTCGCGATAGCCTCTCGGATGTGGAACAGGAAATGCGCATCCTTTAGATACTGCGCGCATGGTGCCGCCGAACTCCATCCCGCCCAAGCGCCCGTACCTGCTGCGAGCCATGCATCAATGGATGACGGACAGCGGGCACACTCCGCATGTCATCGTCGATGCCGAGCGCCCCGGGGTGGAGGTGCCGCGCGCACACGTGAAGGACGGCAAGATCGTCCTCAACGTGAGCCTGAATGCCACCCAGAGACTGCACCTGGACAACGACTGGGTCGAGCTCGATACGCGCTTCGCCGGCGTCGTGCACCACGTGCGCTTCCCCGTGAGCGCGGTGCTGGGCATCTACGCGCGCGAGACGGGCGAGGGCATGGTGTTCTCCGAGCAGGATCTGGGCCCAAGCGGCCCGCCGACCAAGCCGAGCCCGGCGGAAGACGGCCGTACACGGCCGCAGCTCAAGGTCGTCAAGTAAAGGCGTGCTGGATCCACTCGATGCGCGGGCGCTCGGCGCCGGCGTCCGAGACCACGATCACATCGAAGCGCACATGCAGGCGCGCCAGCTCCGCGTGCTGCTGCAGCAGGGCGCGCGAGGCGCGGATGATGCGCCGGCGCTTGGCGGCATCGATGCTCGCAGCGGCACCGCCGTAGGCCTCGCTCGAGCGGGTGCGCACTTCAACGATCGCGAGCACCTCGCCGCGGCGGGCGATGAGATCGAGCTCGCCCATGCGGCGATGGTAGTTGCGCAGGATGAGCTCGTGGCCCTGCGCGGTGAGATAGGCGGCGGCGGCATCCTCGGCGGCGCGGCCGAGCTGCTGACGCGCGTTCACTCGCGCGCGATCAGACGCGGCTCACCGCCGTGCAGCTGTGCCCACTCGAGCTCGCGGCGCACCCGATGCTGGGCATCGAGCGTCAAATGGCCGGTGAGGCCATCGACCGAGATCGTGCCGCCGCCAGGCGCGGCCTGCAGCGCCGTGGCGAGCCGGTAGGCATCGAAGCCGAAGGCGAAGATGCGATTGCGCCGCGGACCCCCCGTCGGCCAGGCCTCGTGCGCGGCCGTGCGCACGCTGTCGGCGAGGCCCCCGCCCAGCATCCAGGGCATGTCGGGGAAGATGAGTCCGTCCATGTCCTGATTGGCGTTGGCATTGGGCTCGAAAGCATCCGAAGTCGCGTAGGTGGCGATATCGCCCGCGAAATAGAACTTCAGCTGCGGCCGCAGCAAGCGCGCGGTCGAGGCGCTGCTTGCGGCGAAGATGAAGGCGATATCGCCGCGCCGCCGCGGCTGGAACTGCAGCTTCGTGCCGAGGATGGACTCCAGGTGCCTGCGGCGCGCATCGCTGTCCGCGATGCGCAGCACCCGGGTGATGGCGGGCGCGAAATCGGTGTGCGTGGCATCGAAGCTCGCCGCATCCACCAGATCGCCGCCACCCGCGGTGAGCTCGTCGCGAAATGCGGCCAGCACACGCTGCCCCCAGTCGCCTTCCGGCACCAGCGCGACGCCGCGCCGATGGCCATCGGCAAGGATGCGTCGCGCGGTCTCGCGCGCCTCATCCTCGGGCGAGAGCGCGAACTGATAGAAGCCCGGCGGCACGACGTGCTCGGGCGTGAGGAAATTGAGCGCCAGCACCGGCGGATGCGGCGGCGGCAGGTCGGCCGCGGCGATCACTTCCTCCCGGGTGAGCGGACCCACGATGAACTGCGCCCCGGCCTGGGTCGCGTGCTGCACGGCTTCCGCGACGCTCATTGCGCTTGTGTCGTAGATGCGCACGCGCGGCCGTGCAGAGGGGGGATTGACGTAGTAGGCGGTGAGAAATCCGTCGCGCACGGACGCCGCGGCGGCGGCCTGGCGGCCCTTCAAGGGCAAGAGCAGCGCGATGTGCGGCAGCGGTGAGAGCTCCGCCGGGTGCATACCGAGCAGCTCGCTCGCGACCACTTCATCGGCGGGATGATTCGGGTAGCGGGCGCGCCACTGATCGATGGTCGTGGCAGCAAACGCGGGCGCGCGTGCGGCGGCGGCGCTCAAATCGGCGAGCTCGAGCCAACCGCGCGCCGTGGCATCGGGCGCGGTGCGCGGATCGACCTTGATACCGCGCTCGCTCGCCGCGCGCAGCTCGGTGAGCATCGCAAGCCGCGTCGCATGTCGCTGCGGCGCCGTGGCGAGCCAGCGCTCCTGATCGATCTCGGCGCGCACTGCATCGAGCATGCGTCCGCCCGATGAGGCGAGTCTGCGCTTCACCTCAAGGTAGCTCGCGATGGCTGGCGGTCCGGCGGGCTGCGGCACATTCGCGAACACGCGCGCGGCGTCATCGGGCAGCCGCGCATCGAGATACGCGCTGCTCGCGCGCAGCAGCAGCGAGTCGCGGTCGATGCCCGAGTTCTCATTGGCGAGCGCTTCATACACGCGGGCGGCGCCGGCCGGATCGCCCTGCCGCGCGAGCACCGTGGCGCGATCGAGACTGGGCGGGGCTGCCGATTGCGGACCCAGACTCGGGCAGCCGGCCAGCAGAGCGAGGCACAGAAGGCCGGTGCAAAGCGCGCTGCCGCGCAGGAGTCCGCCGTGGAACATCGGTTGATCAGCCTCATCAAGCCGGGCAGGATGCCCGCTTCGCGCGAGTAGGGGATTATAGTGGGCAAGCCCCCGGGCCGGCTCGATGTCGTTTCGACCCCGATTGGCAATTTAAGCGACCTGTCCGAGCGCGCGCGCTCGAGCCTCGCACAGGCCGACGTCATCGCCGCCGAAGATACGCGCCACACGCTCGGTCTGCTGCAGTCGCTGGGACTCGCCCGGCCTTTGGTCTCACTGCACGCACACAACGAATCCGAGCGCATCCCGCAGCTGCTCGAGCGCTTGGCCGCGGGCGAGACCGTGGCGCTGGTGAGCGATGCGGGCACCCCGCTCCTGTCGGATCCCGGCGCGGGACTGGTGCGCGCGGCGGTGCAGTCGGGCTACGAAGTGCGCGCGATCCCGGGACCCTCCGCCATCATGGCCGCGCTGGTGGTGGCGGGCCTACCGACGACGCGCTTCTGCTTCGAGGGCTTTCTGCCCGCCGCGGCGCGCGAGCGGCGCGAGCGCCTGACAGCCCTGGCGGCCGAAGCGCGAACGCTGGTGTTCTTCGAGGCACCACACCGCATTGCCGCCTGTCTTGTTGACATGTCAACAGTCTTCGGTGCCGAGCGGCCCGCGGCGGCGGCGCGTGAGCTCACGAAGCTTCACGAGACGATCTATCGCGGCACGCTGGGCGAGCTTGCCGCCCGCGCCGCGCGCGAGGAGAACTTCCAGCGCGGCGAGCTCACGCTCATCGTGCAGGGGGTTGCGGCCGAGGCCTGTGCGGGGAAGATGGCGGAAGGGGAGCTGCGCCGTGTGCTGCCGCTGCTGCTCAAGGAGCTCGCGCCCGGCAAGGCTGCCTCCCTCGCGGCCCAGCTGTGCGGTGTGCGGCGCAATGAGGCGTATCGCCTGGCGCTGCAGCTGCATGAGGCCGCACCGCCGCCATCGCCCGCCCCGCGCCGCAAACATCGCGACCGGCGTTGAGTGCGCGCCCTTTGCACTATAAGGTGGCTGCGGGAGTCGGCCGGGCAGTCGCTGCATTTCATTGAAATGTGGAGGAAAGTCCGGGCTCCGGCGGATGAGGTGCCAGGTAACGCCTGGGGGGCGCGAGCCCACGGAAAGTGCAACAGAAAGCAAACCGCCTAAGCCTGCGCTGCGCAAGCAGTCGGGCCGGTAAGGGTGAAACGGTGCGGTAAGAGCGCACCGCGTCAGTGGCAACACGCGACGGCACGGCAAACCCCACCTGGAGCAAGGCCAAATAGGGAAGCAGCGTCCCTTTATTGCGGACGCAGCGTCGATCCGTGCGCGCTTCCGGGTAGGCCGCTTGAGGTCCACGGCGACGTGGATCCCAGAGGAATGATTGCCCTCGACAGAACCCGGCTTACAGGCCGACTCCCGTCTGTCACAGCAGTGCCCCGGATCAAGCACTGTATGAGAATCCCTCGCCAAGCAACTGATTGCTAAGCGGAGTCCCCTCTACCGCCTGCGAAAGGGCTGTATGACGGCCCTCCGAATTCACCATAAGTCGTTGTGACTGCGACGAATTTATCCTGTCGCGCGGTTGACATAGTGCGGCGCCGATTCCTATAGTGGCGGTTGGTGGGAAAATGTGGGGGAAAGTGGGCTAAATCGGCCCCCAGGTCTCGTGTTTCGCGGTGCAACAAAAGTAACCCTCGACGAAAAGGGCCGGATGGTCATGCCCACCCGGTATCGCGATGCCATCGCCGAGCGCAGCCAGGGAAAACTGGTCGTCACGGTCGACCGCGACCAGTGCCTGCTGCTGTACCCGCTGCCGGACTGGGAACAGACCGAACGCAAGCTCATGAGCCTGCCCAGCCTGCATGCGCAGGCGCGCCGGCTGCAGCGTCTGATGGTCGGTCATGCGACCGATCTTACCCTCGATGGACACGGCCGATGCCTGTTGCCGCCGGAGCTGCGCGAATTCGCGGCTCTGCAGCGGCACGCGATGCTGATCGGACAGGGCAATCGCTTCGAGCTGTGGGACGAGGCGCGCTGGGGCGAGCGGCGCGATTTCTGGTTGAAGAGCGAGGAAGCCACCACGGATTTGCCCTCATTGCTGGATTCATTGGCGCTATAGCGCCGGGGGGCGGCGTGCGAGCCGCGTAAGGGACGTGGCCGAGCACGAGCATGAGCCGGTCTTGGCCGATGAGGCGATCGCCGCATTGGCCGTCGAAGCGGGTGGTTACTATGTCGATGCGACGTTTGGACGCGGCGGTCATACGGCACGGATTCTCCAGGCCCTGGGTGGAACGGGCCGCGTGCTCGCGATCGACCGCGATCCGCAGGCCATCGAGGCCGGCCGGCTCCGCTTTGCAGGCGAAATGCGGCTTGCGCTCGTGCAGGCGCCGTTTTCCGATCTTCAGGCGCTCGTGCCGGCACATGCGCAGGGAATGCCCTGCCGCGGCGTGCTCTTCGACCTTGGCGTTTCCTCACCGCAACTCGACGACCCACGCCGCGGCTTCAGCTTCCGCGCGTCCGGTCCGCTCGACATGCGTATGGACCCGACACGCGGTGAGTCGGCTGCGGCCTGGGTCGCCCGCGCGAGCATCGATGAGATGCGCGAAGTGATCGCAAGCCTCGGGGAGGAGCGCTTCGCCCGCCGCGTCGCACAGGCGATCGAGGCGGCGCGCCGCACCGCGCCCATCGAGCGCACCGATCAGCTGGCCGCCATCGTCGCGCGCGCGGTTCGCACGCGCGAGCCGGGCAAGCACCCGGCGACCCGCACCTTCCAGGCGCTGCGGATGCACGTGAACGATGAGCTGGGCGAGCTCGCGCGCGGCCTGGCCGCGGCCGTCGAAGTGCTCTGCGACGGTGGCCGGCTCGCCGTCATCAGCTTCCACTCGCTCGAGGATCGCCTCGTGAAGCGCTTCCTGCAGCGCGCCTCGGGTGTGGACCCCGAGCTGGCATCGCTGCCGGTGCTGCCGCCAGCGGTGCGGCCGCGCCTGAAGCTCGTGGGCCGCAAGCAGCGCCCCGGTGAGGCCGAGCGCGCGCGCAATCCGCGCTCGCGCAGCGCGCTGCTGCGCGTCGCCGAGAAGCTCCCCGTCGGCACATGAGCCGGCGCGTCCTCATGTGGGCTGTCCCGCTATTGTGGCTCGCCGCGCTGGCCTCAGCTGCCGGCGCCGTCTATTGCAAGCACCGCTCGCGTGAGCTGTTCGTGCAGCTGGAGTCGCTCAACGCCCGCCGCGACAATCTCGACATCGAGTGGGGGCAGTTGCAGCTCGAGCAGAGCGCCTGGTCGACGCATGCCTTCGTCGAGAATGTCGCGCGCACCAAGCTGCGCATGGCGAGTCCGCCGCCGCGCGAGATCCGGCTGGTGTCCCCGTGAAGGCGAAGAGCGCACGCGCGGAGGTCTCGGTCTCGTTTCGCTGGCGCTCCTTTGCGCTGTTCGCCATTCTCGCCGCCGGTGCGGCGGTGCTCATCTGGCGCGCCGTGCACCTGCAGCTGCTCGATCACGGCTTTCTCTTGAGCCAGGGCGATGCGCGCTTCTCGCGCGTGACCGCGATTGCCGCCCACCGCGGCACCATCACCGATCGCTACGGCGAGCCGCTCGCCGTGAGCACGCCGGTGGACTCGGTGTGGGTGAACCCGAAAGAGCTCGCCCTCGCCACCGATCAGATCCCCCGGCTCGCGGCCTCGCTTCACCTCGATGCGCAGGAGCTCACACGGCGCGTCACCAGCAATCTCGATCGCGATTTTCTCTACGTCGCACGCCACCGCCAGCCCTCCGATGCGGTCAAGGTGAAGGAGCTCGGCATCCCGGGCGTGTACCTCGCGCGCGAGTACCGCCGCTACTATCCGGCGGGTGAAGTGACCGGACATGTGCTGGGCTTTACCGACGTGGACGATGCCGGACAGGAGGGACTCGAGCTCGCGTTCGATCACTGGCTCGCGGGCGAGGATGGCGCGAAGCGGGTGATCCAGGACCGCTATGGCCATGCGGTGCAGGACGTGGAGAGCATCCGCCCGGCGCGCCCGGGCCAGGATCTGGTGCTCTCGCTCGATCTGCGCATCCAGTATCTCGCCTACCGCGAGCTCAAAGCCGCGATCCGCCAGCAGCGCGCGCGCGCCGGCTCGGTCGTGGTGCTCGATATCGCGAGCGGTGAAGTGCTGGCGATGGTCAATCAGCCTGCATTCAATCCCAACGACCGCGATCAGATGAGCGCGGCGGTATACCGCAACCGCTCGGTCACGGACATCTTCGAGCCCGGCTCGACCATCAAGCCGTTCTTCGTCGCCGCCGGCCTCGCGGCCGGCAAGTACAACGACCACAGCATCATCGACACCTCACCGGGCTATATCCGCGTCGGCTCGACCAGCATCGAGGAGGAGCACGGCAGCCTCGGCCGCATCGACATCGCGACCATCCTCGCCAAGAGCTCCAATGTCGGCATGGCGATGATCGCGCTGTCGCTCGAGCCGCAGCAGATCTGGAGCATGCTGACCGGCGCCGGCTTCGGGCAGGTGACGGCAAGCGGCTTCCCCGGTGAGTCGGCGGGGCTGCTCAGTAACTACACGCACTGGCGCGCCGCGGGCATCGCGACCATGTCGCATGGCTACGGCATCTCGGTCACGCCGCTGCAGCTCGCCCACGGCTACGCCACGCTCGGCGCGTACGGCCTCACCCGCCCGGTCTCCTTCATCCGCACGGATGCGCCGCCCGTCACGCAGCGCGTGCTCGATGAGTCCTACAGCCGCGAGCTCTTGAAGATGCTCGAGTCGGTCGTGATCGCCGAAGGCGCGACCGGCAAGCGCGCGGCCATTCCCGGCTATCGCGTCTCGGGCAAGACGGGTACTGCGTGGAAGGCGACCGCGGGCGGCTACTCGACCAACCTCTATATGTCCGTGTTCGCGGGCGTGGCACCGGCGACGGCGCCGCGGCTCGCCGCCGTGGTGGTGATCGATGAGCCGGGAGCGGGTCTGTACTACGGCGGCGATGTGGCAGCGCCGGTGTTCTCTGCCATCGTGGGCGGCGCGTTGCGGCTGATGGCGGTGCCGCCCGATCAGGCGATCGGAGCACCCGCCGATGGCACGCCCGCTCCGCTTGATGTGCATCCGGGCGCACACTCGGTGGCCCAGCGATGAGCGCCGCGGTGCAGCTCGCGGCGCTGACCGCGGGCGTCCTCGATACCCCGCGCGACGTGCTGGTGACAGACGTGACGCTCGACAGCCGCATGGTGGGCCGCGGCGCGCTGTTCCTCGCCTGCCGCGGCGCCCGCCATCACGCCGTGCAGTTTGCGCCGCAGGCGCTGGCCCGCGGCGCGCGCGCGGTGCTGTACGAAGCAGCCGAGCCGGGTGAGAGTCTGCCCATCGATCCGGCATCGCTCACCTCGGGCGGCCCTGCGTTCGTCGCGGCCGTGCCGCGCCTGACCCATCACGTGGGCGAGATCGCCGACCGCTTCTTCGGCTCACCCTCGCGCGCGCTCAGCGTCGCGGGCGTCACGGGCACCAACGGCAAGACGACCTGTGCATTTCTGCTGGCGCAGGCCCTCACGCGCTTCGGCCGCATCGCCGGCTACATGGGCACGCTCGGCTGGGGGCTGCCCGATGATGTCGTGCCCTTCGGCATGACGACGGCGGACGTGGTCACGGTCCACCGTCAGCTCGCCGAGCTCAAGGGCCTGGGGGCCGAGTGCGTCGGCATGGAAGTGACCTCTCATGCCCTGGAGCAGACGCGCGTCGATGGCGTGCGCTTTCACCTCGCCGCGTTCACCAATCTCACGCGCGATCACCTCGACTATCACGGCTCGATGCAGGCCTACGGTGCTGCAAAGGCGCGACTGTTCGCGCGCCCGGAGCTCACGGCGCGCATCATCAACGTCGATGATCCCTTTGGTCTCGAGCTCGCAAGGCAGATGCCGCGCGGCGCGCGGCTGATCCTGACCAGCCGCCTCGAGCGCGGCACGAGCCTCGCACCTGAGCTCGCGGCGAGTGAGTATCTGCACGCGCGGCGCCTGGAGATGCTGCATTCGGGCCTCACGCTGCACATCGATTCGAGCTGGGGCGAGCTTGAGTTGAGCGTGCCGCTGATCGGTGAGTTCAACGCCGACAATGTGCTCACCGTGCTCGGCATGCTGCTCGCGCAAGGCGTTCCCCTGAAGCGCGCCGCTGCCGTGCTCGCCACCTGCGCGGCACCGCCCGGACGCATGGAGGTCATCCGCGGAGCGCGCGCGGGTGCGCTTGCGATCGTCGATTTCGCGCACACGCCCGATGCGCTGGCGAAAGCCCTGCAGGCCGCACGCGCTCACACCACCGGGCGGCTGCGTGTCGTGTTCGGCTGCGGCGGCGATCGCGATGTGGGCAAGCGCCCGCTCATGGGCGCGATCGCCGAGCGCCTCGCCGATGAGCTCGTGCTCACCGACGACAATCCCCGCAGCGAAGACCCGCGCCGCATCGTGGCTGACATCCGCGCCGGCATCGCGCGCGAGACGCCGGTGCAGATCGAGCACGACCGTGCGGCCGCGATCCGGGGTGCGCTGGCGCGTTCCTCCGCGGGCGACGTCGTCCTCATCGCCGGCAAGGGGCACGAGGGCTATCAGATCTACGGCACCGAGACACGCGCCTTCAGCGATCAGCAGGTGGCACTCGCCTGCTTCGAGACCGCCGCTCAGGCGGATCAGGCATGAAGCGCACGCTCGGACAGTTTGCGCAGCTGTGTGGCGGGCGGCTGGAAGGCCACGACAGCGAGTACAGCGCCGTCAACACCGACACGCGCAAGCTCCAGGCCGGCGAGCTGTTCGTGGCGCTCAAGGGTGAGCACTTCGACGGCGCTGCGTTCATCGAGGCTGCGCACAAGATCGGCGCCGCCGGTGCCGTGGTCGCCGCGCACCACAGCATCCCGCTCTCCCAGATCATCGTCGCCGACACTCAGGCGGCGCTGTCGCGCGCCGCGAGCGCCTGGCGCTCGCAGTATCCGATTCCGCTCATTGGCGTCGCCGGCAGCAACGGCAAGACCACGGTCAAGGAGATGCTGGCGTCGATCCTGAGTCAGGCGGGCGCATGTCTCGCGACCCGCGGCAACCTGAACAATCACATCGGCGTGCCGCTGACGCTCCTGCGCCTGGAATCGAGTCACCGCTTCGCGGTGGTGGAGATGGGTGCGAACCACGCCGGCGAAGTGGCCGAGCTGGTCGGCATCGGGCGCCCGACGATCGGGCTCGTCACGAATGCGGGTGCCGAGCACCTCGAGGGCTTCGGCAGCCTCGAGGGCGTGGCGCGCGCGGAAGGCGAGATGGTCGCGGGGCTCGAGCCGCAGGCCGTCGCGATCATCAATGCCGACGATGAGTTCGCCGACCTGTGGCGCGGCATGACCCGCGCGCGCATCGTCAGCTTTGGTCTTTCGGACACAGCCGATGTGCGCGCCCGCGACATCCGCGCGGACATCGGCGCAGAGGGCTTCATCACCCAGTTCAATCTGACGATGCGCGGCGCCACGGTGCCTATCGAATTACACCTGGCCGGCCGTCACAACGTAGTGAACGCGCTCGCGGCCGCCGCCGGCGCCGCGGCCGCCGGTGCGACTTTCGAGCATATCCGCGTGGGACTCGCCGCGATGCGCGCGGTGCAGGGCCGCCTGCAGCTGAAGCGGGCGACGAGCGGCGCCTGGCTCATCGATGATTCCTATAACGCCAATCCCAGCTCGGTGCGCGCCGGCATCGAAGTCCTCGCTGGCCTTGAAGGGCGCAAGTGGCTGGTGTTCGCCGACATGGGCGAGCTCGGCTCTTACGCCCAGGCGAGCCACGGTGAGGTGGGGACGTTCGCGCGCGAGCAGGGCATCGAGCGGGTCTATGCGACCGGGCCGCTCGCGGCGCTGGCGGTGGAGAGCTTCGGTGCCGGGGCGCACTGGTACCCCACCGTGGAGGCGTTGAGCGGTGCGCTGAGCGCGGCACTCACTGCCTCGGCGTCCGATCCGGTGCGCGTGCTCATCAAGGGTTCGCGCATGAACCGCCTCGAGCGCGTGGTCGCCGTGCTGGTGGGGAGCTAACCGTGCTGTACTGGCTCTCCCAGCAGCTGACGCCCCTGTACTCGGGATTCAACGTCTTCTCTTACGAGACGTTCCGCGCGATTCTGGCCGCGGTCTCGGCCCTGACGTTCTCGCTCGCGGTGGGCCCCTTCATGATCGCGCGCCTGTCGCGCGCGCAGATCGGCCAGGTCGTGCGTGACGAGGGCCCGAAGTCGCACCTGCCCAAGGCGGGCACGCCGACCATGGGCGGGGCGCTGATCCTCACTTCGATCGCCTTCGGGACCTTGCTGTGGGCGAATCTGCACGATCGCTTCGTGTGGACGGTGATGGCCGTGACCTTCGCCTTCGGCCTCATCGGCTTCTACGACGATTACCTCAAGCTCGTGGTGCGCAATTCGCGCGGCCTGATCCCGCGCTGGAAGTACTTCTGGCAGTCGGTCGCCGGGCTCGCCGCGGCGATCTTTCTCTATCACACCGCCCAGGTGCCGGCCGAGACCACCCTGTTCCTGCCGTTTGCGAAGAAGTTCGCCGAGCCCCTTTCGGCTGCCAGTTTTATTGCACTTTCCTATCTGATGATCGTCGGCATGAGCAATGCCGTGAACCTGACCGACGGTCTGGATGGACTTGCGATCATGCCCGCGGTCATGGTCGCCGCGGCATTGGGTGTGTTCGCCTATGCCAGCGGGCACTCGGTCTTTGCCGAGTACCTGTCGATCCCGGCC
>Ga0335081_10013784_pt1 | contig 13066 bp, 11 predicted proteins | sample Lox_Sample_35_FD_206713 | JGI IMG/M metagenome (GOLD analysis project Ga0335081, IMG submission 206713) | Soil microbial communities from Loxahatchee National Wildlife Refuge, Florida, United States - Lox_Sample_3.5 | ecosystem: Environmental > Terrestrial > Soil > Wetlands | place: USA...
CAGAGCAGTGGGCTTTTAACCCATTGGTTCAGGGTTCGACCCCCTGGCGCCCCACCTGGCAAAACATATAGTTCAGATCGTCGGGCGTGGCACGGGTTGTGGCACGAATGTCGGCAGTCGAGTTATGGTGCTGTCATAGCCAAGGCCACAGGCGGTTACATTCAGCAGCTCCCCAGCGGTTCGTTCCGCGTGAGTGTCTACGCCGGAACCGATCCGCTGACGGGTCGCGAGATCCGCCTGCGGAAAACCTGTAAAACCGAACGGGCCGCGCAGATCGAGCTCGGCAAGCTGCTCGAGCAGGCCGCGGCGGGACGCCAGCCCGAGACGGACGCCACCGTGGCGCAGCTGGTGGACCGGTATGTCGAAGTCGCCGACTGGGACATGTCGACCAGGAAAGCGAACGAGGTATACATCCGGCGGGTGATTAAGCCCGCTCTCGGGCACCTGCAGGTCCGAAAGCTCCGCGGACCCCTGCTGGACCTCCTGTACGCGCAGCTGAGGCGATGCAGCAATCCCGGATGCACCGGGAAGCGGTTCATCGAGCACCGGAACGTACCAGTCCTCGCTGTTGACCCGAATAGTCGTCAACCCGCCTGGCAGCAGGTTGTGGAGGCAATCGGCGACGAGATCAGGTCTGGGATGCTCGCCGCGGGCGAGCCGCTGCCTTCGGTCCGGGAGATGAGCGCTCTGCAGGACGTGCCGGTGGCGACCCTGCAGCACGCCCTGGCGGTCTTGGCCGACGAGGGACTTATCGTCGCCTGCCAGGGCAGGACCGCGATCGTAGCCGGTGACGCGGCGGCGGCCCGGCGACCCGGCCGGACTCCGATCGGCCGCGACCACGACTGCAAGCGCGCCGGATGCCAGCCGCACGTGTGCAAGCCGATGGCGGCGAAGACGATCCGGAACATCCACAGCATTTTGTCGGGCGCCTTCGCGACGGCGAAGCGCTGGGAGTGGATCGCCTGGAACCCTACTGAGTCTGCCAAGCCGCCCGCAATCACAAGGCGGCCGGTGCCCGCCACCGCGCCCGAAGACGTCGCCAAGATTATCGCCGAGGGCCGAAAAACGCACCCAGTGCTGGCTCTGTACCTGTGGCTGGTCGCGATCACCGGTGCACGCCGAGGTGAGCTGTGCGCGCTGCAGGTCCGCGATGTCGACCTAGTCAACGGTGTCCTGCATATTGCTTTCAATTACGTCGTGGTCGGTGGCGTTCGGGTCCGGAAGGACACCAAGACTCACCAGGACCGGTATCTGGCCATCGATCCGGTGACCTGCGCGATGCTCAGCGAGCACCTGGACACAATCCGCGCCGAGCTGGCCGCCGTCGGCCTTGAGCTGCCCGGCGACGCCTACGTGTTCTCAAATGACCCGATGGGCGCCAGGCCGTGGAATCCTGACTGGGCCACCCATAAGGCCAGCGACGTAGCGGCCGCGGCCGGCGTCAAGCTCAATATCAAAGGGCTGCGGTACTACACGGCAAGCCAGCTGCTCGCGGCGCGGTTTGACCTGCATAACACTGCGGCGCGTCTTGGCCATGGCAGCGGCGGAGCGACCACACTGCGGCACTACGCCGACCCGGTGTCTAAAGTCGACCGGCGAGCCGCCGCCTACCTCGCCCAGCTCACCGCCGGATCCGTAACCCACGAATAAGTAAAAAATTTTGGGCAGGAGACGTACCCAGCGCCAGCACTGATCATCGTGGGTGTCGGCCAGCCGCGTCCCTATAACACGTGTTACGCTTTTCATGCATGTAACGCGGGTAAGACGAGTGACACGTGGAGGCTGCGCGTGGATAGAGCAGCGGCTGACCGCATCGAAGGCCAGGTGCGGTCGGCTTTCCCCGAAGGCGCAATCGAACGGGTGCAGGTACTGGGGTACGGCGACGACCCGGAGGTCGAGCCAGGAGAGACCGCGATCCGGGTCCTCATAGCATCAGGCCCACCCGAGGACGAAGAGGCCGCCGGGGAGAACCTGAGGGACTTCCATGAGGCGAACCGCGCGGCAATCAAGAGGCTGCGTGATGACCTCCCCCGTTTCATCGGGTGGATCGAGTTCCGCCCTGATCGCCCGGCCGATCCGGCCAGGCCCCACGGCCCCATCCTCAAGCTCAGGATCGGAGCCGACCGGGGCCGGGAGTGCCCGCCGGGCGAGGCAGCGGAGGAACTGACCCCGGTCATGACCCGGCTCGGGCCTGCAGACCTGGCCACCGTGGACACCTTGATCACTGCGGGCATCGCGAACAGCCGCGCCGAGGTCTTGCGCTGGGCCATAGGCCGCATCCGCGAGCGCCCGGCATATGCCCAGCTCCAGGGGCGGGTCCACGAGATCGACCAGCTCAAAGCCCAGTTCTAGCGGGATCCGACCGATTGGTCACGTCGGATCCCGCTAGACCTGCGGTTTACAAGAAGTACGGCTTCGTGCACTGAGCGTTCTAGCTGCACCGATGGCACAGGTCATTGCACTGACGGCACCCGCTGCCCTGGGATAATCCAGCGAGCCGTTCCACGAACCGTTCCACGCGGACGGCAGGCAGTGACCCATGAGCGTCATCGAGCGTAGCGATCGGAATTCGCCGTGGCGGTGATGGCTGATAGGCGGCATTACCGCCGAGGTGGTTAGCAGAGTTCCGATGTGCGCTGCCTAACTGCGGCAGCGGCCGGCCAGTCAGGGTGTCTCAAGGATCGGGTGGCGGGCGAAGAAGCTGGTTAGTCCGTCGGCGACGGCGGCGGGGTCTTGCGCGTGCAGGAGATGGGTGAGGCCGGGAAGGTCGAGTGGCTCGGCGTTGGGCAGCCAGCGCAGCAGCAGTTTCTGCCGTTCGGCGAACATCGCGGGGCTGGCTGTGCCCAGGACGGCTAGCGCTGGCTGCGGGATGCGGCGGGCGTCGTCTTTGGTGAACGGCCACTGCTGGATGGCGGGCATTTCCTGGGTGAAGAATGTGTCGGCGTCGGCGATTGCCTGCTCGAATGCGCCGGGCAGCCCGTGGTCGAGCGCGGCGCGGTAGCCGGGTCCGAAAACGCCGCGGAAGAAGATGTCGGCCGCTGCGGCCTTGTCGCCGGTGCGGTAGCGCTGGAGTGCGGGCAAGGCGACAGCGGTGCCGAACTGCCGCTCGGCGTCGGTGGGCGCGGCGGGCCGCGCGGCCTCCATCAGGGTGAGGGTGTGTACGGCCTCGGGGGCGTCCAGCGCGAGCTGGAGTGCTATCGGGACGCTGGAAGAGTGGCCCACGATGTGGGCCGTGGTGATGCCGAGTTCGCGCATCAGCTGATGGCAGTGGGCGGCGTGCGTGGCCATGGTGGGCGGGCCGTGTAGCGGGCCGCTGCCGGCATAGCCTGCCCGGTGGTAGCTGAGCAGCTGGTAGCGGCTGGCCAGGGCGGGCTGGTCCAGGAGCGGCTCGGCCCATGTCGCGGCCGCGCCCCAGTGGATAAGGACGACGGGTTCCCCGGAACCGGTTCCGCGCAGCTGATATTCCAGTTCGGTGCCGTTGACGCTAATTCTGTGCAGCATGCTGGTCACTCCTGTTCTTCGGCCTGGAGCAGGCCGAAGGCGTCGTGGATGGGGCGGTCGGTGAGCCGGAGCAGGACAAACCCGCGGTCGCTCGCGGTCAGCTGGTGCCAGGTCCAGGCCGGGATAGCCGCCACGTCGTTGGGCAGCAGCGGGAAGGTCTGGCCGCCGCAGGCTAGCGTCCCGGTGCCGCGGGCCATGACGATGACCGAGCTTGCGGTTTCCCGGCGCGGCCGGGTCCGAGCCCCGGCGGGCAGGCCCTGGAGCAAGCAGCCCAGAGTGGCCAAGGCCTGGCCGCCGGTGAGCGGGTTGCGGTACTCCAGGCTGGTGAGGGTGCTGCGGCCGGGGTGCCGGGCCATCAGCCGCCGCAGGGCCGGGTAGGCCTGGTCCCACGGGTAGCGGCGGACCGGGCTGTGCTGTCCGTGGCGGGCGCCGGCCGGGGCAAGCGCGGTGGTTCCGGCGTTGGTTCCGGTGGTGTCCCGGACCGGCAGCGGGTCGCCGGAGTAGGGGTCGTCGCGGATGAAGCCCGCCCGCAGGCCCAGCACGAACGGGACGTCGAGGCCGTCCATCCACACCACGGGCTCGTCGCCGCCGGGATGGAGGTGGCCGTGCCAGCTCCAGCCGGGGGGTGAGGATGAGGTCGCCCGGTTCCATCGGGACCTGCTCCCCGTCGATGATCATGCGGGCACCGCTGCCCGCGAGCCCGAACCGGATGGCGGAGATGGAATGGGAGTGGACGGGGGCCTTCTCGCCGGGAAAGAGCATCTGGTAGGCCGCCGTGATGGTCGGGGTGGTGCCGACCGCCGGCGGGGTGAGCCCGGGTTGCGCAGGATCAGCGCGCGGCGCTGCAGGCTGGCCGCGTCGGCCGCGAACTGGCGGGACCGGGCGAGCTCGGGATAGATGTCCCGCCAGTGCCAGACGTGACCGCGTTCGGGGCCGGTGGGCTCGGTGAACTCCTCACGCTGCCAGAACGGCAGCGTGGACAGCTCTGCCAGGCGCTGGTAATAGTGAGAGGCATCGGCCGGGGCAAGAGCATGGCTCATTGTTCTCCTCATAGCAGGTCATGCGCCGTTGAGAAGGAGCATGCGTTCGCCCGGCCGCCGCCAGCATCTGCCGGACGGGGTATATCCCGGCCGAGCGGGTTATACGTGAGGCCCGGCCTGGGGGGTGATCGTGACCGGACGCGGGGTCGATCAGCACTCCGGCCTGCCTGCGGAGGTGAGCCCGCTGGTGGGACGTGGGCCGCAGCTCACCGCGGTCCTGGACGGCCTGCGCGCCGCCCGCGTGGTGACGCTGACCGGCCCCGGCGGGTGCGGCAAGACCCGCCTCGCGCTGCGGGCGGCTGCGCTGGCCGAGGCCGGCTTCAAGGACGGCGCGCGGCTGGTCGAGCTGGCCTCCCTCACCGATCCCGCGCTCGTTCCCGCGACCGCCGCCGAGGCGCTGGGCGTCCCGGAACAAGATGCCGCGGACCCGGTGGCGGGCGTGGTGCGGGCGCTGGCCGGCCGGGAGCTGCTGATCGTGCTGGACAACTGCGAGCACGTCCTGGGACCGGCCGCCCGGGTGGTGGTGATGCTGGCCGGGCAGTGCCGCCGGGTCCGCGTCCTGGCTACCAGCAGGGAACGCCTGGACGTGCCGGGCGAGTTCGTCTTCCCGGTGCCGCCACTGGGGCTGCCGGAAGACGGTTCGGCCGAGGCGGTGGCCGCGTCGGAGGCGGGCAGCCTGTTCGCCACCCGGGCCCGCGCGGCGAGCCCGGGGTTCGAGCTGACCGGCGGCAACGCGGCCGCGGTCGCCGAGGTGTGCTGGCGGCTGGACGGCATGCCGCTTGCCATCGAGCTGGCCGCGGCCCGGTGCCCCGCACTCGGACCCGCCCAGCTCGCGGCCCGGCTAGAGGGCCACCCGGGGATGCTGTCCGGCGGTGCCGCCCGCCCGGGCCGGCACCGTTCCCTCGAGGCCATGGTGGCCTGGAGCTATGAGCTGCTCGGTGAGGCCGAACGGAGGCTCCTGGCCCGGCTATCGGTGCTGCGCGGACGATTCGACCTTGACGTGGCCGAACGGGTCACCGGCGGCGAGCAGCTGGCGCCGGAGGCGGTCGCCGGGCTGCTGGCCGACCTGGCCGGCAAGTCGCTGGTGCAGGTCGATGATGGCGCGGTGATCCGCTATTGGCTGCTGGAGACTGTCCGCCAGTTCGCCGCCGGCCGGCTGGCTGCCTCCGGCGAGGAAACCCTGGTACAGGCCCGGCTGCTTGAATGGGCGCTTGAGGTGGCTCGGTCGGCGGAGGCGGCCCCGCCGGGCGCTGAGCGGGCCACCTGGTCGGATCGGCTGTCGGCCGGCCAGGCCAGCATCCGCGCCGCGCTGTCGTGGGCGCTGGGCGGCGCCGAGCTGGAGACCGGGCGGGAGCTGGCCGCCCGGCTCGCCCGGTGGTGGATCGCCACCGGCCGGTACAGCGAAGCAGGCCAGTTCCTCACCACGGCGGCCGGCATCTCGGCCGTCGCGCATTCCGGCGTCCAGGCCCGGGTGCTGATCGGAGCGGCCTGGTCGGCGTACCACCTAGGCGACACTCCGCGGGCAGCCTTGCTCGCCGCCGACGGCGTCGCCTGGGCCCAGCAAGCCGGCGAACCGCAGCTGGAAGCCTGGGGCCGCAACCTGCTGGCCGCCCTGGCCTGGTGCGCGGGCGACGCGGACCGGATCATCGCCGAGATCGAAGCCAGCCGGGCACTGTCCAGCCCGGCCGACCCGGCGCTCGCGGCCCGGGCCCACGTCCTGCTGGCCCACGCGGCCTTCCTGGCCGGCGACCTGGCAGAGGAGGACCGGCAAGGCCTGCTCGCGGTCGAGCTTGCCCGGACGGCGGCGGGCCGGGAAGGACTCGTCCTCGCGCTGACCTCCTGGTCGATGTCAGCGATCACCGGGGCAGGCATCCAGCCCGCCACGGTGGCCGGGCTTGAGGAGGCCGTGATCGTGCTGGCGGCGTATCCGGACCGCTTCGCCGAGACGGTCATGCGCGGGATGCGGGCGCGGCTGTTCGCCACCTTGGGCCAGCTCGACGCGGCCGAAACCGAGGTCGGGCTGTGCTGGGCCGCGGGACGAAGCGGCGCCCTCCGGGTGGTGGAATACGTCGCCCCGCTGGCCGAGGCCCGCCTTGCCGCCGCCCGGAGCGACACCGCCGCCGCCATCGGCGCGCTGCGCCGGGCAGCCGACGGCGGACGCCGCGTCGCGATGGTCATGTTCGTGCCCGCCACCCTGGCCAGCCTGGCATGCCTGGCGGCCATCGCCGGCGACCAGTCCATCGCGGCAGCCGCCGTCGCGGAGGCGCGCGCCGAGCTCGGCGGCCGACGCCAGGCCATCACCGCCGCCGCCCTCGGCTACGCCGAGGGCGTCATGGCCTGGCAGCGGGGCGAGTTCGCCGACGCCGAGCACCTGGCCCGCGAGGCCACCGTGGCCTGGCATCGCTGCGGCGACCGGATGGGCGCCTGCGACGGCCTCGAGCTCCTCGGCGTGCTCGCCGCCGCCCGCGAACGCTACCCCGACGCCGCGCGCCTGCTCGCCGCCGCCGAAGCCGCCCGGCAGCCACTGCAATACCTGGCCCCCGGCTTCACCGCCAACCGCGGCGCCGCCGCGAGCGCCGCCAGCCAGGCCCGGCATGCCCTCGGCGACGACGGCTTCGCCCAGGCCTGGGAACAGGGCCAGCAACTCACGCTGGACGACGCGGTGGCCTATGCCGCCCGCAAGGGCGGCGGCCGCAAGCGGCCTGCCACCGGCTGGCCCAGCCTGACCCCGGCCGAGCTGGAGGTCGTCCGCCTGGTCGGCGAAGGCCTGCGGAACGACGTCATCGCCCGGCGGCTGTTCATCGCTCCCGGCACCGTCAAGGTGCACCTGTCCCACATCTTCGCCAAGCTAGGCATCACCACCCGCGCCGAACTGGCCGCACAGGCAGCCGCACACGACCTGACCGCTAGATGACCGGCCCTGGCATCCCCGCATCGCTACCTCAGCTCCAGCCAGCAGCCAAAGGACCTGACCCGGGGGAGAAACCCCTTCGGCAGGTGCTGGCGGGAACGGGAAACGCACATGTTCTCCTCGCCGCAGGGGACGTGCCGTCTGCGCACCTCGCGTAAACCGTCCCGGCCGACACCACGCTTTCGCATGACCGGCTAGCCGCCTCATATGACTCGGCCGGGCGAGATATACCTCCTTCGGCAGATGCTGCCAGGAACCAGGAACCGCAAGTCTTTCCTCACCGGCACACCGCCGATCCGGGAGGACCCGATGGACCGCACCCTCACTCCAGCCGACAGCGCTCACTGTCACCTGAGGCCGGCGGAGCTGCGCACATTGCGGGTTTCACGGAAGCGATGGACTGCTGCGGCAGACAGTCAGGAAGCACACCGCCACATGAGGAGAATCACCATGAACACCAAGCTTGTCACCATCACCCGGCGTGGGCTCGCGGCCGGGCTGCTCGCCGGCGCGCTAGCGCTCGGGGGGGCCTCTGCCGCCAGCGCCAGCGTGCCCCGCCCCTGCCCAGGCGGCAACTGCGGCGGGCACATCGGCTAGCGCCCCGGTGGGCGGATTTCCCCGCCTGGCCAGACCGGGCTGGATGCCAGCCCGCAAGACCACACCGTCACCCGCCTGACCAGGGCCGCAGGCCCGGCCAGGCGGGCGGCGGCAAACCGGGACCGCCAGGTCATGACAGGCCCCCGCCGGGCCAGCTGGACCACAGCCGCCGGGGCATGACTGCCGGTACTCCTGCCGGACGGCAGATGCACCTGGAACCGCTATGGATCACCACCGGACACCCACTAGGAGAAGCCATGGCCACGAACTCGGCCCTCACCCAGGAGGCCAGCCGCGGGCGCGATGACGTGGTCACCGGCCTGGTGGCCCGGGCAAGAGCGGGCGACCAGCAGGCGTGGGATGCGCTGGTCGAGCGGTATTCCCCGCTGGTCTGGTCCATCTGCCGCCGGTACCGGCTGGGCGGCGCCGACGCCGCCGATGTCAGCCAGAACGCCTGGCTGCACCTGGTCGGCCACCTGGGCAACATCCGCGACCCCGCTGCGCTGCCCGGCTGGCTGGCCACCACCACCCGGCGCGAATGCGGCCGGGTGCTGCGCGCCGCCGCCCGCGGGCCGCTGGCCGCCAGGTACGACCTGGACGCCGAGAGCCTCCCGGACGACCAGGCGGCCTCCGCGGAGCAGGAACTGCTGACTGCCGAGCGGCACGCGGCGCTGCGCGAGGCGTTCGCCGATCTACCTGCGGACTGCCAGCGGCTGATCGCCCTGCTGGCCGCCGACCCGCCGCTGCCGTACGCCGATATCAGCGCCCGGCTGGGCATCCCGGTCGGCAGCATCGGCCCCACCCGCCGCCGCTGCCTGGACAAACTGCGCCGACACCCGGCTATCGCCGCGTTCAGCAGCGCCGAACCCGTCACCGCGCATGGTGAGATACCCGACCCTGCATTGGCGCGCTAACTGGATACCGGTCAGAACCAGGTACCCGGCCAGCAGCGCCCAGGACCGGCTCAGCGGCCGATATGGCGACTTGCGGTCCGCGCGTGATCGCGGCGACGAGAGCTGACCGCCCGCGATCAACCCGCCCCCTTTGTGGCGGATGTGAGGCGCAGGCGGTAGCCCTGGTCGATAGCTGGGGTCACTGCGCTGGTCCGGAATCACGCTCGCGCCGCCACCTAACATCTCGATCTCGGCTCCTTCGCGGGCTACCGCCCGGTGTTCGGCCTGGGCCTGGGCTTCGCGCTCGAGCCGCGCGGCGTATTGGCTGCTGGCCTGCCGTCCGGCTTGCTGTGCCGCGATACGCCGCCCGGCCTGATCGCCCCCCTTAGCAGCCAGCAACCTTCGCCGGTGACTGGCGGAGGCAGGCTGCGTGCCGCGGCTCCGATCTGGAGGTGTTCTTTCCCGGGCGCGGCGAGTCGGCCGGGCCCGGGAGGACGCCGGATCTGGACCGGCCTGCCGGGCCCGGACTGGACGCGCGATGAGCACCGGCCTATCCGGGAGCACCCGCGAAGGCGGCGAACGGCCCATCACCAGCGTGCGCCGCCAGGCCGGGACCGGACGCGCCCCCGGCTCGATGCTGATCGCGGTGGCGGCATGGCTGCTGGCGCTGACCGGCGGCGGCGCGCTGTTCGTCTCGTTCAGCGCCCAGTACGCCTACATTCTCGCTGTCCGCCGCCAGGACGCGGCCAGCGTCATCGAGGCGCTGCTGCCCGACCTGCTGATGATCGTACTCACGCTGCTCGCGCTCGGCCTGGCCCGGGCGGGCCAGCCCGCCCGGGCCGAGCGGGCGCTGATCCTGGCCTGCGCGGCCGCGTCCGCGTACATGAACGTGTCGGCCGCCGACGTGGCCAGCCCCGCCCCGGCCAGCAAGCGCAGGTTATCGAGCCGGTTCGCCAGATCGGCCGCCTGCAGGGCAGCAACGTCGGCGAAGTCGAAGCTCCCGTCGGCGTGACGGAGGTAGAACCCTCCGAGCTGCACCGAGTGCAGCCGGGCGATGACCTGCCCGCAGGAGCGGGCCGCGGACCAGCGCTGACCGGCTGACATTCCCGGCAGCGCCCCGCTCAGCGCCCGGCCGGCCACCGCCGTCTGTACCATCACCGTCCGGGGGCCTGCCGCGGTGTCCACGACTCCCAGCCACAGCACCTCCGGGACCGGGACCCCGGCCTGGCGACCCCGCGCCAGGAACCATGCCTCCTGGTCCAGGCCGATGCTCTCGTCGGCCTCACCCCGGATCACGAGCCTGACGCCCGAGGCGGTCACCACCTCATGAACCTCCCGGGCACGGCCGCTCTCCCTGTTTCTCTCGAATACCGCGACCCTTTCACCGCAAACCTGTCTGACCAGCCAAGACAACACGGCCCGGGTGAAGCACCCGCTTTCCGGCTGTACCCGTGGCCTGCTCACACGGTCATCATGGCCGCACTTGCCGCACCCGGACCACCGTATTTCCGCGACGGTGACCCCAGCCGAAGCTGCGCACCGCAGCGTCGCCGAACTCGAAGCGGTGCCGCTGAAGAGGAAGTGCCGCCAGACTCCGGGGCCAATCTCGCGGCGATCAGAAGTGAGGCGGCGAAGATTAGTTTTGGTGTTCGTGATGTCCGGGCGTTACGCCCAGTGGCTTGGTAGCCAGTACTAACGGTATGCCCGGAACCAGGCTGCCGAACCCGGCCTTCTTCGGCGAGTCGCGAGTAAACCGACGTCGCGGTCTCAGCGACTGATGATGACGCTGCGTAGTTTCCGCTCGCCCGAGGATGCCGTGATTCGTGGACCGGTTCGTGGACCGAGTTGGCCGCGGAAACGGGTGAAATGAGCGTTTTCGCGGCATCAGCCCGTGCCATCCGTGCAGGTAGAGCGATCGCGGCATCGGGCTGGGCTACTTTTTAACCCATTGGCTCGGGGTTCGACCCCCTGGCGCGCCACCACGAGGTTTTACGTTGGCCTGCGGTCTATTTCACGGCCGGCCCTGGCGTTAATGGCGGTGCACCAGGCAGGTAAGTCCACGCCCAGCCCCGGGTGTGCTTGACCTGGAACCTGACCCGCTGGAAAGCGTCCGGGCTGACCAGGCTGGGGTGCCGGCAGACGAGGCTGCGGTATACGTCGTCGGAGACGATCAGCGCCAGTTCGGCGCCAGAGCCCGCGAGCGCGCGCTTGAGCGGCTGCGCCTCCAGCATGCGGAACAGCAGGTTGATGTCGCTGCCGACGAAGCCGTGGCCGTCGTGCTCGACCGGTCCGATGTGGGCTGCTGCCCGCAGCTGGATCCCGGCGGCCTGGCAGGAGACATGGTTGTGCCGGCGAATGAGGCCCCGGAGCCGCTCGGGCAGCGGATCGATGATGCCCTTGCAGGCGATGGTGGGGGGCACCACGATCAGCGCGCCATCGCCGCGATCTTCGCAGAAACACCTGGCCCATGGGATACCAGAGCCGTCGAACGCCTTCTCCAGCACTTCGTAGAGTTCCTCGTGCAGGTACAGGCGGATGTCATCGTCGCGGCGGGGGCTGGTGAATTCGGCGATGTCGACCGCGAAGAGGGTACACAGCTGACCGTCAGCCGGAGGGCTGGGCGTCTTCACTGCCGGGCGGCTCACCGCTCGTCCGCAGCTGAATCCCCCGCGCCGGGCAAGCCGGAGACCGTGGTGTCATTCACGCTGCGCCTCCTTCCCCGAGGGCGGGAGAAAGGGGAAGGCCGCCCGCCGCTCCATGGCGTTCTATCCCATTGGCGAGCCACGGAGCCGGTGACGGTCTTCCGGCTTTCAGGGCTTTAACTGTTGTCGCGCCGACGCCGAATTACCACTCGGTAATCAGCGTCAGCCCGTAAGGCAGGTCTTCGCTGCTGGACCGCTGTCAGGCGGATGCTAATGAACTCATAGCCACCGCAGGTGCCGATACTCGGTCCCGGCGGCTGGCCCCGTTGAAGCCACCTTAACGACCCTGCACACGCAAATGCAAGTGCATATGCAAACTCCACATTCGCAGATGGCCCAGCGTGATCAAATCGGGGACGTCGATTGCCTCAAGACCGCTCCGCTGCTGACGCAGGTACCTCAGCACGGGCATGTGTAACGCGTGACAAAAGTTCACTGAAGGGACCCAGTTAAAGCAGCGCCCGATTATGGCTACATTTAACGAACTTGACAAGGGCGCCCCTGATTCCCGGCCATCCAGGCCCCGCACCGGCGTGACTCGCGCCCGGCGGCCACAGGCCGACGCCCCTCGGGCGGCGGCGGGAACACGGAACGCCAGCCACAGGGATCGACACAACGTCGCTGCCGGCTGGGATGTGAGGATGGCCGGGCTGAGATATGAGGACGGCACGGTCGGTAGACGTGCCCACACGTAAGGAAGCCTGGGCTCGGAGCGGGGCCTGGCCACCCCGAGCCCAGACGGGAAAGGGCGAGATCACTCTCGGCCCCTTCAAAGAAGATCATGCCGCTTGATTCTTAAGGCACGCTAGGACGCAGCTGTGAACCCGCTTATCAAGTGGATTTGCGAAGCCTGGGTGCCTGCGCGGTGACGTTACGTGCTGGTCCGCGTCTGGTCCGCGGCTGGTCCGCGGGGACGGCAAGCAGAGGATGGCAAGCCGACGACGGCAAGCCGGGTGGTTACGAGGCGAGCTGCTGGGCTACCTGGCCGGGAAGTTCACCTGAGGTCCAGCGGCTAGGTCCAGGCTGATCTGACGACGGCGGCCGCGGCCGGGGGTGACCGGCGCGCCGAGCCCGGCATTGTTCCCGTGCAGATTCCAGGCACGTCGCGACGCGCCGAGCGCGTGCGACCTTCCCCCTGAGAGTGGACCGGCCCCGGCATCGTGCCTGCCTGGATGTGCCCGGCGGGGCGATATCTCTGCCGGACAGCACCCTCGGTGTGACACTTCGCCACCGGGGCCGACCCCCCATTCCGTTGACCGAGTGCTGCCGCATTCACCCGGTGCGGCGCCTGACGGGCGCCTGCCCGGCGAAGACAGCAGAAGGTCACTCGGAGCGCTGCTGCGGAATACCTGCGAGCAGTGCACGAACCTCAGTCTCCCGGTAGCGCCGGTGTCCCCCCAGCGTGCGGATCGAGGTCAGTTT
>Ga0335081_10013785_pt1 | contig 13066 bp, 9 predicted proteins | sample Lox_Sample_35_FD_206713 | JGI IMG/M metagenome (GOLD analysis project Ga0335081, IMG submission 206713) | Soil microbial communities from Loxahatchee National Wildlife Refuge, Florida, United States - Lox_Sample_3.5 | ecosystem: Environmental > Terrestrial > Soil > Wetlands | place: USA: Florida...
GCGCCGAGACGAAGGCGGCTCGCGGGATCGGGAGCGGCGACCATCCTGCTTTTCTGGGCCGTTGCCGCCATCTACCCCTCCCACGCTTCGGCCGCGACGGGCTTTGGTCCGCTCAGCGGCTCGACGGGTTGCATCGTCGGGCCCGGCGGTCGCAGCGCGGAAGAAGGCACGCAGGAATGTGCCATCGGCAAGGGCCTTCTGGGCGTCAACGCAGTCGCCGTGTCCCCGGACGGGAAGAACGTGTACGCGGTGGCCGGAACGGCGGGATCCATCCCCGCCACGAGCTTCGGCGCGCTCGTCGTCATGAGCCGCGACCCTGCGACCGGGGCGATCGCCGAGGTCGGCTGCATGAGCTCGGATGGAACCGACGGACGCGTGGCGGCCTCGGGTGCGTGCACCGCCATGCCCTCGCTGCTGGGCGCGGATGGCGTGGCCGTGAGCCCCGACGGGTCGACCGTGTTCATCAGCGCCGGCAGCTCCGGGAGCGTGGTCGCGTTCTCCAGGAACCCCGAAAACGGGTCGCTCACGAGGCTCGGTTGCTACCAGTTCAGACCTCCGCTCGGCTCGCCGTGCCCACCCGCCAACGTGTACTTCGATGCCGCCTCGATCGTGGCGAGCGCCGATGGCATCTCGCTGTTCGTCGCCTCGCCTATGCAGGGCGCGATCTCGGCCTTCACAGCACCGCCCGCGGTGTCGCCCTCCTCGAGTGCGGCGGGCTCCGGTCTCGCGACGCTGTTCGCCGGCGCGGAGTCGGGCGGGGGGGTGCTGAACCCGTGCATCGCGGTCAACGGCTTCGACGGGTCGTGCGCCGTCGGCATCGCGACCGGGGGCATCGACGGGCTGCAGCTCTCGCCCGACGGCAAGCAGCTATACGGCGTCGCCGGCGAACCGGACGCCATCGACGGCTTCACGATCGGCGCCGGCGGCACGCTCGGCGAGACGAGCTGCCTGATGCCCTCCCCGCCGCATGGGTTGTGCACCGCGAGCCATTTCATGACGGACCCGACGTCGCTATCGATCGCCCCCGACGGGGCCAACGCCTACGTCGCCGACAGCGGCGGGAGCGAAGGCAAGATCGACGTGCTCAGGCGCGATCCGACGAGCGGTGCCCTGAGCGACACGGGCTGTGTCGACCTCCTGCCCGAGGAAAAGCCCAAGAAGGGCGCCCACGAAGCTGAAGAAGAAGAAGAAGAAGTGGAAGAAGAACCGAGTGGCCCCGACCCCTGCTCGAGCGTCGCCGGGCTTCACAGCGCGCAGGTGCTCGCGGTGACCGGCGACGGCGCCACCGTTTATGCCCTCGGCAGCGACTCCGCCGTCGTGTTCTCCCGTGACCGCTCGACCGGCAAGCTGACCGAGGTCTCCTGCGCGGCCGACGAAGACACGCGCTGCACCAACTTCCGAGAAGTCCCGGTGAGCGATGCCGTGCTGAGCCCCGATGGTCGCGAGGTCTACGTCGCCGGTGGCAACGCCGTGACGGCCTTCGGCGTGGGCTCAACGATCGCGACGGCGAGCGCCGCCGTGACACGCAGCGGGCGCCTGCGGCTGCGCTTGGACTGCCCGAGCAGGCTGCGCCGCCCGTGCGCGGGCCGCCTGGTGCTGGTGAGGACGACCTCCAGCCGGGCCCGCCGCCACGGTCACAGGCGCCGGGTAGCGCGGACGGTGCTCGGGCGCTCGGCCCATTACTCGATCCTTCCGGGGCACCGTGAGGGCGTCACGGCGCACCTGTCGCGGGCCGGACGGAGCCTTCTCGGCAGACGCCGCCACCTGCGCCTCACCACGGTCGTCCACGCAGATCCGCGCGGCGGGGGCTCTGGCTACGGGCGGCGTCTGGAGCTCACGCTCGCGCGCCGGCTCGCGCGCCGCTGACTGGTTCTGGACGCCACCGGCGGCTCCAGGTGCAATTGCACCGGTGCTGTTACGCGCGGGTCGCGTCCGGCCCTAGGGCGTCCAGCGCTTCGTCTGCGTCGACGAAGACCTCAACGAGCTCGATGAGTCCGTTCCGGACGGTCCAGACAATCGCTCCTTCGAGCTGGACGAGCGCCTTGCTCGCGCGACCGCGACCGGCGATGGTCTGGATCAGGGCGACCCGCTCGCCCGCGTCGATGACTCGCTCGACGGTGTCGTGGAAGTCCTCCCAGGCTTCGCAGGTGTCTCGTATCGAGCGCTCGACACCTTCTCTGCCCTCGTAGACGTCGGGGTTGAAGACGCGGCGGGACGCATCGATGCGGACGTCCGGTGCACAAAGCTCGAGCAGACCCTGCTCGGCCGCGCCGCTCGCATAGGACGCGCGCAGGAGCTCCAGGGCACGGCGTACGATCTCCACGGTCTCCCGCGACATCGCCTACCCCTGCAGGCCTGCGGAGCTGAGTGGGGCGATGGCACGCGGTCCCGGGATGGTGAGCTCCTCCGGCATCGGCCGGCGAGTATCTCGCACGCTGCAAGCCAGCGCTTCCACCCCTGGCCCGTCGCCGCGGGAACGGGAAAGAGCATCCCATCCCCGCGGCGGCGCTGGAGCGCCGCGGGCGCACAGCGGTTGTCAACTGATCCGATCTCGGGCCGGGCGGGTAGGCCGCTCGGATTGGGGAACGGCCCGGCAGATGGTTGCCCGGACCCGCACGGGCCGCTCCCTGGCGACATGCCGGCGCGAGCCTATGACCGACCCTGCGCTCCCGTCGAGTTGTGCAATCCGGCGTGCATGCGCACCGTTTGCTTCGTCCCAATCGGGATCCACTCGGTTGGACGCAGCGTCGGCTTCGTGTTGGTGGGCTGGGCACTCCCCACAGCAGGCGCTTGCCACGCCGCGGTACTCACTCCCCATCGCATCCGTGCGCGCAGATGAGGCAATGCCAGGGGTGGCGTCCAGACCTTCCCGAGGCGCGATGCCTACTGCCGGGGCTCGTGCAGTGCCCAGCCCAAATGCATTGGTACCAGAGCGATCTCCGGTGTCAAGCACAGCGCCGAGATTTCGCTGTGCTTAGCTGAACAACCCTCCCAAAAGCTATGCAACGACCCGGCCCGCGCCTACCATTCGAGGTCGCGCGGGCGGTCTCGACGGGGCTTGGCCGGAGTGGGACTCGGCTGTGTCCACGACGCCCGGCCGCGGGCGCGAACGGTCGGTTGTTGCCAGATCAGGTGGGCTTAGCTACGCTCGGTCGGGGTGGCATACGCCGGCCACGCCTACGGAAGGGACTACGGATGGTTGTGATGACGGCGGCCGAGCGGCTAGTGGAGAGACAAAGGAGCAGGTCTTGATGAGCGGCGCACGGGGCCTGCGATGGCCCCACCTCGCATGCACGCAGCTCGCTGGCCTGCTGCTCGCGGCGCTCCTCGCGGGTCTGGGGCTGCTCGCCGTCCGCGCCGTGCCGGAGCTGACGGCGGGAGGGGGCGTACCGCCGGCGTCCTCGACGTCGCCGCCGGCGATGACCTCGGGCGTCCTGCCGCAGGCGGCCCTCGGGCCCGTATCGGCCGTGCTCGGTGCGGCCGAGCCCTCTTACCACGTCCGCTCGGGATCCGCCGGCGCGCGGGCGGTGAACCGCACACAGGGCTTTTCCGCAAGCTTCACCACCGGCGGCGTGCGGGTCTCCTCGCGCTCCCTCGCGCTCGCGCTGCGGGCCACCGCCGCGGGCTTCGGCGCCTCTCCCGCTGCGCTCGCCCCAGCCAGGCCGCTCGCCGCGTCCAACCGCGTCACCTACGACCGCCCGGGCCTACAGGAGTGGTACGCCAACGGCCCGTTCGGGCTCGAGCAGGGCTTCACGGTCGCACGACCGGCCGCCTCGCAGCGAGACGGTGTCTACACGGTCTCGATGGCGTTGTCGGGGACAAACACGGCCGCGCTCGCGCAGGAAGGGCGCTCGGTGGCGCTGCGGACGGCCTCCGGCGCCACGCTCCGCTACGGCGGCCTGCGCGCCGTCGACGCCGGCCGGCGGCTGCTGCCCTCGTGGCTGTCCCTCCATGGCCGGACGCTGTCGCTGCACGTGCGCACCGCCGGGGCCCGCTTCCCCGTATCGATCGACCCCGTCCTCACCGGCGAAGGTCTGATCATCGAACTCGGGCAGGCCGAAGGCGAAGCGCCGGAAAAGCCCGCCTTCGGAAGCGCCGTCGCGCTGTCCGGCGACGGCACGACCGCACTCGTGGGAGCGCCCGACGGGGAATCGCACTCCGGGGCCGCGTGGGTCTTCCACCGCGAAGGGGCCGTGTGGTCCCAGCAGGGGAAGAAGCTCGTGGCCGCGGCGCCGGGTGAAGAAGGCTCGTGCGAAGGCGAAGCCGTCGAAGGGGAAGAAGCCGCCAGCTGCGCTTTCGGCAGAAGCGTGGCCCTGTCCGGCAACGGCAACATCGCGCTGATCGGCGCCCCGCGCTCGGGCGCCAAAGCCGGGCTGGCGTGGGTGTTCAACCGCTCGGGGGAAACGTGGACCCGGGAATCGTCGCCGTTGGAAGGCGCATCGGACCCGAACCACCAGAACTTCGGGTTCAGCGTTGCGCTCTCGAGAGAAGGGGGCTACGCCCTCGTCGGCGCGCCCACCGAGCACGGTGGAAAGGGCGAGGCGTACATGTTCGAACGCGTCGAAGGGACGTGGTCCGAAGCGATTCCCCTCGTCGCCAGCGGCGAGGGTTCAGGTGGTCACCTCGGCTTCAGTGTCGCCCTGTCGGCGGACGGCCAGGAGGCGATCGCCGGAGCGCCGCTCGACGGCCTGCACAAGGGAAGCGCCTTCGTCTTCGAACACGAAGGCAACTCCTGGTCCCAGAACGGCGGTCCCCTGACCGGTGTCGGCGAGGTTGGTGAAGGCCGTTTCGGTGAAACCGTCGCCATGTCCGGGAACGGGAACGTCGTGCTGATCGGCGCCCCGGCGGAACGCGGCAAACGCGGATCGGTGTGGACGTTCGTGAGCGCCAACTCCAAATGGCTCGAACTGCCGGGGTCGAGGCTCTCCGGTATCGGCAACGAAAAGGAAGAATTCGGCCGTGGGCTGGCCCTCTCCGAGGAAGGCGACCACGCGCTGATCGGGGCGCCACGTGCCAGCACGCAGAAGGCCGGCGAACAGGCCGGCGCCGCGTGGGTCTACGAAGCCGCGCAATCCTCGTGGACGGTGGTTCTCCCGGTGCTCGAAGCGAGTCTCGTCGAGACCGGTCACGGCCAGTTCGCCAAGTCCGTGTCGATGACCGAAAACGCCCAAACGATCCTGATCGGGGCGCCGCATGAGACCTTCAAAGCCGGTGCAGTGTGGCTGTTCGGGCAGCGGCCCACCGTCGAAGAAGTGCAATCTCCGGTCGGAGGAAAAGGGAACCCCAAAGGGCGCCTGTCGGGGGACAACAAGGTTCTGATCGTCGGAAAGAACCTCACGGAAGCGCTGGCCGTTTGGTTCGGACCCAACAAGGCGCTCGAAATTGTCGAACGCGTCGGTGCTCCCGAATTCGGGGCCCAGGAAAAGCTGGTGGTCGTCGCGCCTCCGGGCAACGAAGCCGGCGAGGTAGATATCACCGTCGAAGCCGAAGACTGGCTCAGCGCCGTCAACACCAACGATCAGTACACGTACGTGCGGGGCCCCGGCGAAGAACCCAAAGAAGGCCGCGGCGGCGGCGGCGGGCAGAAAAACAAGCACTTGAAGAACGGCGAAATCCCGATCGGCCAGCTGACCGGCTCGGGCTCCACGGGGACGGGCACCTCGGGCAAGGGCGGCACCGGGATCGGCAACGTCTCCGGCGTCACCTCCGCGTCGTCCCGGCCCTGTCGGGTGTTCCTGCGCAGCAGCAAGATCCAGGTGGCCACCCATGCCCGCGCGATGATCTCCCTCGCGGCCAAAGGGACGGGTCGCTGCGGCGGGCATCTGGGCCTGCAGGTGAGCGTCAAGTCCGGCAGGCACACCAAGACCAGGACGATCGCCTCGGGGACCTACGTGGCCACCGCCGGCCACAACCTCACGGTCGCGCTGAAGCTCGGCTCGACCGGGCAGGCGCTGCTGCGTACGGGCCACGGGCACCTGAGGGCGAGGCTGCTGATCGGCAGGACCTCCCCGACCGTCCTGAAGGCCTCGGCTTTCAACGTGACGCTCTCGAACGCCAAGAAGAAACGCTGAGCGCGCCCGCGGCGGCGGACGCTGCACTATCGTCGCGCCCGTAATGGGCGCAATCCCGATCAACATTGCCGAGCTGGTGGGGGGCACCCCGCTCGTGTCGCTCCCTTCCCTGCTCGAGGGGTCGGCGGCCGAGAACGGGGTCCAGCTGTTCGCCAAGCTCGAGGCCTTCAACCCGGGCGGCAGCGTCAAGGACCGCATCGGCGTCGCGATGATCGAGGCCGCCGAGGCGGAAGGGCGCATCGAGCCCGGGCGCACCACGATCGTCGAGGCCACCAGCGGCAACACCGGGATCGCGCTGGCGTTCGTATGCGCCGCCAAGGGCTATGAGCTGGTGCTGAAGCTGCCCCAGGGGATGAGCCGCGAGCGCGAGAGCCTGCTGCGCCTGTACGGCGCGCGGGTAGACATCACGGAGTCGATGGGGGGCATGGACGAGGCCGTCGAGGCCGCCCGGGCGATGGCCGAGCGCCCCGACGTGTTCCTGCCCGAGCAGTTCTCCAACCCGGCCAACCCCGAGGCCCACCGGCGCACCACCGGGCCCGAGATCGCACGGTCGCTCGACGACGACGTGGACGTGCTCGTGGCCGGCGTGGGGACCGGGGGCACGATCACCGGGACCGGGGAGTTCCTGCGCGAGCACGTCAACCCGCGCCTGCGGGTCGTGGCGGTCGAGCCGAAGGCATCGGCCGTGCTGTCGGGCGGGCCCCCGGGCCCGCACCGCATCCAGGGGATTGGCCCCGGCTTCGTGCCGCCGGTGCTCAACCGCGAGCTGATCGACGAGGTGATCGCGGTCTCCGACGAGGACGCGATCCGCACCGCCTGGAGATGTGCGCGCCGCGTCGGGTTGCTGGCGGGCATCTCCTGCGGGGCGGCGATGTTCGCCGCGCTTGAGGTCGCCGCCCGCGAGGAATCGCGGGGTCGTCGGATCGTCGTGGTGATGCCCGACTCCGGCGAGCGCTACGTCTCGCAGGCGTTCTTCGCGCCGTAGGGCGCCGTCCACACGGCCGCTACGCTGTGGCCATGGCCGGTGTGGGTGCGTTCGCCCGAGTCGCCAAAGAGGTCCGCCGCGACGTGCTTGCCGCCCGCGACCGCGACCCGGCCGCCTGCGGGGTCTCGCGGATGGAGATCCTCGCCACCTGGCCCGGCATCCACGCGCTGCTCGCCTATCGCGTCGCGCACGCCATGATGCTGGCCCGCGTGCCCCTGTTGCCGCGCCTGCTCTCGCTGCTGACGCGCGCCTTCACCGGCATCGAGATCCACCCTGCGGCCGAGATCGGCCGGGGCCTGTTCATCGACCACGGGGCCGGGGTGGTGGTCGGCGAGACGGCCGAGATCGGCGACAACGTGACGCTGTACCAGGGGGTGACCCTCGGGGGGACGGGGTTCGCCACCGGCAAGCGCCACCCCACCGTGCAGGACAACGTCACGATCGGCTCCGGGGCCAAGCTGCTGGGGCCGATCACGATCGGTCACGGCGCCAAGATCGGGGCCAACAGCGTCGTCGTCACCGACGTCCCGCCCAACTGCACAGTGGTCGGCAACCCCGGCCACCCGGTGCGCGTCGACGGCCAGCGCGTGGAGGGGCCCGACGCCGACTGGATCCACCTGCCCGACCCGATCGCGGAGGCCATCCAGGCGCTGTCCGCCCGCATCGCCACGCTCGAACGGACGATCTCGGAGCTCTCCGAGGGCGAGCCCCAGCCGGTCGCCGAAGTCCGGCCGCTGCGCACGGTCAAGGGACCCAACCCGGCCGGCGGCTGAGCCGCGCCCGCGCCGGCCCGCCCGCGCTCGCGCCGGCCCGCCCGCGCCGGCCCGCCGAAGGCGCATCTATGCTGGCTGGGGATGCCCGAGAACCCGCATGCAGAGCACCTCGAGGAGCTTCTCGAAGGCCTGAACGAGCCCCAGCGTGAGGCCGTCACGCACGGCGAGGGCCCGCTGCTGATCCTGGCGGGCGCGGGCAGCGGCAAGACCCGCGTCCTCACCCACCGGATCGCGTTCCTGATCTTCACCGACCAGGCCCAGCCCGGCGAGATCCTGGCGATCACGTTCACCAACAAGGCCGCCGGCGAGATGCGCTCCCGGGTCGAGGAGCTGCTCGGACACGCGACCCGCGGCATGTGGGTGATGACCTTCCACTCCGCCTGCGCGAGGATCCTCCGCGCCGAGGCGCACCGCCTCGGCTACACGCGACAGTTCACGATCTACGACCAGGCCGACGCGCGGCGGCTGACCAAGCGCTCGCTCGACGCCCTCGGCGTGGATCCCAAGCGGTACACGCCCGCCTCGGTGCACAACCAGATCTCCGCCGTCAAGAACCAGCTCCTCGACGCCGCCACCTACCGCGAATCCGCCGCCGGGCCCTACGAGGAGATGGTCGCGGACGTGTACGAGCTGTACGAGCGGGACCTGCACCGCATGAACGCGATGGACTTCGACGACCTGCTGTTCCGCACGGTGAACCTGCTCGAGCTGTTCGACGACGCCCGCGAACGCTACGTGCACGCCTTCCGGCACGTGCTCGTGGACGAGTACCAGGACACCAACCACGCCCAGTACCGGCTCCTGCAGCTGCTCGTCGGCGGCGGCCGCGACCGGGGACCCGGGGGGGTGCGCGGCGGCGGGGAGCCCGCGGCCGGCGCGCCGTCCTACGCGGCCCCGGTCGGGCACCGCAACCTCGCCGTGGTCGGCGACGACGCCCAGTCGATCTACAGCTTCCGCGGTGCCGACATCCGCAACATCCTCGACTTCCAGGAAGACTTCCCCGACGCGAGGGTGATCAAGCTCGAGCAGAACTACCGCTCCACCGAGACGATCCTGTCGGCGGCCAACGCCGTGATCGCCAACAACCGCGGCGGGATCGCCAAGCGCCTGTGGAGCGAGCTCGGCTCCGGCGCGCCGGTAGAGCTACGCGAGCTCGAGGACGAGCACGCCGAGGCGCGCTTCGTGGTCGGAGAGATCCAGCGCCTCGTGGACGAGGGCGCGGCCCGCTCGGAGATCGCGGTCCTGTACCGCACCAACGCGATGTCGCGGGTGATCGAGGACACCCTCGTCAGGCGCGAGATCGCCTACCAGGTGATCGGCGGCACCAAGTTCTACGAACGCGCCGAGATCAAGGACGCGGTCGCCTACCTGTCGCTGCTGGCCAACCCCTCCGACCTGGTGAGCTTCACGAGGATCGCCAACTCCCCCCGGCGCGGGATCGGCCAGACCTCCCTCGCGCGCGTGATCGCGCACGCCAACACGATCGACGAGCCCGTCTGGGAGGCCGCCGCCGAGCCCGAGAGCGTCCCCGGCCTGGCGCTCGCCGCGGTCAAGGCGCTGCGCCGCTTCATGGACACGATGACCGAGCTGCGCGAGCTGGCCGCGACGGCCCCGGTGGCCGAGCTGATCGAGGCGGTGCTGTCGCGCAGCGGCTACCTCGAGGCGCTCGAGGCCGAGCGCACGATCGAGGCCCAGGGCAGGATCGAGAACCTCGAGCAGCTCGTCGAGGTCGGCCGCGAGTTCGACGCCGCCGAAGCCGCCGAAGCCGCCGGCGAGCGTCCCGGGGAGGGGGAGGGGGAGGGAAGGCTGGAGGACTTCCTGGCCGAGATCGCGCTCGTCGCCGACGCCGATCAGCGCAGCGACGATGAAGGCCTGGTGACGTTGATGACCCTCCACAACGCCAAGGGGCTCGAGTACCCGACTGTGTTCATCGTCGGTTGCGAGGACGGCGTGTTTCCCCACTCGCGCACGGTCGAGGAGGGCGGCCTGGAGGAGGAGCGCCGGCTGTTCTATGTGGGCGTCACACGCGCGATGCGCGCGCTGTACCTGACCCATGCGCGCCGCCGCGCGCTGTTCGGAGCCCAGAGCTACGGCCTGCGCAGCCGCTTTCTCGACGAGATCCCCGCGGAGCTCGTGCACCGCCCCGCCGAGCGGCCGCTGCGCGCGGGCGTCCTCGGCGGCCCGGGGTCCGCGGCCGCGGGCCTCTCGGCGGGCGCCGGCAAGAACGGCGGATACCCGCGCTGGGATGCCGACGGGTCGGGCGCCGGCGAGCCGCCGCGCTTCCGGCTGGGGGAGGACATCGTGCACGCCGCCTTCGGAGACGGGGTCGTGACGGGCGTCGAGCCGGGCGGGGTGATCGTGGTGCGCTTCGCCGGCGACGGCAGCGAGCGCAAGCTGATGGCCGGCTACGCGCCGCTGAGCCGCCGGTGAGCGACGGGGAGCCGTAGGTGAGCGCCGGTGAGCCGCCGGTGAGCCGCCGCTCGGGGCAGGCGCCCCCGCACCGCATAGCATCTGAGCGTATGAGCGCCGAGCTGATCGACGGTCGCGCGGTCGCCGCCCGGGTCCGCGGCGAGGTCGCCGTGGCGGTGGAGGAGTTCGTGGCGGCCACCGGCCGCACACCCGGCCTGGCGACGGTGCTGGTCGGCGAGGACCCCGCCTCGGCGATCTACGTCGCCAACAAGCAGAAGGCCTGCCTCGAGGTCGGCATGGCGGCGTTCGATCGGCGCCTGCCCGCGAGCGCCACCGCCGAGGAGGTGGCCGACGAGCTCCACGCCCTCAACGCCGACGAGACGGTCAGCGGCGTGCTGCTACAGCTGCCGCTCCCGGACGGCCTCGACGGTCCGGAGCTGAGCTCGCTGGTCACGCCCGAGAAGGACGTGGACGGCCTCACGCCGGTCAACGTGGGGCTGCTGTCGCTCGGGCGCCCGGGTCTGCGGCCGTGCACCCCGGTCGGGATCATGGAGCTGCTGCGCGAGGCGCACGTCGAGCTGGAAGGTGCGCAGGCCGTCGTGGTGGGACGCTCCAACCTGATCGGCAAGCCGATGACCCAGCTGCTGCTCGAGGCGAACGCCACGGTCACCACGTGCCACTCGCGCACGCGCGACCTGCAGGCGGTGTGCGCCCGCGCCGAGGTGCTGGTCGTCGCCGCCGGCCGCGCGCGCATGATCGGAGCTGGCTTCGTCGCCCCCGGCGCCGCCGTGATCGACGTGGGCATGCACCGCCTGACGCCCGAGGAGGCCGGCAACAAGAGCGGCCTGGTCGGCGACGTCGACTTCGCAGCCGTGAGCGAGGTGGCCTCGGCGATCACCCCGGTCCCGGGCGGGGTCGGCCCGATGACGGTCGCGATGCTGCTGCGCAACACGCTCGAGGCCGCCCGCATGCAGCATGCCCACTCCGGAGCGTCCCGCCGCGCCGCGGCCCCGGTGAGGTGAGCCCAGCCTCCCCCGGAGCGGCCCGGGGCGTGCGGCGCCTGCGCCGCGGCGAGCTGATAACGCTCGCCGGCGTGGCGCTGCTGGTCGGGTCGCTGTTCGTGCCCACCTACCACAGTCCCGCGGGTGACCTCGACGCGTGGGACACCTTCGGCGCGGCGGTGGCCCTGGAGCTGGCGGTTGTGTTCGCCGGCCTCGCGTTGGTGGTCAGCGCGCTCGCCGAGCGCACCGCCGCGCTCCCCGTCTCCACCGCGGTGTGGTGCGTGCCGGTCGGCCTTGCGGGCGTCGTCGCCTCGGTGGTGAGGCTGCTCGAGCGGCCCGAAGGAGCCAGCGGCCTCGCGGCCGGGGGCTGGCTCGCACTGGCCGGTGCCCTCGCCGTGCTGGTGGGGGCGTGGGAGACGCTCCGCGACGAGCACACGCCGCTGTATGAGCCGCCGAGCCCGACGCCGCGGCCACATCCTTAGACGCCGGCCGGCCCGCGTCAGTGGTCCGGCGCCGCGCTGCGCCTAGAATCTCGCGCACCGTGACCCCTCCCGCCGACAGCACACCTTGATCTCGCGCGAGGAGGTGCTGCACGTGGCCCGCCTGGCGCGCCTGCGTCTGGCCGAGGAGGAGATCGAGCCGATGGCGCGCGAGCTGTCCGCGATCCTCGACCACGTCGCCCGCATCAAACAGCTCGACCTCGAGGACGTTCCGCCGACCTCCCACGTGGTCGAGGTGACCGGCTCGCTGCGCGAGGACGCGGTGGTCCCGTGCCTGCCCCGCGAGGTGGCGCTGGCGCAGGCGCCGGCCGTGGGCGAGGGGGGCTTCCTCGTGCCGAGCCCCCAGGCATGAGCGGGGACCTGCTCGAGCTGACCGCCTCGCAGGCCGCGGCCGAGATCGCCGCCGGCGGCGTCTCCGCACGCGAGCTGTTCGAGTTCTACCGCGAGCGGGCGGGAGCCGACCGTGACGCCGGCGAGCAGGGGCTCGGCTGCTTCACGTGGGTGGCCGAGGATGCGCCCGAGCCGCCCGCGGGAACGCCGCTGGGCGGCGTTCCGCTGGCCGTCAAGGACCTGTTCTGCACCGAGGACGTCCCCAGCCAGTCGGGCTCGCGGATCCTCGAGGGCTACCTCCCGCCGTACACCGCCACCGTCGTGGCCCGCCTCCAGGAGGCCGGGACGAGCCTGCTCGCGAAGACCAACCAGGACGAGTTCGCGATGGGCTCCTCGACGGAGAACTCGGCGTTCGGGCCGACGCTGAACCCGTGGGATCGCACGCGCGTGCCGGGCGGGTCCTCGGGCGGCAGCGCGGCTGCGGTCGCGGCCGGCCTGGCGCCGTGGGCGCTCGGCACGGACACCGGCGGGTCGATCCGCCAGCCCGCGGCCCTGTGCGGGATCGTCGGCCTGAAACCGACCTACGGGACCGTCTCCCGCTACGGGATGATCGCCTTCGCCTCCTCGCTCGACCAGGCCGGCCCGATGACACGCGACGTGGCCGACGCCGCGCTGCTGCTCAGCCACATGGTCGCGCGCGACCCGTGCGACGCCACCTCGCTGCAGGCGCCCTCGAAGCTCGAGCTGCCCTCCGCCGAGCGGCTCGACGGTGTCACCCTCGGCGTTCCCGGGGAGCTCACCGGCGAGGGCATCGAAGCCGGCGTCCTGGATACCTTCAACGCGGCTCTGCGGCGCGCCGAGGAGCTCGGAGCGAGCGTCCGCGAGGTCCACCTCCCGAACGCCCCCCACGCTCTGTCGGCCTACTACGTGCTCGCCCCCGCAGAGGCGTCGTCGAACCTCGCCCGCTACGACGGTGTCCGCTACGGGCTGCGCGCGG
>Ga0335081_10013786_pt1 | contig 13066 bp, 10 predicted proteins | sample Lox_Sample_35_FD_206713 | JGI IMG/M metagenome (GOLD analysis project Ga0335081, IMG submission 206713) | Soil microbial communities from Loxahatchee National Wildlife Refuge, Florida, United States - Lox_Sample_3.5 | ecosystem: Environmental > Terrestrial > Soil > Wetlands | place: USA...
GATCAAGTCGGCGACGGTCAGGGTGAGCGGCACCAACGCCTATGGCTGGCTCAAGACCGAGAGCGGGGTGCACCGGCTGGTGCGCATCTCGCCGTTCGATTCGGCGGCGCGGCGCCACACCAGCTTTGCGTCGGCCTGGGTCTATCCGGTGGTGGACGACAAGATCGAGATCGAGATCCAGGACAAGTATCTGCGCGTCGACACCTACCGCGCGTCCGGCGCCGGCGGGCAGCATGTGAACAAGACCGACAGCGCGGTGCGCCTGACCTATACGGCGCCGGGTTCCGAGCCGGTCGCCGTCGCCTGCCAGAGCGAGCGGTCGCAGCACCAGAACCGCGCCCAGGCCTTCGCGATGCTGCGCGCCCGGCTTTACGAACTGGAATTGCAGAAGCGCGAGGCGGCGACGGACGCGATGAACGCATCGAAAACCGATATCGGCTGGGGTCACCAGATCCGCTCGTACGTCTTGCAGCCCTATCAGATGGTCAAGGATCTGCGCACCGGGGTCGAGATCGGCAACGCGCCGGCGGTGCTCGACGGCGACATCGACCGCTTCCTCTCGGCCGCGCTCGCCCAACGCATCCAGGGCGCCGACGTGCTGGCGGCAAAGGGTTAGCTACCCGGCTTCCGTCTCGCCCGGCACCAGCGCGGCGCGCAGGCGCCAGAACACCGCCGCGACGCCGAGCGTCAGGATGCCGGTCAAGAGGAACAGCCCCGGCACGCTGAGCCCGGCGGCAACCAACGCGATAACCGCCGCCGCGGAAAGCACCATCGCCGCGGCGTTGACCACGTTGTTCGCGCCGATCGCGCGGGCGCGGCGGTGCGCGTCGCCGGCGGTCTGCAGCAGCGCGTAGAGCGGCAGGATGAAGACGCCGCCGGCGGCCGAGATGCCGAACAGCGCGGCAAGGATCAGCCAATGCGCCGGCGCGGCGAAAAACGCGCCGACGGTCAATAGGGGCTGCGCGTAAACCCCGCCGGCCGGGCTCAGCAGCCACAGCGCGATCGAACCGAGCGCGATGCCGAGCCCGCCCCACGGCACGATGTGCGCGCTGATCCGCCCCTTGAGGACGCGGTTGCCGATGAGCGAGCCGCAGCCCACCCCGACCGAGAACACGGCGAGAAACACCGTCACCACCGCCTCCTCGCTGTCGAGATAGACGCGCACGTAGACCGGGAATTGCGACAGATAGGTCGCGCCGACCAGCCAGAACCAGGAGATGCCGAGGATCGAGCGGAAGCGCACCGGTTCGCGCCGCTCGTCGGCGATGAGCCGGGCCGTGGCGGCGATGAAGTTGACGCCGACGCGCGGGCGCGCGCCGGGCGCGGTCGCCGGGATGAAGCGGCTGAACCCAAAGGCCGCCAGCGCGACCAGCACGATCAGCGCCGCGACCAGTTTCGCGCCGTGGGCGCCGGCGATCAGCATCCCGGCGATCGTGCCGAGAAGGATCGCCAGAAACGTCCCCGCCTCGACCAGCGCATTGCCGAGCAGCAACTCGTCGAGCGGCAGCAGATCCGGCAGGATCGCGTATTTGAGCGGGCCGAAAAACGTCGCCTCGACGCCCATTACGAAGAGCAGCGCGAGCAGCGTGCCGGCGCTCGCATAGAGCACGCCGCCGGCGGCGACCAGCATCACCGCGATCTCGCTCGCCTTGATGATGCGGATGAGCCGCGCCTTGTCGTAGGCATCGGCTACTTCGCCGGCGGTCGCAGAGAGCAGGAAGAACGGCAGGATGAAGAGCCCACCGGCGAGCGGAATGAAAATGCCCGGCGGCCAGCCCGCCGCGACCTCGGGCCGGTAGGCGAGCATCAGCACCAGCGCGTTCTTCAGCGCGTTGTCGTTGAACGCCGAGAGGAACTGCGTCGCGAAGAGCGGGCCGAAGCGGCGCGCGCCGAGCAGCGCCAGCGCGCCGCCATGGCCCTGTGCCCGCCCCTCCTGCCCCGTCGCCGTCGCCATCGGGCTTCTGTCGCACAGTCGCGGCGGCGAAGCGAGTGCGCGCTGCGCGACAGCCGCTCGGCGGCCCAAAGGATGCTATGTAGAATTGCACCCCTCGCTCGGCCGATAGGAGGCCCCATGTCCCGTAAACTGCGCGCCGCGGTCGCCCAGCTGGGCCCGATCCACCTCGCCGACAGCCGGCAATCGGTCGTCAAGCGGCTGATCGCGCTATTGCGCGAGGCCCATGCCGGCGGCGCCAAGTTCGTCGTCTTTCCCGAGCTGGCGCTGACCACCTTCTTCCCGCGCTGGTGGATGACCGACCAGGCCGAGATCGACCGGTTCTTTGAGGCGCAAATGCCAAGCCCGGAGACGCAGCCGCTGTTCGAGCTGGCGCGCGAGCTGGGCATCGGCTTCTACCTCGGCTATGCCGAGCTGACCGAGGAGGCGGGCCAGACGCGGCGCTACAACACCTCGATCCTGGTCGAGCGCGACGGTCGCATTCTCGGGCGCTATCGCAAGATTCACCTGCCGGGGCATTCCGAACACTTGCCGAACGCGCCGTTCCAGCACCTCGAAAAGCGCTATTTCGACGTCGGCAACGAGGGGTTCAAGGTGTGGCGCGCGATGGACGCGGTCGTCGGCATGTGCATCTGCAACGACCGGCGCTGGCCCGAGACGTTCCGCGTCATGGGGCTGCAAGGGGTCGAGATCGTCGCGCTCGGCTACAACACGCCGTCGGAAAACATCCATCATCCCGAGCCGGTTCACCTGCGGATGTTCCACCATCTTCTGAGCATGCAGGCCAACGCCTATCAGAACGCCGCCTGGGTGCTGGCGGCCGCGAAATGCGGCGCCGAGGACGGGTTTCACATGATCGGCGGCTCGGCGATCATCGCGCCGACCGGGGAGATCGCCGCGCAGGCGATGAGCGAGGACGACGAGGTGATCGCCTGCAACCTCGACCTGGAGCTGGGGGATTATCTGCGCCGCACCGTCTTCGCCTTCGAGAAGCACCGCCGCACCGAGCATTACGGGCTCATCACCGAGCGCACCGGCGCCAAGACCGAGGTGTGAGGCGGTTCGCCCTCACATGTGGACTTCGACCCGGTACCACGAGCAGATCGTCGTCATGCCGCCGTCCGGCTGCGGACGTTTCAGGGAGAGATCGGCGGTGTCGTTGACCGGCGTCTCGAGCAGGTAGGTGGCGCCGTTGCGGCGGAACACCTGGCCGTGGGCGTAGCCGAGGTCCCAGACCTTGCCGCCCGGCGGGAGGGGCGAACCGGAATTACGGCCCTCGCCGAACCGCGGGTCGGGTTCGGGCGATCCGGCCGGCAAGGTGAGATAAACGTCGCCGTCGCTCGCATGCGAGCACAAGTCCCAATCGTAGACGTCGCGCGCGACGCCCTCGTTGACGAAGTCGAACGTCGCCCGCTGGCTGTGCCCGCAGGCGATCGGGTGCTGCCATTCGCGCCAGTTGGGGGTTTCCGATCCCGGCGGAACGACTAGTTGCGTTCGGTCGGCGTCGAGCGCCGCCCGGCATAGCGCGCCGTCGGTCGAAGCGATCGGCTGCAGCGTTCCCGCCGCCGGCGGCCGCTCCGAACCGCTGGGGTACTCGATATGATCGACCGGCGTCGCCAGGTCGAACGGCACGATCTCGCAATACTGGCGATACTGCGTCCCCTGCTCGCTGTTCTGCGGCAATGAAACCCCGAAACCGGCGGCGCCCAAGCGCTCGTCGAGCAGGTCTTCCCGGGTCTTCAGGTCTTTCGGGATGTAGGTGCAGACGGTCACGCGACCTCCGGCGGCGTCGAGCAGCGCCAGTTTGAGGCCGTTGCAGCCGTCGCCGATGTAGCGCCGCGAGACCACCAGGCGCTCATCGACCCACAGGCTGACGAATTCGGCCGGGGCGCCGCCGCACTGGCCGTAGGGAAAAGCCTGGTTTGCGGTGAAGCGGACGCGCGCCTCGTGCAATCCGTTGGGCAAAGGGCAATCGATCGTGGCGTCCCCGCCCGAACCCTTGGCGGCCAATTCCGGCGAGATCGGCCGGACGGTCATCTCGCCGGCGCCGCAGGCGACCTCGTAATCATTGCCGGGGGACGGGGTGACGAGATCGTCCGCCGCGGCGCCGGCCAGCGGCGCGACGCCGAGGATCGCGACGATCAGACCGCACGGCGGCAACCGGCGGCGGCGCACCGTGGCGCGCCCTAGCACCGCCCGTATTGGTCGTCCTTGCGGACGATGTCGTCCTCGTCGAGATAGGCGCCGGACTGCACCTCGATCACGTGCAGCGGGATCTTGCCGGGGTTTTCCAGGCGATGCCATGTGCCGAGCGGAATGTAGGTCGACTGGTCCTCGGTCAGGATGATCTCCTCGTCGCCGCGGCGCACGCGCGCCGTGCCCTGCACCACGACCCAGTGCTCGGCGCGGTGATGGTGCATCTGCAGCGACAGCTTGCCGCCCGGCTTGACGACGATGTGCTTGACCTGGACGCGGTGCCCCATATGCAGCGTCTCGTAGCTGCCCCACGGGCGGTAGACGATCGGCAGCGTCTCCGCCTCGGAGCGCTCGTCTTTGACGAGGCGCGCGACCAGCGAGCGGACGTCCTGGGCGCGCTCGCGCGGCGCCAGCATCACCGCGTCCGAGGTGGCGATGACGATCATGTCCTCGACCCCAAGTGCGGCGACGAGCCCCGCCTCGGAGCGGATGTACGAGTTTTTGGAGTCCTCGGCGATCACCTTGCCGACCAGCGCGTTGCCGTCGGCATCCTTGACCGCGGCGTCCCACAGCGCGGCCCATGAGCCGAGGTCGCTCCAGCCCATCCGCACCGGAACCACCGCGGCGTGCGCGGTGCGCTCCATGACCGCATAATCGACCGAGTCGGCAGGGCAATCGCTGAACGCCTCCCGGCCCAGCCGGATGAAGTCGGCATCGCTCTTGGCCCCGGCCAGCGCCGCGCGGCAGGCCGCCAGCATATCGGGGCGCAGCCGCTCCAGCTCGCTCAGATAGAGCGCGGCCGGAAACAGGAAAATGCCGCTGTTCCAGAAGAAATCGCCGGCGGCCACATAGCGCTCGGCGGTCGCGGCGTCGGGCTTTTCGACAAAGCGCGCGACCGCGAACGCACCGGCGGCGGCGCCCAGCGCCACACCGCGCTCGATGTAGCCATAGCCGGTTTCGGCGCGCTCCGGCGCGACGCCGAAGGTGACGAGAAACCCAGCCCGCGCCGCCGCGGCGGCGGTCTCGACCGCGGCCAGGAACGCCGCCGGGTCTTCGATGGTATGATCCGACGGCATCGCCAGCATCAGCGCCGCCGGATCGCTCTCGGCCAGGCGCAGCGCGGCGACGCAAATCGCCGGCGCCGTGTTGCGGCCGACCGGCTCGAGCAACAACGCCTGAGGAGTGACGCCGATCTCGCGCAGTTGTTCGGCGATCAGGAAGCGGTGCTCCTCGTTGGCGATCACCAGCGGCGCGGCGACGGCCGGCGCGCCCGCGACGCGCAGCGCAGCCTGCTGCAACAGGCTCTTGTCGCCGGCGAGCGGCAGAAACTGCTTGGGATAATGGGTGCGCGACATCGGCCACAGCCGCGTGCCCGACCCGCCCGAAAGGATCACCGGGTGGATCGCCCCGCCGCCTGGGCTGTCCCGCTTCGCCATGTCCCTTCGCTACCGGAATTTGGTTAATCAGGCGTTGCCGCGCGCCTCGCGCCACAGCCCGAGCTTTTCCTGCACGACGCGATCCGAAAAGCTGAACAGCACCGCCTCGCGCTCGGCGCGGTGCGTATGCGAGGCCCAGCTCGGCACCACGAAGATGTCGTGCGGCTCCCACGCCAGCACCGTGTCGCCGATGCGGGTTTCACCCTCGCCCTCGACGCAGACGAACACGGTGCCGTCGGTCGAACGATACGGCAGCGATCGGAAGCCGGCGGGCAGCAGCTGGACAAACGTCGCGATCGTCGGCATCGCGGGTTCCCCGCTCGCCGGGTTGACGTAGCGCAGTTTGTGGCCGTGATACGGATCGGCGGCGCCATTCCTCGCCAGCGCGGCCAGCGCCTCGCGCGTGCGGGCATAAGGGTAGTTGAACACCGGCGAGGTCTTGACCGCGGGCTGCCAGTCGACCGGCAGGAGGTTGTTGCCATAGCGCGCGAAGGCATCGCCCTCCGGCCGCGACACCGGCTGGGTATCGTCGGGGTAGCCTTCGGCGAAGCTCGCGTTCAACAGGCTGACGATCTGGATGTCGAGCCCGTCGAGCCACACCATCGGCTCGCTCGTCTCGTTGCCGTGGTCGTGCCAGGTCCAGGACGGGGTGATGACGAAATCGCCCGGCTCCATCGCGGTACGCTCGCCATCGACCGCGGTATAAGCGCCGTGCCCCTCGATGATGAAGCGCAGCGCCGATTGCGTGTGGCGGTGCGCCGGCGCGACCTCGCCCGGCATGATGAGCTGCAGTCCGGCGAACAGCGAGCCGGTGATCGACGCTTGGCCGCCCAGCCCCGGGTTCATCAGCATCAAGACGCGGCGCGTCGCCTCCTGCGCGCTGATGAGGCTGCCGGCCTGCATCAGGTGCGGCCGCACCTCGCGGTAGCGCCAGATCGCCGGCAGGCATTTCGGCACCGGCGCCGGCGTCACCAGGCTGTGCAGCTGCTCCCACAGCGGCGCGAGGTTCGCGGGCGCGATCCTGTCGTAGAACGCCTGGCGTTCCGGGGTGCGGGACGGCGCCTCGCCCGTTGCCATGCGCGTGCCGCCTACTCCGCCGCCTCGCGCCGCCGCTCGCCGAGGCTGTAGCCGATCTTTTCGAGGTCGGCGATGAGCGCGGCCGATTGCGCATCGCCGAGCCGCTCCATCGGCGGACGCACCGTCGCCCACGCCGGATCGTCATGGAAATGCGCGACGATCCGCTTCAGCGCCGGCACCATCGGATATTTCTGGATCGTCATGCGCACACGGGTGATCTCCGCCTGGAGCGCGTCGGCCTGCGGCGTCCGCCAGTTCTCGTAGACCCTGCGGATGCCGGGCACGTTGACGTTGCCCGAGGCGGTGATGCAGCCGACGCCGCCGTGGCGCAGCCCGTCGAGCAGGAACACCTCGGAACCCGGGAAGATGCCGAAGCCGGTGCCGGCATAGGCGTCGAGCAGCGCCTTGGTGTTGTTCCAGTCGCCCGAGCTGTCCTTCAACCCGACGACCGTTTCGGGATAGGCCTTGATCAGGCGCCCCACCAGTTCGACCCCGAACGGGATCATGGTCTGCGGCGGGATGTGATAGAGGTACATCCTGAGCGCCGGCGATGCGACGCGCTCGATGACCGCGGCGATGAAGTCGTAGACGCCCTGATCGGTCATCCCCTTGTAGTAGAACGGCGGCAGCATCAACACGCCGCCGCAGCCGTGGCCGACCGCGTGGCGGATCAGCGAGGCCGCTTCGGTGATCGAGCAGGCGCCGGTGCCGGGCATCAGCCGCGACGCCGGGACGCCCTCGGCGACGAGCCGGTCGAGCAGCGCCATGCGCTCGCTGGCCGACATCGAGTTCGCCTCGCTCGTCGTGCCGAAGATCGCGAGCCCGTCGGCGCCCTCGTCGAGCAGCCAGCGGCAGAACGCGACAAACCGCCCCGCATCGGGCTCGCCCGACGCGGTGAACGGGGTCAGCACCGGGACGAGCACCCCGGCAAACGGCTGCGATACCATGCGCGTTCTCCTGTGCGTCTTCGTCGTGTTGCGGCGTCCGCCTTTGCCGTGATGCCCGGCCCCGGATCACGTCCGGGGTCCGGCCATCCACGTCATCGCCGGCACGCCCCCGGCCATGCCGGCAAGGGAGCGGGGCTACCTCAGCGGGCTATACCGTCTGCAGGATCTTGTCCTTTGTGATGTCCGGCGCGAGGATCGCATGCCAGTCGGCGTCGCGCGGCAACACCTCCTCGCCGGCGCGGATGTGGTAGTAACTGGTGCCCGTGCCGGCCGGGCTTTTGCCCGCCTGGACGTCCCTGACCGCCTGGCCCAGCATGCGCCGCGTCTGGCCGATCGCCTTGTCGGCCGGCCCGAGGTGCTCCTTCGTGCGGTCGACGATGCGCCCCATGGTCTCCTGCAGGGCGCGGTCCTGCTGGTTGATGCCGTCGATCCCCGAATAGGTCTCGGTGCGCTGCACCTCGCGGTTGAGCCCATAATTGTTGGAGCGGTTCTGGAACGACCGGAAGGTTTTTTGATCGACGAAATCGGGGCCGTTGCCGATGCCGCGCTCCGCACGGTCTTCCTCGGTCAGCGGCGCGTCGCCGGTCGAGTACATCCAGTTGTAGACCATGCAATTGTAGTCATCCATCGGCACCCAGATGTGGCCGGCATCGCACGGCACGCCCGAGTCCGATCGCGACGGCCGGATCTGATGGAACGGCATGATGAAGTGGTAGCTGCGGATGTGCACGTCCGAGTCGCCGAGCGGCCGGATGCCGGCGTAGAGATAGCCGTAATCGGTCACGTCGACGACCAACTTTGGCGCCTTGCCGCGGACAAACGGGTTCGACGGCTTGATCCCGCCGCGCGTCGAGTTGTCGGTCAGCAGCCGGTGCAGGATCGGCGCGTGCGAGGTGTCGATGCCGCCTTCCAGCGCCTGCAGCCAGTTGCATTCCTCGATCACCTTGGAGACATGCCGACGCTCCGCGGGCACTTGCGTCCAGGCGAATTTCGGCGCCGGCGGCATCTTCTCGGCCGGGCCCAGATACGCCCAGACGATGCCGCCCATCTCCACGGTCGGATAGGCGGTGAGGTGGATGTGCTGCTTGAACTGGTTCTCCGGCGGCTCGTTGAGCTGATCGACGCAGTTGCCTTCGACGTCGAATTTCCAGCCGTGATAGACGCACCGGAGACCGCATTCCTCGTTGCGTCCGAAATACAGCGAGACGCGGCGGTGCGGGCAGAATTCATCGACGAGCCCGATGCGGCCGTCGCTGTCGCGGAAGGCTACGAGGTCCTCGCCGAGCAGCCTGACGCGGACCGGCGCGCAGTCGGGCTCGGCGATCTCCGACGAGAGGCAGGCGGGAACCCAATACCGTCGCATCGTATCGCCCATCGGCGTGCCGGGCCCGACGCGGGTGATCAGTTCGTTTTCTTTCGCTGGCAGCATCTTTCGTTCTCCTCGCCGAGAATTTCAGGCGGCGGCCTCGGAGACCGCGGCGACCCCTAAGCGCAGAATAGCTTATTTCGTGCCGAACGGGAGAGGGTTCGGCGTAAGCCATCCCCGCCAACCGGAAGCCGCGCCCCGAGGGCGATTGTGCCGCCGTCGCGCGCGGCGGGTTTCCTGCCGGGCGTGCTCTGTGCGGCGGGCGCTGCGGCCCTAGACCTCCCCCTCCGCCTTCAGCATCCTGACCGCGTTGCGCACGGCCGCCGCGGTGTCGTCGAGCTCGGCGTCGCCGTGCGTGCACGAGATCACACCGCCGGGATGGCTGCTGAAATCGACGCCGCCCAGCATCGTCGCCAAGCGCAGCTTGTGGACGAGGCCGGCGTTCTTGACCCCCTTGAAGTGCTTGGCCGCGAGACCGAGCGGGTCGAATTCGGTCGGCGTCACCGCGATCCCCTCGGGGTTGGTGAACAGCTCGATCGACGAGAACGTGCCGTAGGCGGCCCACGGCACCCGCTCCTCCTCGAACACCTCGTTGAGCCGGCGGCGCAGCGCACTGCCATAGGCGTTGGCGCGGGCGCAGGCGTCGGTCTCGGCGACGATCTTCAAGGTCGCGATGCCGGCCGAGGCCGAGAGCGGGTTGGCGTTGAACGTGCCGGGGTGGCTGATCTTCTCCTTGCCGGCGGCCTCGGTGGCCTTGAAATCCAAGAGGTCGAGAATGTCCTTGCGCCCGGTGACGGCGCCGCCGGGCAGCCCGCCGGCCAGGATCTTCGCCAAAGTCGTCAAATCCGGCTTGATGCCGTAGGCCTGCTGCGCGCCGCCCGGCGATACGCGGAAGCCGTTGACCACCTCGTCGAAGATCAGCAGCACGCCGTGCTCGGCGGTCAGCCGGCGCAGCGCGTGGAGAAAATCGGGATCGATCGGCAGCCGCCCGCCATTGGCGCCGGTCGGCTCGATGATCGCCGCAGCGATCTCGCCCTCGTGCCGCTCGAGAAGGTGCGCGAGCCCGGCCTCGTCGTTCTGGTCGCAGAGCAAGACGTTGCCGGCAACCGCATCGAGCACGCCGGTCGTCGCGGTGCCGTCGAAGTGGGAGGAATGGCCGGTCGTCATGTGATCGTGCCAGCCGTGGAAATGATAGTTGAAGCGGATGATCTTGGGCTTGCCGGTGAACGCGCGGGCAAGCCGCACCGCCATCAGGGTCGCCTCGGTGCCGGAGCTGGTAAAGCGCACCCGCTCGGCCGAGGGGATCAGCCGCTTGACCAGCTCGGCCCACTCGATCTCGAGCTCGTGGCACGCGCCGTAATGGGTGCCGCGGTCGAGCTGGGCGTGCACGGCTTCCATCACCTGCGGGTTGCAATGGCCCAGGAGCATCGCGCCGTGCCCACCGAAATAATCGACGTAGCAACGGCCGTCGACATCCCATTTGCGCGGGCCCTCGGCGCGAGTGATGTAAAGCCCGTAAGGCTCGATGTAGCGCGAATCGTGGGTGATGCCCGACGGGAACATGTCCTGCGCCTGGCCGGCGCGCGCCGCCGAGCCCGGGGTCGCGGCGCGGTAGGCGGCGATGATCGGCGAGTTCGTGGTCAGGCTGTCGGGCATGGCGATTTCCTCGGGCATGGGCCAACCCTCTTGTAGAGGATGTGCGAGTGAGGTTGAACCATTCAAAGCGCGACCGCCCCGGCAGTGCCGGGACGGAATGGAAGGAACGACGATGACGGAACCCTACAGCAGCGAACTGACCGCACGGTTCGGTTTCGACTTCGATCTCGGCGGGCAGGCGGAAGACGACGCCTGGATCAGGCAGGTGCTGCTGCGCCGCACCCAGCGCCGCTACAGCGATCGCGCGGTGCCCGAATCGGTGGTGCGGCTGATCCTCGCGGCGGCGCTCTCGGCCTCATCGAAATCCGACTACCAGCAGGCCACCGTGATCCGGGTCGAGGATCGCAGCCGGCGCGATCGGCTCGCCGCGCTCGTCCCCGACATGCCGTGGATCGGCAACGCGCCGGTGTTCCTCGTGTTTCTCGGCGACGCACGGCGGCTGGAGCGGATCGCGCAGCATCCGATCGCCAACGGCACGCTCGAAGGCTTCTTCAACGCGACCGTCGATGCCGCGCTGGCGCTGCAGACCGCGACCCTCGCCGCCGAGACCCTCGGGCTCGGCACCTGCCCGATCAGCGTCTTGCGCAACCACATCGCGGCGGTCGGCGACATCCTCGAACTGCCCGACAAGGTGTTTCCCGTCGCTGGGCTGTGTCTCGGCTACCCGGCACAGCCTGGGTTCATCAGCATGCGCCTGCCGCCCGACGCCACCGTGCACCGTGACCGCTACGACGACGGCGCGATCGCCGCAGTCGCCGCCTACGACCGGCGGCGCGACGCGCGGCATTCCCTCAAGGACCGGCAGAAATCGCCGGAAATCTTCGGCACCGCCGAATTTTATGGCTGGTCCGAGGACAAGGCGCGCCAGGCGATGAGCCCGGAGGGCACAGGTTTTGCCGCCTGGCTCAAGACGCATGGATTCGACCTCGGCCGGTAGCGCAACAAGAAAGGGCCGCCCGAGGGCGGCCCTTTCCACCGAATAACCAGCGGCCATCGCGGCCGCGCCGTTGCCTTTATCGGGCAAGGATCTCGGCTATCGCAGGGATCCTGGTCACGGCTGCGGTGGACCGCGGTTGATGGTGAGACACAGGATCACCTCCTTTCTGTTGTGGCGACGAGACCATTATTCTACAGCTTGTAGTGGTAGGATCACAAGCCTCGTTCTCCCGGCGGTCGGTGCGTGACAATGCGCCGCAGCGATGCTGCGACGGGAGACCGCTTCTGGCATAAAGGCGGCGCAACGATGCGGGCCGCGGGAAAATGGCTGACGACAACGGACGGATGACGGTCAACGGGATCGAGCTCGAGGTGCTGCACCGCGGCCGGGGCGCGCCGGTCGTGTTGCTGCACGGCATGGACACGGTGAGCCCCAAGGCGCCGTTTCTCGACCTCCTGGCCCGTCATGTCGAGGTGATCGCGCCGTCGGCGCCCGGGTTTGGCAATTCGCCGCGGCCAAGGGATTTCGACACGATCTACGATCTGGCGCACCTCTGGCTCGCGCTGCTCGACCAGCTGCCCTACGAGAAGGTAACGCTGCTGGGGTTGTCGTTCGGCGGCTGGCTGGCGGCCGAGGTCGCGGTCGCTTCGTGCCATCGGATCGCCAACCTCATCCTCGTCGATCCGGTGGGCATCAAGCTCGGCGACCCCGAGACCCGCGACATTCTCGATGTGTTCAACACCAACCCCGCGGAGGTCCGCCGCAGGAGCTGGGCCGATCCGGCCAAGGCGCCCGACTACGACGCGATGAGCGACGAGGAGCTGGTCGTCCACGCGCGCAACTGGGAATCGCTCTGCCTCTATGCGTGGCACCCCTACATGTACAACCCGCAACTGAAGCAGTGGCTCGGGCGGATTTCGGTGCCAACGCTGGTGCTGTGGGGCGAACACGACGGCGTCGTCACCCCGGATTACGGCCGCGCGTACGCAAAGCTGATCCGCAGCGCCGAGTTCCAAACGATCGAGAGCGCCGGCCATCACCCCGAAGCGGAGCAACCCGAGCGGTTCGTCGCGGCGGTGGCCGGTTTCCTCGGCGATTGAGCGGACGCGATGCAAGCCTGGTACCTGTGCGAGAACCCCTACCCCTTCATCCCGCAGGAGGTGCTCGACAGCGTCGATTCGGTGCGCGGCAGCCTGCCCAACCGCTATTGCGACCCCGCCGTCGCCGCGCAGCTTTTCGAGGAGTGCCTCGACGAATACCGCGTGTGCGACGAGATGGGTCTCAACATCATCTCGAACGAGCACCACTCGGGCATCAACTGCCTTTACGGCGCGAGCCCCCTGATCCTTGGTATCCTCGCGCGCGAGACCCGGAACGTCCGCATCTTGAGCCTCGGCACGCTGGTGACGGCGCGTCCCGACCCGGTGCGCATCGCCGAGGAGTACGCCACCGCCGACGTGATTTCACAGGGCCGGCTCGATATCGGCTTCGTTAAATCGG
>Ga0335081_10013787_pt1 | contig 13066 bp, 13 predicted proteins | sample Lox_Sample_35_FD_206713 | JGI IMG/M metagenome (GOLD analysis project Ga0335081, IMG submission 206713) | Soil microbial communities from Loxahatchee National Wildlife Refuge, Florida, United States - Lox_Sample_3.5 | ecosystem: Environmental > Terrestrial > Soil > Wetlands | place: USA...
ATGTGGGATGCTATAGTTTCTTCTCCAACAAAAATATGACCACGGGCGAAGGCGGTATGCTCACAACGGACGATGATGAGCTAGCGGAGCACCTGCGCTTGTTGCGTTCCCACGGCATGACCTCCTTAAGTTGGGATCGTTTCAAGGGACATGCTTCGAGCTATGACGTAGTGGATCTCGGCTACAACTACCGAATAGATGAAATTCGCTCATCGTTAGGCCGTGCCCAGTTGGCTAAACTGGAAGGCAACAACACGCGCCGCCGTGAATTGACAGCTCTTTATCATGAATGTTTAGAGGAACGTGCTCCACAAGTCATAGTTCCATTTAAGGTGCAACGAGGTCGCTCGGCTTGTCATCTTCTCGCGATCCTCCTGCCACGCGGAAGTGATCGTTCGCATTTCATGGAAGCCATGAAGTCTCGTGGGATTCAAACTAGCATTCATTACCCTGCCGTTCACCAATTCCGTATTTACCAATCCGAAAAAACACAGAGCGGAAATTCCCTGTCGAATACCGAGCAAGTTGCGGCGCGCGAGGTCACTCTGCCTCTTTATCCATCCATGACAGCGGCTGACGTCAAAGTAGTCGCTCAAGCTGTTCGGGATTCTCTGGCAAACTGAGCCCAGCATCGTATGCTTGAGCCAATAAACCATCTTCACTTCTTATAACGAGGAGAACATCACAATGGAACTCAAACAATATCTAACTTTATTCCGGCGCTGGGGCTGGCTGTTGATTGGAGGCTTGGTCCTGGGAGCCCTGAGTGGGTACATTTGGAGTTTGTATCAGAGACCTGTGTATGAAGCATCCACGCGCATCCTAGTTACGCGCGCCCCTCAAAATACGACCTCTGATATGACAAATTATCTCACTGATCAGCAGTTGACCCAAACGTATGTGCAATTGTTAACCACCCAGCCGGTCATTGACGCAGTCTCTTTGAAGCTTGGTTCTGTCATTGATCCGCTCCAAATCAACGTCAAGCCCGTCATCAACACGCAGATTATCCAATTAACATTCGACGACAACGACCCTCAGCGTGCTGCAACGGTCGCCAACACGCTGGTGGAGGTATTGATTGATCAGAATGAGAACTTGCAAAGCGGCCGTTATACGACCACGGAGGCAAGTCTACAGGCGCAGATCAAAGAGATCCAAGGTCAGATAGACAGTCTGCAATCCCAAATTGATAATGCATCCACGCAAGCTGTACAGGATCAATTGGCTGAGGTACAAACCCAGATCGCGAACTTACAGGTTGAGGTCTCGGGTTTGCAACAGGACATCCAGAGTCGCACCTCTGTGGTACCTTCTGCCACACCCCAGCCCCAAGATCAAGCCAAGATATCAGATGATAAAGCGCGATTGTCCCAAATCCAACCCATCCTTAACCTTTACCAGCAGATCTACACCAACCTCGTGGTATTAGGGCAGCCTATGAATTCTGGGAGCACCTCCAGTGGCACACGTTTATCTCAGCTTCAAACCACGCTCGGACTTTACCAACAAATCTATGTCAACTTGTTAAATAACTTGGAAACGGTACAGTTGGCTCGCTTGCAGAACACGCCTAATGTGGTTCAGATTGAACCGGCGATAATTCCTGATAAGCCTATCCGCCCGCGCCCGCTATTATATACAGTCTTGGCTAGCGTGATCGGGTTGATGCTTATGGCCGCGATCGCGTTTTTGATTGAGTATCTTGACGACACATTGAAAACGCCGGAAGATATCGAACGACGTCTGGGCCTGTCGGTGATCGGATTTGTAACGAATATTGAATATTCTGTAAAGGACAAGAAGGAAGTTTACGTTCTTGAACAACCGCGCTCGCCTGTCTCGGAGGCGTTTCGTTTGCTTCGGACGAATCTCGAGTTTTCCGGCATAGACAAACCTCTAAGAACCATCCTGGTGACCAGTGCCGGTCCGTGTGAGGGCAAGACCACTGTATCTGTCAACTTAGCGGCCAGCATTGCCCAAGGAGGAAAATCAGTCATCTTGCTGGACACCGATTTGCGTCGGCCGCAAATCCATACTTTCTTTAATCTACCGAATCACGCCGGTTTCAGCGATCTCTTCCGCAACGGGAGTTTGTCCATCAAAATGGTCGGACATGACTTTGGGAGCTTGAAGGATGCAGTCGTTATCACGAGTGGTAATCCGCCCTCCAATCCAACTGAATTGCTTGGCTCGGAGCGGATGAATCAATTGCTTAATAGTTTGAAAACGGCGGCAGACGTTGTAGTGATGGATAGTCCGCCCTCCATGGTGGCGGATGCTCAGATTCTCTCAGCCAAAGTAGATGGCGTCATCCTGGTTGTATATCCCAGCCATACCCAAGTAGATGCCGCGCTCGCCACGGTCGAACAGATGAAACGCACCGGCGCCCGGATCTTGGGAGTAGTCTTGAATCGCATCCCGCAAAATGATTCCTATTACTATACCGGGTACCACTACTATCATCTGCCCTATTACAGCACAAAGAAAGCCAAAGCAAAAGATCTTGAGCCTCAGCTTCAGACTCCTGCGTTGAATAAACCGATCATTCGACCTCAAGTGGATTTGATGCAGGTATGGCATAGATTCTTGAATATCATTATCTTTGGAGTCAGGTATCGCAGGCGAGAAAAGAACAAAATGAACTCCCAGTTTGATTGGTCTTATCGGAGGACAGTTCCATCTGGCCGGACTCAGTCGGTTTGGGCCATTCGTCCCAAAGCCAAAGCGGATACACCCATTGGTGAGGACGAAAAATCCCGAAAGCCTTTGTAGCCTACGGCGGTCTTATGCCTTCGGTACTTTTTGTTTGTACTGCCAATCAATATCGTTCGCCCATCGCCGCCGCCCGATTCGAGGCTAAACTAATAGAAGAAAGGCGACCGGGGGCGTGGAATATCGCTAGCGCGGGAACCTGGACCACTTCAGGCCTCCCGGCCCTGCCGCTCGCCTGCAAATTGGCACACAACCACGGCTTAAGTGTGGATGATCACAAAACCAGATTAGTGTCGCGGGCTCAGATCACCGAATTTGATCTGGTGCTTGTGATGGAATCGGGTCATAAAGAGGCCCTGCTCACTGAGTTTCCATTTGCGGCGGGTTACCTGTTCACGCTCTCAGAGGTAGTGGACGGCCTCCAATACGACATTCGCAACCCTACCACTTCTTATGAGGATGCGGAAAAGTGCATTAGGGATTTGTGCGAGCTGATTGAACGCGGCTACGAAAAGATTTGCACGCTGGCTGAAGCGATCTGTGTGACCTGATGCAAATGACACTGATTAATTAAGGAAATCCTTATGCTCAGAAAACAAAGAGCAGTGATGGTTAGCTACATTACAACCATCGTGGTTCTGGGAATCTTAGTGGTGCCTATGATCCTAAAATTGAGATCGTTCATGCATAGCCCACTAGGTCCATCATTAGGTTATCCGACTCACTCGGCTCCTGCCATTCAAAATGAAACTCCACCTCCAGAGCCGGCCTCATCCATCTTGCTTACACTCCCCACTAACGCCCAGACTTCTTCTGGAGCGGAACCTTTATGCGGTGGGCCAAAGGTGATGAACATCCTCGCCATTGGAAGTGACTATCGTTACAATACATATCTCTACGGCCTCTCAGATGTGATCATGATCGCACGGGTGGATTTCGTCACGCCGAAGGTCACGGTAATGGATTTACCAAGGGATTTATATGTGGAGATCCCAGATATCTCCCAGCATGGAGGGATTACACATGGGAAGCTGAATCAGCCCTTTTTATATGGAAACCCCGGTCTAGGATATTATGATGGGCCGGGTGAAGGTCCCGGATTACTCGCCCGCACGCTCGAATTGAATTACGGTGAACAACCCGATCATTACGTCGCAGTCACCATGCAGGTCTTTGTCAAGCTCGTGGATGCGGTCGGCGGCGTGGACGTGAATTTACCGGATTGGGAGTTAGGTAAGAGCCCAGGCATTCATCATATGGATGGCTCGCAAGCTCTCACATTCGCACGTAATCGGCCGGATGGCACTTTCGAACGCACAAAACGACAGGATTACATTCTGGCTGCGTTTTGGAAGAAACTGAGCGATCCCTCCATCATTATGCACGCCGGCAGCATCGTTTCGGCTTTCTACGGCTCAGTTGAGACTGACCTTACACCCGAAGAGATTAACCAATTAACCTGCCTGGCACAAAAGCTTCCTAAAGGGAACGTAGAATTTCTCAACTGGCCGCCAGGGATGTTCACAGGGACGCGCATCCAAGACCCTGTCCTAGGCTACACCTTTATCTGGGGCGTGAATAATGATCTGATTCGGGCTTATGTGAACGCATTCAACAATGGACAATGGCCGGAGACCTCGCCAATCGGCACGACTCTCAGTCCCTCCCCAGCTTCACCTGATCCCTAAAGACTACAAATCGCTCAAACCCGCCCTGCTCTTTCAAAGAAATTCAGTGATATATCCAGAATTATATTTATTGAATATCGCCCCTGACAATCATCTGCCCTGCGCCGAATATATCAAATATACGGGTTTAAATTCCGCCCCACATTAGGAATATCCTGAATGGAATAAATAATGCCGTTCTTCAAAGCAAAGAAGAACGGCATTTCTTTGTTAAATCGTGGTATAAAATAAGCATGAAGGACGCTTCGACCGATAAACACACCAAAGGCGAAATGCACGGATGCATCGTGTGTGGGAAACTATATCAACTCTACGTTGTCTACGATGCCAACAATAAATTTATTGACTGCAAAGTGATGAGTGCCGGAGGCAGGCGTGTGCCGAATGCCCATCGTCCGCTAGTAGCTTGCGAGAAACATTCGGACGGGGAAATCGAAGCGGCGGTCAAACGAGTTTATGGTAAGCAAGAGGAGGAGGATTAGCCGCGTCGTTTAGATTTTCTTGCGGGGACAACAACAAAGTTTTACTGGAAATTTACATATCTCTCATACAAAGATAATCTACAGATAGTAAGATTACTCACCAGAACAGGAGATAACATCAATGAAAACTCTGGCTCGTATTACTGCCGTAATATTGATCATCTTTGGAATCATCGTTATGCTTAGTGGAGTCACATTGGGCGTCGTCGGAATTGTCCGGGCGGGAAGCCGCGCACTGGGTGCGACGCCGATTCAACCGGGATTGCGCGTCGCAGGTGCAGGAATGCTCGGCGGTTTGGGAGGGTTGATTCTTGTGATCTTTATTGTGATCCAAGGACTCATGATCATCGCGACCGGCGAAGGATTATACCTATTGGCTAATGTGTCAGAAAAAATGATAGCTCCATCGGTGTAACCGGCGTCAGACTCCACATCTTAAACATCCTATTGTGAAAACAAATTCAAAAGAGTCTCTTTATCAGAGGCTCTTTTTCATTTTGGCTTAACAATCGCGAGTCATAATCCGTCGTCATCAGTCAATATCAGCCACGTGCCGAAATATTCGGGCAACAAGATGATCGTCTTCTCGTTGAGCCAGCCTCGGCCTTTAACTTCAGACATGTATCCATCCAGTTTGGATTACAGGGCTTGACGCGGCAATTCGTCAATGCGGTTGACCAGACCACGCTGACCGAAACCTATGACCCGTTTGGTCGCCTGACCGCCATATCCGCATTCATCAATGCCCACGATCGCTCCTACCTTCATGCCCACGCGTTCCCACAGTTACTGTGCGCTTGCAATCTGGAATACTCAAGGTTCAGCATCCTATAGTCCATCTGCAATGTATGCACATTATCGAGACTTAGCTGGCAGCACCACCAAAATTACAAGAGGTGAAGCGGTTACAATTGGTCCCAACCAATTTTGCTCGAGACGATGCCATTGCCCTAACAGCTTAGAATAAACAAGATGAGTATTAATACAGGCTTTAGAAAACAGAAGGAGCAAATCGCATGAATGAATCGCCATCGAAATCGAGACGGCCAGATACATATTCATTGGAAATGATTATTGTGCTGGCAATCATCACGCTTCATGATTTCCTGCTGTCGAATACGCTTTCGATACCAGGAGCGCTGGGGCGCATCGCACTTGCGAGGTTGATATCATTGGATCGAGTCGCATCAGGTTTGGAATTCATTGTACCCATTGCCATTCTGGTGACGATGCTCATCCTATGGTTCACAGAAAGTGATCAGTGGGTACATACCCTCGCCATTGTTTATCTCGCTTGGGTCACCATCCGTTTGACCACCAAGGTCGCATTGGTCTCGTATATCATCGCCTCCCGCCCACAAAGCGGAGTGGGGGTCCTACTCAAGGATACGATCGTATTATGGGTCGCGAATGTTCTGCTCTTCGGAGCATGGTATTGGATTATTGACGCAGGCGGCCCGCGTGTGAGGCGTGAGGGCCCTGCCCAGCGATTTGACTTTGCTTTTCCGCAACGGGTGGCATCCCTGCCTGGCTGGCAAAGCTGGCAACCCGGTTTCTGGGATTATGTATTCCTGGGATTCTGCGGAAGCACTCAATTCGGCCTGGCCGACACATTGGTGCTCTCTCTGCGCGCCAAACTTCTATTGATGTTGCAAGCGGCTCTATCCGTGACCATTATTGTATTTATTGCGTCGATCGCAATTTCAGTGCTCCGTTGAATCTTTTGTACGCTGATCAAAATGCGTGTAGAATCCACAACTGAGAATTGGAGACCCTATGTTTCGACGTAATAGAATTGCCATGCAAAACAACGCCTTGAGCGCTTCACAAATCGAAGTATTGGCAAGAGCCAACCAGCTAGTAGCCAATAACAATTCTGCGGATGCAGCACCGCTTTATGCAGAACTGGCACGCGAACTCGATAGCAACCGTCCACGCGCCGCGGCAAACCTGCACGCACGCGCAGCTCACGCCTATGCCGATTCTGGTAACGAGCAGCTCGCTCTGGCGCAAGCGCGCGCGGCGCTGACCATGTTCATTCAATACCGGATGATCAATCGCACGCCGGTATTCTTTGCCAACATCACGCGCAAGTTCAACAACAAGGGCATGAAGAATTCAGCAAGTGCGCTCCAGAACGAATTCGGAAATAGAATCGGGCCGATGCCGCCTCAACCCGCTCCTGGGTCCGCGAAGCGAGGCGTTCTGCCGACGAACTGTCCGAAGTGCGGTGCGCCCATCCACAGCGATGAAGCAACTTGGATTGACAATCAAACCGCCGAATGTGATTATTGCGGCGCCGCGATCCGAACCACGAATTAACCTTCAGAGCCTGACAAACACAGCCAGGCTCTGAATTTTTAAATCATTCATACTAATGGACTATTCAGATTCCACGATGCTTATGTTTTAATAAGCCAACAATAAAAGGAGAGAGATATGGCACAACCAGCACAAGAAGCAGTTGAACGTTTGCAATGCAATTGGTGTCAGGGAATCAATCTCAAAACCGCGTTATCGTGTCAGTTCTGCGGTGCGCCGCTTGATCTGAAAGATGTGGTCAGCGAATCGGGTTGGCGCGAAGCTCCGCGCCTGAAAGATATGACCGAGTTTCATTTCTTCAACAGCAGTTGTCAGGTCGAAGGCGAGATCGTTCCTGTTGCGGAAATCAACCTGGCGCAAGGGGATGGAATTTACTTTGAGCATCACGTGATGTTGTGGAAAGACCCGACGGTTCCGATGTCGGTATTGCAACTACCGGGCGGTATGAAGCGCGTGCTGGCTGGGATGCCGTTCATCATCAGCGTGGCACAGGGACCCGGACGAGTCGCATTCTCGCGCGATGCCACCGGCGAATTGGTTGTGCTTCCGCTTCATCCCGGAATGGAATTGGATGTGCGCGAACATGCTTTTCTTTTGGCTTCAGCCAATATCACTTATTCCTTTGAGCGCATCAAAGGCTTGCGAAATATTTTATTCGGCGGACAAGGCATGTATATGGATCGCTTTGTAACCACCAATCAATCGGGCTTATTGCTGTTGCATGGATACGGCAACGTCTTCGAGCGGACCTTGAAACCGGGCGAGTCGATTCTGGTCGAGCCGGGCGCATTCCTTTACAAAGATTCCAGCGTTCAGATGAACGTTCAGATGCAGCAGTTGAGCACCGGTCTATTTGGCGGAAGCGCAATGAGTCTGGCACAAATGGTCGGGCCCGGACGCGTCGGCATTCAATCCATGTACGTTCACCACCACACGGACTAAGAGGCAGATATGGCGACACCCTCTGCTAGAAGTTATACCTGCAATTGGTGCGGCGCGGTTTCGGACGGCACAGCTTTGAGTTGTCCGTCTTGCGGCGCAACCGTCAATGTTAAAGAAATCGTCACGCCCACCGGCTGGATCGAAATGCCGGGCCGCAAGGACATGGCGAAATTACAAATCGGAAAATCGTCTTGCCAGATCGAAGGGCTTTACGTTCCCGCCGCGGACTTCAACCTTTCAGCCGAAGACGGCGTTTACTTTGCCCATCATGTTTTGCTGTGGAAGGAAAATTCCGTCAATATCAGCATGATGTCCATGAAAGGCGCGTGGAAGCGTGCCTTCGCAGGCATGCCGATTTTCATGACGCAAGCTAAAGGTCCGGGTCACATTGCATTCTCGCGCGATCTGCCCGGTGAGTTATTGGCTCTGCCGCTTCAACCCGGCCAAGCCGTGGATGTGCGCGAGCATTTTCTGTTGGTCGCGACCGATCAAGTTGATTACAGTTGGACGAACAGCAACATCTGGTTCACCACGCGGCATCAACACGGAGACGAAACGGAATACGAAACGCATTATCCGCTCGGCATGTTTTTGGATCGCTTCTCCGCGCCTCAAAAGCCGGGCTTGTTATTGCTTCACGCCTCCGGTAATGTATTCGTTCGTCAGCTTGCACCGGGGCAATCGATTCTGATCAAGCCCACCGCGTTGATCTTCAAAGATCCGAGCGTGAGTATGCAACTGCATTTCGAGAATCCACATAGCGGATGGAATCTTTGGATGTCTTATATTCAGCGATACTTGTGGCTGCGCGTTACCGGTCCCGGAAGAATCGCAATCCAATCTGCGTTTGAACTGGTCGAAGACGATGGTCAAACCATCACCAAACATTCACCGGCCACGCAACAACAGTGGTAGTCATAAAGTTAATGTCATTGCGAGGAGTGACGCTTGTGCGCCGCGACGTGGCAATCTCTGCGGACAGAGGTAATCTGTCCGCAGTTTATTTTGGTTATAATCTCTGCAATGCGACGCATTCTCCAATCACCAAAATGGATTCCGTTATTCTTTGCGCTGATCACCATTATCGCGTACGGGCTTTTGCTGCCCTTCACCGGCTTTTATTGGGACGATTGGCCCTTCGCATGGGCAGCAAAATTTTTAGGTCCATCACAATTCATTCCATCCTTTGCGGGCTTTCGACCTTTTCTTGGACCGATCTTTTTTATCACAACTAGTTTGATTCCGTCGAATCCGATTCTGTGGCAGATCTTTGCACTGATCATTCGCTTCTTCGCGACACTTTCAGCGTGGTTCGCGTTAAATCAAATTTGGCCCCGCTACAAATTTCAAACACTGATCACATCGCTTCTCTTTCTTGTCTTCCCCGGATTCAGCCAGCATTGGGTCGCGTTCACGCATATCAATCAGGAATGGATTCCGTTTATCTTCTATTTGCTGTCATTTGGATTCACTGCTCGCGCGCTTCGCGATCCGAAAAAGAAAACGATGAATTCAATCATCGCCCTGCTTTTGCTCATTGTCGGAATCTTTCCCACCGAATATTTCATCGGCCTTGAGCCACTGCGTTTCCTATTTATTTGGATGATTATTGCCGAAGAGACAAACGGCTTCTGGCCGCGCTTCATTCAAACGATAAAACATTGGGGGCCCTATCTTCTCATCTGGATGGCGGATGCGCTTTGGCTGGCTTATTACTATAAATCCGGCGCATACATCTCTTATGGTGTAACTGCGACTCAACATGCGCTGTCCATCAAAGCCTTGTTGCTCGCATTCGGCGACGCATTCTGGAAAGCTGGATTATATATTTGGGTGCAAGTTCTGGTATTGACAGCGCAATCCATCGCCACGCCAACCACCATACTGACTTTTGTTCTTATCATCCTTAGCTTTTTACTTATTGCGTTTTATATTTTGCATGTTGATCTATTTACCCCCCTCCATCTCCCCCCATTTTCGTTGAAAATGGGGGGAGAGAAAGAGGAGGGCTTTGCCATCTCCGCCATCATCATTGGCTTTATTGGCATCCTGCTCGGACGCGTTCCTTCCTTTGCCGCAGGCCTTCCTCTCACTTTGCAATCTTCCTATGACCGCTTAACGATCTCGATGATGCTCGGCGCGTGTTTATTTGCAACCGGCTTGATTGACTTGCTCATCAAAAATAAACTTGCAAAAACATATCTATTCGCATTGTTAGTTGCATTAGCTGTTGGTCAACAATTTTTCAACGCTAACATCTTCCGCCGCGATTGGTCGCGTCAACAGGATATCTACTGGCAATTGGCGTGGCGCATTCCAGCGTTAAAGCCCAACACCGCGATCCTAACTGACTTTGTGCCAATTGATTACGAAACCGATCTATCTTTCACTGCTCCGCTGAATTGGATATATGCGCCGAACTTTCATGGCGGTGATTTGCCATATGTGATGATCTACGTCAACAAGCGTCTCGGCGGCGCATCATTATCGGACATCAAGCCGGATACCGCCATTGAACTGCCTTATCGCACCGTGACCTTTCACGGCTCCACCTCGCAAGTGATCGTGATCTACGCGCCGCAAAACGGTTGCTTGCGTGTGCTCGATTCTGTTTATGCTAACGCACAAACGTATAACAAGTTCCCTTCCATAGCGCCTCTGATTCCTTTATCCGACCCATCGCGCATTATCACGAACGCTCCTTTGCCAACCTTAACAAATCCGCCTTTTCCTAATGAACCATCTCATACATGGTGTTACTTTTATGAGCAAGCGGAGTTGGCGCGTCAAATCGGTGATTGGAATAAAGTCGCGGACTTGGGACGCGAAGCCGCGCAACAGGGCTTTGTTCCCAATGACGATTTCGAGTGGTTGCCATTCATTGAAGCCGATGCGCGCATCGGCGATTTAGAATCCGCGGAACGAATCACGCGTCAGGCATGGAAGGATGATGCAAAACTTCGTCAGGGATTGTGTATTCTTTGGGAACGGGTGCAAGCCGAGGGTCCGAAAGAGGCGCAAGGCCCTGCATCAAATCTATTAACAGAACTCGGATGCAGATAATCATTCAATTGCAACGGCTCGCGGCTTGACGCTTTAAACAGGTTATGCTACCATGTTCCATTAGCATTTGTTACAAGGAGATATCAAGATGGTTGATAAAAAAATCAGTGTGAGGTTAACTGTTCTTCTTTTGCTGGGAACCATACTAGCAACCGCTTGCACGCAATCCTATTCTCAGGCGCCCGCCGCGACACCCACTCTCATTCCGGCGGGCTTATTTGTATCACCCTTGCCGACAGGCGTAGATGCGATGCAATTGGTGGCGGACTTTGGAACGCAAACTGCTGAAGCACTTAGCGGAACCACCGCGACTCCTGAAGCGGTAACTGCTACCTCAGGCACAGCCTCGCCTGTGACCGATACACCAACCTTGGAAAGCGGAACATTCATCACACCGTTGAGCGGCTCGAGTACACCGATAGTGACCACGCCTGAACCGGTTACTGTTGTGCCAATGACAAATACAGTATCGGCTACAACCGCTACAGTCCCTGTCGGCGTTCCGGCAACATATACTTTGCAACAGGGCGAATTCCCTTACTGCATTGCGCGCCGCTATAATCTCAATCCCGATGAATTGCTGAGACTCAACAACCTACATGACTGGGAATCTCAATATCTAAGCCCGGGTCTGACCTTGCAGCTTCCACAAACGGGCGATCCATTCCCCGGCGTCAGAGCATTGCACAACCACCCTGATACTTACACGGTCTCTGGTAATAATGATACCACTCTATATGGTGTAGCTTGCTATTATGGAGACATAGATCCCGCGATGATCGCGCAGTCGAACAACCTACCGCTCTCAACTGTTTTGACGGTGGGGCAACAACTGACTATTCCATAATCCATAATCACTCAAAAGAACAAGCCCAGTTCATTTGATGAACTGGGCTTCTGTCTTATAATGAAATAAACACCTTCATAACACAGAGGCATAATCATGCCATTTCAACTTCTAAAATCTGAGCCAGTATTTCAAGGACGCGCTTTCAAAATCCGGCGCGATCATTTAAAAACACCTGATGGCCGCGAAACAAAATATGAAATTGTGGAGCATGTTGGCTCAGTGATTATTATTCCCATTGGCGACGATGGCAACTTGTTGTTCGTTCGTCAATATCGTCACGCGGCCGGAAAAGATTTGCTTGAACTTCCTGCGGGCACGCGCGAGGATGACAACGAGCCGTATGATGTTTGTGCAAGCCGCGAGATCCGCGAAGAAACGGGAATGGCGGCGGGAAAACTTGAACGCATCGGCGATTTTTATCTCGCGCCGGGTTATTCGACTGAATTCATGGCTGTGTTTCTTGCGACGGATTTGACACACAACCCGCTCAAACCTGACGCGGACGAATTCTTACAAGTGGAAAAGATTCCGATTCATAAAGCCATCGAGATGGCGGAACAAGGCGAAATGCCAGACGCAAAAACATTAGCCGCTTTGTTTTTAGCAAGGACATATTTGGAAAAATATTCCTAATGCGTTTCAGGGATGAGGATTACACTTCATCCCCGTTTTTTATTCCGCCAATACTTGTCCGAAATATGACAACCCACATAGGGATTTAAGTCATATATAACTAACGCCTTGTCTTATTGGGGGATACACTTGACACTTAGACTGATATTTTCGGGTAAAGGCCCGTTTTCAAAGGAGTTAGTAATGAAACACCCTATAGTCACCATTGATGGCAACGAAGCCACAACCTCAGTTGCCCACCGCTTGAATGAAGTGATCGCAATCTATCCGATCACGCCTTCCTCGCCGATGGGTGAACACGCGGACGCGTGGTCAGCCAAACACCAGCCCAATTTATGGGGAACTGTTCCGCTCGTGATCGAGATGCAGTC
>Ga0335081_10013789_pt1 | contig 13064 bp, 9 predicted proteins | sample Lox_Sample_35_FD_206713 | JGI IMG/M metagenome (GOLD analysis project Ga0335081, IMG submission 206713) | Soil microbial communities from Loxahatchee National Wildlife Refuge, Florida, United States - Lox_Sample_3.5 | ecosystem: Environmental > Terrestrial > Soil > Wetlands | place: USA: Florida...
AAGATGTTGACCATTGACACGATGCCGATCGGGGGGCCGTCTTCGAACCGCTGGACATGCAGCTGCACATTGCGGCGCTTGCTCAGGTGGACCAGATGCTCGATCTGCTCCCTGCGGTCTTCCCGCAGGCCCCACCGGTACAGCAGGGAGGCTTCGGTGATCACGGCACTGAACATGGGGCCGGAGCCGTCCGTGCGGTCGAGGACCTCCTGCCGGCGCAGCCGGGACTCCAGCGCCCGGCGGCGGTACGCGGGCGGCCGCGGCCCCGATCGCATCAGCGCCTCGGTGTAGGCGGGAATCTGCAGGAGGCCGGGCAGCACCAGCGGCATGAAGACGCGGATGGTCGTGGCGTCGTTCTCGTAACCAGGGAATTCGCTGTCGAAGATCTCCGGGTACTCACGCCACCAGGGCCGGGCCCTGGCGCGGATGGCCAGCTCCTCGACCTCCTCCTTCTCGTCCCCCTCGATGCCGTAGATGCGGATAAGGTCCCTGATGTCGCTCATCTCGGGCCGTTTCCACTGGTTGGCCTCGAACCGGCCGACCTTGCCCCGGCCCCAGTTCAGGATGTCGCAGGCGTGGTTCGCGGTGTAGCCCGTCCGGAGCCGGGCCGCGGTGAGCCGGCGGGCGAGCCGGCGCTTGGCGATGGTCGCGCCGTAGGCGTCATCGCTCATAACGGCTTCCCCTCCTTGACAGGAGCCCTGTCATGCTTTACACGGTATCCAAGTTGTGATTCGCAAATCAAGGTGCTGTATACATCGGATCTCGGGGCGGGTCGCCAGGCTGGGCCGTCGGGCTGGGCCGTCGGGCTGGGCCGTCGGGCTGGGCCGTCGGGCTGGGCCGTCGGGCTGGGCCGTCAGGGCCTGGCAGCGTCGTCGAACTCGCCGTTGCGGGCACCGTCCAGGAAACACTCCCACTCGTGCCGGTCGAATACCAGCACCTGCTGCCCGGGATCGCCCGCCACACGCATCAGGATCCACGCCACGCGGTCCGCGGCGGGCTGAGTGGCGGATCCGCCGCCGTCCGCGGCGGGACCATCGGCGGCTTCGGCGGGACCGGCGGCGGCTTCGGCGGGACCGGCGGCGGCTTCGGCGGGACCGGCGGCGGCTTCGGCGGGACCGGCGGCGGCTTCGGCGGGTTCTCCGGCGGCGCGCACGAAGGCGACCTCGATAGAGCCGTCGCCGTGGCCGGAACGATGCCAGACCTGCGCGGTGAGGTCGATGCCTAGCTCGGAAACGGTGGGCTTGGCGGTCAAGGCTTCCTGGCAACCCCGCAGTACAGCCAGCGCGAGCCTTCGCTGTCCGCTAGCTTGACGTCCTCGGCGCCCCACAGGCCGGTGAAGGTGACGCCGGGCTCGGCGCCCTCGTACGGCGGGACCAGTTCCAGGCCGTTGAAGAACCGCTCGACCTTCGCCTTGGAGCGGAAGTACATGTGCTCGGTGGCGGTATCGAAGACGGCGCGGAAGCCCTCGGCCGCGAGCGGCGGCTTGTAGTCGTCGGTGAGGTGCGACAGCGACAGGTAGCTGCCCGGCGCCAGCGCGTCCACGTAGCGCGCCACCAGGGCCCAGGGGTCGGAGGTGTCGGAGACGAACATCATCACGCCGGTCAGCAGCAGGCCCACCGGCTCGCTGAAGTCGATCAGCTTGAGCAGCTGGGGGTGATCCAGGATCGCGTCGGGCTCGCGCAGGTCGGCGCAGATCACGCTGATCGTGCCGCCGCTGTCGAGGAGCGCGCGACTGTGCAGTTCCACCATGGGGTCGTTGTCGACGTACACCACGTGCGCGGCGGGCACGACCTTCTGGACCACCTCGTGCGTGTTGCCGACCGTGGGCAGCCCGGAGCCGATGTCGACGAACTGCCGCACGCCCTGCTGGCCGATCCACCTGCCCGCGCGCTGGTGGAAGCCGCGATTGGACCAGGCCGCGTCCCTGATCTCCGGCGCGGCGGCCAGGATCTGCTCGGCCGCGAAGCGGTCGACCTCGAAGTAGTTGCTGCCCTGCAGCATGTAGTCATAGATCCGGGCCGGCGTGGGCCGTCCGGTGTCGACGCCCGCCGGGATCTCAGAAGCCTCGTTCATGGGTTGCCCTCCAACGAGAACAGATAGTCTTCAGTCTGGCACGGTGCGTGCGAATCACGAACCTTGACATGCAGATTCCGCCTTCGTGGCTAAGGCGGGCGCCAAATCACTCGCGGGATTCCAGGTCTCCTTCCATTTCCAGGTAGACCTGGCGGAGCTGGTCCAGGGTCTTGGCCTCGGGGGAGGCCCACAGGTCGCGGGAGGCGGCCTCCAGCAGGCGCTCGGTGATGCCGCGCAGAGCCCAGGGGTTGGCGCGCCGCATGAAGGAGCGGGTCTCCTCGTCGAAGACGTACGAGGCGGCCAGTTGCTCGTACATCCAGTCCGGGACCACGCCCGCGGTGGCGTCGTAGCCGAACAGGTAGTCCACGGTCGCGGCGAGCTCGAACGCGCCCTTGTAGCCGTGCCGGCGCATGGCGGCGATCCACCGCGGGTTCACCACGCGGGACCGGAACACGCGCCGGGTCTCCTCGGCCAGCGTGCGGGTCCGCGGCGCGTCGGGCACCGCTGAGTCGCCGATGTAGGCGGCGGGGTTGCGCCCGGTCAGGGACCGGACCATGGCGACCATGCCGCCGTGGTACTGGAAGTAGTCGTCGGAGTCGGCGATGTCGTGCTCGCGGGTGTCGATGTTCTTGGCCGCCACCGCGATCCGGCGGAACGCGCCCTCCATGTCCGGCCGGGCGTTCACCCCGTCCAGCCCGCGGCCGTAGGCGTAGCCGCCCCAGACCGCGTACACCTCGGCCAGATCGGCGTCGTCGCGCCAGTTCCGCGCGTCGATCAGGGGCAGCAGGCCGGCCCCGTACGCGCCGGGCTTGGAGCCGAAGATCCGGGTCGTCGCCCGGCGCCAGTCACCGTGCCGGGCCTGGTCGGCCAGCGCGTGGGCGCGCAGGTAGTTGGACTCGGGCGGCTCGATCAGCCTGGCCACCACGCCGATGGCGTCGTCCAGCAGCGCGATCACGTGCGGGAACGCGTCCCGGAAGAAGCCGGAGATGCGCAGCGTGACGTCGATCCTGGGCCGGCCGAGTTCGGTCAGCGGGACCACCTCGAAGCCGGTGACCCGGCGCGAGGCGTCGTCCCACCGCGGGCGGCAGCCGATGAGCGCGAGCACCTCGGCGATGTCGTCGCCCTGGGTGCGCATGGCGGAGGTGCCCCACACGGTCAGGCCCACGCAGCGCGGGTACTCCCCCTCGTCGGCGAGGTGCCGGGCCAGCAGCGAGTCGGCCAGGGCCAGGCCGGTCTGGAAGGAGTTCCGGGACGGGATGGCCTTGGGGTCGACCGAGTAGAAGTTCCGCCCGGTCGGCAGCACGTTGACGAGCCCTCTAGTGGGCGAGCCCGAAGGGCCGGCGGGCACGTAGCCGCCGTCCAGTGCGTGCAGCACGGCGTCGATCTCGCCGGTGGTGGCGTTAAGCCTCGGCACCACTTCGGTGCACGCGAACTCTAGTACGCGCTGCACCGTAGGGGCGGGCGATTCTTCGTCAGTTTTGGTCGTTATAGCAACCAAAACTGACGAAGGATCTTGGTCGGCTGATCGCGAGCGGGGGGCGAGGATGCTGGTGACCACTTCTGATGCGCGAGTGGCGTCCCAGCTGGCCGCAGCCATGGCTTCGACGAGGTCGCGCGCGATGCGCTCGTAGTGGTCGGTTTCCACGCGGACTGATGGGGCGGGGGCGGCTTCAGAAAGGCCGAGGGCGGCGCGCAGGCCCGGGAGGGCGCCCCAGCGGGAGCTCCAGAGCTGGGGCGCGCGCAAGATGACCAGGACCAGGTTGACCAGGGCCTCGCCGGCCGGCGCGGCGCCGAGGATGTGCAGGCCGTCGCGGATGGCGGCGTCCTTCACCTCGCACAGGTAGCCGTCGATGTGCAGCACGAACTCGTCGAATTCGGCCGAGCCGGGCTGGGCGCCGACGCCGAGGTCGTCACGCAGGTGAGCGGCCTCGATCAGGGACCAGATCTGGGCCCGCAGGGCGGGCAGCTTGTCCGGATCGAGCGCCGCGACGGTGGCGTACTCGTCGAGCAGCTGCTCGAGCCTGGCCAGCTCGCCGTAGGTGTCGGCCCGCGCCATCGGCGGCACCAGGTGGTCGACGATCACCGCGTGGGCGCGCCGCTTGGCCTGGGTCCCCTCTCCCGGGTCGTTGACGATGAACGGGTACACCAGCGGGAGGTCCTCCAGCACCGCGTCCGGCGCGCAGTCCGCCGACAGGCCGAGCCCCTTGCCGGGCAGCCACTCCAGCGTGCCGTGCTTGCCCAGGTGCACGATCGCGTCGGCGCCGAAGTCCCGGGCCAGCCAGCGGTACGCGGCCAGGTAATGGTGCGACGGCGGGAGATCGGGATCGTGGTAGATGGCCACCGGGTTCTCGCCGAACCCGCGCGGCGGCTGGATCATCAGCACCACATGGCCGAACCGCAGGCAGGCGAGCACGATGTCCCCGGACTCCTCGTCGGTATACAGCCGACCCGGCGGGGCGCCCCAGTGTGCGGAGATGCGGGAAGCTAGTTCGTTCGGCAGATCGATGAGGAAACGGCGGTACGCGGCGAGCGGGACGCGGGCCGGGGCGGCGCGGAGCTGCTCTTCTGTGAGCCACTCGGTGTCGTGGCCGCCCGCCGCGATCAGCGCGTGGATCAGCTCGTCGCCGTCTTCGGGGAAGCCGTCGCCGAGGTCGTAGCCGGCCTCGCGCATGGCCCGGAGCAGCGCGACGGCGGAGGCCGGGGTGTCCAGGCCGACCGCGTTGCCGACCCGGGAGTGCTTGGTGGGATAGCAAGAGAGCATGATGACGACGCGCTTGGCGGCGTTCGGGATGCCGGCCAGGCGCGCGTGCCGGACGGCGATCCCGGCCAGCCGGGCGGCGCGCTCGGGGTCGGCGACGTAGCGGGGGATGCCGTCGGGGCCTTCCTCCTTGAAGGAGAAGGGCACGGTGATCAGGCGGCCGTCGAACTCGGGGATCGCGACCTGCATCGCGGCGTCGATCGGGGCCAGCGCGGCATTGGACTGTTCCCACTGCGCGCGCGAGCTGGTCAGGCACAGGCCCTGCAGCACCGGGACGTCCAGTCCGGCCAGCACGCCCGCGTCCCAGTCGCCTTCGCCGGTCGCGTCGGCGGCGGCGGAGCCGCCGGCCGCGAGGACGGTGGTGATCACGGCGTGCGCGGGTCTGAGCAGGCCCGCGAGCTCGGGGCCGGCCGAGCGGAGCGAGGCGCAGAAGACGGGCAATGGGGTGGCGCCGTGCCTGGCCAGGGCCTCGCAGAGGGTGTCCACGAAAGCCGTGTTGCCCGCCAGCTCATGCGCCCGGTAGAACACCACGGCCACCACCGGGGGGCTGGAAGAGGCGGGGGCGGAAGGGAGCGGGGCGGGGAGGGGGCGGACGCCGTAGGCGGGCGTGGGGTGCGGGGGGGCGAAACCCTCGCCGGTGAGGAAGACGGTGTCGGACAGGAAGCGGGCCAGCTCACGCAGGTTCTCCGGGCCGCCCTGGCGCAGGTAGCCGAGGGCCTCAGTGGCCACGCCCGCGGGCACCGTGGACAGCGCCATGAGCTCGGCGTCCGGAGTGGCCTCGCCGCCCAGCGCGACCAGCGGCCTGGCGCTGGCGGTGAGCGCGGCCACCCCGTCTGGCCAGGCCTTACGGCCGCCGAGGAGCCTGAGCACCACCAGGTCGGCCCGCGCCGCCAGGTCGTTCACCTCGCTGACCGCGGCCCTGACGGGGTTGGCGGTCAGGTAGCCGGCGCCGGAGGCGGCGGCCGCGAGCAACTCGGTGTCGGCGGTGGAAACCAAGAGAATGGTGAGCACTCACCGATAGTGCCATGCTGCGCGACAGCAAACTCGCGGGGCACTCACAGCCGGCGTTCAGGATGGCCGTGGTGATGTCCAAGAACCCGGTAACACCCTTACCGGTATGGACAACATGTACGGGACGCCGGCCGGGGGCGAGGACAGCTACCCGGCGGCGGTGCCTGACCCTACGAGGTTGACCCGCAGGAAGAAGTGGTACCGCTGGGGCGCTGGCGCGGCCCTGGTCGGCTTCCTCGCGGGCGGCGGGATCACCCTGGCGGCGGTGTCCGGGGGCGGCAATGCGGCGGCCGGCCCGGCCTCCAGCGCCCAGGCATCTCAACTGAACTCCGCGCTCAGCGCCGCGGCCAGCACGTCACCGACCGTTACCCCGGCCCGCGTGCGGTGGGCACTCGGGCGGCTGCGCCGTCTGGGCGGCGTAACCGGGACGGTGACCTTCCATAACCAGACCGGTTTCCATACGCTCACGTTCGAGAGGGGGACCATCCAGTCGGTGAGCGGCAGCGATGTCGTGATCACGGCGCCGGACGGCACCACCTGGACCTGGCTGATCGTGAGCGACACCGTGGTCAGGAAGAACGGCGCCAAGACCACCACGAGCGCGCTGTCAGCAGGCGAAACAGTATTCGCTGGTGGCCCGGTGGCTAGCGGGGCCAGGGACGCCCGCCTGATCGTTATCAGGCCGGCCAATCCTTCTGGATCTCAATCCGCTCAGACATCGTTGAGCTAACCAGCACCGCATGCGGCGGCGCGCCCGGACCGGGCGCGCCGCATCATGCTGCGAACTTGCACCCGGCACGATGCGGCACAATGAAACGTGAGAGGCCATGGCAGACGGTGACCGAATCCCCAAGGTGCTCGTCGTAGACGACGAGCCGAACATCCGTGAGCTCGTCGAGGTCGCGCTCAAGTTCCACGGCTGCGCGGTGTCCGTCAGCGCCAGCGGCCGGGACGCGCTGCACCAGGTCGAGACGTACGAACCCGACCTGATGATCCTCGACGTCATGCTGCCGGACATGGACGGATTCGAGGTCTGCCGCTCGCTGCGGAACGAGGGCAACGACGTCCCGGTCATCTTCCTGACCGCGCGGGATACCACCTCGGACACGATCCGCGGGCTCACGCTGGGCGGCGACGACTACGTGACCAAGCCGTTCTCGGTCGAGGCGCTGGTGGCCCGGGTCCGGGCGGTGCTGCGGCGCACCGCGCGCGCGCCCGGGGGCGAGGGCCCGGCGGACGACGCCGCCATGCTGACCGTGGGTGACCTGGAGCTGGACGAGGAGCACTGGGTGGTGCGGCGCGGCGGGACCCAGGTGGAGCTGTCGCCGACGGAGTTCCGGCTGCTCGCGTACCTGATGCGTAACCAGGGCCGGATGCTGACCAGGCAGCAGCTGCTCGAGAACGTGTGGGGCTGGGAGTTCGCCGGCCAGTCCCAGGTCGTGGAGACCTACGTCAGCTACCTGCGCCGCAAGCTCGACCCGCTCGGCCCACCGCTGATCCACACCCAGCGCGGCGTCGGCTACAGCCTGCGCCCGCCGCCGGAAACCGAGCGCGCGATCCGATGAGCTTCACGCGCTGGCTGGGGCGCCTGGGTCCGGACCGCGGCAGGCTGTCGCTGCGGTCCCGGCTGCTCGCCGGGCTGATCACGGTGACCGCGCTGTTCCTCGTCATCATGGGCGTGGTCACCACCGTGGTGCTGGGCAACTCCGAGCAGGACCAGTTCAACTCCGACCTCGCGCTGACCGTCCGGATCAAGCTGAGCGAGATCGCCAGCCTGCAAGGCGGCTACGCGGTGGCCTACTACGACACCGCGAACCGCACGGTGGGGGCGGTCACCTCGCCCTCGGCGGCGCTGACCGAGCTGCAGGCCTACCTCAATGACCTGGCCGCCGACGGGCAGCTGAACAGCTTCCGGGCGCAGAATCCGGCGGGCGCGCTGTTCAGCATCGCGGCGCCGGGCGGGCCGGCGCTGACCGCGACCTGGCGCCTGGTCACCCCGGCCGAAGGCGAGCGCAGCCAGGGGCTCCTGCCGCCGGACTACAGCGTCCTGGTGGTCACGCGGCCGGACAGCGCGGTGGGCAGCGAGGTCCGCGGCCTGGTCGCCGCCGAGCTGATCACCGGCGCGATCCTGCTCGCGCTGCTCGCGGTGGGCGGCCGCTGGCTGATCAGCCGCGGCCTGGCCCCGCTGGACCGGATGGCGAGCACCGCCGACATGATCACCAGCCGGGGCGACCTGACCGCGCGGATGCCCGACCCGGGCGACCACGCCGAGGCGGGCCGGCTGGCCGCGGCGATCAACACCATGCTGGACCGGATCCAGCATGCGTTCGGGGCCCGCTGGGAGTCTGAGCAGAAGGTACGGCAGTTCGCCGCGGATGCGTCGCATGAGCTGCGCACGCCGCTCACCACCATCCGCGGGTACGCCGAGCTCTACCGGCAGGGAGCGCTCGGGGAGGACCGGCTGCCCAACGCCATGCGCCGCATCGAGCAGGAGGCGGACCGGATGTCCAGCCTGGTGGCCGAGCTGCTCGAGCTGGCCAGGCTGGACCGCGACTCCTCCCTCGACCTGACCGAGACCGACCTGTCGGCGCTGGTCGCGGACGCGGTCGCCGACGCCCAGGCGGTGGAGCCGGGCCGGCCGGTCAACGCCAGGACGCCCAGCAGCCTGGTGGTGGTGGCCGACGAGCCGCGGATCAGGCAGGTGCTCGCCAACCTGCTCGGCAACGTCCGCGAGCACACCACCCCGGACACCCCGGTGGCGGTCCGGCTCTCCGAGGCCGGCCAGGGCGCGCTGCTCGAGGTGACCGACGCCGGGCAGGGCATGGATCCCGAGGCGGCGGCCCGCGCGTTCGACCGCTTCTACCGGGGCGGGCACAACGGCCAGGACGGCCACGGCAGCGGCCTCGGGCTGTCCATCGTCCAGGCGATCGCCGCCGCGCACGGCGGTCACGCCATGCTCAAGTCGGCGGCCGGGGTCGGCACCAGCGTGCAGGTCTGGATCCCGTTCCAGCCGCCGGCCCAGAACGCCGAACGGTTCCAGCCGCCGGGCGCGTCGTACAACTGACCCCCGGGTAGGCGGGCTTTGTTGGCCGACATACCGGCCGTACGCTGGCGATTCAACTACGGTGTGGGGGATGGACGACCGCGAGATCGTCGCGGCTACCGCGGCGGGCGACCCAGCTGGCCTCGCCGAGGCCTACGACAAGTACGCGGAGTCCCTGTACGGTTACTGCCACTGGATGCTGCGCGACCCGGATGAGGCCGCCGACTCGGTCCAGGACACGTTCGTCACCGCCGACGCCAGGCTCGGCGGCCTCCGTGACCCGCGCAAGCTGCGGCCCTGGCTCTACGCGGTCGCCCGCAACGAGTGTCATCACCGGCTGCAGGCGGCCGAGGCCGACCCCGACGAGGCGGCCGACCGCGCTGCGGCGGCGGACCAGGCTGCGGCGGCCGACCCGGCGGCCGGCGAGAGCGCCGACCGGGCCGAACTGCGCAGGCTGGCGCGCGCCGCCCTCGACGGGCTGAACCCGGGCGAGCGCGAGGTCATCGAACTGGGCCTGCGGCACGACCTGCACGGCCCCGACCTGGCGGCCGTGCTGGGCGTGCCGCGCAAACAGGCGCACGCCCTGGCGTCGCACGCCCGCGGCCAGCTGGAGAAGGCGCTCGGCGCTCTGATCGTGGCCCGCTCCGGACGGCGGGCCTGCCCGGAGCTCGACTCGCTGCTCGGAGACTGGGACGGCCGGCTGACGGCGCCGACGCGCAAGCGGATCAGCCGGCACATCGACCAGTGCGACGTGTGCGCGGAGCGCAGGCACGGCGCGCTGCACGGGGCGGCGCTTTACGGCATGGCCCCGCTGGCTGCGCTCCCGCCTGAGCTGCGCGAGGAGGTGCTGGGGCTGTGCGCAAGCTCCCGCCCGCGGGCGCAGGAGTACCGGGAGGAAGTCCTGGCGGACGCCGGCCCGTTCCAGCCCAGCGGCTTCCCCGAGGCGGTCAGGCCGCCCAGGCGGCGGATGCTCGCGCTGTCCGGGGTCGCGGCGGCGGCGGGCGTCCTGATCGCGCTCGCGGCGACCGGGATCGTCACGGTGCTCGCGCTCACCGGCTCGCACGCCCCGCCTCCGGCCGGCGCCGCCGGGTCGGCGAGCCCGTCGGGGACCAGCAGCGGGCCGCCCGCAGCGGCCGCGAGCACCGGGCCGGCCGGCGGCGTGACCCCCGGCGCGCTGCCGACCACCGGCGCGCCTGCGGTCACCAGCGCGCCGGCCGCGCTGACCTCGCCCTCGGCCTCGTCCGCTACGCCCAAGCCGTCGCCGTCGCCGTCGGCCACGTCCTCGGCACCGGCCGTCCCGACGCCGAGACCATCGCGGCCCACCCCGACGGCGACCGCCACGGCCAACCCCACGCCGACGTTCCCGTTCATCTCTGCCACACCGTTATAACGTTCGGTAAATGCGCGGTACCGACGAACCTTTGCCTATCTTTGCTCAGGCTCGGCGACCCTCCTGAGACGAGAGGGCGCAGTGGGATTAATGGGCGTTTATCGTTACTGGTTTATTTCGTTCTCATTTCCGGTTATGTCGTTCTGACCGAGTTCTATGCGGGACCCAACTACGGTTGGGCACATGGAGGACCGTGCGGTGGTCGCGGCTATCGTGGCAGGCGACACCGATGGGGTCGCCGCAGCGTACGACCAGTACGCCGCATCCCTATACGCCTACTGCCACTCGATGCTGCCGGAGCCCGCGGCCGCCGAGGCGGTGCTGGACACGTTCATGATCGCGGTCTCGCGGCTGGACGGCCTCAGTGACCCGGACCGGCTCGGCGAGTGGCTGCACGCGGTGGCGCGGAACGAGTGCCTGCGCGCCCTCGGGCCCGGGGCAGCCGGGGCAGGCGGGGCGGGCAAGCCGGCTGGGCCGGCTGGGCCGGCTGGGCCGGCTGGGCCGGCTGGGCCGGCTGGGGCGGCTTGGCCTGCTGGGGCGGCGCGCGGCTCGGCTGAGACGGATGATGAACTGCCGGCGGTCACGCTTGCGGTGGGGCTGCGGAGGCAGGTGCTGGCGGCCTGCACCGACAACTCCCCGGCCGGGCGGGCCAGCCGGATGAGCGTGGCCCATCGCGCGGGCCCGTTCGGCCCGGCGGGATTCCCGAAGGCGGCCGGCTGGCCCGGACCGCGCTGGTGGCAGCGAGCCCGGCGGCATCCTCGCGTGGTCGCGGCCGTAGCCATGGCGGCGGTGCTGGCCCTGGCGGCCGGGGTCACCGTGATCACGGCGGCGGCCAGTGCGCACCGGCCCCAGGCCGGCGCGCTCGGGGCGGGCGGGGAAGCGGCCGGCCCGGCATCCGGCGCGGCCCCGGCCAGCGCCAGCCCGGCCAGCACCAGCCCGAGGAGCGCGAGCCCGGCCTCGTCGCCCGCGCACTGGGCCTCGCCCTCGGCCAGCCCGCCGCTGCCGTCCATGACGACGCCCCAGGACGCGCCCAGCCCGGGTCCGCCGACGGTGACAGCCACGCCGTCGCCGTCCCCGTCCCCGTCCCCGTCCCCGTCGCCTTCTCCTTCCTCGACGCAGGGCTACCTGCTGCTGGCGCCGGACAAGCTGCTGCTCACCTCGGCCAGCGGGAAGCCGGCCAGCGGGTTCTTCGTGGTGACCGCCCAGGACGGCCCGGTCGGCGAGTACACGATCAAGGTCCCGGCGGCCGTGGCGGGCAAGGTCAGGATCTCGGCGTCGTCGGGATCCCTGCCGGCCGGCGGATTCATCCAGGTCGGCGTGACCGTGACCAGCTCGGCCGCGCTCACCACCTACATCACCGTGCAGCCGGGCAACCTCGTGGTCACGGTGGTGTACAAGATCAAGACCTAGAGCCCCAGGAACCGGTCGAGTTCGGCCCGGGTGGGCGAGGTAGCAGCGCCGGCGCGGGTGACGGTCAGGGCGGCGGCCGCGTTGGCCCGGCGGGCGGCCCCGGCCGCGGTCAGCCCGGCGGCCAGGCCGGCCAGGAACACCCCGGAGTGGGCGTCGCCCGCGCCGGTGGTGTCGACCGCCGTAACGGCGGGCGCCGGGATGTGCCCGGGTTCCGGGATGTGCCCGGGTTCCGGGATGTGCCCGGGTTCCGGCGGGGACGCCCGCAGGGCCAGCACGCAGCCGTCCGGGCCGGCCCGGACGATGACGCCGGCCCGGCCGGTCCGGCGCATCAGGCGGCGGGCGGCCTCGGCCGGGTCGCGGCGGCCGGCGAGCAGGGCGGCCTCACGCTGGTTGCAGCTCCACCAGTCGCAGCGGGCCAGCACCGGGCCGAGCACCGCCGCGGGGATGTCCGCCACCAGCGGCCCGGGATCGGCGAAGAGCATGACCCCGGGCGGCAGGGCGGCCGCCCAGGCGCCGAGGACCTGGCCGGACCCGGGCGGGACCAGCCCATAGCCGGACACGTAGACCGCGTCGCCGGGCCGGACCTCGACCTGGTCCCAGGCGCCCGGCGCGCGTAGTGACTCGGCGCCCAGGGTGGTGACGAACGTCCGCTCGCCGCCAGCCTCGACCAGGGCCACGTCGAACCCCGTATCCGCGTCCGGGTCGGGCGGGCGGAGCAGGCCGATGCCCTCCCCCGCCAGCGCCGCGCGGACCTTATCGCCCCACGGCCCGGTGCCGTGACCGCCCGCGTAGACCACGGGCAGGCCCTGCCGGACGGCGGCGGCCATGATGTTGAACCCGCCGCCCACCTCGACGGCGGCCGCTTCCGCGAGCATGTCGCCGCCGCGTTCGGGCAGCGCGGGGACCCACATGAGCAGGTCGACGATCGCCTCGCCCGCGAAGACCAGGCGGTTCAGCGGAGGCTGGCTCATCGCGCTCATCACGCCTCGTTCCTAGGGTGCCCGCGCAGCGTAGGCTCCCGCAGGGCGAGCAGGTCGTCGGCCAGCGCGGGGAGCCCGAGACCGTGGGCGTCGATAGCGGCGATCGCGGCGGGCGGGAAGGCCCCGGCGCCGTGGCAGGCGCCGGCCACCGCGCCCGCCATGGCCGCTATCGTGTCGCAGTCGCCGCCGAGCGAGGCGGCCAGCAGGCAGGCCCGCCACGGCTCGGCGGGCACCGCGGCCAGCACCGCGAACGCGGCGGGCACCGACTCCTGGGTGGCCAGGCTGGTGCCGACCAGGGTGTAGATGAGCTCGGCGGCTTCGGCCTCGCCGCGGCCCGCGGCCAGGCCGGCGGCCCACTCGATGCGGGCCGCGACGTCGGCGCCCGCTACCCAGTGGCCG
>Ga0335081_10013792_pt1 | contig 13062 bp, 12 predicted proteins | sample Lox_Sample_35_FD_206713 | JGI IMG/M metagenome (GOLD analysis project Ga0335081, IMG submission 206713) | Soil microbial communities from Loxahatchee National Wildlife Refuge, Florida, United States - Lox_Sample_3.5 | ecosystem: Environmental > Terrestrial > Soil > Wetlands | place: USA...
CGAGCGCTACTTCGGCAGCTTCCCGGGCTCGACCCGGCCGGCGCGGCAGGTGATCGCCGCGCCGCCGCCGCAGCCGGTGCGGCTCCAGGTCGAGGATCCGTTCGCGAGCCTGCGCCGCGTCCACCGCGCCTGGCTCGGGCCCGCCACGTTCACCGGCGGCGAGGCCGAGCTCGATCTGGTCGTCGCGGCCTGGGCGCTCGCCGGCACCGGCCCGCTGTGGCGCCGCCTGGTCTACGAGCGCCAGCTCGCGCAGCGGGTCGCGGCCTGGACGACCAACACGCGGCTCGGCGGCGAGCTCCACGTCGCGGTCGACGCTCGCCCCGGCGCCGACCTGGCCGAGATCCGCGCGATCCTCGACGACGAGTGCGCGCGCCCGCCGGATGCCACCGGGCTCGCCCGGGCCTTCAGCCGGCGCGAGGCCGGCGCGATCTGGTCGCTGGTCACGCTCGCCCGGCGCGCCGCGATGCTCCAGAACTACGCGCTCTACACCGGCGAGCCCGACGGCCTGGCCGCCGATCTCGCGCGCTACCGCGAGGTCACGCCCGAGTCGGCCGCGGCCGCCCTCGCGCGCTGGGTCGATCCCGCGCACGGCATCGAGATCGAGACCGTGCCTACGGACCGTCGGTCGGCTGCTTGACGATCCGCAGCTCCTTGGCGATGCCGGGCGTCATGTGGACGTCGTTCTTGTCGTCGACCCACACCACCTCGAAGTCGTCGAGATGCTCGCGCTTGATGATGTCCATCCCGGCCTTCCAGCCGTAGATGAACATCACCTTGCTCCACGCATCGGCGGTGAACGCGTCGCGCGCGCGGATCGTGACCGAGCGCGACGCGCGCGCCGGGTTGCCGGTGCGCGGATCGATGATGTGGTGGTAGCGCACGCCGTCCTTGACGAAGCCGCGCTCGTAGTCTCCGCTGGTCGAGAACGAGTGATCGGTGATCGGCATGCCGGCGAACAGCGCGTCGCTCGGGCCGCGCGGGTCGCGGATGCCGACCTGCCACGGCTCGTCGCCCTTCTTGCCCGCGACGTACATGTCGCCGCCGGCCTGCACCATGAAGTCGGCGAAGCCGTCCTTCTTGAGGATCGCGACGCACTTGTCGACCGCGTAGCCCTTCGCGATCCCGCCGAGCGTGATCGCCATGCCCTTGTGGCGCAGGAACACCGTCTTCTTCTTGTGGTCGATGACGAGGTCCTTCCAGTTGACGAGCGCGAGCCGCCGCTTGACGTCGGCCGGATCGGGCAGCTTGCAGCTCGGCTTGCCCGCCTTGCAGTCGGCGTCCATGTCCTCGTCGAACTTCCACAGCCCCTTGAACGCGCCGACCGTGATGTCGAACACGCCGCCCGAGCGCTTCGATACGTCGATCGCGCGATCGAGCACGAGCAGGGTCTCGTCCGAGACCTCGACCGGGTGATCGCCGGCGGCCGCGTTGATCCGGCCGATCTCCGACGTGTTGTTGAAGTTGGTCATCAGCGCGTCGAGCCGGCGCATCTCGGCGAACACGTCGGCCGCGGCCTTGGACGCGCCCTCCTCGTTGTCGGTGAAGAACCACACCGTGACGTACGTGCCCATCGCGGTGTCGGTGTATTTGATCTTGCCGGGCGCGGCCGAGGCGGTCCGCACGAGCACCGCACACGCGAGCGCGACGAGCGCGAGTCTTGGATCTCTCATGGTCACCTAGTGCCGGACTAGCTCGATCACGCGCAGCACGATCAACACCGCGCCCACCGAAAGCGAGACCAGCACCGCGCCGACCGACACCGCGAGCGTCCCCTGGGTCTCCTGCTGGATGCCCTTCCAGATCCCGATGCACGCCGGGATCGCTCCCGCCGCGGCGATCACGCCGCCCGCGATCGAGCCGCCGCCGAGGCCGTGCACGGCCGCGATCACCACGCCGAGAACGACCATCCCGAGCGCCACCAGCGCGGGCGTCTTGGAATCGGGCACCGGATTTGCCATGCCACGAAGCTAGCACGGCGCCCGGGTCAGCTCTCGCTGTACATGCGCAGCTGCTCGCGGACGACGTCGTCGGTCAGCGCGCTCTGCACCGGCTCGAGCAGGCAGTCGGCGAGCACCAGCATCATGTCCTCGACGCTCCGTTCGGCGACCAGCTTGGCGAGCAGCGACTTGGCGTCGCGGCTATCATCCCCGGCCAAGAGCTCCCTCACCTTCGCCACCGTCAGATCACCCTGAAAATCGATCATCAAGTGTTGTCGCAGGTAGTCGATCAGCCGATTCACGAGGGCGGAGATAACGCACCCGCACCTGCGACGCAAGGCAACGACTCGGTGCTTGCACGCTGTGGCGAGTTGCCCGACGATGAATCAATCGATGCCCCGCGTGCTGCTCACCGGTTTTTGCGCGGTGCCCGGGCCGCGCCGTGCCGGCGTCCAGCTCCGCCACGTGATCCGCTCGCTCACCGCGATGCACTCGGTCGACCTGCTGGTCTCGCGCGAGGGCGAGCAGGCCTACGTCGAGCGCCAGGGCTCGGTGCGCGTGCTGCGCGTGCCCAATCACGAGGCCGATCTGCGGTCGCAGATCCAGGCGTTCCAGCGCGCGCTCAAGCGCCAGCTCGAGGGCGCCGAGTACGACATCGTGCACTGTCGCGACAGCTGGAGCGCCATGCCGGTGCTCGACGCGCGCGCGCGGCTCGGCTACGCGGTGGTCTACGACCTGACGCGCTCGCCGCTCGGCGAGAGCGTGCTCGATCCCGAGATCGACGCGCAGTACGGGCGCGACGAGGAGGCCTGCCTGATCGCGGCGGATCTGGTCCTCGCGCCGACGCCTGCCGCGGCCAAGGCGCTGCAGGGCCGCGGCCGGCCCGAGCGCGTGATGCTGGCGCCGCCCGGCGTCGACGTCGATCGCTTCGACTGGGACGAGCCGCCGGGCGACGGCCCGCCGCGCATCCTGTACACCGGATCGATCGATCCGGGCCGGGGCGTCCGCGTGCTGATCCGCGCGATGGTCGCGATCCTGCGCGAGATCGACGCGCGGCTCGTGATCGCGGGGCCGATGATCGCGCCGAAGTTCGAGACCGCGCTGCGCGACGGCATCCGCGAGCTCGGGCTCGAGGGCAAGGTCGATCTGCTCGGCCCGGTCGACCACGACGAGATCCCGGCGCTGATCGCGAGCGCGTCGGTGTGCGTCGTGCCGGCCGCGTCGGACCTCACCCCGAACCCGACCGTGGTCTATCCGACCAAGCTGCTCGAGTACATGGCGTGCCGGCGCGCGATCGTCGCGCCGCGCCGCGAGACCGTGCAGATGGTGGTCGAGAACGCGCGCGAGGCGCTGCTGTTCGAGCCCGGCGATCCGATCGATCTCGCGCGCAAGGTGCTGCGCGTGCTCGGCGAGCCGGTGCTGCGCGACCGCCTGGCCAGCGCGGCCTACGAGCGAGTGCGGCGCGACTTCACGGCGAGCGCGGCGCGCCGCGCGCTGCGCAAGGCCTACGACGTGCTCGCCGATCGCTTCGCGATCGAGCTCGAGGCCGAGGACGACGACGCGCCGAAGATCGAGATCCTCGCCGACGACGAGTTCGAGGCCACCGTGTTCGAGGAGGCGCCCGCGGTCGGCGCGATCGACACCGCGCTCAACCGCATCGGCAGCCCGGAGGCGATCGACGACGCGCTCGCGTCGCTCGAGTCGGAGGGCCACACCAGCAGCGAGCAGGTCGCCGCGCCGCCGCCGCCGCACCGCGAGGAGGAGACGATGGAGCGCGTCCCGGTCGGCTCGCGCGATGCCTGGACGGTGTCGGCGCTCGCCGCGCCGCCGATGCCGGCCACCGCCGACGACTGGGTCGTCACCAACGTCGCCGCCGCGGTGCGCTCGCTGTCCGAGCCGGCCCTGGTCGAGAGCCACGACGACACGCCCGGGCCGCAGCCCGACGACGGCACGCCCGCCGACGGTACGGTGAGCGCGCCGCCGCTGGTGCTCGCGGCGTCCGAGAGCGCGTTCGTCGCGGGCGAGATCGACGTGCCGACGCCGGCGCCCGACGGCAAGACGCCGCAGGTCGAGTTCACCGCCGCGAGCAAGCTGCTCGGCAACGCCGAGTCGGATCCGGATACCGGCAGCCGCACGCCCCCGATCGAACGCCGCTGATCGAAGTAATGTTACCTTCGCTGCGGAGGTCGCAATTCCAGTCGTCGCGCTGGTGAACTTGCTGTTCGGGATCGGCTTCGCCCTGATCGCGCGCGATCGGATCAAGGCGGACGGCCCGTTCGGCTCGCCCGCGTTCCCGCTGGTCGTGCTCCACGCCTCCGCGGTGGTCGCGCCGATCGCGCTGTACTTCTACGCGGTGCACCCGGCGTGGGCGTGGATGTACTGGGTCGATCCGGCCAAGCTCGCCGGCGTGTTCGTGCTGCCGCTGATGGTCGGCCACGCGGCGCTGGTGGTCGGCGCGTGGTACGTCGCGTCGCTGCTGATCCGCAAGGGCCTGCAGGGCGCGCTGCTCTACGCCGGCGGCGCGGTCGCGCTGCTCTTGCTCGTCCTGGTGGTCGGCGGCATGAACCGGCTCGCCACCGCGAGCGACTACGAGGGCTTCGTCAGCCACCGCGGTGGCGTCTCGCTGTTCAGCGTGCGGCTCGGCTGGGCGTTCGTGGTGTCGCTGCTCGCGATGTTCGGATCGGCGATCTATGTCGCGATCGAGCTCGGCCGCGACGGCCGCCGCGTGCGCGCGCGGTGATAGGATGACCGCGATGGCTCGGTGGGCGCTCGTCGCCATGTTGGCCGCCGCGTGCGGTCCGGTGGCGTACGTCCAGCAGGTCACGCTGTCGGCCGACAGCGCGGTCGAGCGCGCGCGCCAGGCCCAGGCCGAGAAGTACAGCCCGTACTGGTGGACGCGCGCGACCCAGTACCTCCACATGGCGCGCGAGGTCGCGGCGCACGCCGACTACCAGGGCGCCAACCGGTTCGGCCGGCTCGCGACCGAGGCCGCCGAGAAGGCCGAGGCCGAGGCCGAGATCGGCGCGAAGGATCCGACGAAGCTGCCGTATCGCGACCTGTCCAAGGACACCGCGCCCGCCAAGGTCGCCCCGGCCAAGGACGACAGCAAGTGAGGTGGCTCGCGATCGCCGCGCTCGTGGCGGGCTGCGCCGGCTCGCAGGTCCGCGACCAGACCACCGCGACCGAGCAGCTGATCGCGACCGCGCGCGATCACGGCGCGCAGGCGTGCGCGCCGGTCGAGCTCGCGATGGCCGAGTCGCACAACGACTACGCCGAGCACGCGCTCGACGAGGGCAACTACTACGACGCGCGCGGCGAGGCCGAGCTCGCGGCGATGAACGCGCAGCTCGCGATCGACAAGTCGCCCAAGGACCGGTGCACGACGCCCGGCGATCGCGATCACGACGGCATCCCCGACAACATCGACAAGTGCCCCGACGATCCGGAGGACAAGGACGGCTTCCAGGACGAGGACGGCTGCCCCGATCCCGACAACGACAACGACGGCATCCCCGACGTCAAGGACAAGTGCCCGAACGATCCGGAGGACAAGGACGGCTTCCAGGACGAGGACGGCTGCCCCGATCCCGACAACGACAACGACGGCATCCCCGACATCAGGGACCAGTGCCCGAACGATCCCGAGGACAAGGACGGCTTCCAGGACGAGGACGGCTGCCCCGATCCCGACAACGACAAGGACGGCATCGCCGACAAGGACGACAAGTGCCCGAACGAGTACGGCGTGCCGCCCGACGGCTGCCCGAAGAAGTACGCGCTGGTCGTGGTCACCGAGAAGAAGATCGAGCTCAAGCAGACCGTGTACTTCGACTTCAACAAGGCGACGATCAAGCCGGTGTCGTTCGCGCTGCTCGACGAGGTCGCGCAGGCGATGAAGGACAACCCGAAGATCAAGGTCGAGGTCCAGGGCCACACCGACTCGGTGGGCGACGACAACTACAACCTGAAGCTCAGCCAGAAGCGCGCGGAGAGCGTGCGGATTTACCTGATCAAGAAGGGGATCGCGAGCGATCGCATGGAGCCCAAGGGCTACGGCGAGACCGTGCCGATCGCGGACAACCGCACGAAGGAAGGCCGCGATCAGAACCGGCGCGTCGAGTTCGTCATTACAGAACGCTAGGTTACGTTGCGAAGGCGGCGCCGCGAACTCTGTCACTACAAAGACCGTCGATCGCGACGGTTTTCTTGTTATGACACCAGCATGAGGGCACGTAGTCTCGTCGTGGCGGCAACGCTCGTGGTCGGAGCAGCCAGGCTCGCTCACGCCGACCCCAAGGGCGAGGTGGAGAAGAAGGTGAAGGAGGCCATGGATAGCTACGACTCCATGGACTACGACGCTGCCAAGAAGTTCTTGAACCAGGCGCTCGCGCAGGCCAAGAAGTCCAAGCTCGAGAAGGACCCGGTCACCGCGAAGGCCTACCTCGACCTCGGCATCGTCGCGTTCGTCAACAACGACGCCGACGGCGCGAAGACCCAGTTCATCGCCGCGCTCAACATCGATCCCAAGATCCAGATCGAGCCGGCCTACAAGTCGCCGGAGATGGCGAAGCTGCTCGAGGAGGCACGCGGCCAGGCCAAGGGCGGCTCGGCGGGCGACCTCGCGGTCGAGAGCGGTGGCCCGTCGGAGGACTGCGGCTCGGTCAAGGGCCTGCAGCACACGCTGATCGACACCGCGAAGGCGGGCCAGCCCCAGCCGGTCGAGGCGATGCTCGGCTCCGACATCAAGGCCGCCAAGGTCTCGGTGATGTTCCGGCCCGAGGGCTCGACCGAGTTCATCGAGGTGCGGATGAACAAGCAGGGCCAGTGCAAGTACGTCGGGACCATCCCGGGGTCGGGCATGAAGGGCTCGCTCGTCCACTACTACGTCGCGGCGTTCGGGGAGAACGGCAAGCCGATCGCGGCCAAGGGCTCGGCGGGCTCGCCGAACATCATGGAGCTCACCGCCGGCGGTCCCGCCACCGCGAACAAGGTCGGCGACGACGAGGATCCGCTGGCCAAGTCGTCGGGCGGCGGCGGCGGCGGCGCGACGACGACGACCGCGAGCGCGCCGAGCGGCGGCGAGGTCGACACCGGCGTTCAGGTCCCGACCGGCCCGCACGTCCGCAAGGTGATGATCGCGGTGACCGGCGGCACCGGCTTCGGCTACCTGGCCGGCAGCGACAAGACCGAGACCATGAACCCGCTCAGCGCCGGCGGCTTCGGCAGCTTGCCCGCGGTGATCGTCATCCCCGAGGTCGACTACCTGGTCTCGCCGCAGATCGCGATCGGCATCGCGGCGCGGCTCGGCTTCCCGGTCGGCGCCAACGTCGCCGGCCACGCCACGATGGGCCCGGCCGGCATGCTGCGCGTGCGCTACGCGCTGTCCGAGACCGGCGAGGGCGTCCACGTCATGGGCCAGGTCGGCGCCGGCATCCTGCGCAACACGGTGAAGCTCTCGAACTCGATGCCCGGCCAGGACACCGACGTGGTGGCCCAGGGCCCGCTGCTGGTCGGCGCCGGCGTCGGCTACACCAAGTGGCTCTCGCCCAAACTCGCGTTCGTCGCGGACCTGTCGGCGCTCGCCGCGATCGCCGTGACCAAGTCGCTCGGCTCCGCTCCGCTGCTCAACAGCGGCGCCGCCGCCGACCTGAGCCTCGGCTTCGCGCTCGGCTTCTGATTAGTTTTCCTGTGGCTCGGCCGCGCGCGCGGCGCCGAACGCCTCGCGGATCTCCTGGTACGAGTCCGCGATCACGTAGTGCCGCCACGGCCCGATCTCGAGGTACAGCGCCTCGAGCGGCTTCTTGCTGCCGAGCCCGACCCTGGTCTCGCCGGCGCCGAGCGTGACGTCGAGCGTGCGCAGCGGGTGGCGGTGGTGATCGAGCACCGTGATCTTCGCGCGGCCGAGCGCGGCGTCGCTCGTGAAGACGAGCTCGCTGGTCGCCATGTCGTGTTCGAGCTTGAACGACGGCTCGGGCGGCGCGGGCAGGGTGTAGCTCGCGGCCCACGGCTCGGCCAGGCCGGGCGCGCTCGGCGCGGTCTGGTCGGTCAGCCGCGCGGCGAGCGGGCCGTGCACCTCGTAGGCGCGCGCGACCGGGCCGACGAACGCGCGCGGCGCGCCGCCGGCATCGACGACGAACACGCCGAGCCGCGGCCCGGTCGCGCCGACGTACGCGATGCCGGTCTCGGAGGTCAGGTAGTCGGCGATGAAGTCGGCGCCGCGCATGCCGTCGGCCTCGGTCTGGAAGAACAGGTCGAAGTACCAGCCCTCGTAGCTCGGCGGATGGCCGGTCATGCCCGGATCGTCGATCACCGAGAGCTCGGCGACCTGGCCGAGCCAGTGCTGCTCCGAGGTGGTGAGCGGCCGGCCGGCGAGCTCGTCGGCGACGATCGTCTGCAAGATGTGCAGGACGGCGGCGGTGCGATCGAAGTAGGCCTTGACGTGCGTGGTGTCGGACGGATCGAGCAGCGCGGCGGCGCGCGAGCCGCGCTCGGCGTACGCGATCAGCGCGGCATAGGCGTCGGGCGCCGGCTCGACGTAGCCCTCCGGGATGTTGCAGCCGAAGTCGGCGTAGGTCTGGCCGGCGACCAGCACGTAGTTGTGCTTGAGCTGGCCGTAGGCCGCGGCGATCGTGTTCATCCGCAGATCGGCGCCGGTGTCGGTCGCCACGAAGCTCGGCAGCGCGCCGCGCGCCGGGTGCGCGAGCGCGCGGATCGCGACCAGCCATGCGCTGTACAGGTCGTCGCCCGCGGTGATCGCGGCGAGCTGGCCGCGCGACACGTCGAGCTGGTGATCGAGCGTCGGATACTTCGCGAGCTCGCCCGCGAGGAAGCGCCTGGCGGGCGCGAAGCCGAGCGCGTACGCGACGTCGGCGATCCCGGCGGTCTCGCGGTCGGGCACGGCGCTCTTGACCAGCGGCATCAGCGCGGTCGCGTCGGGCACGACCCGCGGGCCGAGCAGGGTCGCGATCACCGGCAGGTCGCGCGTACCCTCCGGCATGACGTGCATGCGGGTGGTGCGGCGGAAGCCGCCGCCGATCGCGGCCTTCAGCTTGGCGAACGCGTCCGGATCGGTGGCCGCGATGTGGAAGCTCGCGAGCTGATCGAGCGAGACGTCCTCGCGCCTGCCGGCGAGCACCGCCCACGCCTGATCGATCTGCGCGACGTGCCTGGCCGCGCCGGTCGAGCTCGCGAGGTCGGCGAGCGCGAGCGCGTCGAGCGCCTCGCGCGGGGTCTCGCGCGGGTCGGCGATCGTCACCGAGCTGCGCGACGATCGCGACACCAGGTTGAACTCGAGGCGCGACGTCCACATCGCGGCGCGGAAGTAGCGCTGGAGGTCCTCGGAGTCGGCGTAGTGGCCGCGCGGCGTGAACTGGGTGAAGTCGATCATCCGGTCGCGGCCGAACAGCTGGACCTGCGCGAGCTCGCTCGCGGCGGTCGCCTTCGCGACCAGCGCGGCGGCGTCGTGCTCGACCGCGTCGTCGCCGAGCGCGCTCGCGACCGGTTCGCCCGACAGCAGGGTGCGCGCGACGACCAGGTAGGTATCGAGATCGCGCGTGGTGTCGTCGGGCAGGCCTGCGGTCGGCAGCGCGCAGTGCATCTCGTCGAGCGCCTCGGCGAGGGTGGGCGCGAGCCGGCCGGTCTCGAGCGCCGCGAGGATCGAGTCGTGCGACGCGAAGATCGCGTGGAAGATCGAGTCGGCCGAGATGTAGACCGGGAGCTCGGACTGGAAGATCTCGTGATAGGCGAACACGTAGCTCGGCTGGGCCAGCCGCGCCGGGACGGCGACGCCGAGCTTGTCGAGCCGATCGAGCTCGTCGGCGCGGAGATCGAAGCGGCGGCGGATCCGATCGAGGTAGCGCGGCGGCGTCTTGTGGTCCCACGCCGCCGCGGCGTGGGGCGGCGCGGTGTCGGGGGCGCGCTGGATCGCGGCCTCGTCGAACAGCACGTTGCCCTCCGCGACCGCGCAGCCCATCGCCGCGGGTCGGGCCGCGGGCTCGCGCTCGCGGGGCGTGCGGTCGTCGGGCAGCATGCTGGTCTTGCACAGCGGATCCGGCTTGGGGTGGCGCGCCCGCGCGACCGGCAGGGGCGCGGCCGGCGGGGACTCGACCGGCGCCGGGGGCGGCGGTGCGCTCGTCCCGCACGCCGCCAGCACGATCCACCCTGCGTGTCGCATCCAGCCAGTATCCATCCGGGATCGACGTGCCGACAACCGGATTCATTCCGCGATCGCCGGTCTTGCCCCGCTACCCGTGGTCGCACCAGGTCAGCAGGCAACGGCCCGTCCGCGTTGCCGGGCTCCGCGCGCCGTGCATTGCTTGCGTCATGCGTGCGCCGTGGGTCCTGCTCGCCGCCTGCGGTGGCGGTGCCGCGACGCCGGATGCCGCGCCGGTCGATGCCGCGTGCAACCCGAGCGTGCTTCCGCTGGTCGTATCGCGCCAGGACGGCGTCGTGGACAGGGTTCACGGGAGCGCGCGCTACCTCGGCGCGCCGGCGTGGCTGCTGGTCGACACCGGCAGCGCCACGACGTTCGTGCAAGAGCCGCTCGGCTCGCCCGATCCCGTGCCGAATGCCGGGACGTTCGACATCGGTTGTAGCGCGGTGATGGTAGACGGCAGACCCGAAGTTCCGGACCCTCCGATCGATGGCGTGCCGGTGGTGGGCACGCTCGGCACCGATCGGCTGTTGCCCGGCCCGACCGCGATCGACTTCACCACGGCGCAGCTGGTGTTCGGCACGCCGGGCGACCCGAGCTGGCCGAGCGCGCCCTACGACGTCGTGGATGGCTCGGCGCTCGCCCACGTCACGCTCGACGGCCAGCCGATCCGCCTGCTGGTGGATACCGGGGACGACGACACGCTGTGGCTCGGCCAGCAGCCGCAGCCTGGCGACACCGAGATCGACACGGTCGACGCCGAGGGTCATCCGCTCGTGCTCTATCTCGGCAGCGCGACGCTCGCGATCGGAGCCTGGCAGGCGACCGTGCGCGTGCTGCGCGTGCCGAGCTGGCCGTACCTCGAGCAGACGATCGCGCAGCTCGGCGGCGATGTCGGCGGGCTGCTCGGACTGTCGTCGATGGGACAGCGCGTCGTGTTCGACCACGGCACGCTCGAGGTGAGCCCGTGATCCGCGGGTTCGCCGTGCTCGCGCTGGTCGGCTGCGCGGCGCACGCGCCACCGCCGGCCGCGCCGCGCGCCACCGGCCAGCTCGCGTTCGTCGATGTCGCGGTGGTGTCGCCGATCGACGCGCGCGTGACGCCGCACCAGACCGTCGTGATCGACGGCGAGCGCGTCGTCGCGGTCGGGCGCGTGGCGCCGCCGGCGGGCGCGACCGTGGTGCGCGCGAGCGGTCAGTTCCTCGTGCCCGGCTTCGCCGACATGCACGTCCATCTGCCCGACAGCGAGGCCGAGATCGAGCGCGTGCTCGATCTGTCGCTGGCGTGCGGCGTCACGACCATCCGCGGCATGCAGGGCATGCCGATCCATCTCACCGCGCGCGACCGGCTGCGCGCGGAGCATCGCGTCGCGCCGGAGCTCGTGCTCGCCGGGCCGCCGATCACGACGGCGATCACGCCGGACCAGGCGCGCGCGCTGGTCCGCGACCAGAAGCAGGCCGGCTACGATCTGATCAAGGTGATCGGTGGCATCGAGCTGCCGGCGTACCAGGCGCTGGTCGAGGCCGCGGCCGCGGCGCACATCCCGGTGGTCGGCCACGTGCCGAAGACGGTCGGGATCGACGCCGCGCTCGCCGCGCACCAGAAGTCGATCGAGCACCTCCAGGGCTATCGCGATGCCGCGGCCGCGCCGGCGCCCGCGCTCGCCGAGCTCGCGACCCGCACGCGCGACGCCGGCGTGTGGAACTGCCCGACGCTCGACTTCTACACCGTCGCGCTGGGCAGCGACCGCACGACGCTCGCGCAGCGCGAGGGCATCGCGGCGTTCGCGAGCGACGACGAGCTCGCCGCCTGGAACAAGGCGCTCGCCGACGCGCCGCCGCCGCCCGACGGCGACGCCCGGATCGCGCAGCTCGCTGCGATCGCGCGCGAGCTCGACGCGCGCGGCGCGCCGCTGCTGGTCGGCAGCGACACGCCGGACACGTTCCAGCTGCCCGGGTTCGGCTACGTCGAGGAGCTGCGCGCGATGGCGCGCGCCGGGCTGTCGCCGGCCGCGGTGCTGCGCGCGGCGACGTCGAGCGCCGACGCGTTCTTCGGCCGGCCGCACGACGGTACGATCGCGCCGGGCGCGCGCGCCGATCTGGTCGTGCTCGACCGCGATCCGCTGGCGAGCGTGGAGAACCTCGCGCACCCGGCCGGCGTGGTGGTGCGCGGCCACTACCTTCCGCGCGCCGAGCTCGCGCGCATCCGCGACGCGCACAAGGTGCGATGATGCGCGCGCTCGCGATGATCGCGCTCGTGGCGTGCGGCCGCGCGACCGATCCGCCGGATCCGCGCCCGGAGCTCGCGAAGCCGCGGTCCGCGCCGGCCGCCGCGCCCGCGGACGCAGCTCCCGACCCGTGGGCCGGTCCGACCGCTGCAGACCCCCGCGCGCGCCGGCGCGGCGATCTCGAGCACCGCGAGGTGGTCGACGCGACGGGGAACAAGGCGCCGCTGTCCCGTGAGCTGCGTGACGTCTCCGTGCTGGTGTTCTGGGCGTCGTGGTGCCACCCGTGCATGGAGGAGCTGCCGCGGATCGAGAAGCTGGCCGCGGCGTTGCGCGGTCCGCGCGTCGCCGTGATCGGGGTGTCGCTGGACCCCGTGGAAGATCGCGACGAGGCGCTCGGGGCGATACGCCGCCTCCACCTGACCTTCCCGATCGTTCAAGACCCGGACGCGGGGCTTTACACCGCGATCTACGGCGATCTCGTCGAGATCCCCGCCATCGCGATCGTGTCGCGCGATGCGATCGACGTCGACAACGCCGACGATGACACCACGGCCGCCCTGATCGCGCGTTACCGCAAGCTTGTAAACGACCGCCTGCACTGAGCCGCGAGATCGCGCGCGTAGTTCGCGTATCATCGGTCAAGTGAGGCCGCGGGCGATCCCGGAACAGGCGTGGTGGTCGGATGAAGATGGCGAGTGGGTGCTCGGCGATCGCGACCGCGAGGGCCGGCTCGCCGGGCTGGTGCG
>Ga0335081_10013794_pt1 | contig 13060 bp, 11 predicted proteins | sample Lox_Sample_35_FD_206713 | JGI IMG/M metagenome (GOLD analysis project Ga0335081, IMG submission 206713) | Soil microbial communities from Loxahatchee National Wildlife Refuge, Florida, United States - Lox_Sample_3.5 | ecosystem: Environmental > Terrestrial > Soil > Wetlands | place: USA...
AATGACTAATAGATCCCCTGACATGTCTACAAATGGGACAGACATCAGAGAAAAGGATAGCTTTTGTTCCAGCATGAAGATAGCCCGCACCCCTCTGCAACCAAGGACTGAGCCAAATGTTTAAACCAGAGACAAACAAGATCCTCTAAACCTGGCATGACCCTCTATGAGGTTTTAGAAGTCTTAACCTGTCTACTTGACTGAACAAGAAGATAAAAATAAGTCCACAGCAAGACTCTCTAAGAATTAGGTAATGCGTAAATCCATCGAAATGCTCAATGCTATCAAGAAAATAGTAGCTGATCTAGCAGTGCTACAGGGCAATGGAGTGGAGAAGTCAAAGATCCAAGTGTTTATCACAGAAATGTCTGGCGCACTTAGAGAGCAGTGCAAGGAGGCACTGGTAACTATATGGATCCATAATAACAAAGTAGATATGGAGGCCAACCTTGACAATAACCCAAGGAGCTGGACACAAATTATAAGTAGCTCCTGATACAAGTCAACATTAGACATCCATCTGGAAATAGCCAAGTGGAAGCAGCTTGAAAAGCTCAAAAAAAAATGCATGAAAACTGAGGTCATGTTATTCACTTGAAACACAAGTGATAATATACAAAAAAATATATAGTATGAAACATGAGAACAGATCCATGCTTGAAAATCAACCATTGACCTATCAAACAAATATTGTGCTGCTTCAATCACCAATGAGCCGATTGGCTTTGTATCTGATACAACAATAGATTAGACTACTAGCTCTTCCATGATGGGTCAATATTTTGTCCAACCACCATTTGCTTCTATAACATCCTGTATCCACTTGGGGCAATGCAAGGAACTTTTAAAGCTGAAGGGCATCATGAGAAACACAAGTCAACAAGACTGAAGATTTATTTCTACATGACAGCTATTTGATTCTTTGCAAACCTTACTCTAAGGGGTTACTATTATTCATGCTACCACCCATGTTTGGATGTGCTGCCCTTGCAGTCAGTCAGAGTATAATGGAACTAGGGATATAACAGGACATTTTAAATACAACTATATATTTTCAATAGTAATACAATTATAAACTGGTCTTTCTGGTATATCCAATCAGCATCAAAAGAAGTGCATCACTGACCCATCATTGACTACTAAATTTTCTGTACCACATTATTGGATAAGAGAATACCAACTTGCAATAATAATTTTAAGACTCATATTAATAAAATTCATTGAACAAATAAAGAATTTGACAGAATTTGTATTTTATAATGTTCAATGTTTAATGGTGCTGATGCACTTCTTTTGACGCTGATTGTCCATGGCATCTTATATTATCACTATGTTCCACTTCAATGGCAGATAACTTGCTTCCATCAAGTAGTGAATGGTTTTGTTGTTTCTTTGCCCTCCTTTGCTTTGCGATTCTTTCTGCTCCTTCCAACGCTTCAACAATGTCTGGTGTTGCAACAACTCGTCATCTTTCAATATTTTGCACTTTCCTGAGTTCCTTTCCTTTTGTGTATCTATAACAGCCTTTATCTCAGCATATTCTTGATGCAAAATTGTAATCTCAGTATACAACTGCTCCACAATCATACTGACTTTGTGAACATAATGCTGGATGAAAGAATGAAGAGCAGTAGCCACAATCTTTGCATTCAGACTTGCATTTGTAGAGTGGGAGAGGCCTCAATCAGGCAGAGAGCTAGTGAGAGCACGGTTAGGGCTTAACTCTCCATGACAGCTGTTTTAAAGCAGCCCGCTCGCATCACCATAGTCTTCACCTTTGGTCAGAGCAATGTATCCTCAGTTCTATCGACCTCTGGTCCCGGTGAGTGCGTTCCAAAGCTCAGAATCATTGGTTTCATAGGATAATGGAGGCAGTGTATTAGTTTCTTCAGGAAGCTGATTGAGGCTATTTCCTTCATAATTTAGTATGTGGTAGGATGCCCTGTCATTATGAGATGAACAATTCATTCTTTTAATGGCTTTTGTTCAGCCTCTGATAACAGTTGTAATGCCTGCCTAGATTCTGCCATGTTTTTTCCATTCTGCATTTACTGGTTGTTATTGAATAATAAATTTCTAGCACTGTTATTAGTAGCATAATGTCTTCTATTGCCTTTAACCACTTCAGTGACCAGTACATCATTATCAGCTCAGTTGCAGCTTTTTGAACAAGTCATGGTTAACAATTAGATAAGGTTGAGCACATCTGTAAACTGGAATAGCAGAAAGTAAATAGTAGAGAGTGGAGAGCAGAGAGCGGAAACTGGAGAACGGGGAGTGAAACATGAGCAGTGAGCAGCAAGCAGAGATGATAAGGCCAGTGATGTGCTTTGCTCAAGCAATGGTACAGAAGTGGCAGAGTGCAGAAATGATAACATGCTTTGCTCAAGTAAGGGTGCAGGAGTGATAAGATTTTGGAGTGAAGGTTGTGGAGTTGCCAAATGGTTATAGTATAGTCCAGCTTGAAATAATTGTTAGCATCCCATTACATCCATTATACCCTGACTGATGTTGCTTATTTCATAAGGTCCAAGACAATGAGCATGTACTTGGTTCATTTCTCATTACATTTACTTCCCAAAGATGATTTTTCAAAAGATGATTTTTCACTTGTTTTTGTTTGAAGAGCTATGGCAAAAGCAACAGCAGCTTACATGTCACATTAGAAATAGGAAATGATGCACAAGGACCAAAAGGAAGGAACCTATGGCAGAGCTGGATGCAATAGAGTTTCTTGCATCATAATATCATGTTTGAAATTTATGGTGGTCCATTGGTAGGGGTGGCCCATTGGTAGGGGTCTGAACTTATCATCAACAGGCTTATCAGGCTTAACAGACTCATCAGGCTCATCAGGCTCATCAGCAGGCTCACCATTGATACCAGAACCATCAGGCTCAGCATTAGGATCACAGGGTGGCAAGGGTGTCCCTCCAGTGTAGCCAGCTGTATCCCTGAAGCCAGATCCATCAATCGACCAATACTGACTCCTACCATTATAGCAAACTGAACCAAATTTGCACCATTCTCCATTGCTAAGATTACAGCATGAGGCATCTTTGGACTTGCAGTAATTCCCACAACAACTATATCCACTTGGACATACAATAGTCTCACATGTACAATTGCCATTGGAAAGCTGGCAACCTCTGCCACTGTAGCATTGATATCCGATCGGACAACACCAATTGAAATCTGTATCTAAATGTTAAATCCAAGCGAAATAGATATGTATCTAGGCATAGACTGGTTCCTGCAGAATAACTTGTTCATGGTTGTAAACGTATAGTATGATCCAACCTGGCATATCCATATCTGAAAATTGCGGGCTGAACATCTATAGCATGGATAGCAGAACAGCAGAGTAGAGAATACAATTAGGACTTTGCATATAATCAGTTGTATTTGGACTCTATTCTATTATCATTGAAGTATCATGGACAATAGATCAATTTCAATCAGTTTTCATTATGCAATTTATATTTGATTCTAATTTGACTGACTAAAAGCAGTGCCAAAAATGACGTCATTTATCACTATTGCTCAAGCAGCACTAATTCAAATAGAAAATGAACATAATATCTTATAGATTGATATAAAATCTGAAAGTTATAAGTCATGTTTGTTTATATATGGCTTAAGGATGGGAAGTGGTCCATTGGGTGGGGTGGCCCGTTGGTAGGGGTCCGAACTTAATTAAGTTGATGTTCTCTTTTTTGTAGTTACTGAAAATGGTTGAGAAATAAACTCGATAGGTGATATAAACGGGATGAAATTTAAGCGAAACCTTGTCCATTTGTTGTTATACCGCACTCCTGCTGGAATGTGGCAAGATCTACCCTTCCTAGTCTCAACACTTGGTCCATTCTCTATTTACCGTGATAACAGCCACTCATGGCCTCGGCATTGATTCACACACCTTCTGAACTAACACATCATCTGTGAATATGAACCCTCGATAGCGGGCTTCCAAACTATTCCAAGGTTAGCAGAATAACTCGACAATGCGCTTGGAGTTTTGTCCGTCCGCGTTGATTATTGGAAAACTCGCATCACATATTTATTTTTCGCATTGCGCATGGCCTTAAAATAACTCAATCCAATTGCGTAAAGAGTAAATAAATGGGATGCGAAATGTGACACAGGGAATCTAAGAGATAACTAGGGCAGCCCAAAGCTGAAGAATTACGCAATTCCCATTGCGGCATGATAAGGAGGCCAAGAACCGGTGTCGAAGCTTCTTATCTTGGCTGTTCCAAGTGCGATGGGATTAAACACGACGGTTTAAGTATTGCAGGGGAGGCTACGGAGGATAGGATTTGGAAGTGCGGTTTATTTATAGCTCCCAGGCGGAGATAAGTCTGACTTGTTTGTGTATTTGAAGCAGAAATAAACCCCCTTCCGAATTGAAGGAGGTTTGAAGAACTTGCGTTGAATATTTTCATCAAAATCAAAGTATCTACTTCGGAATGTAGTGAACCTGAAGGGTTACTGTTGCCTGAAGCGCGTAATGAGGCTTGAAGCCCATAAGCTGGTGACAGATACGGATTACCGATTTTGATTGACGGGATTGGCTTTGCATTCGCAACTCCGGGGTAGCCTATCTCGGCGACAGTCAAGATGCGCCACACGGGCTGGAAGAAGTACAGTAAATTCGGTGTAGAAACGGCTACCAACCCATGTCGAAGTACGGCGCCACCATGCCGGAAGGATAATGAGATGGATGCGACGGATTATTGGCAAGGATAATGGAGCTGTTGCACAAATTGTCAGGAACAATATTGTGGCTGCCGACATTGTCGGGAAATAATGATGTGGCGTTGGCGGGATTGTCTTGACGATAACGGGTGGCTTGATGTGGCTTCAACCATTGTCTCAGTCAATGGGCGACATTTTTTGATATTGTTGTATTCAATCCTGATTTGTATTGTTCTTTGATGCAGCCTGGAGGTATTTAGCCTGCTGTTCTCCTAGTTTTCAATCTGAAGAAGAAGAAGAACAAGAAGTTCCGAGTACTTTCGTCGCGAATATTCATTAACCCACCAATTACATGAATGGATAAAGTTGCCCAATGCTGGTCTTGGAGCAGAATGGCGATGGATATCCGAGACATCCATGCTAAAATTCGGACAGCAAATTTAAATTCGGGTAGTAAATTAAATCATGCTGGGTGTATCTTAGGTGGAGATTAAGGAGTAGTTCAAAGCATTGCTAGAAACTGGCTCGCAAACTTACCAACGTCATTCCAGTTTGTCAAGTCGTGATCGCGAGATGTGTCGGTCGGATGGCCTATGACCTTCGCACCGAACAACATTGCCCACTTCACCCATTTCTCATACTGCGTATACTTCAACGCTCCGCCAAATCGACCCACAAGCTTTGGTTGCCATTCGTGTTTGCCGAGAAACCTGTCAATATACCATTTGGCCCCGCCTCGCCACTCTTTTATATCGGCTAGGCTGACGGAGTAGAATGCTGATGGAACTCGTTCAAGGTCAGGTTTATGTTGATGGATAAATTGGCCTATTGAGTCCGCATATCGGCGGTACCGTAACGAGCTGCCGAGGATGATCCCTTGATATTTCTCGCATGCGATGTCCTTTTCGCGAGGTGCATTTGCGTCGACGTAGTCCACTTGGATGCCATTGTGTTCCAAGAAATCCCCAATAAACTGGGCGATTTCCCGGGTCTGTCCTTCGCCAGTGGCATAAACAATCAAGACCCGTCCTTCCTTGGTGTCTCCTTCTATTCAGAATTGTCCCGATACTATGGGCGGAAGAAACCTGTCCCACAATGGCCTCCTTCCAACCCGAGCCATTTGGTCCAGGCTTCATGATGACAAGGCTGATCTGGAGAATAAGCAGTGTGAAGATGATCGGGGACATCGAGTAAATTCCACTCGGAGGGAGGCTTACATATTGGACTGCGTGACGCGGCCGTGTCAGCTGCCGCAGTAGAATGTTCTGCAGATATCTTGTCCAATGGCTGTTGGATTTGAAACTCCGCGGCGCCGGCTTGATTGACAACTGTTAGGATTGCGAGAAGTAGGAAGCTGCATGCCCGAAACCAGACCATGGTCTCCTTAGAATATTCGAAGTGGATGAGTGGAGAGCTTATTATGTACGCGATGTTTTTGGTTTTGGGAACGACCTTGAAATTCGTTACGTGACCATTTTACGATTGGTTCTCACATGCCTGTGGGTAATTATAACACTGCAGAGTCCGCTGTTGTCATGCAATCTGCAGGTTCGGGGGGCACTGCTCGCTGTAGAAGGTGAACTGCTGCGGTTGAGCGGACGCCCCCCAAAATGGACCATTCATTCGGAATTTTTACCCGATTTAGTGACGATCATTAGAGCTATTCCTCGCCACAAGAAAAATGCGGAACACGGGAAGGAATAAAGCCATTTGCTCGGCCACATATGAACGAGATTCGGATGATCAATTCTAGAGTGTCCCCTTGGGTTGGAATGCCGAATTCCTGCCCAGATTGGTCAGGCATCTTGCTCGGGGCCGGTCGTTGTCACGGGCACCGGATCGAAGACCGGCACAGCGACAGAAAACAGGCCTCAATTCAAGAATATGGACAGAACAAGCTCTTGCTTGAGTCCCCGGTGGTCAGATGCGAGTTAAATCTAAATACCTTAATTACTGTCATGAAGGAGGCAGCGATCTGAAGTAGACTATAGCCCCAGCTGAGTATCGAATATGGCACAAATGCAATTCCCTTGAATTTGAGCATAAGGGAAGCTATCTTCAGAAGAAATCGTTGGAACGATCGCATACTACTGGCAAATACGCCGGGGAAGCTAGACCACCGTGACGCCTTTAATCAACTCTGAATTGCATTTCGCACCCGATACGGACATTTGGAATATCTTGTCATGGCTGTCAGATTCATCATGACTTTGCTTGATGTAACTGTACGCGAACGATTGCCTCCCCGACTTCTGTAACGCTATCTATTTTATTTATCTAGACTATATCTTTTTATTGCAATTCCCTTGACGCACACATCACGCATGTCCGTCAGCTTCTGGCAAGCCTTCAGGGCGTTTATCCTGGAAGCGTGAGAAATGCAGTTTCCATGCCACATCCTTGTCTTTCCTCAGCTTGTCATTTGCCATGACGGCATCTCAATGGTTCTCCATCGTTACAGAATCGGCCCCTATTTCGTTCTTGGCGTCCGGATTGTCTTTGGGTTTGCCAACGGCTACCGTGAATTTATGTGTTCGCAATTTAGGCGGAAGGGGCCTGACACCGTTGGATTAACTGCCAATTCGAGGCAGACGACGGTCCCATCCCTATCCCTTAATGTGATGATCTCTTCTTATATTGTTGATCGAGATTGGCAATAAGATTAGACGAAGTTGACAGTTGAGACAGTTTCAACAGCTCATCCATGAGGTCAATCGTTAAAACAAGTGTTAGAACACTCGGCCTCATGCACCGCATCATGCGCCGGATCTCGATTTCTGTTCGAGTTGACTTGAGATCGAGTCAAATGGAAATTCCGTGTTCGAAAAAATTCCAAATTCTTCAATGTTTGAGTTGGGGAACCGCATTGAATTGACTCCAAGTTCGACTCGTTCGACTCGTTGGAGAGCCCGGAACAGGGGACTCCGATGGTCGACTCAAACTCAGTCCTTACTCAACTCCAATTCTCGAATGGAATCCTGCGGACAAGTGTCCGACTGGCAAAATTGGGAAAGCGCTGATGAGATTCTCTCATTCCGCAGGACGGTTCGAACTGCCAAACAGAGAGCGCAGTAAGTGGAGCCACCTCCCGCCGCTGAGGGTTTATAATACAAGCGCTTGCCACCTCTTGAAAAGAGTGACCCTCCCTAGTCAATTCAGTTGCTTCTGCAGACAGCAAAGAGGAAGCTAAAGGTTGCACTTATGTCGAGAGGACCAAGGACATGGTGGAAGAATTTCAGCATTCTGCATGCATACAATAACTCTACGGAGTATCCAACCTAGAGCCCAAGAATAAGGATCGGGGGTAGCACTGCTTTCTATTAGAGATGGCTATCAACTAAATACGGTACTCTCCTTGTCGAGTACATAACTACTTTCTTTTACCCGTATCTGTTCGTGGCATTGACGAGGTATTCCACCCTAAGTTTTCCCTGCAACGTATCAAGCTGTCTCCACAATAATCTAGCATCTCGCAAAACACTCTTAATTCCCATGACGGTGTCCTTCTCTATTTGCGTGCCGGTCTCCCGGCGTTCGACAAGCTCTGACTCCCACTCCATTGCCAGCTCCGCGTCCGCGCTCATACTCTCATGAACAACGGGAACCCTGGCGATTGCAGAGCTCGTAGCAGAAAGAATACCGTAAATATAGCCTGGCCCCAATACCTCATATTGTCCTTGTTCAAGTATGATGCATTCAGGGGTTTCAAGGTGTTCAAGAGCACGGTGGAAGACAGCTCCACAAGCAATCCTATGTGCAAACCCAAACCATTTGAGATTACTGCGTGTTGGAGGCCAGACTATGAGTACGTTTCTCCCGAATAGCTGCATCCAAAGGGTACCAGTCCCAGTTTCACAGATATGAGGCCGAGATATCGTACCGGGTGGAGTAATCGTCGCGCTGATAGCAGGTGTTCCATCATGCGATCTGAAAGCATATCCGCCGCGTGTATATTCGTCCGGAATCGATAGTTGTCTGAACAATTCGCCGTCGGGGGCAAGAACAAGCTCCCATATCATGGATGGTCGCGCAGCAGGGTCATGTGGATTATGCCCAACTTCTGATTGGAACGTTTCGAACGCCGTGAGGAATTGGAGTTTCGTCGTTTCCGTTGGTAGTTCTCTTGTTCCGGTCATGATGTCATGGACTTGGATCGAGGATGAGTGCGTGCGGATAACCTCGTTCTGAATAAGGGGATAGGTATCGATCGATCGTACGGAGTTCAATGTTTTGCCACAGTAGCGGATCTTGGCTCCATTTTCTTTTAATTTTTGGAGCATTGCAATGGCTCGATATCGATTGCGGTGGCCGGGATGCAATTGGTTGAAATCGGCAAGCAATCGGTCGTAAATTTCGCGAGGATTTGCATTATCAACTTTGGACCGCCGAGCTAGGTAAATTAGTTTCGCAATCTACTCAGGCACAATTACGTGCAGGCTTGGGAGCCAAAATCGGCTTCTTAAGATCGTCGCGGTATTTCCTCGCGTGCCGTGTTCCTTCGGGTTGCTGTAGCAAGCGATGAATCCGGCCCTCTCTACGGAGAAAGGAGACGATGCGTGCAGTAGTCCAAATGTTGTCATTCGGGGGATGGTTATCGTCTCCACCTCCTTGTTTCATGCGGATTTCACCAATATGACTTTGGAGGTAGCCAAGGTGCGGATAACGCCTTTGACAACGTGGGAAAGGACAACGAAGGTCGTTTGGCAGGGCACTCATGGGGCGACCTGAAGGCGGATGTGCAAAGGTGCCGACACGAAGGCTTTTGGGTGGAGCTTGTCGCGTGACGCCGACCCACGAGACCGGATCCGTCATTTCGGGGGCCGCGGTGGTGGCCCGGAAACTTTGCGCGCCCCGAGGGTCGACGATCAGGGGTCGGAAGGCCGTGGTCCTTAAACTTCGGACCAGATTAAAATAAATAAATCTCCTGCCAAAAATGGAATTTCCTTGCATGAGGTTATACCACAATATCTCCAGGTTTGATTCGGAAACTTTTCAGTCTCTTCAACTATTTACTACTCTAAATTTATAAATAATTTTATAGTAATATGTATAAATATTAATGTTAAAAAAAAGTTAAAATTTTAAATTTCTGAAAAAATTTAATTAAAATTAATCTTACATAAATTTTTTAAAAAAAATTAAATATTATAAAAAACTTGTTTGAACTGTAATAGTACTAAATAATATATTTTAAATATATTATAGTTGCTTAGCAGTTGATATTTAATAATTAAATGAAAGATTGAACATTCTACTATAAACTAAAAAGTTATTTAATTTTAATTTTTATCTATATTTATTATATTAAAAATATATTATCTGTAATTTTTTATATTAAATATTTATACTACTATATATAATAAAAATTACTTGAAAATCATTTACTCTTCTCTTTTTATTAAATTATTTAAAATAACTCTTAAATTCTTTAAAATTACTATATAACTCACTTAAATTACTTTAGTTTATATAATTTATTAATCTGACTTAATTAATAAATCATACTTGAAAAATCTAAGTTCTCAGATTAATATTCTGAAAAAAAGTTAATTTGACTCATTTTGAAAGCTAATAAATGTTGATTAATTATTAGTCAGTTTTCTATTTGATTTCACTAGCAAATATTATTGAATATTATAAAGCAAACTTTCAGTTAAATCTTTATTAATATTTATAAATTACTTATTACTAAAAATTTAACTAAAATAGATTTCAAGAATTATTTTAAAGTAATCTATTTTTCAGCACAATTTATATATCAGTGAAGCGATGCAAGGTTAACAAGGAACTTTTTAAAGTCAAAGGCTTTATGAGGAATAAGAGTCAACAAGACTGGAGATTTATTGTTTATATGATGGTTATTTGATTTCTCAGAAACTCTACTCTAAAGAATTGCAGAAGTGACTCTAGAAGCACTAAAGTCATCTGGAGTTATGTTCTGCCCTTGCAATCAGCTATATTTTTATACTGTTAGATCATTTAATATAAGCTTATAAAATAGTATTTAAATATCTTAAAAGTATAACAGTTTTTATAAAAATTGAAACTTTTTTAAACTTTTAAAAACTTATTTTTGAAATATATTTGGAGCGATGCAAGGGCAACGTAGAACTTGTGGATTTCACTAAGACTGAAGATTTATTCCTACGTGACGGCTATTTGATTTCTTGTAACCCTACCCTAAAGAATTGTTGGAGTGGCTCCAGGAGCTACTGGAGTTGTCAGGGGTCGTGTGCTGCCCTTGCAATATTATTTAAAGATTTTAAAATTATAAAATCAAAAGGTTTCAATATATGATAATTGATTACCAATATAAGAAGATTTTATATTAAGAGATTTTTTTGAATTATTAAAAAATTATCTTCTATCAAGTTTATTTTAAACTGAATAACAATTTTATTATTATATTTAGTATATTAAATACTTTTCATTGATATTAAATGATTCAAGTTAATAAATATTGCATTGCATGACACTATTTTTCAAACAATTGTATTGATTTTTATAACTTGAAAATATTACCATTGATTATATATTTAATAAATCAGAATTAAAAATTAACATTGGAAGATTATTTTTAAACCTTGCAAAAATTATCAAAACATAGTGATATTTATATTTTTGAGATAAGTAAACCTCTTGATGATATATGAGATGTTAAAAATCCTGAAAATTGGCTAGTCGCTAGGATGTCTGATGGTGTGCTTACATCAGACAGCCTGGCGGCGAGGGCATGTCAGCTGGCCAAATTGTCCGCGGCCTCCTCTTGAAAGAACACCGTCAGAGGACGTCCGAACTTGGGAGAAAATGCCAAATATTTTGAAAGACATCCTTCGGCTTTGCGGTTGTGCATGTTTGTGTTGTCAAGCTTTCATCATTCAAAGACGTTTCTCCATAGTGTCTGGAACAAAAAAGTCAGCGTTGAGAGAATAGCCTGCAAATCGAGATCGAAATAATCCTCATACTATGAAATTGATCACTTGCACTAAAGTGATATTGGCAGACACATCATCTCCGGTGAAATGGCCATTCCGATCCCGGCCCGTAACTTCGATTTGATGAGCACCCAAAGGCTCGTTGCTATCAAACGACAAATCCACACTGAAACGTCCATTCCCGTCCACCCAAGCCCAATTCAACCACGGCCCACTGGGCGGATCCATTGCCACACTGACCCATTCCCTCGGGACAAACCGGTCCCCGACCAATGTAACGCCATTCTTCAACAACACAGTTGCAGACGGTGAAGCCATACCGTTCTGCAGAAAGCCAACGCTAGGCGCACATTTGTGCGTGCACACCGGGATATCGAAACACAGGGTTCCGGTGGACGAGGTGGGGGTGGTACAGATTTGGTGTGAGCCGTCGGGAGTGCCGGGAGGGATTCGCACCCAAATGAGGAAATTGCCGTTGGTAACCTGGACGTTTGGTACGACGGTGAGGGGGTGAGAGTCGAGGGTAACATCAATGGTGTATGTGCCATCCGACATGTAGTCTCCAGCGATGGGAAGCCAACCGCCAGACTGGACTTGTGTCAACGGGCTTCCGATGCGACGAATTGCTAATCGTTTTTCGAGGCTGCGCTCGGAAAGTTGAGGGTGCGCAACAACCTATTACATATGTTACGGTGAGGAGTACGACAGAAGGTACCAGAGCCAGAGTCTGCAGGAGGAGTGAACCCAGAAAGAGTGAGGAGGTCAGCATCGTCGCTGAGGTGTGATGTGGACAGCTAGCTGGTCGTGTGCGTCGTATAAATAGGTCCACCCCCATGTCCCACAACCACAAAGCAGTGTGGGATGTAATCTAAGTCGATATTAATGAGTAATCTACTCGTGCGTTACACAATCAAAAGCATTTTTGTTTTCTTCGCTTATGATTCGTTCCAGGGATCTTAAAGTGGACGAAGTGTGATAAATTTAGATTTTGCATTTGATTGCACAAAATTTCCGCGTTATTTGCGACATCAACGGAAATTGCACCAAAATTTCCGAGTCTAAATTTAGCCGTTCCGCGTGGGCGCAGAGCACCCTTAAAATTAATAGTCATGACTTTCGCTGGTATCCGCCGCCCCAGCAAAACATAGAGGCCACTTGGGCACTAACCGAGACGGTTGGTGTCGTCTAATCCAGGGATTGTTGCACAGGCCGGAAAGTATTTTAATTCATATTCTAAACTCTGCACTGCATATCATGAAATTATTGGGGTCGACATTCAAACACAGATTATCCGAATGGACACATCGACTGCCAACTTCACGACAACATTCGTTGCACTAACCTGGCCGGGGGAGGATACACGATATTCGGAGTAATACCTCCTCATTGTTATTAAACAACGGTCGAAAAATGTGAATTAGACCAAG
>Ga0335081_10013796_pt1 | contig 13059 bp, 13 predicted proteins | sample Lox_Sample_35_FD_206713 | JGI IMG/M metagenome (GOLD analysis project Ga0335081, IMG submission 206713) | Soil microbial communities from Loxahatchee National Wildlife Refuge, Florida, United States - Lox_Sample_3.5 | ecosystem: Environmental > Terrestrial > Soil > Wetlands | place: USA...
GTTCGGGTGCCGCGCGCGCTGCCCACGAATCCGTCGGTGCTCTATGCGCAACCCCTGTTGGGATACGCGATTGCGCGTATTCCGAGGCGACCTCGGCAATGTGACGATGCATGCGCCGTTCACTGACGAGGAAGGTTGAGCTTTATGAACACGATTGCAGCTCGGCCATGCGTAGGGCGCTGGTACGTGCGCTGGGACAGTGGAGAGTTGTTCCAAGTCACGCGGTACGATCCTGAGGCTGATTCGATAGAGATCCAGAGCTTCGATGGCGATGCCTATGAACTCGAGGCAGAGGCCTGGAGAACATTTCCGCTGGGCATTGCCGAGCCTCCCGAGGGTTGGACCACGCTCATCTACGTGCCGGGCATCGGTGACGATCTCGACCGCCCTGAGGCCGGCGCGGCCCCGTGGGACTGGACACAGCCACTCGAGCCTTTGAAGGGCAGTGCCGAAGAGGAGGCTGCGGCCTACTGGGGAGAGGAGCCGGAGACGCAGATCGAGGATGCCTCTGCAACCGATCTTCCTCCGGATGCAAAAGCCGGCGTTCATTATCACTTTCACGCACCCGACCTGGAAAGCCTGCGCAACGCGCTCGGGTCGCGGGAGCTCTTGGACGGCACTTCCGGCTGCTGAGCACCGACCACGTATCGAGCCGACCGGTATATGAGACTTCTCGCTGCAACCCTCGCGCTGTTCGCTTTTACCGTAGTCTTGGCGGCCCCAGAGCAGCAACGCACGGTTGATCTCAGGGGTCCACACGCCCTCGAAGACTTGCAAAAATCCGATCCCGCCGCGTATGGGCAGATCGAGGCGATAATCGCTGGCCTTCGCGAGAAGCCGGTTCGCGCAGAAGGGGATTGGCTCCAGGTGACCTTCGATGCGCGCGATGTGAATCTCTCACGATTCATCTATCGGATCAGTCTTCCGCCCCGTCAGCTGCTGAGCTTCACGCTGCGCGATGTTCGATACACCCTGTACGTGACCCGGACCGACGTCACAGGCCGCGCCAGCCCGGTCCGTTGAGGTGCATGGCCGAAGGTCAGCAACGCCTCCACTGCAGGCAGTCGTCTGACGAGCGGATCGTGGCGCTACTCCGTCCACCCACCCCCGAGCGTCCTGTAGAGCAGGACCAAATCCGTCGACACCGCTTCGGTCGCATCCGCCCGCGCGAGCTCGTTCTGCTGCACCGTGCGCTCCGCATCCAGCACGTCGACGAAGTTGGCGACTCCACTCTCATAGCGCTGGCGCGCGAGCGTCAGCGCCTCGCGGCTGTTGGCGACCGCCGACTCGAGCGCCACGCGCCGATCCTGGTCGGCACCGTAGGCCGCGAGCGCGTTGTCCACCTCGTGGAGCGCACCGAGCACGGTGCGCGCGTAGTCGATCGCCGCCTCCTGCGCTCTCACATCCTCGAGACGTAGGCTCGCGCGCAGCCGGTTGCCCTGAAAGATCGGCAGCTCGAGCGCGGGACCTGCCGTGCCGAAGCGACTTGCAGCGCTTACGAGCGCAGACAGCGTCTGCGACTGGTAGCCACCCTGGGCGCCGAGGGTCAGCCGCGGAAAGAAATCCGCGACCGCCACGCCTACCCGCGCGGTAGCCGCATGCAGTCCCGCCTCCGCGCGCCGGATATCGGGGCGGCGCCTGACTAGATCTGCCGGCAGGCCGATCGGGACGCTCGGGGGCGCGGCGGGAACTGGCCGCACCTGGGCAAGCTCGGCCGCCAGTGCCCCAGGCTCCCGTCCGATCAGCCGGCTGAGCTCGTTCACGTCCTCGGTCAACTGTCGCTCGATCACCGGCAACTGAGCCCGCGAGGCATCCACCTGCGCAGCCGCGTCCGCCACGTCGAGGTCCGTCGTGAGCCCGGCATCGCGCCGCTGGCGCGTGAGATCGGCGAGCTCACGCTGCGTGGCAAGACTCTCGGTGAGGATCGCGCGCCGCAGCTGAGTCGCGCGCAGATCCATGTACGTGCGCGCCACCTCGCTTGCCAGGGACACCCGCACGTCGCGGCTCGCTTCCACCGAGGAGAGCCAATCGGCATCCGCGGCCTCGACCGAGCGGCGCATGCGACCAAACAGATCGAGCTCCCAGGACGCCGACAGTCCCAGCTGATACTGACTGTAGGGGTTCGGAATGCTGAAGCCGGGCGGAACGCCCGGGGCCTTGCCGACCGAGCCGATGAGGGCGCCCGTCGGTGTGTTCAGACTCAGGCGCTGCCGAGTGAACCCGGCGTTGGCCGAGAGGGTCGGCCAGAATCCAGCGGCCGCCACGTCGCGCTGCGCGCGTGCCTCGTCGATTCGCAGGACCGCCTCACGGGCATCGAGACTCTCGACGGTGCAGCGCTCGATAAGCGAGGTCAGCGTCGCATCCTGGAAGCTGCTCCACCAGGCTGCAATCTCGGCCGGCGCCGCACTCACCGTGCTCGCGCGCGGCGACGCCGGCGGCGCGGTCGCGCTGGGCCAGGCGGCGGGGACCTTCGCGTCGGGACGCTTGAAGTTCGGTCCGACTGCACACGCGCAGAGCGCGAGCAGCACGAGCACAATGGCGATGGGTCGGATGCTCATGAGCCTCTCAAGGCTACTGCAGTCGATGCCGGAACATCCACGAGGCCACTGTCAGGCTGACGGCGGCGATCACGATCAGTGGCCAGATGTCCGGCATGAGGCGCGACAGGCCGACCCCCTCGAGGTACACGCGCTGTGCGATGTCGATCGCGTAGCGCAGCGGATTGATCGCCGTGAAGTACTGCAGCGCAACCGGCATGTTCCGCAGCGGCGTCGTGAGCCCGGACAACAGTGAGAACGGCATGATCAGCAGAAAGCCGAACAGCATCGCCTGCTGCATGGTCGCTGCGAGCGAGGACACCATGAGACCGAGTCCCACGGCTGCGAGCACGAACGGGATCAGACCCGCGTACAGGGTGAGGAACGAACCCGCAAAGGGGATCCGGAACCACAGCTGCGCGACGAGCAGCACCCCGGTCGCCTGGGTCATGCCGATGAGCATCGAAGGCAATGCCTTGCCGGCCATGATCTCGACCGGCCGGAACGGGGTAACCAGGAGCTGATCGAAGGTGCCTTGCTCGCGCTCTCTCGCGACCGACAGGGCTGTCAGCAGGAACGTCTGCAGCAGCGTAAGGGTGCCGATCATTCCCGGGATCATGTTCCAGCGTGTCTCGAGATTGGGGTTGTACCAGGCGCGGCTCACGACCGTCACCGGCGCGCCGGCCATGCCGTGCGTCTGGCGCCAGTCGGCATTGAAAGAGTCGACGACGGAGCCCACGTACCCCAGCGCGGTCCCGGCGGTGTTGGAGTTGCGGCCATCCGCGATCACCTGCACGTCGGCGGATCGCCCCGACATGAGCCGCCGCTCGAAGTCGCGATCGATCTGAATCACGAGCAGCGCACGCCGATCGTTGATGACTCGCGCCACATCCTGCTGGCGCCTCAAGTCCTCGACCCGCTCGAACACTCCCGGACCCTCGAGTCCGGCGAGCAGCTCGCGCGAGGCCGCCGTGCGATCCTGATCGAAGACGGCGTACGGCACATGATTCAGGTCATACGTCGCCGCATAGCCGAAGATCAGGCTCTGCAGCATCGGCGGGATGAGCAGGCTGGTACGGCTGCGCGGGTCCTTGAGCAGACTCAGCAGCTCCTTGCGCGTGAGCGCGATGATCCGCAGCAGCGCGGCCAGCATCTAGATCAGCCTCTTGCGCATCACGGCGCGACTCATCGACAGCAGCAGGAACAGCATGATCCCGAGGGCCGCGCCATTCGGCAGGATGACGCGCCAGACGTCGCCGGCGAGAAACACCGTCTGCAGCATGGCCACGTAATAGCGGGCCGGCAGCAGGTAGGTGATCACCCGGATCGGCAACGGCATGCTGCGCAGATCGAACAGGAAGCCCGACAGCATGAGCGCGGGCATGAAGGTCGACAGCATCGCCAGCTGGCTCGCGATCAGCTGGTTCTTCACCGCCGAGGAGATCAGCAGGCCGATGCCAAGGGCCACCAGGACATACAGCATCGATGAGGCGAGCAGCACCGCGAGCGAGCCGCGCAGCGGCACGTGAAACAGAAATTTTGCCGACAGCACGCACAGCATCAACCCGATCATGCCGAGCGCGAAATACGGAATGGTCTTGCCGAGGAGGATCTCCTCGGCGCGCACCGGAGTCACGAACAGCGCCTCGAACGTGCCGCGTTCCCACTCACGCGCGACCACCATGGCCGTGAGGAACGCGCCGATCAGCGTCATCACCAGCACGATGAGCCCAGGGACGAGGAAGTAGTGACTGTCGTTGGCGTCGTTGAACCACAAGCGGCTTTGGACGTTGACCGGTCCTGCCGCGAGCGCATGGCCCTCGCCCGCCTGGCGCGCACCCCAGGCACCGATGGCCCCCTGGACGTAGCCCTCGATGATGCGTGCGCGGTTGGCATCCGAGCCATGCACCAGCACCTGCACCACGGCGTCGCCGGCCAGCACGTGACGCCCGAAATCCTCGGGAATACGCACGATCCCGTCGACGCTGCGTGCGAGCAGCAGCTCCTGCGCGGCCGGCATCGCAGTCACGAAGCGAGGGGCAAAGTAGGGCGAGAGCTGAAAACCCGCCGCCAGCTCCCGCGCCTCGGGCGAGTCGTCCTCCACGACGACCGCGACCGGAACGTTCTTCACATCGAGAGACAGCCCGAAGCCGAACAGCATGATGAGTATGAGCGGCAGCACGACGCCGATCGCGATCGCCGAAGGGTCGCGCAGGACCTGCCAGGTCTCCTTCTTGATCAGGCTCCAGATCCGCAGCGCCCGCGGATCGTGGCGGATCGCGATCATGCGGCACGCTCCGCCTGCTGCGTGCCCGCCCGCGACGCGGTCACCACCGAGATGAAGGCATCCTCCATGGTGGGCTCGTGTCCATCGGCATGCCGGGCAAGCCTGCGGATCTCCGCGGGGGTTCCCTGGGCGAGCACGCGTGCGGAGTCCATGATCGCGATGCGATCGCAGTATTCGGCCTCCTGCATGAAGTGCGTGGTCACGATGACCGTCACGCCCTGCTCGGCGAGCGCGGTGATGCGGCGCCAGAAGCTGCGCCGCGCGAGCGCGTCCGCGCCGCTGGTTGGCTCATCGAGAAACAAGATCTCGGGCTCGTGCAGCAGCGCGGCGCTCATCGCCAGGCGCTGCTGATAGCCGCCGGGCAGCTGGCCGCTCTTCTCGTCGAGGTGTTCGCCGAGCTCGAACTGCTGCAGAGCCCACTCGATGCGCGCGCGCCGGCGCTCACCGCGCAGACCGTAGGCGCTCGCGAAGAACTCGAGATTCTCGAGCACGGTCAGCGTGCCGTAGAGCGAGAACTTCTGGGCCATGTAGCCCAGGCTCTGGCGTGCCGCGGCGCCCGCGCGGCGCACGTCGAGCCCGGCGACGCGCAGCACCCCTGCGCTCGGGGTGAGCAGGCCGCAGAGCATCCGAAACGTGGTGGTCTTGCCGGCGCCGTTCGGGCCCAGCAGGCCGAAGATCTGGCCACGGTGCACCTCGAAGCTCACCTCATCGACGGCCGTGAAGGCGCCGAAGCGCTTGCCGAGGTCCCGTACCTCGACCGCAGCCTCGCCGGCGCGCGCGCGCAAGGGCCGCTCGAGCGCGATCGCCGAGCTGTGCTGCTGCGGCGAGTGGCGCCGCAGGATCACCATGAAGCCATCCTCGAAGCGCGCCGGTGCCGGGGCGAAAGCAGCGGCCTGCATCTGAACGTTGCCGGAGGACTGGTCGGTCGGCGCGGCATCGCACACCAGGCGCACGCGCCCGCCATCCGGCACGGCATCGATGACGTCCGGCTCATCGAGGAGTGCAGCCTGCAGGCTGCGTGCCGTGCGGTGGGCCGGTGGCTCAACGACGAAGGTCTTGCCGGCTGCGAGACCCGTTACCTCGCCGGGCGCGCCCTGGGCCAGTACCCGCCCGCGCTGCAGCACCACCACTTGGCTGCTGCGTTCGGCTTCATCCAGATAGGACGTGCTCACCAGCACGGTCAGTCCCTGCCGCTCGACGAGACCGAGGACGATTTCCCACAGCTCGCGCCGCGACAGCGGATCGACTCCCACGGTCGGCTCATCGAGCAGCAACAGCTCCGGTGAGCGCACCAGCGTGCACGCAAGTCCGAGCTTCTGCTTCATGCCGCCGGAGAGCCGGCCCGCGAGCCGCTTGGTGAACGCGCCCAGATTGGTCATCTGCATGAGCTGCGGATAACGTTGCCGCCGCTCCTCGGGCATCACGCCATGCAGGTCGGCATACAGATCCAGGTTCTCCTGCACGCTCAGATCCTCGTACAGCCCGAACCGCTGGGGCATGTAGCCGATGCGATCCTGAATGAACTGAGGGTCGGTCGCGGGGTTGGCGCCGAGCACCGTGAGCTCGCCCGAGTCGGCGGTCATGAGTCCGGCGATCAGCCGCATCAGCGTGGTCTTGCCCGCGCCATCCGGCCCGACGAGCGCGGTCAGCTCCCCTGCGCGAGCCTCGATCGAGACGCCATCGAGTGCGACGAGTACTTCCTTGCGCTGCTCCCCGCGCAGGAACGTACGACGCACGTCGCGGGCGATCACCAGCGGCTTGCCGACAGCTGGCGTGCTCACGAGTGCGGCTCCGGTGCGGTTTGCGCCGGCTTCATGCTCGCGCCGAGCGGCAGGTGCACGGTCGCAGGCATTCCGAGGCGCAGCGCATCATCCGGATCCTTGACGAACACGCGGATCTCGTAGACGAGGCTCGAGCGCAGCTCTTCGGTCTGCACGCTCTTCGGCGTGAACTCCGCCACCGGGGAGATGAAACCTACCCATCCCTCGAAGCGGCGCTCGGCGAACGCATCCACCATGATCGCGGCCGGCATGCCGGGCTTCACCAGTGCCAGATCCGCCTCCCCGATGTAGGCGCGCACCCACTTCGGATCGGTGATCGCCAGAGTGAACGCAGACTTCTGCGGCGAGGCCATCTCGCCCGGCTCGATCAGGCGCGAGCGAACCACTGCATCGAGCGGTGCCTTCAGCTCCGCATCCGCCATCTGCTGGCGCAGCAGCGCGAGCTGTGCCAGTTGTACGTTGAGGCGTGCCTCGGCCTCGGCGATGTCTTCCCGCCGTGGTCCCGCCACGGCCAGATCGAGCGCCTTGCGGTTCACCAAAAGCCTTGCGTCCGCCACTTCGGCTGCCGCCTTGGCATCGTCGAGATCCTGCCGGCTCACGGCGCGGCCGCCCGAGCTCGCCGCGAGTGTCTGCAGCCGCTCGAGCTTCGCGCGGGCCTGCCCGGCGTCGGCCTCGGCCAGCGCGACGTTCGCGCGCGCCTGCGCGATCTCCTCCGGCCGGCTGCCATTGTGCAGCCGGGCAACGGCCTGCTGCTGCGCGGCGGCCGCAGCCTGGGCCTGAGCGAGCTGCGGCTCGAGCCGGCTCACATCCAGCCGCGCGAGCACCTCACCACGGTGAACCCGGTCGCCCTCCTGCGCCAGTACGGCCGCGACGCGCTCACTGTTGTTGAACGGCAGCTCCACCTGACGCAGATCGACGTTGCCATAGAGCACGAGCTCGGTGCGCGTCGCGTGATGCTGCCGGAACCAGTAGATTCCGCCGGCGATGAGCGCCAGCACGAGGATTGCGAGCACGATGCGCTGGTTGCGTTTCAAGAAGGCGCTCCGCTTGGGTTCTCGACTTTCACCGGCCGTCGGACTATGGTACGCGCAATATGTGTCAGGCGACAGACATTTGGTTGTGAGCCGTTCGGCACCGCGTGCGAGCGCGCGCCGGCGCAGCGCAGCGCGGCCGATCCGGCGCCACCCCGCCGGCGGCGGCTACGCGCGCGGCGCAGAGACGCGCGCACGCATCATCGAGACCGCAATCGAGATGTTCGGCGAGCGCGGTTACGAGGCCACCGCCACGCGCGCCATCGCGCGCCGGGCGCACGTCAGTCTGCCCGCGCTGCAGTACTACTTCGGCGGCAAGCCGGGACTGCACCGCGCGTGCGCGGCGTACATCACCGCCGACGTGCACGAGCGGGTCGCCCCTGCCGCCCTGCGCGTGCGGCAGGCGCTCGCCGCGGCGGAGCTGTCACGGCCCGAGCTCCTCGAGCTGCTCAAGTCCGTCATCGATCCGTTGCTCGAGGGCATGACCCGCGCGCGCCCGGAGAGCTGGGTGCTGTTCTTCACCCGCATCCAGGGCGGCCACAATCCCGCCTTCGACGAGATCTTCGAGCGCGTGGCCTCGCCCATGATCGAGCTGTGCGCGACGATCATCGGCCGCATCCTCGGACGCGAGCCCGGCGATCCGGAGGTTCTCATCCGCAGCATCGGCCTGATCGGTCAGCTCGCGAACGTGCGGCGCGCCCGGCCGCTGGTGCTGCGCGCACTTGCCTGGCCGGACTTCGAGGGCGAGCGCCTCGCGATCTTGAAGCGCGTGCTGTGGCAGCAGTTCGAGGCGGGGCTCGCGGCGCGCGCTGAGGCCCCGCCTTGACCACCCGGAACATCGAGATCCGTCGAGCCGCCTATGCCCAGCTGCGGCGCGGCAGCGCGCCGGCGGGCATCGCCGCACAGCGTCCCATCGAGATCCAGCGCTTCTATGTGGACACGAGCGCCCACGGCCGTGGTCTGGCACACGAGCTGATGCGGCACGTGCTCGCGCGCGCGGAAGAGGCGGGAAACGACGTCGTGTGGCTGGGCGTTTGGGAAAGCAACGCTCGTGCGCAGGCCTTCTATCGCAAGTGGGGCTTCGAGGTCGTCGGCGAGCACGCCTTCAGGCTCGGCGAGGATCCGCAGCGTGATCTGCTGATGCGCCGGCTGCTCAATACAGGTCGCGCAGCAGCGTCCTGACACGCTCGTTCTGGGCGGCGTGGAAGGCGGCGACTTCCTTGAGACGCCGCGCCTTCACCGGGTCGTCCGCAATTGCAGCCTCGCTGCGAAGCCGGGCGAGCTCCGCGCATCCGGCGATGTAGCGGATCAGCGCGAACTGCAGATCCCGCAGCCTGGAGTCCTCCGGAAGCTCCGGCACGCGGATCACATCCCGCGTCGCCTGCCACGCGGGCGCGATCTGCGACCAGCGCTCGCTCTGCTCGCCCGAGGAGATCCTCTTCCCGGCCACGAGCTCGGTCAGGGCCGCCTCGTCCTTAAGGACCCGCTGCTCCTCGGCGAGAAACTGCTGCACGTGGTGCTGGAACTCGCGTTCCACGATGTCCACCGGGTCGGGGTGACGCAGGGGCCACGAGGCTGCCGCGAGCAGCACCACACCGGTCAGTACCCCGGCCGCCACGCGTCGCCAGGAGTGCCGGCGCGCCGCTGCGTCCAGGGGCCGCACGAGAATCCAGCCCATCAGCAAGCCACCGAGCAGGCCTGCCAGGTGAGCCGCGGTGTCGATTCCCCGCGCGGTGAACGCGTTGATGATGGTGTAGGCGACGAAAGCGAGGATCACCCGGCCGCGGGCGACAGCCATCCTCGCAGGCATTGGAGTGCGCGGGTGCGCGATGAACGCCAGTACAGCCCCGATGATGCCGAATATGGCGCCCGAGGCACCAGCACCGTCCACGCGCGGATGCAGCAGCAGGCTCGCGACATTGCCGCACAGTCCGGCGAACAGGTAGACGATGAGGAACGACATCGTGCCGTAGAGGCGCTCGGTCAGGCGGCCGAAATACCACAGTGCCGCCATATTGGTCGCCAGCTGCCACAATCCGAAGTGCAGGAAGATCGCCGTGAGCACTCGCCACCACTCGCCATCGAGGGTGTAGGGGCCGAAATTCGCTCCCCAGTGCCTGAGCACCTCATCGTCTGCGTGCCAGAAGCCCCCACCCATGGCTGCCACGGCCACCAGTACCGCGCAGTTGATGATGACGAGTGTCGGCGCGGCGACACTGCGGCCACCGACGCTCCGGAGCTCCTCGGCCAGCTGCTTCGGGCTGGCGGCGGCGTGGTTGAGCCCGTAGGCGTTCTCCGGCGGCTCGGCATCGACCAGCTCCCGGTAGCGCCTGACGAGATTGGCCGTGTCTTTGGGGCGGGCATACTGGTCCACCACGCCGAGCTCGTGGACGACCTGCTCGTGCGTGAGCCCGGAGTAGTCCCGGCTGCCGTCCGCAGCCATCGCCGCCGACCGATCGGTGCCCATGGGTATGAAGTGTGCCAGCGATCGGCGCAGATGAGGAGCGTGCGGTGCAGCTACGGTGCGATGCAGGCGACGATGGCCGCCGCAAAGCGCTCGGCCGAGCCCGGCGCATGCTGAAAGAACAACGACGGCTCGGTCAGCTCCATCTCGAGGACACAGGGTGCACCCCGGGAGTCTCGCAGCAGATCGACCCGGGCGTACAGCGGCGGCGCCAGGTGGGCGAGCCCCGGGGCGCCTGCCAGCGCAGCGAGTGCCAGTGCCCCCACCTCGAGCTCATCCGCCCCGGGTATTCGGGGGGTGATGGTCTCGGGCGCGAACAACGCATCGGTCGGCGGGGCCTCGGGCCGCAGGAGCGAGCCTTTGCAGATCGCGTGGCTGAACCGGCCGGCAAAATAAATCAGCGCCGTCTCGCCGTGTACATCGACGCTGTCGAGAAAGGGCTGCAGCAGCACGCTGCGGTTTCTTTGCAGCAGGCGCTGCGCGTGCGCCGTGGCTGCCGCGGCGGCGGTGCGGGGGTAGCGCTGCGCATCCCGCGAGCCCGCCCCGACCGCGGGCTTCACCACGAACTCCGCACACGGATCGCGCTCCAGAAAGCCTGCCACGGCCCCCGCCGCGCGCGCGGGCGAGTCCGCAGGCTCGACGAAGGTGCTGGCGACCGCCGGAACGCGCGCGTGAGCAAGCTCGGCGAGGTAGTGCTTGTCGGTGTTCCAGCGGATCAGCGCCGGAGGATTGGCGAGGCGCGTCACGCGCGCAGTTCGCTCCGCCCACTGCAGAAACTCCTCGAGCCGCTCGACGTAATCCCAGGTCGAGCGCAGCAACGCCAGATCGACCGCCGACCAATCCACGCTCGCATCGTCCCAGCATGCGATCCGCACCGCGACGCCGCGGGCGCGCAAAGCCGCCTCGAGCGGTGGCAGATCCTCATCGAGGTCGCGCGCGGCGCGCGCGCTCACGAGGGCCACCGTGAGCGGGTCCCCGGGAGGCTCGCGAGCAGTATCAGCCGGCATTGGAGCCTGCTACATTGAGAGCATGAGCGAGTCCAACGAGTGGGCATTCCCGCGCGCGCTGCAGCCGCGCCCGGAGCAGGTGCCCTTTGATCTGGACGCGGCGCTCGAATCCGTGGTCATGGTGCACGCGGAAATACCCGAGGAGGCATTCACGGCCTCGATTCTCGACACCGAGCGCGTCGGCAGCGGCGTGGTCATCGGTGCGGACGGGCTGGTGCTCACGATCGGCTACCTCATCACCGAGGCAACCTCCGTCTGGCTCACCGCCAACAGCGGCAACGTGGTTCCGGGTCATGCGCTCGCCTACGACCAGACGACGGGCTTCGGTCTGGTGCTGCCGCTCGGCCGGCTGGATGCGCCAGCGATGGAGCGCGGCACGAGCACCATTCTCGATACGGGCGATGATGTGCTCGTGATCGGTCACGGAGGCGTCAGCCACTCTCTCAATGCCAAGGTCATCGCCAAGCGGGAGTTCGCCGGATACTGGGAGTACGTGCTCGATGATGCGCTGTTCACGGCGCCGCCCCATCCCCAGTGGGGCGGAACGGCTCTCGTCGGCATGAACGGACGGCTGCTCGGCATCGGCTCGCTGCTGGTGCAGGAGGCCGTCGGTGGCGAGACGTTCGATGCGAACATGTTCGTACCCATCGATCTGCTCGAGCCGATCCTCGATGAGCTGATCACCCTCGGGCGGCCGGCACGCGCGCCGCGTCCCTGGCTCGGTCTGTACGCGGCGGAGCTGCGTGGTCAGCTCGTGGTGCGCTCGCTGGCTCAGGGCGGGCCGGCGCATCGCGCCGGCATCCGTCCCGGCGACCTGGTGCTCGAGGTGGCCGGCCAGCCCGTCGCAAGTCTCGCGGAGCTGTTCCGCACCATCTGGCGGGTCGGACCGGCGGGTTCCGAGATCCCGCTGACGCTCGCGCGCGGGGAAACCGCCTCCCACGTGCGGGTGCGCTCCGCCGACCGCAACGACTTCCTGATCAAGCCCCGCCAGCATTAGCCGCGGCGGGGCGACTCGCCCGCTACTTGCCGGAGAGGCAGGTCTTCATGAACGCCTTGCGATCGTCACCCTTCAGGTTCTTCGTCTTCGCATCGGCGTTGCAGGTCTTCATCTTCTCCTGCTGAGGGGTGAGCTTCTTTTCCTCGGCCGCCGGCGCAGACGACAGGCAGGTCTTCATGAAGGCCTTGCGATCGTCACCCGCCAGGTTCTTCGTCTTCGCATCGGCGTTGCAGGTCTTCATCTTCTCCTGCTGGGTATTCTCCGCCTGAGCGACGGAGCTCACGGAGACCAGCAGAGCGGCCGCGAGGAGACACGTCACGAATGCTCTCATGATCGTAGGGATCCTTTTGTTTGCAAGAACGTACCGACGCAAACCGAGCCCGTCGGCGCGGACTTGATACGCCATTTACGCAGGCGTTGCAACGCCTGCGCGGCGCATGCCCGTGCGCAGCGTGGCGAGCAGCGTCTCGACGACCCGCGGTACATCCGCATCGCTCATGGCCGGAAACAGCGGCAGCGTGAGGATGTTGCGGCCGGCGTACTCCGCATGCGGGAAGTCGCCCGGCTTCCAGCCGAGCCGGCGGTACAGCGCAAACAAGTGGATCGCCGGATAGTGCACCCCCGTGCCGATACCGGCGGCATCCATGCGCTCCATGATCGCGGCGCGCGTCAGCTCCAGGCGCTCCTCCGGCAGCACGACCTGAAACATGTGCCAGTTGCTGTTGCGGAGATCCTCGAGCGGCAGCTGCAGGCCGAGCTCCGCTGCACCCGCGGCACGAAAGCAGGAGAAATACGCTCGCGCCAGCTCGCGGCGCCGCGCGTTGAAGGTCTCAAGATGCGGCAGCTGCCCGATGCCGACACGCGCGGCCACGTCGGTCAGATTGAACTTGCCGCCGGCGAGCTCGACCTCCATGCCGTCACGCCCGGAGCGCACGACGCCCTGCAGCCGATACTG
>Ga0335081_10013797_pt1 | contig 13059 bp, 8 predicted proteins | sample Lox_Sample_35_FD_206713 | JGI IMG/M metagenome (GOLD analysis project Ga0335081, IMG submission 206713) | Soil microbial communities from Loxahatchee National Wildlife Refuge, Florida, United States - Lox_Sample_3.5 | ecosystem: Environmental > Terrestrial > Soil > Wetlands | place: USA: Florida...
GTGGTGATCCTGGATCCGCCGCGCAGTGGGATTCACCCGAAGGTCCTGGAACGATTGGGTGAACTTGCTGCACCCCGGATCGTTTACGTCAGCTGTAATCCGGCAACGCAGGCAAGGGACATCAAATTGCTTTGCGAAGGGATGTACCAACTCGAGAAGCTCCAACCGGTGGATATGTTCCCGCACACGTATCACATTGAAAACGTTGCACTACTCACACTGGTCCGGTAGGGAGAAGCCATCACGTTCTTCGAACACGCGCAACCAGGTCTGCGACATTCTTCCGACTTCATAATCTCTCAAGTAAAAGACAACTTCTTTGCCGCCGACGGGCGAGAAGCTGGAATGCCGAGGCCGGAGGTTCCGCGTGTAAATGGTCCTCCAGGGAAGCAATAACCAGCTGAATTGGAATAGCTGTTTATTGGGGGGAAGGAGCGGTGCCGGGTGATTGAGATTGGGTGCTGCTTGAAGGAGCCAGCAACTCGTAAATTCCGTACAATACGGCGACGCTCACGACAACGACGGCAGCCACCACGTACCAACGGGCCCCCGTTTTCCATTCTACCCCGGCGAGCCGTCGTGCTTGTTCGCCAACGACGGCCGTCAAGAGGCTGTCAGGGACTCCTTGATATTCTGATTTGTGGTCGTATATGACCGACGCATCCGATGCGTTCACGCATCGCACCTGGAAGGTGAGATTATCTGCCAGACGGGACCCGGAAACAAAGACTACCCCATCAACCCCAAGGATCTTTCCAAGCTGAGCCAGACACGGTGGAGTAGTACAATCGTCGATCTTCTTCAATCCCGCCTCTTCGAGGAGGCTCCTCGTGGCTGTGAGAGGCTGAATACTGAAGCTTCCGGTTTGCCCGAGCTCCAACGAAAAATCCTGCCGCAGTCGCATACCATTTTCGGTGGAAAGATGGTCGATGACGAACGGCAGCACAGCAATAGTCTTACCGCTCGTTCCCTGGCAAAACCCCGCCTGCGTGAGCACAAGGGCCAGCAGAAACCAGGACGATATTGTTGCACGTGGCAACGTCATGTGTTCAGTGCAACCTACTGAGGAAAGCGCACAATTGCCACAATTCTCCTCCGCTTGTTCAGCGCTTCGCTCGCTGTTTCACGTATTGGGCAGTCCAAGCAGTCTTAGGCGGGCTTGGTCGTAATGAGGATAATCCCTCCAGTATGCCCCGCGCCGAACTCCATGGTTGCGGCATTGGAATCAAGGAACCTGATGATGCTGATCTGCTGAACGGGAATAAGTCGTAGCGACTCAAGGTCACCGTAGTACATGCGGTTCACGTACACGACAGGAAATTCGGTCGTTTGACCCGGTTCAGGGGGCTCGGGCTGGCCCAGGCTGCGCGGTCCCCGCGATTGGAGAAACCAGGGTCTTTTCATTGATATGGCGTCATAGGCATTTGTTGCCGCCGTCGTGGCAATTTCAGCGGCTGTCAAGACGTCCCGATCTTCCGTGGCACTCGAGGTCCCGCTGGAAGCCCCACATCCGGTTAACACGAATGCCATTGCTAATGCGGCTGTCCATACTGTGTGCTTCATCGTCACTTCCTTTCCGATACTCGTTCTGCATTTGTCGCGCATGTAATTAAAGAGGCCCCACATTGCTGTGAGGCCTCTTCGAATCGTGATGAGACTGTGTGCTACTTGCAGAACCACGGCCTCGTGAATTGATCCAACGTGCCGTGTGCTTCCGGCGGACAATTGGGGTTCGAGTTGTGCTCGTCAACCGAGTACACGAAGCGATACGGAAACGTATTGACCGGTGCATTCTTCGGGGCCAACTGGTGGTGCGTATTGTTGGCTACATCCGCAGAATCCTTATACGTTATCTGGTAATCGATTCGTCGAACCAGGTTGAACGCCTCAATCTGGCTTATCAAGCCCAGGTATTCTTCATTGAGGATTTCCTGCAATAACGCTGCGCCAGTTGCGAAGTCTCCGGCAACAAAAGGCGTCGAGTTGTCCCCGAACACATTGTTGTCGTACGTTCGGGCAAGGTTTACGTCTGCGAGTGCGCTTGCATCAACCGTCGCACCTGCAAGGCGTTGTTCTGCCTCCGCCCGCAACAGCAGCGTTTCTGACGCTCTGAATACCGGATACGGTGTGTTGTACCCGAAGGCCATATTGTCATTGTAATTCAGGTCGGTGAAGCCCACCGAAGAATCGTAGTAATAATTCAGCCGGTTGGTCTCCACCGTCTTGCCGTCCCAGTGCCTGTTCTGCAGCATTGCAACGGAGAAGCACCCGTCGGCATCCATGTAACCGCTGCGGTCGTACACACCGAACGAGAACCAGAGATTCATGTCCCCATTGTAGGCGCCCGTCGTATGAAGAAGCATCACATCTTCCGCGCCCGTTGTCGCGAGGATGCCCTGGTTGGCTTCCGCGATCACGCTGGTCAGCGTGGTAGCATCGTACGCATTGACCGAGCCGAGGCCGCGTGCCATGTGCATATAGTACCGCGCCTTCGCAGAGTGTCCGAGTTTGATCCACAATGAAATATCGCCTGCAGTGGAGAAGATATCCTGGAATGACAGCGAAGCAGTTGCAGCGGTGAGATCTGCTATTCCGGCGTCGAGCTTTGACTGGACGGCCGTGTAGACGGCCTGCTGTGCATCGTACTTTGGAGAAGGATTGGCCTCTCCCTCGCCGGCCTGTGAATACGGAACATCGCCCCATACTGCCGTCACAGTTCCCATGTGCAATCCGTCGAGAATCTCGGCGGCACCCTTAACTTTTTTGTTCGACGTGGGACTGCTCTCGACAATCTGGAGGTTTTTGAGGCAATCTGCGTACGCAAGACCCCAATCGTTTCCAAAGTCCTGCCCATTTACTGTGTACACATCATAGGCGCCAAACTGCCGTTGTGCACCGTGTACCTGGTCCGCCCAAATTCCGGCAATCCAGCTGCATGTGCCTTCGGTGAACTCCATGTAACCCATTTGGGCTCCGGCAAATGTCAGAGTCGAGTTGGCAACCTGAGGGGCCAGCGGATTTGCTGAATATCCGCTCGTATACTTCTCACATCCGATCAACCCTGCTATCAGGATCGAGATGATGAGTATTGTTGTGAGATTTCTCATAGTTGTGCTCCCGTTCTATTTAATATTCCAGCTGGATGGAAAGAATGTAGCTTCTCATCGTTGGGTTGTTGAAATAATCCAGACCTTGACCGTTGGAAGGACCGGTCAGGTTGGATTCCGGATCGTTGCCAGTATAGTCTGTCCAGAGCTTCAAGTTACGCCCTGTCAGGCTGACCGTGGCACTTTGCATCCCAACGAACTGCAGCGGGAATGTGTAGGACAGTGTAACGTCGCGAAGCCGCACATAGCTTGCCTTCTCGATGAATTGTTCCGCCGGTCCGGTAAATCCAGACCCCGGTCCGCTCGTGAAATACGACTGGTCGACAATCACATTGCCGCCGCCGAAGTTATTCACATAACCGCGGAACGAATACGTGCCGTCTGCATTGTGCACGTATGCTTTTGAAGTAGCGCTCAAAGCTGCAACGGTCTGTCCAGCATAGTTCTTGAGGGTTGAAGCGTCTGTTGCGCTGATGGTGGACCACCAATTCTGGAATCCAGCGGTGCCAAAATAGGATAGCGCTCCCTTTGTACCATTCCATACGTCGCCACCCTGCTTGATGTCGACGAGGACGCTCAGCGAGAACCTCTGGAACCGGAATGTGTTGATGATACCCATCCGGTAATTCGGATTCGGATCGCCAATCACTCCGTCCTCTGTAGCCTCTTGTGGAAAGCCGCTTGCGTCAAGTTTCAGGCTTCCATTCGGATTTCTGTCCCAACGGGTCCCATACAGAACGCCGTAGGGCTGATTAAGAATGGCCCGTGAGCTTGGATCGGTGAATCCATTCAGAAACACCGAGGTCACGCCAGAGAGGTCCGTAACAACGTTTTTGTTGTGAGACCAGTTGACTGTCGTTGCCCACGAAAACTCGCCCAAGTGCAGCCAGTCTCCAATCAACTGGACTTCCGAACCCTTGTTGGTCATTGAGGCCGCATTCGCCCACTTATTCGTGTAGCCTGAAGATGGGGCAATGGCGACGCCAAGAATGGCTCCAGTTGTCTTGTTCGAATAGTACGTGTAGCTGAGGGAAAGCCGATCGTTCGCAAATCTCAGATCGGCTCCCAGTTCGGTTTCGGCTGTTTTCTCCGGTCCTAGTGTCGAATTGCCCAATACATCTGACTTGGCGGCGTTCCCACCATAGTAATTACCGGAAAGTACTTCGCCCCAACCGTTGCCAAACGACGGGTTGATGTTGAAGTAGCTCTTTGTCACATACGCGGGCGGCTGATTGGCGGCTTGCCCGTACGCGGCACGAACTTTACCGAAGCTCAGAATGGTGTTCCCTGCGAGTGCGTCCTTTATAGGCTGGAGCTGGGTGAACTGCCAGGCTGCGCTGAACGACGGGTAGAAGTACGTCTGGTCGGCGGTAGCGCCGTACGTGGAGGCGCTTTCATCACGCCCCGTCACCTTCAGGAACAACTGCTTGTAGAGAGCCAAATCGAGTGCTCCATAAAAAGCTGCAGTTCTGATGATCGTGAGATACTCACCGGGCTGATAGTACAGGGAGTTCGAAAATGTCGCAGGCGCCCCAACGAGAATGAAATTAGTGGCAGTTGAATTTAATCCGTCATATCGATTTTGATCGAGATGGAAACCCAACATGAGGGTACCTTCGATGTCATCGGTAAGTTGTTGCGTTGCTCGTCCCATCAGGTCTGAGTTCAACAGCAACGTGTTGTCGGTTGAACGCGTCAGATAACCACCTGGGAACTGAGCATCACCGAGGGGATAATTGCTTTGGGTTTTGTCCGTCCCATAATCGACTCCCAGCCTGTACGTGAAGTCCAGCCAGCTTTCGGGATCATAGGAAATCTCGGTATTGGCGACTAACCGGTTCGTAGAAATAACCGAAGGAACGTCGTAGATCGTAAAGAAGGGGTTGTCATATCCCCAGGATTTTCCAGGGTTGCCTTCTGCGTTCCTGTATGTCCGCTGCACGCCATACGTGATGTTCCCGGCCGGATCGATGTAATTAACCAGATACGTGGTGTTGTCGAAATCCGGCGGCGTCCGGTATGCACCAAGCAAAAGGCCCGAAGTGTTTGATCCCTGCTGAATACGGTCTGACGATGTGTTGGTGTACGCAGCGTTGATTCGGGCAATGACGTTATCGGTGAACTTCCGTGTCGCACTTCCACTGATTGCCGTGCGTTTGTAATTCGAATTGGAAAGGATGATACCATCTTGCTGCAACTGACCAATGTCGAGATAGAAGTCTCCGTATTCATCCCCGCCTCGCAGTGTGACACCATAGTCTTCTGAGATCGGTTGGTGGAAAAGCTCTGACGCGTGATCGTATGTTGCTGTTGAGTGTTTTCCACCAGCAGCGACCAGCGAGTATGGATAACTTGGTCGGGCCAGCACGTCAGCAGCCCCTGACCGAAGGAATATGGGGTCGCCCCAGCTGAAGCTCGTCGCTTGCGAATAATTCCCGCCTGATCCTTGTCCGAAACTCGTCTGGAGAGGGGTTGTGTGCAAAACATCATCGCTGAAGGTTCGTGAACGGACGGACAGGCTCAGCTTCTTGGTTCCTGCCTGGCCGCCGGACTTTGTCGTTATTGCAATAACACCGTTTGCTGCCTTTGACCCCCATAAGGATGCTGCTGCGGGTCCGCTGTAAATCTGCACGGATTGGATATCGTCCGGATTGATGTCCGAAATGGAAGATTCCATTGCGGTTCCCGCAACGGGACCCTGATTATTGATTGGTTGGATGGCAGAATTATCAACCGGGACTCCATCGATAACGATAAGTGGTTGGTTGTCATTCATGAACGAATGCGGACCACGCAATACGATCCTTGTTGCGCCACCCGGATCGGCTGTTGCTTCCGTGGTGTTGACACCTGGAGCCAGTGCAGCGATACTCGAAATAATATCGTGTGCACCGCTCGTGGCAATTTGAGAGCCTTCAATACTGGAAACGGAAGTGCCCATCTGTTCACGGTTCGCCTGAGTACCGATGGCAGTCACGACAACAGGATTGAGTTGCACCGAGCTCGGTTTGAGCTTGATATCGAGGAATGTTGTCTCACCGGTCGTTACCGTCACCGCCTGTCGGAATTGGACGTAGCCAATGTAGCTGACGACGAGGGTGTAGAAACCTGGCGGGACATTTGCAATTGAGTAGACGCCGTTTGCGTCCGTCGCAGCACCGTACGACGTTCTTTCCAGGAACACATTAGCCCCGGGAAGTGTCGATCCGGTTTGGTCGTCGGTGATTTTTCCCGACACCCCGCCGATCTGTGCAAGGGCCGGGCTGACAATAAACACGAGCACCACCAACGCCAAAAGCATGGAGCCGCAGAGCTTTTTCATAGGTAACCTCCTGTTATATTTTGAACCACAAGTTCTGACCTGTCGTGTTGTGGCTGGCGGGGCTGACTCCCTCGATGAAAGAGACTTGTCGTTTCGTGGATTGATGTCCGCGACACAGGACAAGATTGTAGGCTTAAAGGAAAAGAAGGTTGAAAAGGCGAGCTGAAGAATGTGAGGTGCTGTGGCTGGGATTGTGTTGTGGCAATCCGTTGTGCAACCCGACATTCGCACTTCCGGCTCCTGATGTTGCTCGGAACTGGAAAATCGTAGAAAACGATTAGACAGAGAATTGCGGGAAAAGAACCATCCGTCTGCAAGCAATCTTCTCAGTGCCTCCTTCTTGGAAATCAGTGGTGGGGGAAAAACTCCAAACAGCCTACCTCACCGAGAAAAGCGCGCCGCACGTGGATCTTGAAACTACTACCCTGTTTCAATTAAGGGTCCATTCATCACCTCCCGCGTAGGAATACAGTTTGACTTTCGTGGATTAATTGATGAAAACGAAGCAAAAGCGTTGAGCGAATTTAAGATACCCACATCATAATGTCAAGCGGAAACTTTGCGAATAATCCCTTCCAGATGTTCGGAAAGTCAAAACACTGTTTCGAAAAGTCCCAACAACTCCTCGTCACTTGCTCGCTTTCAACTCAATATGGACTGTGGAAGACAAGTGTCGATGCCCAAGGAGGACATCTGCACACGGAATGTGGTGGCCCGTTGGGTAGTAGCCTCAAATTGTTCTCACATCTGGGAATTTTCGTTTGGACGCCCGGAACTGTCTGCAACCGCATTGGTCTTCCACCTTTGGAGAGATAGTCGAGAAAAGGAATCCACGAGCGAGGCTCAAGGCGATTCATTTCTTGCGCGAACGTCATCAACGGTTTCGTAATCTTCACTGGTTCTGATGGTCTGTTGGGGCATTGCTGACGCGTGAACGAAGTGATTTTCGAAAGGGACTATGACGTGAGTTGGTTACGACGTGTGACGCCAACAAGCTATGAGAGAGAAGTTCTCAGGAAAGCACCCAACGTATCTGTGTATTTCTTTCCCCCTATTTCCCAAACATCGTTGTGGTTTGCCCCTTCGATTAACAGCAATTGCTTCGGCCCGGGAGCGGCTTCGTAGAGCGCCTGGGAGTACTGAACATCGATGAATGTGTCCTTCGATCCGTGAACGAAGAGGATCGGACACATTAACTTCTTCACTTCTTCAATGGGAGAGACTGAGCGCGCCTTGAACCCAGCGACCTTTTGAGACCGTGCAAGAGCGACATTGCGCAGGAAATGCCAGGGTAGCTTGATGAGCCTTCTTTGATAATCTACTGCAATGGAGCGCAGGGTGGTGAAACTAGCTTCTGCAACCACGGCTGCGACACGGGCATCGATTGCAGCCGCCTGTATCGCAACCGCAGCCCCCATCGAGGTCCCGAAGAGTCCGACCTTGCCGATATTAAGGTCCTCGCGCTCCTGAAGGTAATCGATGATCGTTGACACGTCGTGCTTTTCGTAGAAACCATACGTGCAGTATCTTCCCCCACTCTCTCCGTGATGACGGGAATCATAAAGAAAGACGTTGTAGCCTAGCGAATACAGGAAGGCAGACAACTCTACGCCGCCGATCTTGCAATCCCCGACACCGTGAAGGATAATAACCGTGCCCGCTGCTTTCTTCCGGACAACAAGCCAGCAGCTCAGCCGTACCCCGTCCGGCGTGGTAATCCAAATGTCTTCTTGCGGGAGGCCCTTGCTGTGCGGATCAAGGTTGTCGGTAAATCGGGCGTACCATTCCTTGCTGCGACGGTGCGGCTGCAAGAGAATCAATGGTCCGAGGATCAGGATTACGATGGCTGCGCTCGCCACAAACAAGAGCAGGACCGCTATGATCGCAAAGAGATAAGACATTGAGAAACTCTGTGGATTAACCAGCGCGGAAGGTGATTGAAGCACGTAAGACCCATCGAGGCCTTAACAAGAAATATGGTGGTGTCCTTGTTTCAATCTGTTTCTCCTGGTGTCGGAAGTCCCGCTCTTTGGGATGCCGCACAGCGGCATTTCCTCCCAGCACTTGCCATTTCTCCGTCGGGAGTCCGCCATCCTTCGACCCTTCGGCAGGCTCAGGTTGAGACGGCGGATTTATAAGTCCAGACAGGACTGATTGGGACGCCAGCAGTAATATAGAAACGGCACGACTCGCATGCAAGCTTCAGCCCCTCGTCGCGGAAACCGTATTTCAAACAAGGAGTTGTTCTGTGGTTGCCTCCGTGTCGCACTTCCCAAACTGTAGCCGTTACACCTCTGGATGAAACGGGAGCCGACCTTCGCAAAAGGGGAGTGCAGTGCTTGGTGAACAAAGGCATCGTTGAAAATCACACGCCGAGTCGTTATCTTGTCGGAGAAAAATCGGTTGACGGTTTTCGGCCAGTCCGTCCGGCGTTACCCATTTCGGCAGGAAATAGTCCTTCTATGTCTACGGCCTTTGACGTGCGGTGCAAAGTTCCGAGGACTGGACTTTCGGCCGAAGGCGGGACAAAGTCTCCCAAAGTCCTTGATTTTGAACGGTTCCAGGCGATGTTCGAAGATCAGCCGAATTCCTTGTAGTTCTGTTTTTCTCATTCCAGACAAACCACGCCACCACAACTTTTTCAACCAAGCCAGGGTCTAATTCAATGTCAGTCGCGAACAACGCACCCGATCGGATGGAAGTGGATGACCGAAGCCTTATTCTGAGTGCCAAGGAAGGCAATGAAGGGGCATTTGAACAACTGGTCCAGAAGTACGACCGAAAGGTATTTTCGATCGCTTCGATGTACGTCCAGAGCGCAGAAGATGCAAAAGACATTTATCAGGAAGTTTTTGTCAGGGTTTATCGAGGGTTGCGAAAATTCGAATTCAGAAGCGAATTTTCAACGTGGCTTTACCGGATAACGACGAACGTATGTCTTACACACAGGACGAAAAGCAAGAAGCATGCACATTCGTCGCTGGACGAAGGTCACGACGAGGAAGAAGGTCACGGCCCGCGCCGGGGGGATACAGTCATCGATGAACGGACGACGGATCAAAGCATGGTAAGCGCAGAAATCTCTGAGAATGTCGAGCGCGCGTTGGAGAAGCTCTCGCCGCGCCAGAGAATGGTCTTTACATTGCGTCATTATGATGGTCACAAGCTCAAGCAAATAGCCGAAATGATGAATTGTTCGGAAGGCACCGTTAAGAAGTATCTCTTTACGGCGACCGAAAAGATGAGAAGGTTACTGAAGAACTTCATGGAGTGAGACTATGGTCAGTAAATCTGTACGCGAGATGCTGCAGCTCTACCTGTACGACGAGCTGTCTGAAGACGATAAACGGAGTGTGGAGGAGATGTTATCGACTTCGTCTGAGTGCAGGGCGGAGCTGGAAGATTTGAAGGACTTTCACCGCACCCTGGCGCACTACCATCCTGCCGGAGCCGTCGAACAAGTGCTTGCCGAAGCACGGAAGGAGCTGAACGCCACCATTCGTCACGAACGGTCGCGTGAGCCGTGGCTGCAGAAAGTGTCGGACTTCTTTGCGGATTCGGTATTCACCCAGTACAGGCTGGCATTCGGGGGCCTTGCGACCCTCGCCGTGGGTTTCCTCCTGGGCTACGCCGTCTTCTACTCACCAGGACCCGAGACAAACCCGTTGTTCCGTGAAACGTCCGCCGGATCCACAGTGAACCAGAGTGAATCCCAATTGATGAATGTGAGATTTCTGAACCAGGACAACGAGAACGGTACTGTGGACCTGACGTTCGACGCTGTCACTCCCATGCACGTGAAAGGGAATGTCAACGATCCCCGGATAACGAGCATCCTCGCCCGGGCGTTGGTGAACGAGCGCAACCCGGGCATCCGTTTGAAGACGGTCAACACGATCTCCGATCAAACGAAGATCCAGGCCTCGACGGAAAAAGAGGTGAAGTCCTCACTGATTACCGTGCTCAAGTACGACCAGAATCAGGGTGTTCGGAAAGAAGCCTTGAATGCGTTGCAGAAGTTTCCAATTGACGATGACATCGTCGAAGCGATCCTGTATGTGTTGAAGAATGAGAAGAACACCGGCATGAGGATCGCCGCGATCAACTGTCTCGATTTTTCGAAGCTCACCGGACAATCGGTGGACAAGGATTTGCTCGAAATGTTGAAGGAGAAAATGCAGTCTGACGACAACAATTACATACGAATCCGCGGCAACGCGGCTTTCCGGGAGATAAAACGATGAAAAGGACATTGTTGGTATCGATGGCAGTGTTTGTAGTATGGACCTGCGGAATTGCACAAAAAAAAGACTCTGAAGACACCGGAGTCAGGTCGAAGACGTTTACCGTCACAAAAGGAGGATTGCTGGAAGTCTCGGTAGGAGTCGGCGACATCCACATTACCCCCAAGGATCGAAACGAGGTCACCGTTCAGGCTTCCGGAATCGATGAGGATGACCTCGACCGGCTGAAGATGTCGCAGTCCGGCAACACGGTCCGGGTGACCTTCAGACCTCGAAGTCACGGATGGTCGAGCAGCAATGTCGAGTTCGATATCACTGTGCCGAAAGAGTTTGATACCGATCTCCACACGTCCGGCGGCAACATCGAGTTTACGGATTACATCAAAGGCCGCATCAAAGGCAACACATCCGGCGGGGATATCAGGCTGGCAAGCGTGGCGGGCACAGTCGACATGTCGACTTCCGGGGGCAATGTCCGTGCCGGCGATGTGCAGGGAGACGGGGAGTTGAGAACATCCGGCGGTGACATCACGATCGGAAATGTCATGGGCGACCTGGACATCGGCACATCCGGTGGCAATATCGATGTGAAGAGCGTCGGAAAAACGCTCCACGCGAGCACCTCGGGCGGCGACATTTCCGTCGGGGATGTCGGAGGAGAGGCAAACGTCTCCACATCCGGCGGCAACATTGAAATGGGCAAGGTTTCAGGGAAGGCTTCCATGCACACCTCGGGAGGCGACGTTTCTCTTCGCGGCGCAAGCGGCTCCGTCAAGGCGTCGACATCAGGCGGTGACATGCGACTCGAAAACGTATCCGGCTCGATCGAAGCGAGCACCTCCGGCGGAGAGATTGAAGCGGAATTGTATCCGAACGGTACCGGAAGAAGCAAACTATCATCGTCAGGGGGAACAGTGAGAATCTCCATTCCGGAGAACGCAAAGGCCACTATCGAAGCAACCATTCATTTTGGGAATAGTTGGGGCGGATGGTTCGGGCGGAGAGCGGACAAGTATTCGGTGAAATCGGACTTCAAGGCGGATTCGTACGAAAAAGATGAAGACGCCGGCGAGATCAGAGCCGTCTACACGATCAATGGCGGAGGGTCCGATATCGATCTTTCAACGTCGGGTGCCGACATCATCATCAAGAAAATGGGTTCAAAATAGTTGCTGTTTCACGGAGCGCAAAGGCCGGGGCTCAAATCGAGATGTTGCCTTCAGACTTTGCGCTCTTTCGTCTCACGACATATTGAAAAATCAAGGAGGTCAATTTATGAAAGTCTTCGCGGGATTGTTTTTGGCAGCGAGTCTTTCGATATCACCCATCGCGTTCATTGGCAGCACGCAACAGGATGCGCAAAGCCCTTCGAAGTCATTTCAAGTGACGAAGGGGGGCAACCTCGAGGTGGATGTCGATCCGGGAAGCGTGGACATCGAGCCGTGGGCAAAGAGCGAGGTGTTCATCCAGGCCGAGAACATTGACGACCAAAGTCAGGATCGCCTCAAGATGAATCAGTCGGGCAACACGGTCACCCTGAAATACCGTGATCGGAGAGAGTACGACAACGATATCCGATTCACGATCAATGTTCCTGTGGAGTTCAATGTCCATATCATCACGTCGGGAGGCAACGTTGAAGAACGTGAGAAGCTCGCCGGCCGCTACTCCGTCGAGACAAAGGGGGGGAATGTCCGTCTTGATGAAATTGTCGGTGATGTCAAGATAGAATCCGGCGGCGGCAACATACGGGGGGAAACCATCGATGGCGATGCGGACATCAGGACCGGAGGCGGAAATGTGACGATCAAGACAACGACCGGGCGTGCAGAAGTCTCCAGCGGAGGTGGCAGTCTTCATATGGAGAAGGTTGGGAAAGCGCTCACTATGAGCACAGGTGGCGGCAGCGTTGTCGTCGGTGATGTTGCCGGCGGTGCGGATATTCACACAGGGGGCGGAAGTGTCCGTGTTGGAAAGGTGCTGCAAACGCTGAATGTGGGGACGGGGGGTGGAAGTGTCGATGTCACGGGTGCCTCGGGTGACATTACGGTCAGGACCGGGGGCGGCAGCGTTTCCATGGCAGACATCACGGGGACACTTGCAGTCAAGACAGGTGGCGGAAGCGTTTCCGTGGAGCTTACGCCTTCCGGCACCGGAGGGAGCAAAATCTATTCGGGCGGCGGCGACATTCGGCTGTCCGTGCCGCAGGATGCAAAGACGACCATCGATGCGACACTGAACCTCAAACACGGTTGGGGAAACAGGTGGAAGCGGTACCAGATCACATCCGATTTCAAGGCCGACAAATACGAAAAGGATGAGGACGAGGAGACCATTGTTGCATCCTATACGCTCAATGGTGGCGGAAGCAGAATTGAGCTCGAAA
>Ga0335081_10013798_pt1 | contig 13058 bp, 6 predicted proteins | sample Lox_Sample_35_FD_206713 | JGI IMG/M metagenome (GOLD analysis project Ga0335081, IMG submission 206713) | Soil microbial communities from Loxahatchee National Wildlife Refuge, Florida, United States - Lox_Sample_3.5 | ecosystem: Environmental > Terrestrial > Soil > Wetlands | place: USA: Florida...
TGGCCCAGCGTGGTCAGGTACGGGTACGCCCCCGCCGGGTCGCCGGGCTGGGCCGGGCGCCAGCCCATCGAGCGCTCCATCACCCGGACCTCGGCGTCTAGCTCGGTGTAGGTCTCGCGGAACGCCACCCCGGTCCGCATGTCGAGCAGGTTGCGCACGGTGACCCCGGCGTACCCCGAGGACCCGGCCTCCGGCACGTAAGCCGTCACCCGGTCGGCGGGATCGAGCCGTCCGCGATCGGCCAGCACTCCCGCCACGCAGCCGACGAGCGACTTCGACACCGACATGAGCAGATGCGGGGTGGCGGCCGTCATGCCGTCGTCGTAGCGTTCGGCCACCAGCTTCCCGTCGTGCAGCACGACCAGCGCGTCGGTGCAGGTGTCCGCGAACACCTGCGCCGCCGTCGCGGTGCTGCCGTCGAGCCGCCAGACCGGCGGGTCGGGCTGCGAGCCGGACGCCGCGGGCAGTGGCGAGGCGGTACCGGCGGCGGGGATCGGCTGGCTGGGCATGAGCTCGCGCATGTGCCTGAAGGCCCACCTGCTGAACGGCGGGTCCTGCCAGTTGGCCAGGGTGACCTGCGCATCCGGGGCCGGCGGGAAGCCGGTCATGAGGCGGGCGGTGTGGTCGGGGGAGGCAAGCTCGGTCATGACGGGCCACACTAACCGAACAGCGGCACCGGAAACTGTGACTTAGGATTCCGCTTGTGTCGCAGGAGTCGGCTCCCGAGGTCCAGGGCACGCCGGTCACGGCGCGCAACTGGCAGGACCCGCCGTTCAACCGGTGGGCGTTCTGGCATGTCGGCGACATCCTGCCCACCTACCTGGTGCCCCGTGGCGACGGCCAGGTCCGTCCCCTGCCGGCCGCCGCCGGCCGGGCTGACCTGCCGGAGGTGCCGGTCACCCGGACGGACGGGACGCCAGGCACCGTCGGCGAGGTGCTCGACGACACCTATACCGACGCCTACCTGGTGCTGCAGGACGGCGAGCTGGTCACCGAGTGGTACGGCCCGCTCGGCGCCGGGGACCGGCCGCACGCGCTGATGTCGGTGTCCAAGTCCGTGGTCGGCTGCGTGGCCGCCGTGCTCATCGACCGCGGCCAGCTCGACCCCGACGCCGAGGTCACGGCCTACGTGCCCGAACTGGCCGGCAGCGGCTACGCGGGCGCCCTGGTCCGGCACGTCTACGACATGCGCAGCGGGGTCAGGTTCCTGGAGGAGTACGCCAGCCCGGACTCGGACATCCGGCGGCTCGACGAGTGGGTCGGCTGCCAGGAATGGGCAGGGCCCGGCGACGGTGAGCCCCGCGGGCTCTACCGGTTCCTGGCCACGCTGCAGGCCGAGGCGCCGCACGGCGAGCGGTTCCTGTACCGGTCGGCGGAGTCGGACGTGCTGGGCTGGGTCTGCGAGCGCGCGGCGGGCCAGCCCATGGCCGAGCTCATCTCCGGGCTGATCTGGGCGCCGATGGGGGCCGAGCACGACGCCATCCTGCTGCACGACGGCCTGGGTACCGCCGTGCACGACGGAGGCCTGTGCGGCACCGCCCGGGACGTGGCCAGGTTCGGCCAGGTGCTGCTGGACGGCGGGCTAGTGCCTGTCCCGGGGGGGCTCGGGGGGGTCGGCCCCCCCGGAGCTAGCAGCGCCGGCGCGGGCGGCACCAGGCGGGTCGTGCCGCCGCAGTGGCTGCGCCGGGCCTGGGCCGTCGATTCCGACGCCCGGAGCGTGTTCGCCGCGTCCCCCGCCGAGTGGGCGTTTCCCGGCGGGTGGTACCGGCACCAGTTCTGGTTCCGCCCCGGCGACTACGGCGATGTTCTGTTGTGCCTGGGCATCTACGGCCAGATGCTGCACGTCAGCCGGCGCACGAACACGGTCTGCGTGAAGTTCTCCAGCTGGCCGGACGCGCAGAATCCGGCTTACCTGGAGGACACGCTGCGCGCCTTCGACGCGGTGGGCGGGTTCCTGGCCGGCCGCGATCCCGGTCGGCACCGCCTGGCCGGGGTGGTCTCCGGCCTGAGCCGCAGCGGCGACACCACGCCGCCTGCCCCGCCGCGCCCCACCGTGGTTTGAGCCAACGGCCGGCATCGCTTCTCGACGGCGGACCCACCCGGGCTTAACCTGGCGGTATCTCTGCCGACAGGAGGCTTCGTGACTGCTACGCCAGGTTCAGCTAGCTCCGCCGGATCGCGCCGTCACCTCGACGGCATCGCCGAGATCCGCACGTTCTTCCGGACTAACCAGCAGCCGATCTACTTCGTCGGTCCGACGGCCTTCAACCTGCTCGGCATCGACCGGTGGGTACGCAACTTCCAGTACATCGCCTACTACGACTCCTGGGACGGCCAGCACCCCCGGGTCTTCACCCCGGAGAACCGCCCGTACGTCGAGTTCGAGTCCAGCGAGCAGATCAACAACTACCTGCTGCGCGACCCCGAGGTCCGGGAGTACCTGTCCCGCCGCGGCGGGACGCCGATGGTCGCGATGGTGTTCTTCGACGAGGAGACCGAGGAGATCTGCCGCGAGCAGGGCTACACGCTGATCCTGCCGCCGGACTCGCTGCGCCGCCGCCTGGACTCCAAGATCGTCACGACCCAGCTCGGCAACGAGGCGGGCGCGCCCTCGGTGCCGAACGTCCTCGGCCACGCCGACAGCTACGCCGCGCTCACCGAACTGGCGCACCAGGCCGGCCTCGGCGACGATCTGGTGGTGCAGACCCCTTACGGCGATTCCGGCAAGACCACGTTCTTCATCAAGTCCGAACGGGACTGGGACGACTACGCCGCCGACATCGACGGCCAGCAGCTCAAGGTGATGAAGCGGATCAACAACCAGGCCGCCGCGGTGGAGGCCTGCATCACCAGGCACGGCACGATCGTCGGCCCGTTCATGACCGACCTGACCGGCTACCCCGAGCTCACCCCGTACCAGGGCGGCTGGTGCGGCAACGACGTGTTCCCCGAGGCGCTGTCCGAAGCCGACCGGACCATCGCGATCAGCCACGTCCGCCGCCTGGGCGACCGGCTCGCCCGGGAGGGCTACCGAGGCTTCTTCGAGGTCGACGTGCTGATGGATCTCGACTCCGGCGCCGTGTACCTGGGCGAGCTGAACCCGCGGATCTCCGGCGCCTCGTCGATGACGAACGTCACCGCCGGCGCCTACGCCGACGTGCCGCTGTTCCTGTTCCACCTGCTCGAGTTCATGGACGTGGACTACACGGTCGACGTGGAGGAGATCAACGATCGCTGGCGCGCGCTGGCCGCGGTGGACGTCTGGTCGCAGCTGATCATGAAGGAGCCCGGCGACGACGTCGAGCGCATCCTGGCCGCTCCGCGCACCGGTGCCTGGCGTCTGACCGACGGCGGCGCGCTCATCTTCGAGCACGTCACCAACGACTGGCACGAGATCACCACCGAGGACGAGGCCTTCTTCATGCGCGTGTACGCCCCGGGCGATTTCCGGTTCCATGGCGCCGACCTGGGCATCCTCGTCACCAAGGGCCGCATGCAGACGGCCGCTGGTCTCACCGAGCGCTGCCGCCACTACATCGAGGGCATCCGCGCCCAGTACAAGTCCGAGCCCCTCCCGCAGGCGCCCCCCGTCATGCCCATCGCCTACGTCAAATAGCGCGCTCTTGTTCACAAGCGTTCCCTGGGGGCATCGTGACTGATACGGCGGCCGTAACAGGCTGCCCATGCTGCTCGAGAAGTACCGCGGAGGTGGTCACCATGCCTGAAGCGCAGGCGTACAACAGCCTGTGGCAGGTCAGGACCGATGCCTGGTCCAGCCTGGAGGAGTCAGCCGCCCAGCTGGTGCTGGCCGGATCCCAGGACCATCAGGTCGAGTCGCTGGCCGAGACGATCCGCGGCCTGCTCGACGTGCTCGGGCCCATCGAGCGGTTCTGGGCCTTCCCGGGCACGCATTCCTTCCAGAAAGCCCGCCGGCTGTTCACGGCGGGCAAGTACGACCGCTTCGCCACCCTGGTGAGCGGCCTCAACCGCGCGCTGGCCACCGACTCGTTCCGCACCAGCCCGGCCGCGGACCTGGACCCCGACGACGACGCCTTCGACCGCGTGGTCAAGCCGATGGAGCAGGTCCGGAAGGACCGGCCCTACTTCGAGGTGCTGATCGTCGAGGACATGACCGAGCAGCAGGAGCTCGCGCTGCTCGAGGAGATGCGCCAGTGGCGCCGCCCGGACGACCCGTTCACCTATGAGATCGTCGTGCTCCACAGCCTGGAGGACGCGCTCATGGCCGCCCGGCTGAACTTCCGGCTGCAGGCCTGCGTGGTCCGCCGCCGGTTCACCCACCGGTCCCGCTACGACTCTTCCTCGCTGCACCAGTTCACGGACCTGCTCGTGGCCGACGACCTGATGCATCACCCGCCCGACGAGCGAGCCCAGATGCTGGCCCGCGCGCTGGCCAGGATCAGGCCGGAGCTGGATCTGTACCTGATGACGGAGATCGCGGTCGAGGACCTGGCGGGCCGGCTCAGTCATCACTTCCGGCGCATCTTCCACACCCGGGAAGGCTCGCTCGAACTTCATCTCAGCATCCTGGACGGGGTGTCGGCCCGGTACCGCGCGCCGTTCTTCAGCGCGCTGCGCAGCTACAGCCAGCGGCCGACCGGGGTATTCCACGCGCTGCCGATCTCGCACGGCAAGTCGATCGTGGAATCGCACTGGATCAGGGACATGGTCGACTTCTACGGCCTGGACATCTTCCTGGCCGAAACGTCCGCGACCTGCGGCGGCCTCGACTCGCTGCTCGAGCCCACCGGGCCGCTGCGCGAGGCGCAGCAGCTCGCGGCGGAGACGTTCGGCTCCCGGCAGACCTACTTCGTCACCAACGGGACCTCGACCGCCAACAAGATCGTGGTCCAGGCGCTGGTCCAGCCCGGCGACATCGTGCTGGTCGACCGGAACTGCCACCAGTCCCATCACTACGGACTGATGCTGGCCGGCGCCATGGTGACCTACCTGGAGGCGTACCCGCTGAACCACTACTCGATGTACGGGGCCGTCCCGCTGACCGAGATCAAGCAGCAGCTGCTCGCGCTGCGGCGGGCGGGCAAGCTGGACCGGGTCAAGATGCTGCTGCTGACCAACTGCACGTTCGACGGGATCGTCTACGACGTCACGCGGGTGATGGAGGAGTGCCTGGCCATCAAGCCCGACCTGATCTTCCTGTGGGACGAGGCCTGGTTCGCGTTCGCCAGGTTCCACCCGGTCTACCGGCCGCGCACCGCCATGCGGGCCGCCCGCACCCTGATCGAGCAGCTGCGGCTGCCCGAGTACCGGCAGGGCTACGACGCCCAGGCCGACGAGATCGGGCCGGTCGACGCGGCGGACGACGACACCCTGCTGAGCCGGCGGCTGATCCCCGATCCCGCCAGGACCCGGGTCCGGGTGTACTCCACCCAGTCCACCCACAAGACGCTGACCTCGCTGCGGCAGGGCTCCATGATCCACGTGACGGACCAGGACTTCAGCCAGAAGGTCGAGGAGACCTTCCACGAGGCGTACATGACCCACACCTCCACCTCCCCGAACTACCAGATCCTCGCCTCCCTGGACCTGGGCCGCCGGCAGGTGGCCCTGGAGGGGTTTGAGCTGGTCCAGAAGCAGATCGAGAACGCGATGCGGCTGCGCGACGCGGTGGACCACCACCCGCTGCTGAGTACGTACATGCGCTGCCTGACGACCAAGGACCTGATCCCGGCCGGGTACCGGTCCTCGGGTATCGACCAGCCGCTGCGCTCCGGCCTGCCGAACATGATCAAGGCCTGGCAGGACGACGAGTTCGTCCTCGACCCGTCGAGGGTCACCATCTACATCGGCGCGACCGGTATCGACGGCGACGCGTTCAAGCGCGGTCACCTGATGGACCGCTACGGCGTCCAGATCAACAAGACCTCACGGAACACCGTGCTGTTCATGACCACGATCGGCACCACCCGCAGCTCGGTGGCCTACCTGATCGAGGTGCTCGTGACCATCGCCCGTGACCTGGAGGCCAGCCTGGCTGACATGAGTCCGGCCGAACGGGCCGGGCACGAGCGCGAGGTGCTGCGGCTGACCTCGCCGTCGGCGCCGCTGCCCGACTTCAGCGGCTTCCACCCCAGCTTCTCCGGCGGCAACGGACTGCCCGGCGCTCCGACCCCCGAGGGTGACGTGCGGCGCGCCTTCTACCTGTCCTACAACGACAGCTACTGCGAGTACCTCACGCAGGAGGAGGCCGAGCAGCGGGTGGAGAACGGCGACCTGGTCGTGTCCACCACCTACGTCACGCCCTACCCGCCCGGCTACCCGGTGCTCGTGCCCGGGCAGGTGTTCAGCCCGGAGATCCTGGCCTTCATGCGCAGCCTGGACACGCCCGAGGTGCACGGTTACCGGGCCGACCTGGGCTACCGCGTCTACGTGGACAAGGCCCTGGAGATCGCCGCCCCCGGCACGAACAGCCGGCCGGAGGCCGCGCCCGAGACCGTGCGCGCCCCGACGACGCCCCAGGCAAAAACCAGCAAGCCGTAAAGGACAACCGAGGCCGCCTCGGCTAGCGGGACAACTGTCCTTCCAGGGCGGCCAGCGACGCGGCGATGTCGCGGCGCATCTTGGGCACGAACATCAGCACCAGCGGCGCGCACGCGCCCTCGACCTCAACCCTCTTGACCACGCGGACGTATCCTCCGGCGGCCGGCTCGAGCCGGTGGTCGAAGATGACCTTGCCCAGCGGCATCGGGCACTCGGTTACCCAGCTCCGGCCGGGATCGACCGCGGTGATGGTGAACGAGCCGCCGAGGTTGCCGCGCTGTCTCGCCCAGCCGTGGGTACCCGGCTCGAACGGGCCGTCCAGCTGCGCGATCTCCTTGCTGACGTCCCAATCGGGCCAGCGGGCCACGTCGGTCCACGCCTTCCAGACCGCGTCCGGGTCAGCCTCGAACGTCGCCTCGCATTCGAACAGGTACATGTCCGTCCTCGCCCCCGGGGAACCTGTCCCGCATCCTACCCGCCGGCGTCCGGCGTGGCCCGATATATCGTCATCATGCGGCTCCCGACGGTTTGACCCGGAGGACTGATGACCGAAACGATGGCCCGCCCGCAGCTGAGCGACCGGTACACCGCCACGTCGGGCCGGGTGCAGCTGACCGGGATCCAGGCCCTGGCCCGGCTGCCCATCGACCAGCACCGCCGGGACCTGGCCGCCGGACTGAACATCGGCACGTTCATCTCCGGGTACGAGGGGTCTCCGCTGGCCGGCTACGACACCGAGCTCGGCCGGCTGAGGCAGCTGCTCGACGAATGCGACGTCACGTTCGTCCCCGGCCTGAACGAGGAAGCGGCCGCGACCGCGGTCCAGGGCAGTCAGCTCGCCTGCACGCTCCCCGGCGCCGCCCGCGACGGGGTGCTCGGCATCTGGTACGGCAAGGCTCCGGGGCTCGACCGGGCCACCGACGCGCTGCGGCACGGGAACCTGATGGGCGCGCACCCCCGGGGCGGGGCGCTGGTCCTGGTCGGCGACGACCCGGCCGCCAAGTCCTCGACCCTGCCGTGCGCGTCGGACGCCGCGCTGGCCGACCTGGCCATGCCGTACCTGTACCCGGCGGACAGCCAGGACGTGCTCGATCTCGGCCGCCACGCGATCGAGCTGTCCCGGGCATCGGGGCTATGGGTGGGGCTGAAGATCGTCACCGCGGTCGCGGACGGATCGTCCACGGTCAACCTGGCCGCGGAGTGGCCGGCCCCGCGGATCCCGCCGGGGGCCGGGGCGCACGTGCCCACGGCGCGGCTGCTGCACCCCACGCTGGGCCAGCTCGAGCGCGACCTGGTCACCAACCGGCTCCGCATCGCCCGGGAGTACGCGCGCCGCAACGAGCTGAACCGGATCGTCGGCCGCGGCCAGGACGACGTCCTCGGCCTGGTCGCCGCCGGGCACAGCTGGCTCGACCTGCTGGCCGCGCTGCGCCGTCTGGGCGTCGGCGAAGCCGGCCTCCAGCGGAGCCGGGTCCGCCTGCTGCGGGTCGGCATGCCGTGGCCGCTCGAGGAGACCACCATCCGCGAGTTCGCCGACGGCCTGGCGGAGGTCGTGGTCGTGGAGGAGAAACGCCCCCTCCTCGAGGCCGCCATCCGCGACGTGCTCTACGGCGGCCCGGCCCAGCCGGCCGTCACCGGCAAGCGCGACGCCGACGGCTCGGAGCTCATCCCGGCCTACGGCGAGCTGGACGCCGACTCGATCATCGGCCCGCTGCGGCGCCGGATGACTGCCCGCGGGATCGACGCGGCGGCTGCTCCAGCGGCCGCCGACGTCCGCGTGACCCTGCCGCTGGTCAATCGGGTGCCGTACTTCTGCTCGGGCTGCCCGCACAACAGCTCCACCAAGCCGCTGCCCGGGACCCTGGTGGGCGGCGGCATCGGCTGCCACGCCCTGGTCCTGCTGATGGACTCCTCGCAGGTCGGCACGGTCACCGGCCTGTCCCAGATGGGCGGCGAGGGCATGCAGTGGATCGGCATGGCGCCGTTCCTCGACCGCGACCATTTCGTGCAGAACATCGGGGACGGCACGTTCGACCACTCGGGCTCGCTGGCCGTCCGGGCCGCGGTGGCCGCACGCGCGAACATGACCTACAAGCTGCTGTACAACTCGGCCGTGGCCATGACCGGCGGCCAGCGCCCGGCCAGCGGCATGACCGTGCCGCAGATCGTCCGCGTGCTGCTGGCCGAGGGGGTGGCCCGGGTCATCGTCACCACCGAGGATCCCGGCCGCTACCGGCACGTGAAGCTGCCCCGCGGGGTGGTCGTGTGGGACCGCACCCGGCTGGCCGAGGCCCAGCGGGTCCTGGCGGCCACGCCCGGCGTCACCGTGCTCGTGCACGACCAGGAGTGCGCCACCGAGAAGCGCCGCAAGCGCAAGCGGGGCAAGCTCGCCCAGCCGCAGGCCCGGGTGTTCATCAACGAGCGGATCTGCGAGGGCTGCGGCGACTGCGGGCGCAAGTCCAACTGCCTGTCGGTGCAGCCGGTGCCGACCGAGTTCGGCCGGAAGACCCGCGTGCACCAGTCCTCCTGCAACGTGGACTACAGCTGCCTGGACGGTGACTGCCCCGCTTTCATGACCGTCGTTCCCGCGGCGTCCGCCGGCCGCCGCCAGGTGGCCGATGCGCTCACCGGTGAGGAGCTCCCGGCCCCGCAGCCGGCCGTGGACCCAGACTCGTTCGGTATCCGGCTGACCGGGGTCGGCGGTACCGGCGTCGTCACCGTGTCCCAGGTCCTCGCCACCGCCGGGCTCATCGCCGGCTGGCATGCCCGCTCGCTCGACCAGACCGGCCTGGCCCAGAAGGGCGGCGCGGTCGTGTCCGACATCCGGTTCAGCCGCTCCGGCGCGGCGCCGACCAACAAGCTCGGCGCCGGGGAGTGCGACCTCTACCTGGGCTGTGACCTCCTGGTCGCCGCCGACCCGAAGAACCTCGCGGTGACGGCCGCGGACCGGACCGTCGCGGTGGTCTCGGTAGCCGAGGTCCCGACCGGGCCGATGGTGTCCGACCCGGCGCTGGCCTTCCCGGATCGGGCCGCCACCAGCCATCCGATCCTGGACCGGGTCCGGGACGGATCCGTCCTGCTCGACGCGCGCGCGATCGTCACCGGGCTGTTCGGGGACGACCAGTTCGCCAACGTCTTCCTGGTCGGCGCGGGTTTCCAGGCCGGGGCGCTGCCGCTGCCCCCGGACGCCATCGAGGAGGCGATCCGGGTGAACGGCATCGCCGTCGAGAAGAACCTCCAGGCGTTCCGGCGCGGCCGCCAGTACGTCGCCGACCCCACTGCGGTCCTGGCCGCGGCGGGCCTTTACCGGCTCGCGGCGGCCGAGCCCACCCTCGACGGCCTGATCCGGATCCGCGCCGAGGACCTGACCGCGTATCAGGACCACGCCTACGCCCGCCGCTACCTGGATGTGGTCGAGCGGGTCCGCGCCGCGGAACAGGACAGGACGCCGGGCTCGACCGCCCTGACCGAGGCCGTCGCCCGCTACCTGTACAAGCTCATGGCCTACAAGGACGAGTACGAGGTGGCCAGGCTCAGCCTGGAGCCGTCCCTCGGGGCGGGCCTGGCGGCCGAGTTCGGGCCGGGAGCCCGGGCGTCCTGGCGGCTGCACCCGCCGGTCCTGCGCGCCCTGGGCATGAAGCGGAAGATCGAGCTCGGCCCGTGGTTCATCCCGGCGTTCCGGGTCCTGGTCGCGATGCGCAGGCTCCGGGGCACCCGGATGGACCCGTTCGGCCGCACCAGGGTCCGGGTCGCCGAGCGCGAGCTGATCGAGGAGTACCTCGGCCTGCTCGACCACCTCATCGGCCAGCTGAGCCCGGCCACCGCGGCGCTGGCCGTGCGGCTGGCCGAGCTGCCCGACGGCGTGCGCGGTTACGAGGACGTGAAGATGCGCTCCGTCGAGTCCTACCGCCGGTCCCTGGCCGAGCTCCGCGCCCAGCTCGACGAGGTTCCCGCCGCACCAGCCTGACTTGCGGGAACCGCCCGCAGCCCGACTAATGGCTAGCTTTCGCTGCGGTCCATCGGTAAGGATAGGGTTCATCCGGAACGTCAGGGCGATCACCGATGAATCACGGGGCGCGTGATCGTCTGACCAAGGACGGGGTTATACGGGGACGGAGGATCCTGCGTGATACGGGGAATGGTGGGTGTTCCGGCGGGTCGCCGGACCAAGTGGCTGGTGCTGGTGTTCTGGCTGGTTGTGGTGGCGCTGGCCGGGCCGCTTTCCGGCAAGCTGACCGGCGCCGAGAAGAACGACGCCCAGTCGTGGCTGCCGCCCAAGGCGGAGTCCACGCAGGTGCTGGCGCTGCGGTCGAAGGTCGTGTCGCCCAACGTGTACCCGGCCGTGGTGGTGTACGACCGGCCGGACGGCCTGACCGCCGCCGACAAGGCGAAGGCGGCCGCCGACGCCAGGCGCTTCGCGGGCGTGGCCGGCGTGGTCCAGGGCCAGGTAGCCGGGCCGTTCGTGGCCCGCGACGGCCAGGCGATCGAGACGGTCGTCCAGGTCAACCTCGGCCATAACGGCTGGAACGGAGCCGGTACCGCCGCGGACGCCCTCCGGAGCATCGCCGCCTCGGATGCCCGGGGCATGACCATTCACATCGCCGGCCCGCTCGGCTACGCGGCCGACTCGGGGAAGGCGTTCAAGGGCATCGACAGCACCCTGCTGTTCTCCGCGCTGGCGGTGGTCATCATCCTGCTGTTGATCACCTACCGGAGCCCGGTGCTCTGGCTGCTGCCGGTGATCTCCGCCGGGGTGGCGCTGACCACCTCCCAGGCGGTGATCTACCTGCTGGCCGCGCACGCCGGGCTGACCGTCAACGCGCAAAGCGCGGGCATCCTGGACGTGCTGGTGTTCGGTGCCGGCACCGACTACGCGCTGCTGCTGACCGCCAGGTACCGCGAGGAACTGCGCCGGCACGAGGACCGGCATGAGGCGATGCGGGTGGCGATCCGCCGGGCCGGGCCCGCGATCATCGCCAGCGCCGGCACGGTGATCCTGAGCCTGCTGGCCCTCACCCTGGCCGAGCTGAACTCCACCAAGGGCCTGGGACCGGTGCTGGCGATCGGCGTCGCGGTCGCCATGCTCTCGATGATGACGCTGCTCCCGGCGCTGCTGGTGATCACCGGCCGCTGGGTGTTCTGGCCCGCCAAGCCCGGGTATGGCTCGCCCGAGCCGACGGCCCGGGGCTTCTGGGCGCGGGTCGGCCGCCGCATCGCCGTGCGTCCGCGGCTCACCTGGATCACCACCGCCGTCCTGCTCGGCGTGATGGCCCTGGGGCTGACCGGGCTGAAGGCGAGCGGGCTGACCAATGCGGAGTCGTTCCGCGGTCACCCGGACTCGGTGACCGGGCAGGCCGTGCTAGACCAGCACTTCCCGGCCGGGGCCGGTCAGCCGGTCCAGGTCTTCGGCAGTCAGGCTTCGGGCGCGCAGCTCGCCGTGGCGCTCCGCTCGGTGCCGGGCATCTCCGGCGTGACGTCTCCGGTGACGGTGGCCGGGCATGCCTACCTCGAAGGCACGCTGACCTCGGCCCCGGACAGCCAGGCCGCGTACTCGACCATCGACCGGGTCCGGGCCGCCGTGCACGCCGTCCCGGGCGCCGACGCGCTGGTCGGCGGCAACACCGCCATCAACCTGGATGTCCAGCGGGCCGCCGCGCATGATCGGGACCTGATCATCCCGGTCGTGCTGGCCGTGGTGTTCGTCATCCTCGCCCTGCTGCTGCGGGCGCTGGTCGCCCCGGTCATGCTCATCGCCACCGTGGTGCTGTCGTTCGCGGCGACCCTCGGGGTGAGCGCGCTGGTCTTCGACCACGTGTTCAACTTCGGCGGCGCAGACACCTCGTTCCCGCTGTTCGTGTTCGTTTTCCTGGTCGCACTGGGGATCGACTACAACATCTTCCTGATGACCCGGGTACGCGAGGAAGCCAAGCGCCACGGCCCCCGCACGGGCGCGCTGACCGGCCTGTCCGCCACCGGCGGCGTGATCACCGCGGCCGGCGCCGTGCTGGCCGGGACCTTCGCCGTGCTCGGCACCCTTCCGGTCACGTTCCTGGCCGAGCTCGGATTCGCCGTGGCGTTCGGGGTACTGCTCGACACCATCGTGGTCCGTTCGGTACTGGTCACCGCGCTGAACCTGGACCTGGGCCGGTGGGTATGGTGGCCCAGCAGGCTCGCCCGCCAGCCCAGCCCGGAGGAGGAACTCCTCGGCGACGAGCCAGCCGCCGTCACCTAACCCGCCGATAAGGCGTGGATGCCGCGTTCATGTCGTCCCAGGACCCTGTTGCCTAAGGGCTTGCGGGTTATTAACACGCTGGTTTGACCTGTGTCGCCGATTCGGCGTCCTCGGCTGCGAGGAAAGCGATCAGGTCTGCCGGTGCGGGAAACCGGGCGGTCGCGGGTGTGATGGCGTGTCCGTGTTCTTCCAGGAGCGGGCGGATTTCGCGGATGGCCTCGGTGACCCTGCTGCGGTCCACGGCGAATAGCTGGCCCAGGACTGCTTGTGTGCAAAGTTTGCGCAGGTAAAGCACGGTGGCCAGGAT
>Ga0335081_10013799_pt1 | contig 13057 bp, 4 predicted proteins | sample Lox_Sample_35_FD_206713 | JGI IMG/M metagenome (GOLD analysis project Ga0335081, IMG submission 206713) | Soil microbial communities from Loxahatchee National Wildlife Refuge, Florida, United States - Lox_Sample_3.5 | ecosystem: Environmental > Terrestrial > Soil > Wetlands | place: USA: Florida...
GAAGCACAGGCAGATTGATGGATACAGAATCGAGTCGCGGCAAATTTTCGGGTGCAAGCTGGAGCAAGCCTACGAGTCCTGCGTATGCTCCCAGCACCCCGAGGCCTCCGCCGGCCAGTGCGAGCAGCAGCGTTTCCGTGAGCAACTGGCGAATCAGGCGGCCGCGTGCGGCTCCCAGTGCGCTTCGAATGGCGAGTTCGCGTTCGCGCGCCGAGGCTTGCGCCAGCAGCAGGTTGGCCACATTGGCGCACGCCACCAGCAGCAGGATTCCCACAGCGCCCAAAAGGATCAGCAGCGGAGAGCGGACTTTGCCGGTGAGCGAATCGTTCAGGGGCACGACAATCGCATCGTTCAGCAGGTAATCGCCCTGCTCGTTCGAGGTCGCGTGAATTCGTTTGGCGATCGCGCTGACGTCGCCGCTGGCCTGCTCGACACTTACACCGCTGCGGAGACGCCCGACTCCGAAAAAGTTATGCGAGGTTCGGCTCGTGCCTTCGCCCTCCAAATCGGCCGGCAGCCACAAGGCTGTCTCCCCTGGAAACTGGAAGCCGGCAGGAAGCACGCCGATCACGGAAAAGACCGCATTGCCGATCTTCAAGTGCAACTGAGAGAGGTCGGAGGAAGCGCCGAGATACTGCTTCCAGTATCCATAGCCGACCAGCGCGACAGGGGGTGCCCCCTTCAGGTTGTCGGCGGCGACAAAATCCCGGCCGAGCGTGGGCTGAACGCCGAACACTTTGAGAAAGTCCGGTGTCACGTCTGCGATCGAGGTCCGCGTTGGCTGTGAAGAGCCGGAGACAGAGACAACATCCGACGTGTATTTCGCAACCCTTTCCAGGCTGTGGTTCTGTTCGCGGAAGTCGTCGAAGTTGGGGGTCGCGAGGCGAGACCACCCTCCCTTGGAATTGACCTCGAACAGCGCCACGATTCGCTCCGGTTCGGCATACGGCAGCGGACGCAACAGGACGCCATACACCACGCTGAAAATTGCCGTGGTGGCGCCGATGCCCAGTGCCAGCATGAAAACCGTGAGAAGCGTGAATCCGCGGTTTTTTGCGAGCGTCCGCAGGGCAAATCGCAGGTCCTTAACCAGGGCACCCATACGCGTCCTCCTCTATTCGTGCCTGAGCGCTACGAGCGGATCGACGCGCGTGGCCCGCCGCGCCGGCAGATAACAAGCGCACATGGCTACGGCGATCAGCAGCGCTGAAACGCTGCCGAGCGTCACGGGATCGAACGGATTCACTTGAAAGAGCAGGGAAGAGAGCGCGCGTCCCGCGGCCAGTGAGGCCACAATCCCCACCACAAATCCGATTCCCGCAAGCTTCGCCCCCTGCCCGAGCACGAGTTGCAGGATGTCGCGGCGCTGCGCGCCCACGGCGATGCGGACGCCGATTTCGTGATTTCGCCGCACCACCAGGTAGGAAATCACGCCGTAAATTCCAAGCGACGCAAGCAGCAGCGCCAGTCCGGCAAATGCCGCGATCAATTGGACGGAGAGCCGCCGCGCGGAATTGTTCTCCGCCACCACGTCTTCCATCGGACGCACGTCGAACAGCGGCACTCCAGGGTCCACGGAACGGACCGCCGCGCGCACCGCGGAGGTGAGCGCAGCCGGGTCCGCCGCCGCGCGGATAATCAGCGACCCGCCCTGTCCGGGACGCTGTTCGTTCGGAACGTAAGTTTCGAAGCGCGAGGGCTGGTCCACGCCGTAGTTCTTCACGTGTTCCACAACCCCCACCACCTCGCGCCAGACGGGATCCTTCCCCGGCATCGGCATGCCATCCACGCCAATGCGTTTACCGATCGGGTCCTCGCCCGGCCAGATTTTCGCGGCCAGAGTTTCGTCCACGATGCACACTAAAGGAGACGTCGCAGTGTCTCGCTCTTCGAAGTATCTTCCTCGCAACAACTGGATTCCCATGGCGCGAAACGTGTCGGGCGTCACGCGGCCGATGTCCGTCACAGGAAACTCACCCGGCCGCGGCATGGGCCGCCCAGCCGGGAAGAATCCCGTCTGCGCGCCACCCAGCAGCGGCCACTTGAATCCTGCCGACTCCACGCCGGGCACCGCCTGGAGGTTCTGCACCGCCTGGCGGATGAATGCCCGGGTTTTATCCTCGTCGCGATACGCCGAATCGGGGAGCGTGAACGACGCAGTGAGCGTGTGCGTGGGGTTGAATCCCGCGTTGGCATGCACGATCCGGTAGAGGCTCTTGCTCATAAGCCCGGCGCCGACGAGCAACACGAGAGAAAGCGCCAGTTCCACCACCACCAGAACGTTGCGCAGCCGCCCGGTCGAACGTCCCGCGCCCGTACGGCCGCCTTCCTGCAAAGCTTGCTGCACATCCGTGCGCGCCGATTGAATCGCCGGCAGGATGCCGAAAAACAGGGCCGTGAACACCGTGAGACCGAGGCTGAACAGGAGCACCGTGCGGTCCACCGAGGATTCCGAAATCCGCGGCACCGCGCCGCCGAAGAGATGACCAAACCCGCTGATGCTCCACGCAGCCAGCACAATTCCCAGAAGGCTCCCGGCAACGGCCAGAACCACGCTTTCCGTCAACGATTGACGCAGCAGCCGCCACGCGCCCGCACCCATCGCACGGCGCACGGCAAGCTCACGGAATCGTTCCGAGGAGCGCGCCAGAAGCAGGTTGGCGATGTTTGAGCACGCGATCAGAAGCACCAGACCCACGGCCACGAGCAGCGCAAGCAGCGGCGGCCGCGCATCATCCACATACGCATTCAGCAGGGAGAAGACTTCCGCCGAGCTCCCGTGGTTGGTGTCCGGATACTTCTGCTCAAGCCGCTGGGCGATGCTCTTGAGTTCCGCGCGCGCTTGAGCAACTGAGACTCCCGGCCTCATCCTCGCCAGCGCATACATCCCCGGGTGTTCGTCGCGCCGCGCGGGTCCGCCGAGCGTGTCCTCCATCCGCCAGAGCGAAGTGAACACGTCGGTCTGCTGCCATAGCCCGTGCATCTTCGCGCTCGGCAGCACGCCGATCACGGTATAGACCTCGCCATCGAGATGCAGCTTTCGGCCCAGGATGCCCGGGTCGCGCCCGAACTTTCGCGCCCAAAATCCGTCGCCGAGCAATACCACGCGTTCCGCGCCCACCTTGTCCTCGTCTGGTGTCATGACGCGGCCCAGCACGGGACTCAGCCGGGTAGCGGAGAAAAAGCTGGCGCTGATCTGCCGCTCGCGCACCTGCTCCGAATCATTCGTGCCCGCGAGGACCACGTTTTCTGTTCTATACGGCGCAATGCTTTCGAACACTGTGTTCATCGATTGCCAGTCGCGCATATCGGCCATGGAAATGCTCATGTAAGGCACTCGATCCGACCAGCCGCTGAGAAACACCATCCGGTCCGACTCCGGATATCCCAGCGGACGCAGCAGTACGGCGTTCACCACGCTGAATATCGCGGTATTCGCCCCGATTCCCAGCGCCAGCGTGAGCACCGCCACCGCCGCGAATCCCGGCGACTTCCGCAACATGCGCAGCGCGAATCGAATGTCTTGCAACACTGTTTCCATAGGGACCCCTCCTATGAGCCTTGAACTCGCGAACCGTTGCCTCGTGCGTTGCGAACCCTTTTGCGGTTCCCCCGCCGTGCACCGCCTTCTTATTCGTGCCGCAACGCAACCAGCGGATCCACCAGCGTGGCGCGCCACGCCGGGATGTAGCAGGCCACCAGCGACACAACCGCCAGAACCAGCGCTACTCCGCCAAATGTGATGGGATCGCCCGGCCGGATGCCGAACAGCATGTTGGCCATGAATCGCGTCAACCCGAAGGCGAGCAGCAATCCAGCTCCAATGCCCAGGAGCACCAATCCGAATCCCCGGGTCAGCACCATTTTGAGGATCGAAGGACGGCCAGCGCCTAGCGCCATGCGGATGCCGATCTCCTGCGTTCGCCGGCTCGCGGCATACGACACCACTCCGTAAACTCCCACCAGCGCCAGCACCAGGCCCAATCCTCCCAGCGCTCCGGCAAACATGGCGCCCATGTTCAACAGAAAGAAGCCGTTTCCACCGTTGAGCGCATTCGTCATGGTCATCACGTCAAACACAGGCAAGTCCGGATCGAGTTCGTGGATTTGCTTCAGCACGGTAAGCGTCATGTTTTCGGGCGCGCCCGCCGTGCGCACCTGCAGCACGCGCTGCGAGTGATAAGCCTGTCCAAGCGGCTGGTAGAAGTAGGGGCTGGGATCTTCGAAAATCCAGCCGTACTTTCCGATTCCGGTGATTCCCACCACTTCAATCGGTTTGTCGTCCTGATTCTCGGAAATGAAGCGCTTTCCGAGCGCGTCCTGATCGGGCCACAGCTTTTTCGCCATCACCTCATTGATCACGGCCACGCGCACCGGGGAATCCTGGTCCGCTTGCGTCAGCTCGCGGCCGCGCAACACCGGCGTTCCCATCGTTCCGAAGTAGTCCGTTCCCACATCGTTGTACATGGCGGATGGCCCGCGGCCCGCCACATCCCTCGGCTGCCCTTCCGCGCGGATCCATGCGTTCTGGTTGTCGTAGTTCATCGGGTAGGTGAAGGAGAGAGTGGCCGATTGCACTCCCGGCAAGGCTCGCACGCGCGACTCCAGTTCCTTGAAGAACGCCTTGCCGCGCGTCTCGTCGTAGCCGCGCTGCGCCACGTCCAGGTTCATCAGCAGCACGTGCTCCGGCTGGAACCCCAGATTCACGCTTCTCGCGTTACCCACGCTGCGGACAAACAATCCCGCGGCCACAAGCAACACAAGCGAACCGGCAACCTGCGCGACCACCAGCGCGTCGCGCACACGGTGATGCGTGTCGCCGCCGGCCCCGCGGCCGCCTTCGCGCAGAGCGTCGTGCACATTCGTTTTTGAACTGCGCAACGCCGGCACCAGCCCGGAAACGAGCCCCGCAACCATCGCGATCCCGAAGCTGTATCCGAACACGCGCCAGTCCATGCCGAAATCGAAATGGAAAGGAAGATCGCCGGGAAGCTGGATTCCGGCCAGCATTTGGCTGGCCCACCATCCCGCCACAGCGCCAAGTCCGCCGCCCAGAACTCCGAGCAGAACGCTCTCCGTCAGCATCTGCCGCACCAGCCGTACTCGGGCCGCGCCCATCGCGGCGCGGATGGCATATTCCTTGGATCGCACGCTCGCGCGCGAGAGCAGCAGGTTCACTACGTTGAGGCACGCTACCAGCAGTACCAGCCCCACCAGTGCCAGGAATACGGAGGCCACAAGCGGCACCTGGCCCGAGGAATTGGCATCGGGCCGCGCCAGATTTTCCGGAATCACGTGCATCCGGTTCCCTTTGTTCGATTCGGGGTATTGCTTCGCGAGCTGCGCCGCGACCACATTGAGTGACGCCTGCGCCGTTTGCCGGCTCACGCCGGCCTTTAGCCTTGCGAGGATGCGCAGAGTGTGATTGTCCCGCTTGGTGAAGATCTCGTTCGACTGCGGGTCCACGACGACCATGCTCAGAGGCATGTAAATTTCGGCTTCGGCGATTGCGAATGTTCCGTGGAATGGCTCGGGGGTGACTCCGACGATTGTGCAGGGCCGGCCGTTGACGCTTACGGCTTTGCCAACCACGGATGGATCGCCGCCGAACCGGCGCCGCCAGTATTTATAGTCCAGCACGACGACGGGGTCGGCCCCGGGCGTCTTTCCTTCCGCCGGCAGAATCAACCGGCCCAGCGCCGGCTCGATTCCCAGCATCGAAAAATAGTTTCCAGTCACTAGATAGGCGAACGCGCGCTCAGCCTTCCCATCCGCGCTCAGTCCCACAAAGTCGATGTCCGCCGCGGACATGTCTGAGAACGCATCGCTCTGCGCGCGGTAGTCCAGGTAGTCCGGATACGAGATGTTGTGCGGGTCCTCATTCTCCGGATGCGAATTCGCCAAAACCATGAGCTGTTGTGGATCCTTTACCGGCAGCGGACGCAGCAGGAACGCGTTCACCACGCTGAAGATTGCGGAGTTCGCTCCGATGCCCAGCGCCAGAGTGACCACCGCCACTGCGGTGAACCCGGGCGATTTCCAGAGCACCCGCAGCCCATGACGAATGTCGCTCCACACAGTTTCCATCGCGTTCTCCTTCAGCGGCTCATTCGTAGCGCAACGCCACGATCGGATCCGTTCGTGACGCGCGGCGCGCCGGCAGCCAGCAAGCGGCCAGCGTCACCGTGGAGAGCAGCAGCACCACTCCCGCCATGGTGACCGGATCGCCCGCTCCCACTCCGAACAGTGTGCTCGCCACCACTCGCGACGCGCCGATTCCGCCAGCCGTACCCAGCATGAGTCCCACGGCGACCAGCGCCATTCCCTCTCGCACCACCAGACCCAGGATGTCCATCTGCTGCGCGCCCAGAGTCACGCGTACGCCGATTTCGTGCGTCCGTTGCGCGATGTTGTATGCCAGCACGCCATAGAGTCCCAGCGCCGCCAGCGCCATCCCCAGCACGCCGAGAACTCCCAACACGAGTGCCGCCGATTTCTGCACATACGTTCCCGCGGCGGTAAAATCCGTCATCGGAACGCCCGCAAACACGCCCACACGCGGATCAATGGATTGCAATTTCACGCGCACCGCGGCCATTGCGGCTTCCGGAGCTCCTGCCGTGCGGACTTGCAGTGCCACGTCGGAATCCGAGTAGTAAAATTGCTTCAAATCCACAAAGAAGTAGGGTTCCGGTGCCTGTCCCACATTGTGGTAGTCGCTGTTTTTCACCACGCCGACGATCTGCGTCCGCCGGTCGCCCCAGATGGTCATGTAGCGGCCCACTGCGTTTTGGCCGGGAAGGAAGTGCTCGGCGAATGCTTCGTTCACAATCGCCACATACGGGTGCGTGGGGTCATCCGCATCGGTAAAGTCGCGCCCCGCTGTCATCGGGATTCGCAGCGATTCGAAATATCCCGGCGAGACCACGTTGCGGTAGATCTTTAGGTTTTCGTTCGGCTGCGGAACGTAGCCATCTACCTCCACGTTTTCCCATGAGCCGTGATCGAAGCCGAGCAGAACGTTTTCCGCCAGGCTCACGGACCGCACACCGGGCAACGTCGAAAGTTCCGCGCGCACGCGCTCGAAATAGGAATGCGCCTGCGGGATTTCCGGCTGCGTGAACGAGAGTTTCAATCCCACGAGCAAAACGTTGTGCGGATCGAACCCAGGGTCCACGCGGCTGGCGTTTTCAAAGCTGCGCGCGAAAAGTCCCGCGCCCACCAGCGCCACTGCCGCCAGCGCCACCTCCGACACCACCAGAAAGCCGCGCACCCGCTTTGGCTGCCGTCCCGCGGTCGCTCCGCGTCCGCTCTCCTTCAGCGATTCACGCACGTCGCTGCGCAGCGCATGCAGCGCCGGGGCCAGGCCAAACAGCACTCCCGCTCCCACGCACAGCGCGACACAAAAGAGAAGCACGGGAGTATCCACGCGCATCAGGCTGGCGATTGGCAGCCCCGTCACCGGCAGCAGCATACGCAACGGATCGCCCAGCAAGTATGTGCACACCAATCCCAGCGCCCCGCCCGCCACCGCCAGCATCAGGCTTTCCGTGAGCACCTGACGGAACAGGCGCGCCCTGCCCGCGCCCAGCGCCAGCCGCACAGCTAGTTCCTTTTCCCGCGAAGTGGCCCGCGCCAACAGAAGGTTCGCCAGGTTGGCGCACACGATCAGCAGAATCACCACTCCGGCGCCGAGCAGCACCGGCGCGATGCGCGCAAACAGCGTTTGCACGCCGTACCGCGCCTCGCGCACCGGAACCACCGTCGCGCTCAATCCGCGGTCGTCGTCCGGATGCGCCTTCTCCAGCCCGCTCGCGATGTTGGAGATTTCCGCCCGCGCCGTGGCCACCGCCACTCCCGGCTTCAGCCGCGCCAGAATGTGGAACGGCCGGTCGTTGCGGTCGTCCAGCCAGTTATTGCCGCCCGTGAGTTGCGGAAGCATCGAAAGCGGCACGTACGCTTCGAACGAAAGGCCCACGATCGTCCCCGGGAAATTCTCCGGCGCCACGCCAATCACGGTGAACGTCTGGCGGTTCATCTTCAGCGTCTTGCCGATCGCGTTGCGGTCGCCGCCAAACCGCGATTTCCAGAGCGCCGCGCTCAGCACCACCACGGGGTGCGCGCCCGGGGTTATGTCCTGCTCGTCTTTCGTAAAAAAGCGGCCCGCAAGCGGACGGACGTCCAGCACTTCGAAATAGTTCCCGGTGACCATGTAGATCCACGCACGGTCGGCCCGGCGGTCGTCGCCCAGCGCGACGGCCCGCTCTTTGAACAGCAGCATCCCGTCAAACGAAGTCGAGATCTGCTGGTAATCGCGGTAGTCGAGATAGGAGGAGTCGATCGTCGCGCCCGATGGCGTCACGTTTTCAATCGAAACGATTTCGCTGTCCTGCGCGACGCCCTCCAGCGGATGCAGCAGCACCGCGTTCACCCAGCCGAACGCCATCGTGCTCGCGCCGATTCCCAGCGCCAGCGACAGTGCCGCTACCGCCGTGAACCACGGGCTCTTCGCCATCATGCGAAACGCGAAACGAATGTCCTGTATCAGAGTGGGCACTATTCGTACCTCAGTGCGATGAGGGGTTCGACCTTCGTCGCTCTCCACGCGGGCAGCGCGGATGCCGCAATGGCCACCAGCGCCAGAACCACGATTACCGCCAGATACGTCAGCGGGTCCGCCGCATTCACCTGGAAGAGCGATTGCTTCATGAACTGGGTGAGCGCCAGCGCGCCCAGGAGTCCCACCGCGATTCCCGCTCCCACCACCCGCACGCCCTGCGCCAGCACCATCCTTAGCACCGTGCCTGCCTGCGCTCCCAGCGCCCGTCGCACTCCGATGTCGCGAGTCTGCTGCGCCACCGAAAATGACGTGGTCCCGTAGATGCCCACCGACGCGAGCAGCAGCGCCAGTCCGGCGAAAATCGCCAGCAGCGTCAATGCCAGCTTCCGGCGGGCCACGGAACTCGCCAGCCATTCGTCCATCGTGCGTACGTGGAACACAGGCTGGTCCGGGTCCAGCGTCTGAATTTCTTTCTGGATCGCCGTCGCCAGACTTTTCGGGTCAGCGGTCGTCCGTACTGCCAGGTCGAACTGGGTTTCCGGGAATGGCGGCTGTTCCTGCGGGAAGTACAGCTCCACGCGTGAGCGCGTTTCCAGCGAAGCGTAGTGCACATGCCGCACCACGCCCACAATTGTCATCCACGGCTGATTCGCCAGAACTTTGATCCGTTTCCCGATCGCGCCTTCCTTGGGCCAGTACAGCCGCGCCAAACTCTGGTCCACGATGGCCACGGGCGCGCCCATCTGCGTATCGTGAGCGTCAAAGAACCGGCCCTCCACCAGCGTGATTCCCATTGCCTCCATGTATCCGGGAGAGATCGCGCGCAGATCCGATTCCGGTTGTAGCTGGTCCTGCGCCACTGCATTGCTGTCGACAGTGATGGTTCCGGAGTTTGGGTTGTCGGTCATCGGCATGGCATCAATGAATCCGGCGGCCTGCACCCCCGGAAGTGCCTGTATGCGCTCGCGTGCGGCATGGAAGAACGCGAGGATCTGCTCCTGTTTCGCGTATTTTTGCGACGGCAGGGAAATTTGCACCGTCAACAGCCCGGAGGGGCGAAAGCCGGGATCCACCTCCAGCACGCGCAGAAAGCTGCGGAACAACAATCCGCCGCCGGCCAGAAGCATCAGGCAAATCGCGGCTTCCGCGCCCACCAGCATCCGCAGCGTGCGGTTGCCGTGTACGCCCTGCGACCCGCCGCGCCCGCCCTCCTTCAGCTTTGCGAATTGGACTCCGCGCACCGCGCGCAATGCCGGAACCAGCCCGAACAACACTCCCGTCCCCAGCGCCACACCCAGCGTGAACAGCAGAATGGGCACATCTACGGTGGCTTCCACCGGGCGCGGAAGCGACTGCTCGCTCAGCGCCAGCAACCCGCGCAGTGCGATCGGAACTACGCCCACTCCGGCCAGCCCTCCCAGCAGCGCGAGCAACAGGCTCTCCGTCAGATGTTGCCGCACCAGCCGCGCTCGCCCGGCGCCCAGCGTCATTCGAACTGTGGTTTCCTGATCGCGAGCCGCGGCCCGGCTCATCAGCAGGCTGGCCACATTCGCGCACGCGATCAGCAGCACGAGCGCCACTGCCGCCATCAGAATCCACAGCGAGCTCCGCATCTGATCGCCCACCACTTCATCCAGCAGAGGGTTGGCCAGCAGGGTGTAGTTGAATTTGGCGTAATTATAGGTTTTGTGCTGCTCGATGATTATCTTCGCGTCGCTGGCCAATTCCGCCCGCGCCTGCGCCAGCGACACGCCCGGCTTCAGCCGCGCGACAACCTCGAATGCATGATTTCCGCGGTTGTTTTCGCTCAAATCGGAGTCCGCCGGAGCCAGCGGCGCCCACATTTCGATTCCTGTGAATCCGGGATATGTGAATCCTGGCGGAAGAACGCCGATCACGGTCCTCTTTCGCGCATTGAGGATCAGCACGCGTCCGAGCACGCTCGGATCGCCCCCGAACGCCCGCCGCCACAGTCCGTCGCTCAGCAGCACTACGCCGTCGTTTCCGGGAGTTGCTTCATCGTCGTTGAACGTCCGTCCGATCTGCGCGTTCACCTCCAGGGCGCGAAATAGCCCGGGCGTCGCCACCGCACCGGAAATCTGTTCCGGCATCCCCTGCACGCCCATGTTGAAATTATTTGTCGTTGCCGAGCCGATCTCGGAAAAGCTCTTGTTGAGCTCGCGGAAGTCTCGAAGTTCGGGAAGCGAAAACCACATCTGGTCTTTGGGCAGGCCGATGCCGGTGAATCGTCCCCACACTTTCACCAAGCGCTCCGGCTGGGAATAGGGAAGCGGCCGGAAGAGCACCGCGCTCAGCACGCTGAAGATCGCCGTATTCGCGCCGATGCCCAGCGCCAGCGTGATGATCGCCGTCAGCGTCAGCCCCGTGTTTTTCACCAGCATCCGCGCCGCGAATTTGATGTCCTGCCAGATCGTGTCCATCGCTGCCCCCTTACTCCTCGTGCAAAGCAACCAGCGGGTTTACACGCGACGCCCGCCGCGCCGGCAGATATCCCGCCAGCAGCACGGCGGCCGCAAGTACCAGCGCGGCACCGCCGAGCGTCCCCGGATCCGTTGCCGAAAGTCCGAAGAGCCGGGTCGACAGCACGCGCAGCGATGCCAACGCGAGCCCGCCTCCCGCCACCAGACCTGCCCCCAGCAGCACGACCGATTCGCCCAGAATCATCCGCAGTACGCTTGCGCCGTCGGCGCCAAGCGCCATGCGGATTCCGATCTCGTTTGTCCGCAGCGACGTGGTGTAAGCCATCACGCCGTACAGTCCGGTAACCGCCAGCAGCAGCGCCAGGCCGCCGAATACCACAGAGAGCTGCGCCAGCATCCGTTCTTCCGTCACGCTTTCGCGCATCAGCTCTCCGACTGTGGAGTTGTCCAGAATGCGAAGATTTGGAAATCTCTCCGCCAGTCGCGCACGTGCCGCATTCTTCATCGCCGCCGGATCCCCTCCCGTCCTCACCAGCGTCCGCAGGTAATACACCGCATCGGGGCGCTGGCTTAGCGGCACGAACACCCGCCGGCCAGCCTCTTCTGAGAGATCGTGTTCCTTGATGTCGCTCACCACTCCCACGATTTGTACGGGAGTCGGCTTCTCCAGGTCGCCCATCATCAGGTAGTGACCGATGGGATCTTTTCCCGGATAGTAGAACTTCGCCGTCGTGCTGCTGATCACCGCCACCTTCGGCGAGCTCTCCGTATCCTCCTGCGTGATCCCGCGGCCGCGGAGCATCCGCGCCCCGATCGTCTGGAAATAGTTCGCGTCCACCATGTCGTACACAACCTCGCGGTCATCCCGGTTTGGCCGGTTCAGGTCGCCTTCCGCCAGAATCGTGTCGTTTTCCGTCCCGCTGAACAGGCCGTTGTACGAATTCACTACCGATTCCACTCCCGGCAAATCGCCGAGCGCCGCGTTGATCTGCGCCATCAGCGCGTTCATGTGCTTGTCGTCGTAGCCGCTGCCCACCGGATCCGTTTCCACCTGGAGCAGCCGGTCGCGTTCAAATCCGACGTCCTGCCGGCTCAGGTTGTTCAGGCTGCGAGCCAGCAGGCCCGCGCCCGTGAGCAGCAGCAGCGAAACCGCTACCTGCGCCACCACCAGGCCCTTGCCCACTCCGAACTTTGGCCGCGGACCTCCCGCGGTTCCGGTGCGTCCCTGCGAAGGCTTGAGCGCGGCCAGAATGTCCACGCGCACTGCGCGCACTGCGGGCGCCAGTCCAAACAGCAGCGCGGTCAGGACGGACACAGCGAACGTGAACCCGAGTACGCGGAGATCCACTTGCACGTCGAGCGGAATCGGATTCGTTCCCCGCGACGCGAATTGCAGCAGCAGCCGCGTGGCCCACACGGCGAGCAGCGCCCCGCATCCAGTCCCCAGCAGCGCCAGCAGAAAACTTTCAGTAAGCAATTGCCGAATCAGCCGTCCCCGGCCCGCCCCAATGGCCAGCCGCACGCCCACTTCCCGCGCTCGTGCCGCCGCCCGCGTCAGCAGCAGGTTGGCAATGTTGGCGCAGCAGATCAGCAGCACCACACCCACCATCCCGAACAGCAGCAGCAGCGGCTGTGAAAACCGTGCGCGCAGCGACGAAAACCCGACTCCGCCCTCCGAGACGGCAACGTGCTGCTTCGCGATGCCGGCCAGATCGTCCTGGCCCAGCTTCACTCCCGGAAGCGTCCGAATCAGTTGGTGCGCGAGCGGATCCAGTTCCGCTCGCGCCTGCTCGATGGTCACGCCGGGTTTTAGCCGGCCCATCAGCAGGAGGAAGCTGACGCTCGGATCGTTGGTCCAGTCCCGGCCGGGATTGACCACCGGTTCCTGGCATAACGGAATCCACATGTCGTGCTGCGCGCCCACCACTTCGCCGTAGAACTCCGGAACCGCCACTCCGACTACGGCGAACTGTCCGCCGTTGATCGTGAACCGCTTGCCCAGCACGCCGGGATCGAGCCCGAAATGCCGCTGCCAGTATTGATAGGAGAGCACAAC
>Ga0335081_10013800_pt1 | contig 13057 bp, 11 predicted proteins | sample Lox_Sample_35_FD_206713 | JGI IMG/M metagenome (GOLD analysis project Ga0335081, IMG submission 206713) | Soil microbial communities from Loxahatchee National Wildlife Refuge, Florida, United States - Lox_Sample_3.5 | ecosystem: Environmental > Terrestrial > Soil > Wetlands | place: USA...
CTGATTAGCGTCTGGTGGCTCGCCGCAGCAGCTGCGGCGTTGGCCCAGGGCAACGTCAGCACGATCCGCGTGGGCGCGTTTCCCAACATCACTCACGCTCAGGCCATGGTCGGGAAAGCCGACGGCTGGTTTGAGAAAGCCATGGGGCCGCAGGTAAAGATCCAATGGACCAGCTTCAACGCCGGCCCGGCCGCCATCGAAGCGCTGTTCGCCGGAGCCATTGACATGACCTACGTGGGGCCGAATCCGGCGATCAACGGCTATGTCCGCTCCAACGGCGAGGCTCTGCGCGTGGTCTCGGGCGCGGCCAGCGGCGGAGCTTCTTTGGTGGTTCGGAACGACGCCGGCATCAACAAGCCGGAGGATTTTCACGGCAAACGCGTCGCTACTCCGCAACTCGGCAACACGCAGGACGTTGCTCTGCGCACCTGGCTCAAAAGTCACGGGATGAAAACGAACGACAAAGGCGGGGACGTGCAGATCGTCCCCATGGCGAATCCCGACCAGTTGACGCTGTTCCTCAAGAAAGATCTCGATGCAGCCTGGGCTCCGGAGCCTTGGGCGACGCGTCTCATCCATGAAGGCAGCGGACGCCTTTTTGTGGACGAGCGGACGCTCTGGCCTCACGGACAATTCGTCATCGGCCTGCTCGTCGTCAACACCAAATTCCTCAAGGACCACCCCGACCTGGTGAAGACGTGGATCCGCACCAATGTCGAACTGACGGACTGGATCAATGCCCACCAGGCCGAGGCCAAGAAACTCTTGAACGAGCAGATTCAGCGGGAAACCGGCAAGGCCCTCGCTCCCGCCATTCTCGACGAAGCACTCTCGCGCCTGCAGGTCACCTACGATCCTCTGCGTGATGCGCTGATGATGGCTGCGCGACAGGCTTTCGACGACGGTTTCCTCGGCCGGCAGATGCCGGATCTCTCCCGTTTATACGATCTCTCTCTCCTCAATCAGGTTCTGGCGGAGAAGGGAAGGAAGGCGATTCAGTGAGCGCCAAAGTCCAGAATATCGCTTTGCGATTTCCTGATCCGGCCGATTCCCGCCTCTCCGGGCGTTCCGGCGCCGCCGAAGAAGTCAGCCCGGCAGCACAGTCGCAGCGGGTTCTCTCGCCGGTAACTGCGAAAGTTGGACTGAGAGATATCTGTCTGAGCTACCGCACGCACAGCGGACAGGACTTGCTGGCCTTGGACCGCATCAATCTCCAGCTTCGCGCCGGCGAATTCGTTTGCATCGTCGGCCCATCCGGGTGCGGCAAGTCCACGTTGCTGCATCTGATCGCCGGCCTGCACCAGCAGACGTCCGGCGAGGTGCTGGTCGATGGCAAACCCGTCAAGGGACCGGGCACCGACCGCATCATGATCTTCCAGGAGCACGGCTTGTTTCCCTGGCTCACGGTCGGGCAGAACGTTGAGTTCGGCATGAAAATGAAAGGAATCAGCGGAGCCGAAAGGGAAGAGAAGACCCGCCATTACCTCCGCCTCGTGCATCTGGCGAAGTTCGAAAAGAGCTACATCCATCAGCTCTCCGGAGGCATGCGCCAGCGCGTGGCGATCGCCCGCGCTCTGGCTACGGAGCCCGACGTTCTTTTAATGGACGAGCCTTTCGCCGCGCTCGACGCTCAGACTCGCGATCTGCTGCACGATGAACTGGAACGTATCTGGTACGAAACCGGCTGCACCATCATCTTCGTCACCCACAACGTTCGCGAAGCCGTTCGACTCGGAGATCGCGTCATTCTTCTGACGTTTCGTCCCGGCCGCGTGAAGAGCGAATTGACCGTCGGACTGCCGCGTCCGCGCCATCTCGAAGATCCGCTTGTGGCCCGCGCCGCCGGCCAGATTCTGGACGAGTTGCGCGACGAAATTAACCGCTCTCTCGAGGTGGAATACGCGGAGGGTATCAAACCAAAAGTGAGACCGGGAGGCGAACCATGAAACGCGCGGTCCGCAACATCCTGTTTTATGCGGCGCTCTTTGGGCTGTGGATGATCCTGGCCAAGCTGAAAGTCTGGCCACCTTATCTGTTCCCCACGCCATGGGGCGTTTGGGAGGAGTTATGCGGCGGATTTAAAGATCTTACCTACTGGATTGCGATTGTCGTAAGTATGAAACGCGTTCTGATCGGCTACCTCATTTCCGTTGCGCTCGGCATGCTCTTGGGGCTAGGCATATCCAGCAACCAGTTCCTCGAAGAAACGATCGGCGGTTTACTGGTGAGTTTGCAGAGCCTTCCGAGCATTTGCTGGTGGCCGCTTGCCTTGTTGTGGTTTGGCCTGAGCCAGAATGCGATTCTATTCGTTGTAATCATGGGATCGCTGCTTTCCGTGACCCTCGCCATGGAGGATGGGCGCAAGCAAATGCCCAAGATCTTCAGCCAGGCCGGGCGCAATCTCGGCGCGACAGGATTCAAGCTTTTTTGGTACGTGTTGTTGCCGGCGAGCCTTCCCTTCATTGTCTCCGGACTCAAGCAAGGCTGGGCCTTCGCCTGGCGATCGCTCATCACCGCCGAGATGCTGTACATGAGCATGGGACTCGGCCAGATCCTGATGATGGGGCGCGACTTCAGCAACATGAGTGCCGTCGTCGCTGTCATGCTTGTTATCATCGCCATCGGCTACATCGTGGACGGTGTGGTGTTCAAAGGCATGGAGCGTCATCTGCAGAACAAATGGGGGTTGACGCCCGCGACGTAGGAATTACCAGCGTCTCCCCGGTTTCCTGAGAGAGTTCACGGATTCTTCACGAAAGAGTTCGGGGCTTTCCGTTAATGTCTAGCATGTTAATTGTAGTAATTATGTAACAAGGGAATCTCGCACGGTCTGCGAGGCTTCTCCAAAGGGGCGACACAAACTCAAAAGGAGAGAACCAACTTCCATGAAACCATTGAGCACGCTGTTCTTCACGCCTCTCACTCTGGCCGCACTGACGGCTGGTGTGTGGGCGCAAACCGAGACCGCGTCGAATGCCGCTCCGGCGGCAGCGGCGGCCTCACCTGCTGCGCCAACCCCGGCAGTGACCGCCGCTGACATCCAGGCGCTGAAAGACGCCCTGGCGGCACAGCAGAAGCAGATTGAGGCACTGCAGGAGCAACTGCAGCGCAAGAATGAAGCTCGCCAGGCGGAACCGGAAGCCGGCGGGTCTCGAAACCAGGTCTTTGCGCCCGAGGCCCCGCAGCAAGTTGCTGCACTTGGCCTCACCGGCATTCAGCAGGAGACTGCCAACCAGACTCCCGGCCAAAATTCCGAGGGCCAATCGCAGACCTTTGACAAACAGATGGAGGGCCCGCTAACCATCCACTTCCGCGGCATCAATATCACGCCCGGTGGATATGCGGAAGCCGCGTTCATCCGGCGGTCCAGGGCGCTGGCGGCCGACCTGTCCACTCCGTATGGCTCTGTAACCATGCCGGGCGCGTCGCAGAGCCACATTCCGGAATTCTTCGGCTCCGCCCGCCAGTCCAAGATCACCACCTTTGTTGACGGCCGCCTGAAGAATGTGAACCTCTCCAGCTATGTCTCAGCCGATTTCCTGTCGGCGGGCGTGACCTCGACCTCGACTCAGACCAACAGCTACACGCTTCGCCTGCGCCAGTTCTGGGGCCAGGCAAAATTTACGCATGGCTGGAGCTTCCTCGGCGGGCAGTCCTGGAGCCTGGTCACTGAGAACGGCAAGGGAATCTCTCCTGACGACGATCTCGGCAGAACCAACGATGCTCGCCCTAGAGTAATTGACCCGTCGTACAGCGTTGGCTTCGTTTTTGCCCGCCAGTATGGCATCCGCTTGACCAAAGCCTTCGGCGACAAGGCAGCGATCGCCTTCGCGGTGGAGAACCCGCAGGACACGCTCAGCACGCACGGCAACGCCGCTAACTTCCTGCTCGGCGAAGCCGGCGCCAGCAATAGCTATAACACCCTTTCAACCTATTCGTTCAATCCCGCTCCCGATCTCATCGCCAAAGCCGCGTTCGATCCCGGTTTTGGACACTACGAGGTCTTTGGGATCGTCGATCGTTTCACTGGCCGCGTTTTTCCCTGCGCCGAGTCTGTCAGCACCACGACGGGCGGCGTTACAACCGTCACCGTGGGCCCGAATTGCCCTGCGGTCACCGATGCCGGCACTTCCGTTGGCGCCTTCGATAGCTCCAAGGAGGGCGGCGGCCTGGGCGCGAGTGCAAGGTTTGAAATCGCCAAGCGCGTTACCTTTGGCTTGAAGGGTTTCGGCGGCAGCGGTGTCGGAAGATACGGTCCGGCCAGCCTTCCTGATGTTTCCATCAACGGCGACGGCACGGTTCATCTGGTCAAGAATCTGATCGGCCTGAGTACACTCGAACTGAAGGTCACCAAGAAGCTCGACATTGTCGGCTACGGCGGTGTCGAATACGCTTCCCGCTCGTTCAGCACCGACCAGTTGACCGGGAAATTCGTGGGTTACGCTGCCCGCACCGCCAACAATACCGGCTGCTTCACCGAGACTCCGCCCAACACCGCGAACGGTAGCGCAGGCTTTGACCCTGGCAGTCTGGCCAACTGCACCGCCGACTCGCGCGCGGTCATCGAAGGCACGCTCGGGTTCTGGTACAAGTTCTACAACGGGCCGCGCGGCCGGTTTCAGTTCGGCACTATGTACTCCTACCTGACCCGCAACACATGGTCGGGATACGGAGGCCTGCCCGCCGGCAGCAACGGTCTGGAACCGCATGGAATCGACAACATGATTTTCACGTCGTTCCGTTATTACTTGCCCTAGGCTGGAAACTCTCTGGGGGCAATGTCTTCAGAAGCGCGCCGCCGGCCCGGTTTTAGTACTCTCTCCTTTTCCGGGCTGGCGGTGGTTTTGAACCTCGCCGGACTTGGTTCTGAGGAATGAGGTCTGTTTTCCCCCAAACTGCAAGGCGCTACCGACCCAATGTCCTGCAGGCATGCGGACATTACGGTAGCGCCGCCACTACTCAGTCTAAAACTAGGAAAAGTATAGAAATCTGGATGCACTACTGATAGTGCATCATTAGATACTGGGTAGTTAATACACGATGGGTGATCCCCAAGGTTCGCTTTGAAAAGGACCGGCTTCCAGCCGCGCCGCAAAGGATACCAATGAGAAAACCGCTTTAGCTGCTGACCGCTCCAGGGCCTGAAGGCCGAGACCTCTTTCAGCAGCAGCGGCACGGCTGAAGCCAGCCCCTTTCAGAACCGGGGCCAGAGCGACGCGGGTCGGCCTACGGTTTTTCCTCCGTGCCCGCTGTGTCCTCTGTGGTGGAGCTCTTCTCGGGCCGAAGCAGGGGGAACAGAATTACGTCCCGGATGGTGTGCGAGTCGGTCAGCAGCATGCACAACCGATCAATGCCGATGCCCACGCCTCCCGCGGGCGGCATCCCGAACGACAGAGCGCGGATGTAATCCTCATCCATCTGGTGCGCCTCTTCGTCGCCGCGCTCGCGCTCCTTGAGCTGCGCCTCGAACCGCCGCCGCTGATCCTCAGGATCATTGAGCTCGCTGAATCCGTTCGAGATCTCCATTTGTCCGGCGAAAATCTCGAAGCGCTCGGTCCAGTCGGGCTCGTCCGGCTTTTGCTTGGAGAGCGGCGACACGGCGGTAGGGAACTCGTAAATAATCGTTGGCTGCGTCAGATGTTCTTCGGCGACAGCCTCGAACAGACCTGCGATCGTCTTGCCGGTAGCTGCGTTCGGATCGTATGGCATGTGTGAGTGCGCGGCGTTGAAGCGCTCGACCAGTTTTTTCACGTCCTCAGTGCTGGAAAAGTCGCTCGTCTCTGGCTTCGCCCCCGCGCGCTCCGGCCAGAAATGGATGATCGCCTCCCGCATCGTCATCCGCCGCCAGTTCTCCCAATCTATCTCGTGAACGATCTCGTTCCCACCTTCGTTCACCGTCCACTTCGATTTCGTGCCGCCGGTTACCGCCTTTGCGGCCTCGGTGATCGCTTCCTGGGTCAGATTCATGATGCCCTGGTAATCGGTGTAGGCCTGATACGCCTCCAGCATGGTGAATTCCGGATTCCACCGCCAGCCCAGGCCTTCATTGCGGAAGTTGCGGTTGATCTCGTACACGCGATCCAGACCACCCACAACCAGCCGCTTCAGGTAAAGCTCGGGCGCGATGCGCAGGTAGAGATCCATGTCGAGCGTGTTGTGATGCGTCACAAACGGCCGCGCCACCGCCCCGCCCGCGATGGGCTGCATCATCGGCGTCTCGACTTCGACAAACCCGTGCGCGTCCAGCGTGCGCCGCATGGATTGCACCAGCTTGGTCCGCTTCAGAAAGACCTCGCGGACCTCGGGATTCATTACCAGGTCAACGTAGCGCTGGCGGTAGCGCAACTCGACGTCGGTGAGGCCATGCCACTTTTCAGGAAGAGGCAGCAAGTCCTTGCTGAGAAAGGCGAGCTGATCCACGTGGACAGACAACTCGCCCGTCCGCGTTCGAAACAGATATCCGGCGACGCCGACGTGGTCGCCGAGATCGAGCAGTTTGTAAAGTTCGAATCCTTTTTCGCCGACGGCGTCTTTCTTGACGTAGATCTGCAGTCTCTTGCCACCCTGCTGAATGTGCGCAAAGCCCGCCTTGCCCATGAGGCGGATCGCCATGATCCGCCCGGCCACGCGCACGTTGACCCGCTCTTTCTCTAATTCCTCAGCCGTGCGAGCAGAGTAGTCCGTCACAATCTGATCCACGGTGTGTGTGAACTCATATTTGCGTGGATACGCCTGCTGGCCGAGTGCCTCAATCTTCTTCAGCTTTTCGCGGCGAAGTTCGTAAATATTCTCGTCGAGTCCCAAGCGAGTCCTTATTCCTTGTGCGGAAGGGAGATTATAAACAATTCGTTTGAGCGCCACCTTCGGCTATAGTGCGGAGTGGAGTTTGCCATGATCTACAAGCGATTCCTGAAGGCGATCTGTTTCCTGGTTCACGTCGCCGCGATTGGTTGCGCCGCTCAAGCTACGTCTGCCTTGTACGTATCCCCTGGCGGCAATGATTCAAACCCCGGAACGATGGACAAGCCACTCAAGACGATCCAGCGCGGCGCCGACCTGGCGACGCCGGGCACGACCGTGTACCTCCGCGGGGGAATTTACTGCGAGCGGCTCAAGGTCACTTCCGGAGGGAATCCGGAGAAAGGGTTCGTCGCCTTTCAAAGCCATCCGGGGGAGCAGGCCATTCTCGATGGCTCCTGCCACCAAGCGGCGGAAGGCCTGGATGCCATGGTCGAACTGAAGAACGTGAGCTTCGTCCGCGTGCAGGGGTTGGAAATACGAAATCTGATCACCGATGACGCGCGCAGCGTCCCCTGCGGAATCCGCGTAGGCGGCTCCGGCTCGCACATCGAGATTCTGCACAATGACGTACACCACATCCAGCAGAACGTTTCATCTCGCCACCACGGGAATGGCTTCGGAATTGCAGTTTATGGGACAGACCCGAAAACCGCCATCAGCAATCTCGTGATCGACGGGAACGAGGTCCATCATCTGAAAACGGGCAGCAGTGAGTCGCTGGTGGTGAACGGAAATGTAAGCGGTTTTCGCATTACCCACAACGTCGTGCACGACAACAACAACATCGGGATTGACGTCATCGGCTTTGAGCATACTGCCCCCGATCCGGCGGTGGACCGTGCCCGCGACGGAGTGGTCAGCGAGAACAGAGTCTACGACATCACGTCGCGTGAGAATTACGGAGAAGCGAATTCTGACGGCATCTACGTAGACGGCGGCACGCGAATCCTGATCGAACGCAATATCGTCCACGACACCGACTATGGAATTGAGCTGGCCAGCGAGCACTTCGACGGCAATACCAGCCACGTGATTGCGCGCGACAACCTGGTTTATTCCTGCCACTTGTCCGGCTTCGCGATCGGAGGCTACGACGCGAAACGGGGACACACCACCGACGTCGCCATCGTGAACAACACCATCTACAAGAATGACACCTGGGGCAGCGGCGGTGGCGAGATTCTGATGCAGTTCTACCTGGCCCGGAACATCTTCAAGAACAATATTGTCTACGTGGGCGATCACGGGAAGCTCATGACTAGCAGATCGGGCCCAGCCGAGGGCGTGCCGACCGTGAGCATGGATCACAACGTCTATTACTTTGCCGGCGGGCCGGCGGCATTGACTGGGAGCTTTGATACGAAAGAATTCTCGGGCTTTGAGCAGTACCTCAAGCAGACAGGGAACGACTCGAATTCGGTTTTTGCCGACCCGCAATTTGTCGATCCCGTTTCCGGCGATTTTCATCTGAAGCCTGCCAGCCTCGCCCGAGGCGAGGCGGAGAACCTCGGGCCCGACGTGGTGGGGAGTCAGGATCTCGACGGCCGCCCTCGAACACAAGACGGGAAGGTTGATGCCGGTTGTTATCAAATGCCGCGCTAGGCGGGTCCCCGCCGGTTGACACCCACCACGGTCCTTGCCTGTACCAATGTACTATGGTATATTGGTACACATGGCCGACGATCCCAAACTCGAAATCGAACGCGTGCAGACCGGCGTACGGATAGAACGGCGAATCCTGAAGGTCCTCAAGGCCTTTGCCGAATATCACGACATGACCCTCGGAGACGTCCTCGAAGGCATCGTGCTCCACGCCTTCGACGGCAAAACCCCGTTCAGCCCGGCGTCGCTCGAGCGCATTCGCGAGCTCAAGAAGTTCTACGAGCTCGATCTCGACTCCAGCGCCAGCCATCGGTTGAAAGAGATCAAGCGATCCGCGCGCAAACGCACCGCCGACAAGTAGAGCACCGCTGACGAATAAAGGAGCAGACGATGAGCGCCGCTCAAGCCAAAACATCCCTTACCGTCCTGCAGTGGGTTCTCGGCATCGTGATTCTGGCCGAGGCCGTGCAGTTTGTCATGCCCGCCGCTGCGCACGACTTCGCGCGCACGCACCTGCCTGGCATCATTCGCTTCATCATTGGCGGGGGCGAGATCGTCGGCTGCATCCTCCTGCTTATCCCGCCCACCGCCATCCGCGGCGCCTGGATGCTCGTGGCCGTCTTCACTCTGGCCATCGTCCTCCATCTTCTCCACGGAATGTATGGTGTCGGTAATCTCGTCATCTACACTGCAGCTGCCTTCGCGGTTGCCACGGGCAAGGGGAACTAGCTAGTCCGGATTCTGATTACGCGCACGTTGCGCATCGCCGCAGTCAGGCTGAGGTTTGCCGCGTGACAAGGGAATCGGGCAGCCGGCCTATAGAGTTTGAGAACGCTGCAGACCTTGCGCTTGCTCCTCCTCCTCATCCGCGCTACCATGACCTGCGGAAGAGTCGCAGCCATGCCCCAAAACTACGTTCCCATTTTCATCTTCATCCTGATCGTGGCAACGCTCCTGCCTCTCACGTTGCTCCTGGCCAAACTGGTGCGCCCGCAGAACCCCAACAAGACGAAACTCATGCCGTACGAATGCGGCATCGACCCGATCGACAGCGCCCGCGGTCGCTACACCGTCCGCTACTACATCATCGCCATCCTGTTCGTCGTCTTCGACGTGGAGACCATCTTCCTTTTTCCCTGGGCGGTAAAGTTCAAGGCCTTCGGCGTGTTCGGCCTGGTTGAGATTCTTATTTTCCTGGTGATCCTGATCGTCGGCTACATCTGGGTGTGGGGGAAGGGCGCTCTGGAATGGATCTAATGGATTGAGTAATTGAGTAATTGGGTAAGGCTTTAGCCCGGTTGAATCCGCAATTAGTCAATTGCACAATTACTGAATTTCTCAATGAACTCCGCTGCCGCCAACCCGATGGACTCCTCTCCCTCTGAGACTTTCTCCGCCAGCCGCTGGACGCAAGGCAACTTCTTCTTTCCCACCAAGCTTGTCGTCAGCCCGCAACGCGTGAGCCGCGTCAAATCACGACTGTTCGGCTCGAACGAAGAATCGATCGCCATGTCGAAGATCGCCTCGGTGCACATTTCCACCGGCGTGTTCTGGGCGGAAATCGTGATCGAATCGACCGGCGGCTCCGATCCCATCACCAGCCACGGCCATCGCAAGAAAGACGCCGAACGCATTCGCGATCTGATCGAGCAGTATCAGGCGGAAGCGCGCGGCTGAAGGCTCCAGGCCCTCCGTTGACACCCCCATCCCCAAGCTGATAAAAGTTAACGTTCTTGCCGAACGCACGCTGGGCCGGAGGTTTGTGCCTTCGCGATATGCCGGACGAAACTAAATCCCCCTCGTCACCGCCGCCGGAAGGCGGGCCGAAACCGGCGGCGGAACAGCCCGCAGCTCCAAAAGCCGCTCCACCTGCCGCAGCCAAACCGGCCGCTCCGGCTGCCGGACATCCCGCTCCGCCCAAGCCCGCCGGGCCCGTCCCGACGCCTTGGGATTCGGCTCTGGTCGCGAAGTTCAAGCGTGAGTACGGCTCCGGCGTCGAGCCACTGACCCATCTCGGCCAGAACTACATCATCGTCGACCGCTCTCTGATCCCCGAGATTCTTCAGCGTCTCCGCAACGAAGAGCAATTCGACTACTGCGTGGACGTCACCGCTGTGCATTATCCCAAGCGCGAGAAACCATTCGACGTGGTCTGGATTCTTTACTCATTCCCGCGCAACGAGCGCATCCGCGTGAAGACGCAAATCGCCGACGGCGAGAGCCTACCCAGTTCGGTCTCCATCTGGGCAACCGCCAACTGGCTGGAGCGCGAAGTGTTCGACATGTTCGGCATCAGGTTCGACGGCCACCCCGACCTGAAGCGCATTCTGCTGCCCGACGGATGGAAGGGACATCCCTTGCGCAAGGACTATGGGATTATTCAACAAGACAACGAATGGGTACAGATCAACCTGGGAATCGAGAGTGGACAATAAATGACCGACCCCAACACACTCTCGCCGCCCAGTCTCGAGACCCACGTCGACGCACACGACGACACGTTTCTCGATACCAACGAGCTCGTCATCAACATGGGGCCGCAGCATCCCGCGACCCATGGCGTGTTGCGGGTCATTCTGCGACTCGACGGCGAAAAAGTTCTGGGCCTGGAGTGCGTCATCGGTTACCTGCACCGCGGCGTCGAAAAGATTGCCGAGAACCGCACCTACGCGATGTTCAATCCCTACGTCGACCGCATGGATTACGTCGCCGCGGTCTCGAACGGTCTGGGATATTGCGAGGCAGTCGAAAAACTTCTCAGCGTGGAAGCTCCGCCTCGCGCGCAGTACATCCGCGTCATCCTCACCGAACTGAACCGCCTCGCCAGCCATCAGCTCTGGCTGGGGACGCACGCGCTCGACATCGGCGCCATCACGCCGCTTTTCTACACCTTCCGCGACCGCGAAGAGATTCTCAAGATTTTTGAAAAATACTGCGGCGCGCGCCTGACCACGCACGCCTTCCGCATCGGAGGCCTGCAGTACGAGGCCTACGACGGCTTCGAAAAAGACGTCAAAAACTTCCTCTCTTTCTTCAAGCCGAAGATCGACGAATACGAGGAACTGCTCACCACCAACCGCATCTGGCTGGAGCGGACCAAGGGCGTGGGCGTCATCTCCGGCGCAGACTGTGTCGCGCTCGGCGTGACGGGCCCCGTGCTGCGCGCCAGCGGCGTGAAATGGGACATTCGCAAAGCCCAGCCCTACGCCAACTACAAGAATTTCGATTTCGAAATTCCCACCGGCCTGAACGGCGACACCTATGACCGGTATCTTGTCCGCATGATGGAGATGCGCCAATCGCTGCGCATCATCGAGCAGGCCGTCGAAGGCATCCCCGAGGGGCCGATCATGGCCAAGGTTCCCAAGGTGATGAAGCCGCCAGTCGGTGAGGTTTACCACTCGATCGAAGCGCCCAAGGGCGAACTCGGATACTTCATCGTCAGCGACGGCTCCACGCAGCCCTATCGCGTGCGCGTGCGCCCGCCGTCCTTCGTGAATCTGCAGGCCCTCGATCTGATGTGCCGCGGCCAGCTGGTCGCCGACGTCATCGCGGTGATCGGCACGCTCGATATCGTTTTGGGCGAGGTAGATCGCTAGGAGTGATTTGAAAGGCGCGACTGTGAGGTATGCGCGATCGTGGAAGGGCGGCCCTTCAGGGCCGCGTTAAGGGGCGAAAAGTGATCGAGCTTTAGCCCTGGCACGAACAGGGAGCGCCCAATTGTTAGCAAGTCGGCTGTAGAATTGAACGCTTAATGCACGATCTTATCCAATACATCGTCTCTTATCTCTCCAGTGACAAGACGCCCGGCGCCTCCGGCAACATTTTCTGGGCGACGGTCTACATCCTGCTAGTCTTTGCCGGAGCTTCAGTTGCAGTCATCTGTATGAATTGGCTGGAGCGCAAGATTCTGGCGCACATGCAGGTGCGGCTTGGCCCCATGCGTGTGGGTCCGCACGGCTTGCTCCAGCCCATTGCGGATGCGGTCAAACTCCTGCTCAAGGAAGACATCATTCCCGCCGACGCCGACAAACTTGTCTTCTGGGTCGCTCCGTTTATCGTGGTGCTGGCGGCGTTCACAGTTTTCGTTGTGGTTCCGTTCGGCCCGACGCACGCCATCACCGACATGAACATCGGCGTTCTTTTCATGCTTGGCGTCTCGTCATTGAGCGTGCTTGGAATCGTCACCGCCGGATGGGCCTCGAACTCCCACTATCCGCTGATCGGCGCGCTGCGCTCCAGCGCGCAGATGGTTTCGTACGAAGTCGCCATGGGCTTGGCGGTCGTCTCGGCGATCCTCATGACCAGCCTGAACGGGATCGGCGCATACGCCGTCGGAGGCCCGGACACGTCCGGCATCGGCACGCTGAGCATGATCGGAATCGTGCAAGCGCAACAAGCGCAGCACACCTGGTTCGTTTTCAAGTTCTTTCCGCTCGGCCTGATCGCGTTCGCGATTTTTGCTATCGCCATGGTCGCCGAGACTAACCGCGCGCCCTTCGATCTGCCCGAAGCCGAATCCGAACTGACCGCCGGCTTTCACACCGAATACAGCGGATTCCGCTGGTCGCTGTTTTTCCTCGCGGAATATACGGCGATGCTTGCCGTTTCCTCGATCGCGGTCACACTCTGGCTCGGGGGATGGCTGCGGCCG
>Ga0335081_10013801_pt1 | contig 13055 bp, 8 predicted proteins | sample Lox_Sample_35_FD_206713 | JGI IMG/M metagenome (GOLD analysis project Ga0335081, IMG submission 206713) | Soil microbial communities from Loxahatchee National Wildlife Refuge, Florida, United States - Lox_Sample_3.5 | ecosystem: Environmental > Terrestrial > Soil > Wetlands | place: USA: Florida...
GCGCCGGTTGTAGATGGTGAAGAGCGTCTGCCCCTGCGTGACCCGCTCCCCGGCTGCGTGGACATAAAGGTGGTCGATGAATCCTTCCAGTTTGGATTGGATCCGCACCAGGCGGCTCTCATCCACGCCGACCCGGGCTGCCGCTCGAATTGTGCGGGCGGCGGGGCCGAATTCCGCGACGCCGTACTCGAGGCCGATGAGTTGCTGTTGCGCCGGAGAGATGTGCATCGCGCCGGCCGGCAGATTTCCACCGCGAGCCGCGGCGCCTTCGTCCTCCTGGTAGACCGGCTCCAGAGCCATATGGCAGCAAGGCGCCGTTCCGGGCTTGTCGCTGTGATACGCCGGATGCATGGGACACCGATAGTAGAGAACGCGCTGCGTGGACTTCGCGGATACCACCCGTTCGCGCGAATTCCATGAGTGATAGCCGTAGCCGAACAGGAAGGCCGCGACGGCGACGAACAGGCTGGACGCTCTTGGTCGCATAGGGAACCCGGTTCGGGGCCGTTCGACGCGTCCCCGAACCGGCCTCGACTCCATTCAGTAATTCGGCCCAGCCCCGGAGTTCTTCCGCAGCGCGGCCGGTTGTGGATCCGGCTGGCGCGCGGAGGGTGTGGCACCTGTCTTGTCGTCGGCATTCGCCGCGGGCAGCACGCGGATGATCGCCATCATGCCGTCATCCTCGTGCTCCAGGATGTGGCAATGGTAGACGAAATCCCCGATGTCCGGACCGCGGAAGTCCATTCGCACTTTCACGCTGGGATAGGGTGGAGCACCGCTCCCGTACGGCACGTCGACCATGTCGAGGAACTGCTGTTCCGCCGCCGATACCGGCACGCCGTTGCGCTCCATGAGCAGGAAGTGAATCTGGTGCATGTGAAATTCGTGATTTTCCAGAGTCCGGTTCTGAATGATCCAGTCCTCCACCGAACCCTGCGTGGTGGTGATGGCCGGAGGATTGTTGGGGCTGAAGAGCACCGGGGTCTGTCCGTCCACCGTGATGAAGAACTGCGAGTTGGGGTTGTCCTCCGAAAAGTACAGAACGCGGGTGCGGTTCACCGTCGCTGTGGCCAGCCCGGCAAAGCGCTGCGGACCCGGCGCTGCCGAAACTGGCCCTTCCGACAATGTCGGCTCCGCCGCATTATTGTCCGCGCGAATGTTGATGAGGGGGCGCTGCGGGTCGTTGTCGCCGTCCGGCCCGGTGTCGATTGACAAAGTGAACAGCGTGGCGTTGTTGACCGCGGTCGAGGGGCCCGTGACGATGAATTCGGCGCGGCTCGCCGGAGGCATGCGAATGTGCGTCACCGGAACCAGCTTGCCGAGCGCCGTGCCATCCTGCGAGCCCGTGGGCACGCCGTCCAGCCCGACAATCTGCAGGGTCTGCGGAACCCCGTCGTACCGCAATTGCAGATCGAGGATGGTATCCGCGGAGGAGTTGGACACCCGCCAGAACTGCTTCTCGCCCGGCCGCATGACCAATTGTGCGGGCTGGAACTTCGGATACAGAATTGGAACGTAGTTCACTGAAAGATCCCAGGCTGGCACGGCACCACCCGGAGGCGGGCTGTTGGCGGGCAGCACCTGGTCGCGAATGATCAGAATCCGCTCGGGCAATCCCGCCACCGCCGGCTGCACGTTCTGAATCCCTTCAACCACGATCACTCCGGAGGCTCCGCCTTGCACAGCCGTCTCGGCCAGGCCATGCACGTGTGGGTGATACCAGTAGAGGCCCGGGGGCTCGTCGACAGGGAACACGATGTTGTAAGTAAAGCTCTGGCCGGAATTGATCAGCGTATGGATCACCTCATCCGAATGACAGGTGGGTGACGTGTTCGTCCCGTGATAGTGGACATTCACCGAGGAAGCGTCTTGCGTAGCGGCGCCGCACAACAGCGTGGCATTGGTGGTGGGCGCCATAGCGGCGGCCGATGTGGGAGCCGGCAGGTTGTTCTTCACGTTGACCGTGAGCGTGTCGCCTGGCTTTACGTGCAACGTGGGAGACTCGATTCCGGTGGAAGTTGTGAAACAGTAGAGCGTGCGTCCCGCCGAATCGGTGGTGGTGTTGTAGGTCAGATTGACCGTCAACTTCCCGGCTTGGCTGTAAAGATTCGACGGCTCCGGGACCAGGATGCCTGCCGGAAAGCGCGGGCATGGTCCCGTAAAACTGGTTGCGGTTTGGGCACTGGCGCAGATCTGCATCGCTGCGAAGAGTAATGCGCCGGCCAATAACTGCCATACGCGTAGTGAGAACGTCTTACTCATCGATACTCCTCGAATCGGGATTACCCGGGCAAGGCGCCCCCCCGCGCCGGCTCGTAAGCCAGTAAGTTCCCGGGGAGCACTTACCGGTGAGCTTGTGACAGACGCATTGATTCGGCGTGGCGCACCAGAGCATTTACGGCGATGGCACGCTGGCCTTTAGTGCGAGAGAGACGAATTGTAAGTAAAAACGGCGGTTCGCAGAAATCGCCGCGTGAACTCGGGCCCCGTGTGGACTACAGGCGGTTAAATCCCCTATTAACGGCCAGTACCCTAATGTGTGACTACGGTGATTTTACTTACCAAACGATTGCTCTAGGACTTTTGTACTTACTGCTTCAAAGGAGCATTAGACCCGTTTTCGTTAGACCTGTCAATATGAATTTGGAAGGGAGTCCAAGTCAAGTTGTGGCATTTAGGACAAGTCCCGTGCGCCGACGACTTACTAATTTCGACACAGTTAGAGCCCGCGAGTCGCAACACAAGGCTTCCTGCTGTTTACTCGGGCTCATCCGAACCACCCATTCCCCCCTCTTCGCGTTATCATTGCGTTCGGAGCCGACATGAGCCTCACTACAGCAATCCAGACCCCTCGCGGCCGCGAGATCTCCTGCCAGGGGTGGCACCAGGAAGCTGCCCTGCGCATGCTGCACAACAACCTCGATCCCGAAGTCGCCGAGAATCCCGACGAGTTGATCGTCTACGGCGGAAGAGGCCGCGCAGCGCGAGACTGGCCGTCGTTCCACGCCATTGTCCGCTCCCTGCGCTCGCTCGCCAACAACGAGACGCTGCTCGTGCAGTCGGGAAAGCCAGTCGCGATTTTCCGTACTCATCCGGATGCCCCCCGGGTGCTGATCGCCAATTCCAACCTGGTGGGACACTGGTCGAACTTCGACGAATTTACCCGCCTGGAGAAATTGGGGCTCACCATGTACGGCCAGATGACCGCCGGCTCCTGGATTTATATCGGCAGCCAGGGAATCGTCCAGGGTACTTTTGAGACCTTCGCATCCCTCGCCCGCAGGCATTTCGGCGGATCGCTCACAGGCCGGATGGTGGTGTCGGGCGGCATGGGCGGCATGGGCGGAGCTCAGCCTCTTGCCGCAACGATGAACGGCGCCTGCTTTCTGGGTGTGGAGGTGGATCCGCAACGCATCGAGCGCAGGCTCCAGACCGCCTATTGCGATCGCATTGCCTGGAACCTGGATGACGCGCTCCGCATCTTGCGCGAAGCTCTGGCACGCGGTGAGGCGCTGTCTGTCGGACTGGTCGGCAACTGCGCGGACGTCATTCCCGAATTGGCCCGGCGCGGCTTCGTGCCTGACGTCCTCACCGATCAGACCAGCGCCCACGACCCGTTGAACGGCTACGTTCCCAACGGCATGACGCTCGATGAAGCGCGCAGCCTTCGCGCCCGCGACCCCCACGAGTACGTCTCCCGCTCCATCGCCGCCATGGGAGTTCACGTCGAAGCCATGCTGGCGCTCCAGCGCCAGGGCGCCGTCACGTTCGATTACGGCAACAACATTCGCACCCAAGCCAAACAGGCCGGAGTAGAACGCGCCTACGAAATCCCCGGATTCGTTCCCGAATACATCCGCCCGCTCTTCTGCGAAGGCCGCGGCCCGTTCCGTTGGGTGGCGCTGTCGGGCGATCCCGAAGACATCTACCGCACCGACCGGCTCGCATTGGAACTCTTCCCCCAAAACCAGACGTTGGCGCGATGGCTGCCGCTTGCCCGCAAGCGCATCCACTTTCAGGGACTGCCGGCGCGCATCTGCTGGCTCGGCTACGGGGAACGCGCCGAGTTCGGCGTCGCCATGAATCGCCTGGTGCGCTCCGGTGAATTGAAGGCCCCCATCGTGATCGGCCGCGACCACCTCGACGCCGGTTCCGTCGCATCCCCCTATCGCGAGACAGAATCCATGCTCGATGGCTCGGACGCCATCGCCGACTGGCCGCTGCTGAACGCCCTTGTCAACACCGCCGCCGGTGCGTCCTGGGTGTCGATTCACAACGGCGGCGGCGTGGGCATCGGCTACTCGCAGCATGCCGGCATGGTGGTGGTGGCCGATGGGACAGAGGACTCCGAACGGCGCCTCGAACGCGTGCTGACCTCGGACCCCGGCTTGGGGGTGATTCGCCACGCCGACGCCGGGTATGAGGATGCCATCCGGTTCGCCCGGGAACACGACATCAAACGGCCCTAGCCCCGGCGAAGACGCAAATGGAATTTGTCGTTTGGAACTGCAGTCAATTGGTCACGCTGGCCGGCCCCAAGCGTGCGCGGGCCGGTCCCGAGATGCGGGAACTCGCCATCATCCGCGATGGGGCGATGTTGGTTCGCGGCGGGCGCATCGGCGCCATCGGCACGCGCTTCGCCCTCGAAAGAACTCTGCCGAACTCGATCTCCGTGGTAGATGCGGGCGGGCGCATCGTGCTCCCCGGATTCGTGGACGCTCACACCCATCCGGTCTTCGCCGGCACTCGCGCCGACGAATTCGAGCAGCGTCTCGCGGGTGCCACCTACGCGGAGATCGCGGCGCGCGGCGGCGGAATCCGATCCACCGTGAGAAGAACGCGCGCTGCCGGCGAAGAGGAACTCCTGCACTTCGGGCGGAGGTACCGGGAGTGGTTCCTGCGCGGCGGAACCACCACCATCGAAGCCAAATCCGGATATGGCCTGGCTCTCGCCTCGGAGCTGAAAATCCTGAAAATCATCCGCCAGCTTGGCTCCGAGCAGAAACTCCGCTATGTACCCACCTTCCTCGGCGCACATGAGGTCCCCGACGAGTTTCGCGGCCGGATAGACCAGTACATCGATCTGGTGGTCAACGAGATGCTGCCCCGTGTTGCCAGCGAACGGCTGGCCGAATACTGCGATGTCTTCTGCGAGCCAAACGTGTTTCCCGCGGATAAGGCCCGCGTCATCCTCACCGCGGCGCGGCATCTGGGATTGGGACTCCGCCTGCACGCCGACCAGTTCACTCCGGACGAAGGCGCACACCTGGCCGCCGAACTCGGCGCCGCCACGGCCGATCATCTGGAGGCCACCGGCCCCGCCGGGCTCCAGGCCCTCAGCAACGCACACGTTCAGCCCGTCCTGCTCCCCGCCTCTGTTTACAACCTCGGATCCACGCGCTATCCGGCTGCCCGCCGAATGATCGATCTCGGTTTGCCAGTCGTCCTCGCAACCGACTTCAACCCGGGCTCATCGCCTACTCCCTCGATGCCGATGGTGCTCTCGCTGGCGTGCACCCAGATGAAGCTCAGTCCCGCGGAAGCCCTCACCGCGGGCACCATTAATGCCGCATACAGCTTGCGCCGGGGAGACGAGATCGGATCGTTGGAACCAGGTAAACTCGCAGACTTCGTGATACACGACTGCGATGACTACCGCGAACTCCCCTACTTTTTCGGCCGCGATCCCGCCCGCGCCGTCTACATCGGCGGCACATCTGTGATGTAGCGCTCCGGACGAGCGCCGCCAACCAAGCATTCTTTACTTCCCGCTTGGAGATTCTTTCCGTGCACGGTCGCGCGATTGCCTGCCGCGCCCGGCTAACCCGCTGCAACCGGAAGCCTGGAAACCGAAGTGCAAAGGTGAGGGCCAGCGCCCTTCGACACATTTCGAGTTTTGAGTTTGAAAGGACGAGAAATATGCGAAGAATCCTGACATTGTGTGCTTGTGTAGCTGTTATCACGACGTTGGCACTGGCCGAAAGCTGGACGGGCCGCCTGGTGGACGCCAGTTGTTACGACCAGCAAAAGAGCGCTACCACCTGCGATCCCACCAGCTCAACGACGGCGTTTGCCATCATCGCAGCGGGGAAGGCCTACAAGTTGGATGACGCGGGCAACGCCAAAGCCGTCGAAGCCATGAAGAACCGTGCCGATCGGTCCACCAACCCCAATGCTCCCGCAAGCAACAGCGTCGCCGCCAAGGTGACCGGAACGAAGGACGGAGACAACACCATCAAAGTGGAGTCAATACAGGTACAGTGAATCTCCGGGCCGTCTCCGGCCGGGGACGGCCCTTCCGGCCAAATCCTCAGGTTTTGATCAGCGAAATCGCCAGCCGAAGCGTCAATTGAGCAGAGACAGGCTGACGATCATGAATAGACGGGCGGAATCAACCAGGCTGACAGAGTTGCGCGCAAAGACCGATCGCCAACTCGTTGCACTCATCGATCACAGATTAGACGCGGGGCTGAAGGTAGCGCGCACGTCGCTTGAGGCCGAGGCCCGCAAAGCTTATACCGAAGTTCGCGCCTTGTGGCCGTGGGTCCATCATTTGACCTTCGCGGAACGCCGGCGCCTGGAATCGAAACTCGACGATCTCCACCAACTGCTCAACCAATCTGCCGTTCATGCCGCAGTGCGCCTCCAAACGGCATGCTCCTGACTCAGCGCCGGCGTCCCCGCGCCGGCGCTTTCTTTCCGTTGCTATTCTTGTGACGGATGGCCGGAAAGACGATCAGCGAGAAGATCCTCTCCGCAAAGTCGGGGCGGAATGCGCGCGCCGGCGACGTGGTAGTCTGCTCGGTGGATCACGCTCTGGGCACCGACGGCTCCACCCCCATGGCTCTCGATTATTTCGCGGCGATGGGCGGCCGCCGCGTCTTTGACCCGAGCCGCATTGTCTTTGCACTCGATCACTACGCTCCCGCGCCCAGCCGCGCCACCGCGCAATTGCACCAGCGCATGCGCGACTTTGCCGCTCTCCACGGTATCGAACTGTGGGACGTCGGCGAGGGCATCGGTCACCAGTTGATGGTCGAAGCTGGACACGCCGCGCCCGGGCGCCTCGTGGTCGGCGCGGACAGCCACTCGGTCACCTACGGAGCGCTGAATTGCTTCGCCACCGGCATCGGATCTTCGGATCTCGCTGCCGTCCTGATGTGCGGCGAAATCTGGCTGCGTGTTCCTGAATCCATCCGCGTGACCTTGACGGGCAGTCTGCCCAGCGGCGTCTACGCCAAGGACGCAGCGCTGGCGCTCGCCAAGGTATTGGGAGCGGATGGCGCGAATTATCAGGCACTCGAGTTTGGCGGCCCCGCGCTTCCGTCATTTCCCCTCGACGACCGCCTGGTGCTCAGCAACTTTGCCGTGGAAATGGGCGCCAAGAACGGCATCTTCGAGAATGCGGGCTTGCCTGCGAGCGGGGCTGCGGTGGGACCGGACCCCGACGCGCAGTACATACGCGAAGTCACCGTCTCCCTTGATGACCTTACCCCGCAAGTCGCCCTGCCCCACCAGGTGGATCGCGTAGTGGCCGGCACCGAGGTCGCGGGCACCGCCGTTCAGATGGTCTACCTGGGCACTTGCACCGGAGGGAGAGTACGCGATTTTCACCAGGCCCGCGATGTGTTGCGCTCCGGCGGAGGCGTCGCGCGCGGAGTCCAGTTGGCGGTAGCTCCGGCATCGCGCAAAGTGCTCGAGACGTTGACCTCTGACGGCACGCTTGCCGATTTCATCGCCATGGGGGCGGTGGTGCTGACGCCGGGTTGCGGCTCGTGCTGCGGCACCTGCGGCGCCATTCCGGGCGACGGCGTCAACGTCATTTCCACCGCCAATCGCAATTTCAAGGGTCGCATGGGGAACAGCAGCGCGGCCATCTATCTCGCGTCGCCCGCCAGTTGCGCAGCGGCGGCAGTGAAGGGCGCCATCGCCGATCCGCGGGAGTTTGCCTCATGATCGGCCGCGCGCGCGTCTTTGGCGACGACGTCAATACCGACTACATCATCACCTCGCGCCGCAAGTGTGAAAGCCTCGACCCGCAGGTGCTCCGCCATTACCTCTTCGAGGAGATCGATCCCGCCTTCGCGAAATCGGTGGAACCCGGCGATCTCATCGTGGCGGGAAAGAATTTCGGCTGCGGGTCGGCGATGGAAGTCGCGGTGACCGCTGTCGTGGGAGCCGGCATACCCGCGGTGCTGGCCCGCAGTTTCTCGCGCACCTACTATCGCAATGCCGTCAACAACGGCCTGATGCCGCTGATCTGCGACACCAGCCGCGTTCGCGAAAGCGATCGCCTCGTGATTGCGGCACAGTCGGTGCACAACCAGACCACCGGCGAAATCATCGCTGTCGAACGGCTGCCCAAGATCATGCTCGACATCATCGAGGCCGGCGGCCTGGTCCCCTATTTCCAGCGCCATGGTCGCTTCCCTTGACGTGGCGCACGCTCCTGCCTGCCGCGTCCCACTCACAGGGACGCTTCTTGCCGGTGCACGGAGGGCACTTTCGCCCTCAGACTCTGCCGGAGATCCCCAAAGCGCCCCGATGAGTCGAGGCACGGCGCGCAGGAGTGCGCGCGCCACATTTCGCCCAAACACGGGCGGGTGTTCCAAACACGGCATCCTGCCGGCCTTGTCATCTTACTTGCCGCCGGGGTATATTAACCCCCAAACCACGCAAGGAGGCCCTTATGCTTCGTCTCGTCGCGATACTGCTGTGCGCGAGCGCAGCCTTCGCACAATCCCCGCAAATCGGTTCCGTACAGTTGAACCAGTTGCGCTATCGCTATATCGGTCCCGTCGGCAATCGCGTCATCGCCGCCGCCGGGATCCCGGGCGATCCCAACATCTATTATGTGGGCTCGGCCTCCGGAGGAATCTTCAAGACCACCGATGGCGGCATCCACTGGGACCCGATCTTCGATGAGCAGACCGTCTCCTCCGTCGGGTCATTGGCCATCGCGCCTTCCGACCCCAACGTAGTCTGGGCAGGCACCGGCGAAACTTTTATCCGCAGCCACATCTCCGTCGGCACCGGCATCTACCGCTCGCTCGACGCCGGCAAATCCTGGACCCAGATGGGGCTGGAGAAGACCGGGCGCATCGGCCGCGTCCTCATCGACCCGCGCAATCCTGATATCGTCTTCGCCTGCGCGCTCGGCCATGCCTACGGCCCGCAACCCGAGCGCGGCGTCTTCCGCACTACCGACGGCGGCAAGAGCTGGGAGCAGGTACTCACCGTCGATCAAAACACCGGCTGTTCCGACCTCGTCATGGATCCCGCGAATCCACGGATACTCCTCGCCGGCATGTGGCAGCTCGAGCTGCACACCTGGACCCGCACCAGCGGCGGTCCCGGCAGCGGCGTGTACAAGTCCACCGACGGCGGATCCACCTGGCATCATGTCACCGGACATGGCCTTCCCAATTCACCCCTCGGCAAGATCGGCCTCGCCATGGCTCGCCGCACCAGCCGCGTCTATGCCCTCATCGAAACCGGCGACGGCGTGCCATACGATGGCAAGCCCACCGAGCGCGGCCAGCTCTGGATGTCCGACGACGCCGGCGATCACTGGTCGCTCATGAGTTACGATCGCAATCTCACCGGACGTGCCGCCTACTACACCCGCTGCGCGGTCTCGCCCGACAATGAAAACGAGATCTACTTCCTCACCTCGGCCTTCTCCCGGTCGCTCGATGCCGGCCGCACCCTCACCAACATGCCCGCGGTCCCCGGCGGCGACAACCACGACCTGTGGATCGACCCAACCAACGGCGACCGTATGGCCGTCGCCAACGACAGCGGATTCAGCATCACCATCAATCGTGGCCGCACCTGGAATCGCGTCCAATTTCCCAACGCGCAGATGTATCACGTCACCGTGGACAACCAGGTCCCCTACTTCGTCTACGGCAATAAGCAGGATGGCAGCTCCTACCGCGGCCCCAGCAACAGCCTCGCCGGCGGACGCGGTGGCGCCGGCTTCGGCGAGGAAACTGGCGGCACTTCCGGCCGCGGCCCGGTCTTCGCCCCACCGGGCGGACCCATCTCGCGCAGCGTCTGGCACCAGGTCACCGGCGGCGAAAGCGGCTTTGCCACGCCCGACCCGGTGGACCCCAACATCATCTGGTCGAGCGCCTCCGGCTCCGGCAGCGTCGGCGGAATCGTCACGGTTTTCGACGAACGCAATCACCAGGCGCGCAATGTCGAAGTCTGGCCCGAACAGACCAGCGGCGCCACCGCCGCCGAGCTGAAGTACCGCTTCAACTGGGAGTTTCCCCTGATGATCTCCCCGCACGATCACACCCAGGTCTACGTCGGCAGCCAGTTCGTGCACCTCACTACCGATGGCGGCCAAACCTGGAAAGTCGTGAGCCCCGACCTCACCCGCAATGACAAGAGCCGCATGGGCTTTTCGGGCGGTCTCACCGGCGATAACATCGGCGTCGAGTACGCCGGTGTGGTCTTCGCACTGGCCGAATCGCCTAAAGAAGCCGGCGTCATTTGGGCCGGCACCAACGACGGTCTCGTGCAGATCACGCGCGATGCCGGCAAGACGTGGACCAACGTCACCGCCAATATCCCCGGCATGCCCGAATGGGGCACGGTATCGAACATCGAGGCGTCGCGATATGCCAATGGCGCGGCCTATCTTACCGTGGACGCTCACCAGGTGAACAATCGCGATCCCTTCATCTTCAAAACCACCGACTACGGCAAAACATGGACCGCCATCACCAACGGCATTCCTCACAGCATGCTCAGCTACGCGCATTGCATTCGCGAAGACCCCGTGCGCCGCGGCCTGCTTTTCGTCGGAACCGAGAACGGCCTCTACGTTTCCTTCAACGACGGCCAGAACTGGCAGTCCATGCAGTCCAACCTGCCGCATGCCCCGGTTTACTGGATGGCCATGCAGGAACATTTCCACGATTTGGCCATCGCCACCTACGGCCGCGGCTTCTGGATCCTCGACGATCTCACGCCGCTCGAGCAGATGACCGCGCAGACCACCGATACGAGCGCCGTCTTGTTTGCGCCTCGCGATGCCTACCGCTTCCGCACCGCGGTCCAACCGGAAGCCCCATCATACGATGCCACGCTCGGCCAGAACCCGCCCTACGGGGCGTCCATCAATTACTACTTGAAATCCACTCCTACTGGCGGCGCCAAGGTAGCCATTGTGGATGCAGGCGGCCGGACCGTCAGGACGCTTACGGCACCAGCCCAGCCGGGAATCAACCGCCTCTGGTGGGACCTTCGTTTCAGCCCTACGAAATCGATGCATCTGAGGACCAGCCCCCTGTACGCGCCCGAGATCACCATGGGCCCGGATGGTTATCGCCCACCACCCGCAGGACAGCCGATCGCCCTGCTCGCGCCTCCCGGGAACTACACGATCAAGCTTACCGCTGACGGCAAGGAATACACGCAGCCGTTAAAGGTGCTGAAGGACCCCCACTCCAATGGCACCGAGGGCGACATCCAGATTCAGACGAAACTCATGACCTCGCTCTCGGGCGCGATGAACAATATGGTGGATGCGGTGAATCAGATCGAGTCGCTGCGCGCACAGGTCGCCGATCTCAAAAGCGCGGTCGGCGCCGGCGAGGGCGGAACCAATATCCGCGACGCGGCCGATCAGCTCAACACCAAGCTCATCGAAATCGAAGATAATCTCATCCGCCTGAAGGCCACAGGCCGCGGTCAGGATACCGTGCGCTGGGCGCCGAAGCTCATTGATAAGATCGGCTATCTCGCGAGTGAAGTGGAAAGTTCCGACTACCAGCCGACCACCCAGCAGGTGGCCGTGCACGACGAACTCAAGGAGCAGGCAGCCACCTACCAGCAGCGGCTGAAACTGCTCCTCGAGAAAGAAGTCGCCGGCTTCAATGCCATGTTGCGCCAGCGAAACGTCCCCAACATCGTGACCGGCAACATGCCGTAAGGAAGCGCGGCTTCAGCCTGCAAGCCTGCTGGTTTCGCCCGCCGCGATCCTAATCGTGATAGTGATGACCGTCGCGATCATAGCCCCGGTCTGCCACGCCCATCTCTAACGGGCGCTCCAAGCGGAACGTGACCACAGAACCCCGCGGAACATGGACCGCTCGCCCGCGGGCCTGTCCTCCGCTGATCGCGCCTACGATTGCGCCCACCAGGCTGTTGTCTCGTTGCGATTCGACGCGATTCGGATCGGTACGTATGCCGTATCGTCGACCTTCTACGTTGACCGATTCGAGGTCTAAGATGAGATCGTTATCCGGCGCCACCCGTACCATCAACTCGGCATTGGATCCCCGCGGAATGGCCAGGCGGCCGTTCTCGCCACGAACATCCTGATCGACGATACCGTAGTACACGCGATTGTCCCGGCGGTCCACATCGATGGTCTCGTTCAAACGTACCGGGATCACGGTCCCAGGCTCGAGCCGTGTCATTCTGTCCCGATCCCCATAGCGGTCCCGGTCGCGGTCTTGCGCCAATCCCACAGAGGAGAGGCACATCACCGAGGCCAGTGCGAATCCGGCGGCTGTTCTATTCAGAATCATGCTTGAATTCCCCCTTACGGCGGATGTGTCTGCACCCCGCGCGCCACAAAACCGCCGGAATCGCGCGCTGAAGTGCTGGTTATAACACTGGCTGGGGCCTACCGCGGATCATGACAGAACGTGCAATCGATGCTTACCTTCCGGGACTGATGGCAGTTCATGCACCCACCCATCGAGATATCACCCTCGCGAGTCAGCCTCTCGCGGTCCGCCACTCGGCCGTGACAATTCTCGCAGTCGTTTCCGCCGCTCAAATGAGTCTTGTGACTGAAGCTCGCATACGAAGGAATCTCATAGACCCGCACCCAGGGGATAGCGAGATTGTTCCTGGCGAAATCGGCGAGTTTCCGAATGGCGGGACTGTCGGCCTTGACGGCGGAGTGGCACGACATACAGACGGAAGCGGGCGCAATGCCCATCGCCTCGCCAGGCTCGGGATTCAGGTGGCACATCTTGCATTTCAGCTTCATCCCTCCCGCGTGTGCCTTGTGGCTGAAGGGCAGCGGC
>Ga0335081_10013802_pt1 | contig 13055 bp, 12 predicted proteins | sample Lox_Sample_35_FD_206713 | JGI IMG/M metagenome (GOLD analysis project Ga0335081, IMG submission 206713) | Soil microbial communities from Loxahatchee National Wildlife Refuge, Florida, United States - Lox_Sample_3.5 | ecosystem: Environmental > Terrestrial > Soil > Wetlands | place: USA...
GACTTTCCGCAATCACGCCCTGACGCTTGAACTCGGCCGCCCGCTCGGCCACCTCGAACAGCGACACCTCGCGCCCGGAACCGCGCACGCTGAACTTTCCGTCGCGATATTCGACGTCGCCTTCGGCCGCCTGCAGCAGCATGGCGGCGACGCCCTTGCCCTTGGCGATGACTTTGTCGACGGTCAAGGCAATGGCGCCGCCGACATACATTGCCGAACGCGAGGCGACCGCGCCGAAGCCAGGCACGTCACGCGCGGAATCGCCGGCTGTAACCATTACTGCGTCTGTGGCAGTACCCAGCCGACGCGCGGCAACGCGGCCGAACACGGTTTTGTGCCCCTGCCCGCTGGCGCCCGCGCCGATACTCACCGCGACTTGGTTGCCGCCGGGAAACGCGATGCGCGCGGCCTCCTCTGGGAAAGCGCCGGCGATTTCCAGATAACAGCCGATGCCGATGCCGCGCAGCTTGCTCTGCTTCTTCGCCGCTTTGCGCCGCACGGCGAAGCCCGCGTAGTCGGCGCGCTTTAGCGCCTCGTCGAACAGCGCGGGAAAATCGCCGCTGTCGTAGGTGCTGCCGAAAGCGGTCGTGTACGGCACCTGTTTGGGCGCGATCAGGTTACGGCGGCGCAATTCGGCGGCGTCGATGCCGATTTGATCGGCGGCCGCATCGATGGCGCGCTCGATGAGATAGCTCGCCTCCGGCCGCCCGGCGCCGCGATAGGGCGCCGTCGGCAGCGTGTTGGTGAACACGCAGCGCGAATTCACCTGCGCGTGCGGGATATCGTAGACCGTCGGCAGGCAGCCGGAAATATGCGTGGTGACGACAAAATGCGCGACCGGCGTCATATAGGCGCCGACGCTGCCCAGGCAATCGACGCGCAGCCCAAGAAATTTGCCGCGCTTGCTGAGCGCAAGCTCCACGGTCCATACCGAGTCACGCCCCTGGCAATCGCTGACGAACGCCTCCGAGCGCGTCGAGAGCCAATGCACCGGCTGGCCCACGGCGCGCGCGGCGTGTAGCAGCGCGACATATTCCGGATGCGCGGCTCCCTTCATGCCGAAGGCGCCGCCAACGTCGTCGGTGGTGACATGCAACTGCTCCGGATTAACGTTCAGGCTTTCGGCGAGCTGGCCGCGAATGTTGGCGACGCCCTGCGTCGGGCAGCGCAGCGTGAACGCATCGCGGCTTGCATCGTAGCTTGCCGTCGCCGAGCGCGGCTCGAGCGAGGCGACCACCAAGCGCTGGTTGACGAGCTCGAGGCGAACGACATGCGCGGCTTGCGCGAAAGCGCGCTCGAGCGCCGCATGCTTCTTGCCGTCGGCGTCAGCCGGCGCGATCCAATCGAAGCCGATATTGTTCGGTGCTTCGGGCCACAGTTGCGCGGCGCCCGCTTTGACAGCAACGCGCACATCGGTCACCGGGACGAGCGGCTTGTAATCGATGACGATTTTTTCGGCCGCGTCTTGTGCGGCGCGTAAGTTTGCCGCGATGACCAAAGCCACAGGCTCACCGACATGCAGCACGCGTTTGTCGGCAAGCGCCGGCCGATGCGGCGCCACCGCCACTTTGCCGCCGCGGCCGGGGATCGGATGCGGATGCGACACTGAGTGATAATGCGCCGCGGCGAGATCGGCGCCGGTGAACACCGCGACCACGCCCGGCGCTGTCTTGGCGGCGGCAACATCGACCCGTCCGATCTCGGCAAAGGCATGCGGCGAACGCACGAAGTATGCGGCGAGCGCGCCATCCGGCTTCACGTCATCGCCGAAGCGTCCATCGCCGCGCAAAAGCGCGTCGTCCTCGATGCGGCCGCTCCATATCTCGGCCTGAGCGAAATTTGTTGGCATGATGATACCCCGACGGAAGCATCTTAAAGCTTACGGTCTGCGATCCCGGCCTTGGCGTAGAGCGCGTTGATGTGCTCCTTCACGCCGTCGTTCGGCTCGGCGGTCGATTGATGAACCCAGCCGACCTTGGCGCGGGCATAAACCGCCATCTCTTCGTCCTGCTGCGAAGTTCCGCCGGAAATTCCGTAGGCGCCGATCATCTCGTCGCCCTTGAAAACAGGCGCCGCCCCGCCCGAGGCCGCGATCTTGCCGTTGGTGAGCGCGGCAAGGCTGACCAGCAATTGCGGATTACGTTCCTTGAACCACTGCTGGATTACCAGCCCGTCGGGAAAGCGCGGGCTCATGGAGCGGAACGCGGCCATGGTGTAGGCCTTGGCGATGGCCGTCTCCGGCGTGATGAAGCCGGCATCGTCCATCCGCTCGACCGCAATCAGATGGCCCTCCGGCCCGACCACGGCGATCGATACCGGCACCCCCATAGCGTTTGCCTTTTCGATCACCGCGTCGAAAAATGCGCGGCACTCAATCGCGCGTAACTTCGCCATGGATCGCATGTCCTCCCGCATTCGCATTTTGTTAACGATCGGCTGAGGCGACATTAACCGCAAAACAACCGCCTGGGGAATAGTTTAGCGCGACCCGGTGCGACAATGGCCGCAGCTTCCGCCTCACACGTCTCGCGTGACTGGCGCTCCATCGCGCTTGTGGGCGCTGTTTGCTTTGCGGCGAGTTTCGCGCTGTTTCATGTCGCCGCGCCGTTTCCTGCCTCGACCGCTACAATACCGGAGGTCGTCGTTTCCGCCTGTTACGCCGGCGCGACGAGTGCTTTGGCCATGCTGATCGTCGCCGTGCGGATCGCCCGCCGCATGCACGCCGACAATCAGCGCATGGCCATTGCGATCAACAACATGTCGCAAGGCCTGTGCATGTTCGACCGCAACGAACGGCTGGTCATCTGCAATCGGCGCTATATGAACCTCTACCAATTGCCGGCCGAAGTCGTGAAGCCGGGCTGCGCGTTGATGAGTCTGCTCGATTATCGCCGCAGCACCGGAACCTTCGCGGGCGATCCGCAGGAATACCGGGAAAGTTTGGTATCCGCCATGGCGCAAGGCAAGACCGTGAGCAGCGAAGTCAAATCGGCTTCCGGGCATCTAGTGCTGGTCATCAACCACCCGATGGCGGAGGGGGGCTGGGTAGCGACCCACGAGGACATCACCGACCGACGCGATGCCGAGCGCGAACGAGCTGCGCTGCACGAAAAGGCGCAACGCCGCTCCATCGTCGAGCGGGCGATTGCCGTTTTTCGCGAGCACGTCGAGCTCCACTTGCGCACGGTGAGCGACGGCGCCCTGGCCATGCGCGCGACCGCAACCGACCTCCTGGCAAGCTCCGGCCAGACCGCGCAGCGCTCCGATGGCGCGGTGGCAGCTTCGAACGAAGCCAGCACCAATGTCGAGACCGCTGCCGTCGCCGCCGACGAATTGGCCGGCTCGGTTGGAGAGATCGGCCGGCAACTTACCGCGACCAGCGACGTGGTGCGCGCCGCAGTCGGCGAAGCGCAGGGCACGAACGCGCGGATCGGCGCGCTGTCGCAGGCGGCGCAGAAGATCGGCGACGTGGTCAAGCTGATCCGCAATATCGCCGGGCAAACCAACCTGCTCGCGCTCAACGCCACCATCGAGGCCGCGCGCGCGGGCGAAGCCGGCAAGGGCTTCGCCGTTGTCGCCGCCGAGGTCAAATCGCTGGCGGTGCAGACCGCCCAGGCGACTGAGGACATCGCCAGGTTGATCGGCGCGGTGCAGGCGTCGACCGTTGGCGCGGTTGAAGCGATCGGCCGCATCGCGAGCCGCATGCACGAAATCGACGGCTGCACCTCCGCCGTCTCGGCCACCGTGCAGCAGCAAAGTGCGGCAACGGCGGAGATTTCACAGAATGTCACCGGTGCGGCTGACGGCGCGCGGCTCGTGGTGTCGGTGCTCGGCAATGTCACCGACGCCGCCGCCCAAACCCGGCAATCAGCCGAGACCGTCCTCATCGCTTCGCAGGCGGTAGAAACTACCGTCGCGGTGCTGCGGCGCGAAGTCGAAGGGTTCCTTGCCCGTGTCGCGGCATAAAATGCCGCGGCCCGCGCCGTAACAATAGTTTTCGCCCTCTCAAAATCGCAATCGCGCGTGCCTGCTGCATTCGCCTGCGCAGTCGGCTAATTTCCGACACAGCACAGAGGATCAGACATGCGGTTGGGTTACTTTACAATGCCGGTGCACCCCATCGGCCGCGATTGGTCACAGACGCTCGCCGAGGACCGCGAGGCGATCATCCTCGCCGACAAGCTCGGCTTCCATGACGCTTTCGTCGGCGAGCACCTGACCGACATGTGCGAGAACATCACGAACAGCATGCTGTTCCATGCGACGTTGATCCACGCGACCAAGCAAATCAAGCTTGCCACCGGCACCACCAATCTATCGCAGATGCACCCGGTGGTCATCGCGGTGAACGCGGCGATGCTCGATCATCTGGCGCAAGGCCGCTTCATCATGGGCGTTTCGGCCGGTGCGCTGCCGTCGGACTCCGAAGCACTCGGCATTCTCGACGAGGACCGAAACAAGATATTTGCCGAGGCGATCGACGTCATTCTGGCAATCTGGGAGCGCGATCCGCCCTACAACATCGATTTCCCCGACAATCGTTTCAAGGTGACGATCGAGCGCGCCGCCGGGCTCCATCTCGGTGTCGGCGCCATGGCGAAGCCGTTCCAGAAGCCGCGGCCGGAAATCGTCGGAACGGTGGTCGCGCCGTTTTCACCCGGCGTGGTGCTGATGGGCAAACGCGACTTCCACCCGCTGTCGGCGAACTTTCTGCTCGCCAACCATCTCAAGTCGCATTGGACCAACTATGCCAAGGGCAAGGCGGAGGCCGGAGAGAAGGCGGACATCAAGGACTGGCGGATCGCGCGCACCATTTTCGTCGCCGACGATGACAAAACCGCAGCTCGTTACGGGCGCGAAGACGCCAGAAGTCCCTATCGTCATTACTTCGGCAACATGCGCGCCAAGATGGAGCGCGGCAAGCGGCTCTATGTGTTCAAGAGCCACAAGGAACAGTCGGACGCGGAGATCACCCACGACTACGTCATGGACCACTGCGTGTTTCACGGCACCGTCAACAAGGTGGTCGACCAGATCCTGGCGATGCACGAGGAGACCGGAGACTTCGGCGAATTGGTCTATGCCGGCATGGACTGGGTCGACCCGCAGCTCGCCAAACGCTCGATGCAGCTGATGGCGGAAGAGGTGATGCCGCGGGTCAGTGCGGCGATTGGCAAAAGCGCCGCGACGGCAGCGGAGTGATTTTTGCCGCTCAGCCGTGCGCCATGCGCAGAACGATGCCGACGAGCGCGCCGATGATCAGCGCGCCGGACGCGAAGGCCTGAATGGCGAAACCGCGGTGACGCCCTTCTGCTTCCGCGCTGTAACCGCGGATGTAGAGGACGCGACCGGCGATCCACACCAGGCCGAGCACGGCGGCCGCCCAGTCGCTGACATAGAGCGCAAACAACCACAGCGCCGGCAGAAAGATCGGCATCCATTCCAGCGTGTTCATCTGCACGCGGAATACGCGTTCGAAATCGGCATTGCCGGTTGTGGCCGGCGCCTTCACGCCGTATCTGCCGCGCGCCCGGGCAACCAGGATGCCGGTGTAGAAGTACAACAAGACGGCGGCCACGGTGACTAGCGCAGAATAATGCGGCATGCCGAAACTCCTCGCTAAAGTTTTGCGTCACACCGACAGCGGTTCGGTGCCAAGTTCGCGATAAAGCCCGTGCTTGGCGCCCTGCGCGAACGAAACGCCCTGATCGAGCTCGACCGACACCGAACGCACACGCTGCGCCGAAGGCTCGATCGCCGGCACCGGCTTGCCTTCGGCCGCGTCTTTCGCCGCGCGCAGCAGCAGCCTTCGCGTCATGATGATGCCAGCGTCGGTCGTGCACAGATGCTCGATGGTGCGGTCCTGAATCGGTCCCATGCTCTCCTGGATCGAGGCATCCTGCATGGCGATGCCGTCGACGCCGGTCGCGGAATGACCGTGCCGCTGCGCCTCTCGGTCCATCAAATAATTGTTCGCCTTGTTGGCGAGCGGGATAAATGTGCCGGGCACGTATTTAACGTGGATGCCCTCGCCGTCTTGCATCGCCGCCAGTTCCGACGCTTTCAGCGCGCGCTTGGGATGATAGTTGATGCTCCACGCCCAGCAGTTCTCGTCGTCAATCGGCACCCAGGCATGCGCACCTAACGGATGCCCGGCGCGCGGCGGAATGATGGTGTACCAGGGCATGATCCACGGCGTGATACGCCAGTAATATTTGCCGGCCTCGGCGTTGCGCCGCGCACCGATCAACAGGCCGCCGGCAAACTCCTCGATCTCGAACAGCGGCATGCGGTCTTGTTCGTTATAGACGTTGCCTTTCGAGCCCTTGAACAGCGGGTCCTTGTTGAGTTCCGAGCCATGCAGCCAGGAAACATGGCTCGAATCGATGCCGCCCTCCATCGCCTGCAGATAATTGCATTCCTGCAAACGCTTCGATACGAAGCGCTGCTCGGGCTCAACCTCGGTCCATTCCAGCGCCGGTGGCGGCGGCTGCAGGGCGGTCGGCCCCATATAGGCCCAGACGATGCCGGCCTTTTCGATACACGGATAGGATTTCAGCTTGATGTTCTTGCGGAAGCCCGACTCCTCGGGTTCCGACGGCAGATCGATGCATTGGCCGGTCACGTCGTATTTCCAGCCGTGATAATGGCAGCGGATGCCGCAATCGGCGTTCTCGCCGAACCAGAGCGACACGCCGCGGTGCGCGCAAAACTCGTCGATCAGCCCGATGCGGCCCTTGCTGTCGCGAAAGGCGATCAGCTTTTCGCCCATCAGCGTCACCTTGACCGGCGGGCAGTCCGGCTCGGCGATCTCCGAAGCGAGCAGAAACGGCGCCCAATAACGGCGCAGCAATTTGCCCATCAATGTGCCGGGACCGATGCGGCAGAGCTGCTCGTTCTGTTCACGCGACATCATGGCGACGTTTCCCTGACTGTTTGTTATTGTCGGGCATTATAGGCACAAAGGCTCTTTGCGAAAGATGACCCTGCCGCGCATTGCCATCGCCACCGGAGACCCGGCGGGCATCGGTCCGGAGATCGCGCTCAAGGCCGCGCTCGACACGCGCGTGACGGCGATCTGCCGCCCGCTGCTGGTCGGCGATCCATCGGTCGTCGAATTGCACGCCAAGGCCGCGGGCCTTGCGCCACGGCTCAATATCATTGCGCAGGCAAGCCAAGCCGAGTGGTCGAACGGCGCGCTTAATCTGCTCGATGCAAGCGATGGCACGAATGCGCCATTGGCCTTTGGCAAAGTGGACGCCGCCTACGGCCGCGCTTCGCTTGCCGCAGCGCGCCGTGCCATCCGCTGCGCACTTGCCGGCGAGGCCGAGGCCGTGGTGGCGGCGCCGCAGACCGAACGCTCAATCGCCGCCGCGGGCGTCGCTTTCGATGGCTATCCGTCCTTCGTCGCGCGCGAGACCGGCACCCCGGTCGAAGACGTCTATCTCATGATCTGTTTTATCGACAACGGCCGCGAAATGCGCATTGTCCACGCCACTCTGCATCTGAGCGTGCGCGAGGCGCTGGCGTTGATCACGCGCGAGCGCATCGAACGCGTGATCCGCGTCACCGACGCTTCGCTGAAAAAGCTCGGCATCGCGCACCCGAAGATTTTGGTGTCCGGACTCAATCCGCACGCCGGCGAGGACGGCATGTTTGGCCGCGAGGAGATCGAGATCATCGCGCCGGCCGTTCAAGCGGCGGCGCAAAGTGGCATCGCGGTTTTAGGCCCGTTTGGCGCCGATACCATGTTGCGCAAACAGGGCTGCGACGCTTACATCGTCATGCTGCACGACCAGGGCCACATCGCCGCTAAACTTTTGGCCTTCAATCGCACCGCCGGCCTGTCGATTGGCTCGCCGATCCTGTTTTCCTCGGTTGCGCATGGCAGTGCGCACGACATCGCCGGCAAGGGCATTGCCGACCCCGGCGCAATGATCGAGGCGGTCACGCGGCTGGCAAAAATTTCCGCGCCGGCCGCCTGAAGCGAGGAAACGCGCTTAGCGCGCCGCCGGCAGCGGGGCCGCCGTCACCGCCGCAGCGTCGTGGCCCGGCGGCGCCATCGGATTGGCCGGCGGTTCGGCCGCGCCGGTCGCCGCCACGTTCTCCGGCGATTTGCCCGGGAGCACGACGACGCGGGTGCCGACCTGCACGCGGCTATAAAGGTCCTCGACATCCTCATTGAGCATGCCGACGCAGCCCGACGAAACGTAGTGGCCGATAGTCGACGGCTGATTGGTGCCGTGAATGCGGTAGAGCGTGTTGCCGAGATACATGGCGCGAGCGCCGAGCGGGTTGCCGGGGCCGCCCGCCATCATCCGCGGCAGATAGGGCTGACGCTCGATCATTTCCGGCGGCGGGAACCAGTCCGGCCATTCCTTCATCTTGGAAATGCGCTCGACGCCGGTCCAGGTGAAACCCTCGCGGCCGACGCGCACGCCGTAGCGGATCGCCTTGCCGCCGCCGAGCACGAGATAAAGATAGGTGTGGGCGGTATCGACGATGATGGTCCCGGCGGGCTCCTTGGTCGGATAGTCGACGAGTTGCCGGCGCAAGTTCGGCGGCAGTTCCTTCGGGGTGCCGGTTTCCGGCTGTTCGTCCGGAGGCAGCGCAGCCGTCCCTGCCGGCGCTGGCGGAGTGGTGGCGCCCTGCGGCGCCGGTGCGGCGGGCCCGACCGCGCCCGGGGGACGCGGCGCACTCGGGTCATTGGCGGCAGCCGGCGCCGGTTGATGCAAAAAGCCCTGCTGCGCCGGAGTTGGCGGCACAAAACCCGGCGGCGGCGGCGCTTCGCCGTCCTCGGCACGAGGCACCGCTCCCGGCGGCACTTGACTGTAGCGCGGTGCGGCCCGGTCGGTCTGGCGCATCGGCTGGTCGTCATCGTCCTCATCGACGGAATATGCCGGCGGCGGATCACGATCGTCGTAATAGCCGCCCGGCGGATCGACACGATAATAGCCGGGTGGCGGCGTCGGATAATGCTGTGCGGCGGCGGGCGCGGCAGAAAAGGACGCGACGACCGGTCCCGCTAGCAGCAGCAATCCAAAATATCGAAACATCATCCACCTAAAGGGGCAAAGATTACGAATCGGGCCGGAGCGTGTCGCCCAGCCCCTCGAAGCATGCATTGCCCCGGGATGAAGGCGCATTCAAGACATTCCTACGGCTATCTCGTTAACGTGGTTTTGCCGCAACACCCGCAGTTTCGCTTAGGTTTTCTTGGCTTCCGCCGCCAAAACCTGCTTGGCCACGCGGTGACAGTCGACCGCGGCGGGAAAACCGCAATAGATCGCGACTTGGCGCAGCGCACCGGAGAGTTCCCTGGGGGTCAAGCCGTTGCGCAGGGCGCCGCGAAAATGCGCCTCGAACTCATGCATGCGGCCGAGGCAGGCGATCATTCCGATGTTCAGCAGGCTGCGGTCGCGCGGGGTCAGATCTTCGTCGGTCCACACCGCTCCCCAGGCGAACTCGTTGAGCATATCCTGGAATTTACGGTTGAAATCGTCGGTATTGGCGACCGCCCGGTCGACATAGTCGTCGCCTAGGACCTTGCGCCGCATCGCCATTCCCTTGTCGTAGAGTGCCTTATCCATGGCTCAAACCTCCCTTGCGGCGGCCAATTCCGCCGCGCGCCGGCAAACTGACACGGCCGTCCCAGCCCCGAAAGAGGTCCTGGGGCACAAGGCTTGGCCGGCTTGCTAAAGGATGGATATTCAATAGGTTAGGTCGGCGCACAGACCTGCCGTTCGGAGCCCTAAGAGCCTTCCATCTCCACAGGATTCCGTGCGCCAACGCGTTTAACCTCTAGGCGACGGACTACAATGGACCGGAATATCCGATGGCGGCCGCTTACGCACGATGGATGACAGCGACGAAGCGCTCATGGCCCGCGTCGCGCGCGGCGACGAGACGGCATTCCGCGTGCTCTCGCGTCGCCATTTGCCGGTCATGCTCGCGCTCGCCCGCCGCATTCTCGGCAATGCCACTGACGCCGAGGACGTCGTGCAGGAAGCCATGCTGCGGGTATGGACTTACGCGCCGCGCTGGCAACCGCTGGCGCTGTTCCGCACCTGGCTTACGCGGGTGGTGGTCAATCTCTGCCTCGATCGCAAGCGCCGCGCGGCCTGGGTCGAACTGGAAGCCGCCGGCGAAATCGTCGATCCGGCGCCAAGTGCCGGCGAGCAGACGGAACGGAACGAGCGCGATCGCCTGGTGGCGGACGCCATTGCCAAACTGCCGGCGCGTCAACGCGCCGCGATCGTGCTGACCTATGGTGACGGCATGAGCAATGTGCAGGTGGCGGAAATTCTCGGCACTTCGGTGTCGGCGGTGGAAACGTTGCTGGTGCGCGGCAAGCAGAATCTTCGACAGGCGCTCAACAGGGTGATCGAGAAGGACAAGTAAGATGGATAAGAATAAGCCCGACGATTTTCTCGAAGCCGCGCTGAAACGGCTGACCAGGGCCGCGCCTGCCGATGAAGCAGCGGTCGAACGCGTGCTCAAGCGGCTCGCCGGTCCGCTGCCGCGACAAAAAATGCCGTTTTGGCGCCTGCCCGGCGTGCTGCTCGACTGGCAGTTCGCTCCGGCCTGGCCGCGCGTCGCCGCGCTCGCCGGCTGCGCCGCGCTCGGCTTCGTCATCGGCATCGCCGGCGTCGACCGCCAGTTCGACGGCGGCGGTCCGCCGTTCACCGTGGCCAGCAACGCAGACATCGGGTCGATCGTGTTTGAACCGGAAGCGCTGACCGGAGCGCGCCCATGACCGTCGCCCAATACGCCACCACGACCGCGCGCGGTACCTCGCGCTGGCTGCTGCTTGGTTCGCTCGCGCTCAACCTGTTTTTCGTCGGCGTCGCGGTCGCCATGGCAATCCGCGCTCCGTCGCCGCCGGCGTGGGACCGCAACATATTCGTACGCGTCGAGCACATCGCCGATACATTGCCGCCGGCCGACGCCGACATTCTGCGCGGCCAGATCAATGCCAACCGTCAATTAATCGACGAGGCGCAGACCCGCTATCACGCGGCACAAGATTCCATTCACGCCGCGCTGCGGCATGAGCCGTTCGACGTCAGTGCCATGCGCGCAGCCATGGCGCAGACGCGCGCAGCGCGTCAGCAGTTCGATCAGGTCATCCAGGGCGTGTTCGCCTTCGCCGCTTCGCAAATGTCGCCGGCCGGTCGCATGGCTCTGGCTAACTGGCCGCCACGGCACAAAACAGCGAGCAAGATGCAATAAAACCGGCTAATTTCCCCGAATCGTCCTGATTTGCAGCAATTGAAAGCCGTCGGCATGGGGCGCGGGAGCCAGGAACTGAAGCCGGGAACGAAATTGTACGCGCGACGGTTCGTGGTGCTGCTACAAGGATTCGCCCTCATGCTGCCTCTCGGAGGCTGCCTGCTCGCCAACGACAAGCCCGACCCTGGGCTCGATATTCCGCGCGCCTATGAATACGGCCCTAAAAAGCCGGTGGCGGCGGAAGCGGCATTGCCCCCCCTCGACTGGTGGCGCAGCTTCCGCTCAAAGGAGCTGAGCGACCTCATCGAAGAGGCGCGGCTTGCCAATCTCGATATCGCCGCGGCGATTGCCCAGATCGAACAGGCCGACGCGCAGGCGCGCGTCGCCGGCGCGCCGCTCTTGCCCGCAATCGGGCTTAACGGCAGCGCGACGCGCTCGCGTCCTTCGCAAAGCACGAGCGGAGGTAGCACCAGCTCCGGCGGCTCGGAATTCAACAATTTGTCCGCCTCGCTCACCGCGAGCTACGAGATCGACTTCTGGGGCAAGAACCGCGCCGCCCTACGCGCCGCCGAGGAGAGCGCCGTCGCCAGCCGCTACAATCGCGAAGTGGTCAGCCTCACCACCGTGGTAAGCGTCGCCAATACTTATTTTCAGGTTCTGGCCGCGCAGGACCGGCTGCGCATCGCGCATGAGAACGTTGCCAGCGCAAGCCGTATTCTCGATCTGATTAAGCAGCAATTCTCCGCCGGCACTGCGTCCGATCTCAACGTCGCGCAGCAGGAAAGCCTGGTCAACACGTTGCGCGCGAGCGTTCCGCCGCTCGAGCAGACGCTGCAGCAGAACAAGGCGGCACTGGCGGTGTTGCTGGCGCGACCGCCGGAACGCGTCGTCATTCGCGGCGGCGGAATGGGGCGGATAGCCATCCCGCGCGTGACGCCGGGCCTGCCCTCGGAATTGATCGCGCAGCGTCCCGACATTCGCCAAGCGGAGGCACAGCTCGCCGCCGCCAACGCCAATGTCTACAACGCGCGCGCGCAGCTTCTGCCGAGCATCACGCTCACCGGCGAAGGCGGCTACCAGAGTGCGGTGCTGCGCACATTGCTGCGGCCGGAATCGGCGTTCTACACGCTGACCGCGGGCCTCACCCAGCCGATCTTCGAGGGCGGCAAGCTGCTCGGCAATCTCGATCTGCAGAAAGGCCTGCAGGAGCAGCTGCTGCAGAATTACCGCAAGGCCGTGATCTCCGCCTTCACCGATGTCGACAAGGCCTTGATCGCGGTGCGCCAATCGGCGCGCGCCGAGCGGCTGCAGCAAGACGTCGTCAACAGCTCGCGCCGCGCTTTCAATCTCTCCGATCAGCAGTTGCGCGCCGGCACGGTCAATCTCATCACGCTGCTGCAGGTCGAACAGACGCTGTTCCAAGCCGAAGACGCGTTGGCGCAGGCGCGGCTGGCGCGGCTGCAGGCCGTTGTCGGCCTCTATCAAGCGCTCGGCGGCGGCTGGCTACCGAGACCGTTGGAAACCTCCGATGCACGGTGAAGCACCGAAGCAGGCGCTGGCGCGCGCCAAGGGCGGCCGCCTCCGCCGCAATCTGGCGTTTCTCTTGATTCTCGCCGCGGTCGGCGGTGCGCTTTACTACGTCTATCATACCGGCGCGCCGCGGCCGCAGCGCACCGGCCGCTTCGGCGGCGAAAACGGGCCGGTGCCGGTATTGGCGGCAACCGCGGCGAAAGCCGATGTGCCAGTCTATCTCGACGCGGTCGGCACCATCAAAGCGCTCAACACCGTCACCGTCAGCCCGCAGGTGGACGGCAAGCTGATTA
>Ga0335081_10013803_pt1 | contig 13055 bp, 10 predicted proteins | sample Lox_Sample_35_FD_206713 | JGI IMG/M metagenome (GOLD analysis project Ga0335081, IMG submission 206713) | Soil microbial communities from Loxahatchee National Wildlife Refuge, Florida, United States - Lox_Sample_3.5 | ecosystem: Environmental > Terrestrial > Soil > Wetlands | place: USA...
CACCCCGTGCTGCAGGCCGCGATGGCGGGCGGCGTCGATCCGCGCCTGGCGCATCTCGGGAGTTTCGGTGTGGACGGCAAGCGGCATAAGTGGTGCGTCCGTGGTCCGTGGTCAGTTGCCCGGAAGTCGAGAGTCGAAAGTTCAAAGTCGAAGGGCGAACCGCGACCCCGAACTACAAACGCCGGACCACGGACGACGCGCGGCGAGCTAACACCCCGGAACACGGACCACGGACCACGGACAACGGACCACAAACACCCCTGAATGCTGGCACACCTAAATGGGACGGTGGGGATTTTTGGGAAAAGCGGGACGGTTTATTTTGCGCCGTGTTTACAAGGACTTAGCCTGTGCATAGCAGGGCGAGGCAAGGCGTCTGGCCGGTGAATCGCCGCGGCTTCGCCGTTCTGCCGTGCGGAAAGGCTCCGCCTTTCCGGAAGGGGAGTTCTTCTTCTATTTGCTTTCGGTAGGTGCGGCTCCGCCGCCCTGCTGTGCGGAAAGGCTCTGCCTTTCCGGGACGAGTGCGCCCCCCACGATTTCCTTCTGGCCGCCTCGAAGGCTCAGCTTTCGAGGCGGCCAGAAGGAGGAGAAAAGTCTGGGGCGAGGCCCGGGAAGCCCTAGGCTTCCCGCACAGCAAGGCGGCAGAGCCGCATAAATGGCCACTCCTCATGACTGCCATTCGGGTCGATGGCAGCAGGGCGGCAGAGCCGCTCTTAATGTGCAGCGTTCGCCAACTCGAATAGGCTGGGCGCAGAGCCGCTTCCGCGGTTGGGCGACTTCACGTTTACCTGGAACACTCGTGAGGGGTCTCGGGGCTGTTCAGAGGACTTGGCGCCGTGTTCTAATCGCCGGGGGCCGCCGGCGTGTATATCCTGCCGTGGCCAACGCATCCAGGCGGATCGCCCTGCTTTGGTCCTGGCGGCGAGGGAGGGTTCCAGCATGCGGTGGCGGAAGGCGATGTTGAGTTGTCTCGGGCTGGTATTTTACGCTCAGGCAGCCTCGGCCGGCTCCTCGCTGCGCGGGCCCAACTGGGTCGGATCGTGGGCGGCGTCCGAGCAAGTTCCGGAGGCTGGCAACTCGCTCGAGCCCGGCGATCTGCGCGACGCCACCCTGCGCCAGATCGTGCACCTCTCGATCGGTGGAAGCGTGGTGCGGGTGCACATCTCAAACGCGTTTGGAACCGCACCCCTCCGTCTCACCTCGGTGCACATTGCCCGGCCCACCTCGGCGTCGTCGCCCCAAACCGATGCTGCCACGGACCGTGCGCTGACGTTTGCAAAGCTCCCGGCCGTCACCATTCCCGCCGGCGCCGAGTATATTTCCGACCCCATCGGTTTCGCGGCGGAGGCGCAATCCAATCTCGCCATTACGTTCCACCTTGACGAGCCGCCGGTGGGAGAGACCAGCCATCCGGGATCGCGGGCCACCTCCTACCTTGTGCACGGCGACCATGTGGCAGACGCGGACCTGGCGGGCGCCATGCGATTCGACCACTGGTTTAACCTCGAAGGTGTGGACGTGAGCGCGCCGCCCGGGGCCGCGGCCATCGTCGCGCTTGGCGACTCGATCACCGATGGGCATGCCTCCACCATCAACGGCAATGACCGCTGGCCCGACGACTTGGCGCGCCGCATCCTTGCGGCCATGCCCGGGCGCCCGCTCGGCGTACTCAACGAGGGCATCGGCGGTAACCGTTTGCTGCTCGACGGACTGGGACCGAACGCGCTGGCGCGCTTCGACCGTGATGTGCTCGCCCCGCCGGGCGTCCGCTATTTGATCGTGGAGGAAGGCATCAACGATATCGGCACCTTCGGCCAGGAGACCAACCAGCCGGAGTCTGCGCATAAGGAGCTGGTGCGCAGGATCGTCGGGGCGTATGAACAGATTGTGCTGCGCGCTCACGCCCATGGCATTCGGGTGATCGGCGGGACGCTCACGCCGTTCACCGGGAACGGCTATTACCATCCTGGGCCCTTGAGCGAAGCCGACCGGATTGCCGTGAATCGATGGATCAGGGCGCCCGGCCATTTCGATGCCGTGATCGACTTTGACAAGTCGCTTCGCGACCCGGCGCGGCCGGAGCAACTGCGGCCGGAATATGACTCCGGCGACCATCTGCACCCTTCGCCGGCGGGATATCGCGCCATGGCCGGGGCCATTCCCCTGGCGGATTTTGCGCCGTGATCGCCACGCTTACTTCCCGGAGGTCGCAATGAAACCCGCATTTCCATTCCCCGTCACCGCCGGCGTTCTGCTGGCGATCGCCGGCACGCTTTCAGGCGGCAGTCTGCGCGGCCGGGCTCGCCCTGCCGGCCCTGCCACGTCCCAAGCCAGCTTGCCTGGGCCCGTCACGTTCACGGCGGAGCAGGATCATCAGAACATGATGGACCAGCTTGGAATCAGGGCGCTGCGTCCGGGCCCGAGCGGCGATGAGAAGGCGCCGAATCACGCGAATTACGACGAGTCAAAGGCCAACCGGTTTCCGGACCTGCCCGACCCACTGAGGCTGAAAAACGGCGAAAAAGTGACGACTCCGGAAATGTGGTGGAAAGAGCGCCGTCCGGAGATCGTGGAAGACTTCGAGCGCGAGGTCTATGGGCGCGTGCCAAGGGACGTCGCCAAGGTCACGTGGTCAGTGACGGCGACCGACCAGGAGATGATCGGATTCCATCCCGTCGTCGCCAAAGAACTGGTGGGCCACGCCGATAATTCCGCCTGTCCGCTCATCGCGGTGAATATCCGGATGACGCTGGTGACGCCGGCGAATGCGAAGGGGCCGGTGCCGGTGCTGATGATGTTCGGGCGCAGCGGTTTTCCCGCGCCCAACCAACCCTCGGATGAGGAACTCGAGCGCATCAACGCGGCGATGAAGGCGCTGCTGGTGAGGCAGGATCCCTCGCTCCGGCAGATTTTCGACGCGCACCCGGCGTATGAGCCAGAACGCCCGGTGCCCTTTCAGTTCCCGCAGTTCAACGCCGACGGCGACCCGCCCTCGACCTGGGAAATCATCGCGGACGGCTGGGGCTTTGCCACCATCGACCCCGCCAGCATCCAGGCCGATGACGGGGCCGGACTCACCCGGGGCATCATCGGGCTCGTCAACCGAGGCCAGCCTCGCAAGCCGGACGACTGGGGTGCGCTGCGCGCGTGGGCTTGGGGCGCGGGCCGGGGACTGGACTACCTGGAGACGGATGCGGCCGTGGATGCGAAGCACGTCGGCATCGAGGGCGTCTCGCGCTATGGCAAGGCGGCGCTTGTTACCATGGCCTTCGACCGGCGCTTTGCCATGGTTCTGGTGGGTTCCTCGGGCAAAGGCGGCGCCACCCTTTTGCGCCGTAACTTCGGCGAGGCGGTGGAGAATCTCACCGGCGGCGAATACTACTGGATGGCGGGCAACTTCATGAAGTATGGCGCGTCGGACGCCGTGTCCGGCGGCAAGAACGCAGGCGACCTGCCGGTGGACTCCCACGAGCTGATCGCCTTGTGTGCGCCGCGCCTCACTTTCATCAGTTACGGATTGCCGGAGAAAGGCGACGCCAAGTGGCTAGACCATCAGGGAAGCTTCATGGCGGCGGTGGCTGCGAGCCCCGTCTTCGAGCTGCTCGGGGCCCAGGGGCTCGGCGTGCCCGAGGATTACCACAGCGCCAAAATGCCGCCGGTGAACGCCGGCCTGCTCGGCGGGCAGCTTGCCTGGCGCCAGGATGACGGCGGGCACACCGACGCGCCCAACATGAAATATTTTCTGAAGTGGGCCGACGGATTTATGGGACACACCCGGCCGGCCGCCGCAACTCACTGAAGATTGCTGAATGTTGCGTACTGCGATGGAAGAGCGCCGATTCGAAGGGTCAACCGGCCTCTAAGAATATCCGGCGCCCCCTGTGGCTTCCCGCAGTGTTGAGCGGCTGCTCATGCCGTCCGGCACGAGGCCCGCACACGCGCCGCGCCCTTGCTTTCGACTGCGCCGTCATCCGCCAGGGATGCTCACCTCGGCAGGGTGGTCTCGCCGGTGATTTGGAACTCGGCGGAGACGCCGGGCGCGCCTGTGCCCGGCTGGCCGCCGCCCACCGAGACGGCGTAACGGCCGGGCAGCACCTTGTGTAAACCGGCTTCCGTGACCTGGCTCAGATCGCGCGGGCTGAGGGTGAAGGCGACGTGGCGGGTTTCGCCCGCAGCCAGATGAACGCGCTCAAATCCCTTGAGCTCGCGAAGGAGCACGGGAAAGGGCTGGGAGGCCGGCGCGGAGGGGGGACGATAGAACGAGGAACCGGGGGCCGGCGCGAGATAGACTTCGGCCACTTCGTCGCCCGCAATCTTCGAGGTGTTGCGCAGATCGGCTTCGACGCGGAGCGAAGCTCCGCCCCGCACGTTCGTAGTGGAGAGCTTGAGGCGGCTATAGCTGAAGGTGGAGTAACTGAGGCCGTCGCCGAAGCGATAGAGGGGCTGGCCGGTGAAATAGCGATAGGTGCGATTGGCCATGGAATATTCTTGGAAGGGTGGAAGCTGGTCGAGCGCGGCGTAGAAGGTGACCGGCAAGCGGCCGCCGGGGTTGTTCGCGCCCGAGAGCGTCTCGGCGATGGCGGCGCCCCCGGCCTCGCCCGAATACCAAGCTTCGAGGATGGCGGCCGCATGCTGCTGGGCCCAATTCACCGCCAGCGCGCTGCCGTTCATCAGCACCACCACCAGGGGCTTGCCGGTGGCCTCGAGCGCTTCGAGCAGGTCCTGCTGCGCGCGCGGCAGGCCGATATCGGTTCGGTCGCCGCCGTTGAAGCCCTCCACGTGAATCGGCATTTCCTCGCCTTCGAGGTTGGGCGACAAACCCACGAAAGCCACGATGACGTCCGATTGCCCGGCCACCTTCACCGCCTCAGCGCGCAGCACGTCCACCGGTGGCTTCCAGGTGAGGGTGACGCCGGCGGCGAACAGCGGCGCCGTGTGGGTGTATTCCAGGCGGAAGTCGTGGGGCGCGGTGTCGTCGAAGTGCACCGGGATCACCGGAACCTTCGGGCTCCAACTAAAGTTGGTGTGGCTGCTTTCGCTTACGGGCTTGCCATCGAGAAAGACGCGGAAGGTCTCCTTGTCTCCGCACGGATAGCAGTGCGCGGCGTCGATGCCAAAGGTGTAATCGCCGGGGCCGGGCGGGGTGAGGGTGCCCGTCCAGCGCACCGCGAAAGCTTTCATGGGCACGCCGGGCGCAGGCGAGGCCGCGTCCCAATCGAACTGAATCTGCGGGTCAATCCGAGTCAAGACGGGCGAACCGGAGAAATCCGTATTGGCGAAGTACTCGGCTTTGAGGCCCGGGGCGGCGTCGCCGGAGGCGGGATGAAACACGGTGCGCGGCACGGGCACGGGCAGCTCCGACACGTAGGGCGAGCCCTGGGCGTAGAGCACCTCGGCCTTGCCCGCGAATTCCTTCTCCAGGCCGTCGATGGGCAGCACCGGATGTGACGGCGTGCCGTTGTAATTGCCTTCGAGCGCGGGCAGCGCCTCGGCGTTGGGGCCGATGACGGCGATATTCTTCAACTCCGGCTTCAGCGGCAGGAACCCGTCCCGATTCTTCAGCAACACCATGCTCTCGCGCGCCGCCTGCAAGGCCAGCGCCTGGTGCGCGGGCGAATCGTCCTCCGACATCGGGATTTGGTTGAACGCCACCGCGTCCGGCGGGTCGAACATCCCGAGCCGGAAACGCGCGGTGAAGAGGCGCTGGAGCGCGGTGTCGAGCTCGCTTTCCTTGATCACGCCGTCGTGCACGGCCTTCACCAGGGCGACGTACTCGTTGCCGCAGGTGGTGTCGGTGCCGGCCTCGACGGCGAGGGCGGAGGCGTGCTCCAGGTCGGGCGCGAAATGATGGCCGCGCATGATGTCGTCCACGGCGCCGCAATCGGAGGTGACGTAGCCGGGAAATTTCCACGCGTCGCGCAGGGTTTTCTGGAGCAAATAGGGATTGGCGCAGGCGGGTTGGCCGTCGATGGCGTTATAGGCGCACATCACGGAGTCGGCGTGGCCCTCGACGACGGTGGCGCGGAAGGCGGGCAGGTAGGTGTCTTCGAGATCGCGCGGCGAGGGGTTGACGTTGAACCCGTGGCGCAGGGGTTCCGGGCCGCTGTGAACGGCGTAATGCTTGGGGGTCGAGATCACCTTGAAGTATTTCGGGTCGTCTCCCTGCAGGCCGGTGACGAAGGCCACGCCGAGGCGCGCGGTGAGGAACGGGTCCTCGCCGTAAGTCTCCTGGCCGCGGCCCCACCGGGGATCGCGAAAGATGTTGATATTGGGCGACCAGAAGGTGAGGCCGAAGTAGATGCTGTGATTATCGTCGCGCTGGGCCTGGTTGAACTTGGCGCGCGCCTCGGTGGCGATGGTTTCGCCCTCGCGATGGACGAGCGGCGCGTCCCAGGTGGCGGCCATGCCGATGGCCTGCGGGAAGACGGTGGCGAACCCGGAGCGCGCCACGCCGTGCAGCGCCTCGTTCCACCAGTCGTAGGCGGGCACGCCGAGGCGCGGAATGGCGGGCGCGGTGTGCTGCATCTGGCGCACCTTCTCCTCGAGGGTCATGCGGGCGACGAGGTCGTTCACGCGCCGGGCGATGGGGAGCGAGGGATTGAAGTAGGGCGGTTTCTCCGGAGCGGCGCCGGGCGCGGAGGCGCTTTGCGCCTGCAAGGCATTCGCGGCGAAGCCGGCGGCGAGGGTGGTGACGGCGGCAAGCAGGCAAGGCGATTTACGTGTCATGGCCCAGACAAGATAACCGCTCAGGGCGGCGAGATCAATGGCTACGAGAGCGGAAGAACCAGTAACGAGGTACGGTTGGCGAGTGCCGGAGCGAGGACGGCTTCACCGCATCAGAAACGGCGAGCACCGAGCAAGGGGGCGCAAGCCACCCAACCGAAGCGCGGCCACGCCCGCCGCAGCGGGCGCTCCTGCTACAATCTCCGCCATGAACACGCCCGCCTGGAACTGGCGCGTCGTGCTGGTGCAGCCGCGCAATCCGCTGAACATCGGGGCCGCCGCGCGCGCCATGGCCAACTTCGGATTCCGCGAGCTGATGGTGGTGAACCCTTACGAGCCCACCTGGCGGGAGACGCGCTCGGCCGTGGGCGCCGGAGACGTGGTGCGCTCGGCGCGGGCCGTGCCGGCGCTGATGGACGCCGTCGGCGACGCGAATCTGGCGGTGGGCACCACCTCCGGCTCGCGGCGGCACCTGGCGCGGGAACTGGTTGCTCTGGCCGAGCTGCCGGACTGGCTGCAATGTCACCGGCCCACGCGCCCAGCGAGCCGGGGCCGCACCGTGCTGCGCGCGGCGCTGCTGTTCGGCTCCGAGAAGACGGGCCTCTCGAACGACGAAATGAGCCACTGCCAGGTGCTGGTGCGCATTCCGACTTCGCCCGGCTGCCCCTCCATGAATCTGGGGCAGGCGGTGGCCGTGTGTTGCTACGAGCTGGCCCGGCAGGGCGTCGCGACGAACCGCGCAACCGGGGCGCGCATCCACCGCTCCCACCCGGCCGCGCAGCAGTCGCTGGAGCACCTGGTCGACCGCGCCGCGCGCGTGCTGGACGCGGCGGGGTATCTCAAGCCCAAAAGCCGCGCGGCCACGCTCCTGAAGCTGCGGCAACTGCTGCTGAAGCTCGGGCTCACCGAATACGACGCCCGGATTGTGGGAGGGGTGCTGGCCCAGATTGAATGGAAGCTCGGCCTGTTAGCCCGCTGAGGTAGGCTCGGCCCGGGAGGCGCCTGCCGTCTTGGACGGGCCCGCACCAGCCAGCGACGCGAGCGGCACAAACGCTTCCAGCATTTGCGGGGCGCGCCAGTTATCGAGCATCGCCACCTGTTGCACGCAGGACACGGTGCAACGCGGGGCGCATGATTTGCGGGTGTTGTACTCGTAGTCGAGGTGGGCGCGGGTGTACTGTTCGAGCGGAATGCCCGGATAGCCGCGCTGCTGCGAGCAGTAGTGCACCAGCCCGTTTTCGCAGACGTAGAGATAACGGCTCCCGGCGCGGCAGCGCCACGGGTGCTCGCGTCCGCGCGCGATGTCGTGCTGGAAACGGTTGAGGCGCGCGTAGGAACCCTTGCCGAAGCTCATGATCTTTTCGAAGATGTCCTGCTGCCCGGCGGAGAGCGGCTGGAGCTGGCCCTCGCCGTCGTGCAGAATGCCCACCGTGCTGGTGAGGCCGAGCTCGAGGGCACGGCGCGCCACGGTGAGCGCGTCCTGCGGGTTGCGCACGGGGCTGCCCAGCACGGAGTTGATGTTGACGTGGAACTCCGCGTAATCGGCGAGCATGCGGAGCTTCTGGTCGAGCACTTTGAGGCTCTTTTTCGACACCTCGTCGGGCATCACGTTGTCGATGCTGATTTGGAGGTGATCGAGCCCGGCGCGGTTCAAGCGCTGGATGCGCTCGGGCACCAGCAGGTAGCCGTTGGTGATCAGACCCGCCAGCCGGCCGCGCTGCCGGATGCGCCGGATGATGAGGTCGAGCTCGGGATGCAGCAGGGGCTCGCCGCCGCTGATGGTGATGATCGAGGTGCCCAGGTCCGCCAGCCGGTCCACGCGGCGCAGCATTTCCTCGGTGGGCACAGGCTGGGAGAAATCGTCAAACTCGTTGCAGTAAGTGCAGGCGAGGTTGCAGCGGCGCACCGGGATGAGATGGGCGTCGACCGGGTGGTGCTTGGAGATGAGCGCCCACGCGATCATGCGCCATTCCCGCACACGCCGGCCCGTGGCGCGAAGCCCCCGCCGAATTTTGACTGATTTCACCAAGTTTTCCCGATCGAACCCCTCAGCCGGGGCGCGTGCCGCGCCGCAACGCTCCGCCGGGCGCTCCCCTTCGCCTGCTTAAGTGATAGAACATTCGGGGCCTTCACGCCAACTTTGAAGGTCTGAATGGCGAAAATGCCCGGCCGAACTGCGGATGGGCGCCTCCACGGCGCTTCCCGCCCCCGGGCGGCGTTAATTCTTCTTCACCTTTTGGGCACCGGGGGCGTTGATCTCGAAGGTCGACGAAGGAAGGGGTCGGTTGACCTTTTCCGCGGTGTAGCGCGCGATCAAGTAGTCGCCGCCGGGCTCGAAGAACTGCTGCTGGATGGGCAGCCAGGAGTCCTCGCTGATCCAGAGCTGAATCCTGGTGAGCTGGCTCGACACCTCGGGGCGCCGGGGCGTCAGCTCCAGAACCGCGGCGCTCTCGCCCTGCAGGTCCTCTTCCGCGGTCATTTTCACCTGGTAGGCCGCCTTCAGGCTCGACGCTTCGGTACCGAATCCGAGCAGCAGAAACTGCTGCACCAGCCCGCTCTGGCGCTCGAGATTGTACTCTTCGATGCGGTTGATTTTCGGGTAGTAGATCTGCGCCCGATTGCGCTTGAAGAGAATGGTCTTGGCGTCGGGCTTCTCGAAACGGATCAGAATATCCGGGTTCTTGGGATTGCGCAGGAAAAACTCGCCGCTCTCGGTGGAACGATCGTTCACCACCACGGTGACGGTGGTGTAATCAAGGTCGGCGGTGACGGTCTTCAAGTGTTTGGCGGCGTCGTTCATGCGGGCGAGCACCTCGCCCAGATCGCTCTTGGCCCTGTGGAGCCGCGCTCCGGCGGGCCGCGCGGCGAAAGCCGCGAGGAGCAGGGCGGGGAGCAGCGCGAGCGGCGGGCGGCGGCAAACGGTTACTCGACTCACGGGGACACCACCGCGGTGTACCCCAGCATCACACCGTTCTTGTCGAGGACGGGCTCGAGGGACTTGAGGGTCACGGGATGCTTGAGGCGGGCCTGCAGAATGGCCTTCACGGCTTCCTCGGAGGTGAGAGGCTCCATGGATTCCACCAGGCGAGCGTCCACCAGGAACACGGAGCCAGCCTGCGTGCGCCCGACCTCGATCATGCCCTGGCGGTGGCGGAGGTCGGAAAGCTCGAGGGTGGGGCGGTCGCGAAACAGGGCGCGAGGGGTGAGAAAGATGAAAGCCAGAATCGCCGCGCAGATGATGTCGTATTGCCAGCTTCCGCGCTCGTAAGACCAGAAAATAGATCGCGAAAGAAAGAGCCGGAACTTGGCCCATGCGCCCAGCAGCGGTTGCTCCGGGCGGAGGGCTTGCTGCACCAACGGGTCGCTCATCGGTTTGATTTCGGCCATGGCTCCGCGATGCAAGAACGTTAACCTGCCAAGCGCTGAAGAATCAAGAGGAAACCACACGCCCGTCGCGCATGCGGATCACGCGGTCGGCCACGGCGGCGGCTTCGGGGTTGTGGGTGATCATCAGAATCGTCTGCCGGAAGGACCGGTTCAGTGTGCGGAGCATGTTCAGAACGAGCTGGGAATTTTCGGTGTCGAGGTTGCCGGTGGGCTCGTCGGCCAGCAGAATCTTGGGCTCGCAGATCACCGCGCGAGCGATGGCCACCCGCTGCTGCTCGCCCCCCGAGAGCGCGTAAGGGCGGTGAGCGAGTTTCGCCCGGATGCCGAGCATGTCCGCCACCTGCTCGAAGCGGTGCGGGTTGAATCCGTTGCCTTGAATGGCCTGCGCCAGGGCGATATTGTCGCGGGCGGTCAGGGTGGGCAGCAAGTTGAAACGCTGGAACACAAAACCGATCTTATGCCGCCGGAAACGCGTGCGATCGGCGTCGTCCATGCAGCAGAAGTCGTTGCCGTCCACCAGCACGCGGCCGCTGGTGGGACCGGTCAGCCCGCCCAGGATGTGGAGCAAGGTCGACTTGCCGCAGCCGGAAGGTCCGACGACAGCCAGGAACTCGCCCTCCTCAACCAGCAGGTTGGCGCCACGCAGCGCCGGCACCTCCACCTTCCCTATACGGTAGACTTTCTTCAGATCCTCAGTGAGGATGATCGGTTCCAATTCAGTCCCCGGGCAGCAGCCGCTCCGGGCCCCCTTACTCGTAAGCCAGCGCGTCCACCGGGTCGAGCTGCGACGCCCGCAGGGCGGGATAGAATGCGCCCACCACGGTGCCCAGCAGGGCCAGGACGGCGGCCTTCACCGCCCAGAGAGCCGTAAGCTCGATGGACAGCGTGGGGAACGAAGTGAGAAGCGCCTTCCGGGCCGCCCACGTGCCCGCGAACCCGGCGATGATGCCCACCGCACACAGCAAACTGGCCTCGCGCAGGATCAGTCCCAGAATATACCGTTTTGAGGCCCCCAGCGACTTCAGAATCCCGATTTCGCGCGTCCGCTCCGTGATGGTGGTGTACATCGAAAGGAAGATCACCAGGAAGCCGATCGCCACGGCCACCGCGATCAGTGCGCCGACAAACGTGGTGAGGGCGGGAAGATTACTCGACGTCATCAGAGACATGAATTCCTTCATGTTCCGGACCTCGTAGCCCGTCAGACGCTTTTGAATCTGGGCCGTAACGTCATCGGTGTACCCGGGCTCGGTGCACTTCACAAAAAAGATCGAGGCCTTGTCGTGCGACACGGAGAGGTCCTGAGCCGTCGCGAGCGGGATGAAGAGGCGCCCGCCCTTACCGTGGTTCACAATGGCGCAGACGTGAAAGTCGTGGTTCAGCAGATTCACCGTCTGGCCCACCTTCACGTGGTTCGCGTGGGCGTATATGTCGTCTACGAGAATGTCGTCGGGCTTCTGGAACGGGCCGCCGGCAAGGTAGACGAGGCCGCCGCTCACGCGGTTCCAGCTCTCCATATCGATGCCCCAGATCAAGTTGACCAGCCCGCGCGTGGAGTCGGACTGGAACAGCACCGGCGTCACCCCCAGGACGTGGGGGACCTGAGACAGCAGGTTGCCGATCTTAACCGGCATGGGCGCGGAGCTCAGGCCGAAGAAGAACGAAGCTCCCGGGGGCTGAACCATAACATCGGCCCCGATGCCCTCGGTGCGGCGGGCCGAGTCGTTCAGAAGGCCGCTCGTCAGGCCCACCACGATCATCACCATGACCACCTCGATGGCGACCGCCAGGATGCTCACCGCCGTTCGGATGGGCCGGTGCAGCACGTTGGCCAGGATCATCTTATTGCCCACCGGCGCCCCCCCCGCTCGCGCCTACATCGATTTGTTCAGCGCCCGCGGGCTTGGCGAGCACGAATTTGTCGGCGGCGATCGCTTCGTTGAAGGTGGCTTTTTGCACGGTGATCCCCAAGCTGTAATCCTCGGCGGGCCGCTCGAGCTTGATGTGCGACGGGTACCGCACACCCTGATAGTCCTGGTCGTCAGCGTACCGGACATCCTCCGCCAACGCGCCCTTGGCGTCGTAGAATTCCACGCGAGTCAACTCGAGGCTAGCGCCGTCGAACCAAACCTTGCGCGCGAGTTCGAACCGCTCAGGTCCCTGGCCGGCCGGCTTGGCCAGCACGACGTTCAGCACGTCGTAAGTTCGGGCCCCTTCCCTTTCCTGGTTCATGAAGAAAGTGTCAACCTCGCGATTGACCGCCGGCACCAGCAACGCTTCGAGGATATGCTGCGGCCGCAGGTTCTCGAGCGAGTTTTTGCCGGCCGCGGAGGCGCCGGTGTTCCCCACGATGAATTTCCTTCGCGACGGGACCCACACCCGGAACTCCTTGCCGTCCGAAGCCATATCGAAGATCGTGGTGCGCACCACCGGGGCCTGCCCGATCATGCGGATGTGGTCCGGAGCTTGAAGCAGGATGAAGGCCCGCACATCGTGGTATTGGTTGATCACCCCTGAATACACCGAGCCTGCGGTAGGCTCCAATTCCACCGTCGCGGACAACGTCCGTATAGAATCCCGCGCTGTATTGAGGCGATCAACCAGGTTGTCCGCGGAGGTCTCAACGGGAGGCGGGGGCACGGCGCCCGGCGAAACGCGCGTGGTCCGGCGCACCGCACAGCCCGCCGAGATAAGCACCGCCAGCCCCACGGCCGCGCCGAAGACGGTCGGCTTGCAAGTTTTCCGCAAACTCAATCCGTTCCACCTTGAACCATCCGAAGCTGCGCCCCCGCCACACTATTGGACGACGCGCGCTCAGGGGCAGTTTCCGCCCCATTTGATTACGATGCGCCGGCCCGCCGCTTGGTTCGGCCCAAACCGGGACCCGCGCCTGGGCCGCCGCCTGCCTGAGGGACGCCTCCGGGCACTTCGTGCCCAACGCAAGC